>Ga0247843_1000334_pt1 | contig 113276 bp, 95 predicted proteins | sample LaCruzMarch2017__FD_192420 | JGI IMG/M metagenome (GOLD analysis project Ga0247843, IMG submission 192420) | Freshwater microbial communities from meromictic Lake La Cruz, Castile-La Mancha, Spain - LaCruzMarch2017_8m | ecosystem: Environmental > Aquatic > Freshwater > Lake | place: Spain...
GGGGCTTATCGAAAAAAAACTAGGCGGGCCCAAAAGGGCGGCGGTCCAGCTCCGGGCCGGCTAGGCAGCCGGTCCCGGTCCGCCGACGTTCCGGCCGAAAAGGTCCGGATTCAGACCGGCTTGCACAAGCAAGGGAAGGGAAAAGAGTTTCACCGCTCTGCCTTGTCTACAGTTTCTTGAGGATCCGAACGTCGTCGGGTTTGTTAAGAAACTCCACAAGGCGAACGTCCGCCGGCACCGAGTCGTCGCGGTAGATTTCCTCTAAGACAATCAGCGCGGTCCCGCTGCGCAGAAGGATGCGGCTCTCGTAGGAAAAATTCGTATCGGCCCCGGGATAGTGAAGAACGATCACTTCGACGCCGTCTTTGAGGCAGGTCCAGGCCTGGGCTTCGCCCGGGGTCTCCTGGTCAAAGGTGACGCTGGACTCTTTGAGGGTGAGGCGCAGCGTTTTTCCCGAATCGTCCGTGAACAGATAGCGGCCGCGGATTTCGGCCGGGATGCCTGTGCCCTGGCAGGCGGGGGTCGAGCTATCGGCCCAAGCCGACAGGCTGGAGGCGAGGGCGAGTGTAGCTAGCGATAACTTAAACATATGAGCTCCTTAGCGCGTTAACGCAGCAAGTCAATCTCGCTTCGTGGTCCGGCTCTTGTCCGGCTTGTAGGGGAGGGAATACGGGACAGAGGGGCTATGAGTAAATTATCTATTAATCAATATGGCGTGATTTTGTATATAATTACAAAACCAATATGGCGCTCTTTCAAGCGGAAACCTGTGCCCAAGCCCTGCGCGAAGCCGTGGAAGAACGAAAGAGCCAAGGCCAAGCTAGCTGGAGTTTTCAGCGACTGGCCCAGGCCATGGGCGTGCACAAAAGCTACCTCTCGGCAGTTTTTAAGGGACGTGCTCAGATCAATGCGGACCAGCTTTTCCTGGCGAGTCAGGCGCTGCAGCTCAACGCTCGAGAGAGCGGCTTCCTGGCGCTCCTGCTCGACTACGAAAAAAGCGGTGTCGAGGAGAGGCGGCGTGCACTCAAAAAAGACATCGATGCGCGACGCTCCGAGGCGTCGGCCGTCCACGCCAGCCTGCCGCGCCGACATCTCGTGGAGTCGCCGGCAGAATTGGCGGCGTATTATCTCGAGCCCCTGCATCAAGTGGTGCACATGGCGCTTGCGATTCCGGCGTTTGCGCGGCAGCCCGAAAAACTGCGAGTCGCGCTGGAGCTTTCTCGGCCCCGATTTGATCGCATCCTCGAGGCGCTCGTGAGTTTTGATTTGGCGGAGAAGGACTCAGCGGGAGCTTTTCGCTTTAAAGGACGAAACCTGCATCTTCCCAAAGACAATCCACTTTTTCGCGGCTACCAGCGTGCCCAGCGCCAGGTGCTCATTGAGCGTTTGGGAGAATCCTCGGAGGAGTTGAGTTTCTCGGCCTACTTCACGGCGGATGCCGAAGCGGCGTCGCGCATTCGAGAAAAGCTCTTGAGTGCCATCCGTGATGTTCAGTCCGAAGTGCAGCGAGCTCCGTCTGAGCGCGTGTTTCAGATCAGTTTGGATTTCCTGCCTTGGACCTAGAGGGCAAAAAAAAACGGCGCTCGCGGCCGAAGCCACGAGCGCCGTAACGAGAGCTAAGGACTACCAGCGCGAGCTGTTGCCGCCACCGTTGCTTGCGCGCGGAGCCATCGGCTTCGCTTCGCTGACGGTGAGAGCGCGACCATCGAGATCAGAGCCGTTGAGGCTGCTGATTGCGGAGGAAGCTTCCGTGTCCGTGGACATTTCCACAAAGGCAAAGCCCTTGCTGCGACCCGTGTCGCGATCCATGATCACTTTTGCGGATTCGACGTTGCCGAATGCCGAGAAAGTATCGACCAAAGTTTGATCGTTCGCGGAGAAGGGAAGATTGCCGACGTAAAGTTTCTTGTTCATATGTAACCTCCTTAAGGTTTGGCTAACCACTAAAGAGATGAAAGGCTAAATTACCCGTAACTCGATAGAAGCAGACTGAACAGGATCTACTCTAGCACGTTTCTGGCAATAACAAGCTCGTTGTCTCCAAACGAATTTCTCAGAGGCGGGGCAGAACGCCCTCTTCGGCTATCATTACAAGGGTATGTCGATGTCGCAGATCGTCCGCGCTCCCGCCGAACTGCTCAGTTTTTTGTTCACTGCCTGGCCCGATTCCAAGAAGACCAAGGTCAAGCAGTGGCTCAAATCCGGAGCCGTGCGCGTGAATGGCGTTGCCATCACCCAGTTCAATCATGCGCTCGAAGTGGGCGACAGGGTGGAGATTAGCGAGGCGAAAGCTTCGATTTCCGCGCAGCGCTTGCCGCCTGGGCTCAGGGTGGTGTTCGAGGACGAGCACCTGCTCGTGGTGGAGAAGCCCGAAGGTCTGCTCAGCATGGCGAGTGAATCCGAAAGCAACGCAACAGCCTATGCGCACCTCACCGCTTACGTTCGTGGTGCGGCCCCGCGCTCCAAGGCACGTGTTTGGATCGTCCATCGTTTGGATCGCGAAACTTCGGGCCTGATGATCTTTGCAAAGTCCGAGCAAGTGCAGAAGACCCTCGAGCGGCACTGGGCTCAGGTGGACAAGCGATACTGGGCGGTGGTCGAAGGGGTGCCCAAAGATCCACAGGGTACTCTGGAGTCGCATCTGGACGAGATGTTGCCTCACAAGGTGTTCAGTTCGTCTGCGAGTCATCGCACCCGCGAGGCACGCACGCACTACCGCGTTCTCAAGCGAAATGCGCAGGGATCGCTAGTGGAGTTGAAGCTTGATACGGGGCGGCGGCATCAGATTCGCGTGCAGCTCTCGGACATCGGATGCCCTTGCATTGGCGACGAAAAATATGGTGCCCGCACCAATCCTGCGCGACGTTTAGGATTGCATGCGAGGCAGTTGAGTTTTCCGCATCCGGTAACGGGAGTTGCGTTGCGCTTCGAGAGCCCCCTTCCGCCTGCATTGGAGCGAGTAACCGCCTCGATGGTGTAGGCAGGGGCGCGATACCGCGCTGCGGCAGCAGTCGGTGTGGCCGGAATCGGCGAAGCTCCGTTGAGGTTGGCGTGGAGCTGGCTCCGAGCTAGAACTGAGGTCATGAAAAATTTATTTCTTCTGGGATCTCTTTTGGCTTCCCTGGGCGCATACGCGACCTGTGACGAAGAAACCAAAACGGATGCCGTGACGAAGGCCCTCTCAACCGCGCCGATCACCGCTCCGGCTGCTGCTCCGGCCGTCGCCCAAACCGCTCTAAAGGGCGAAACGGTGGTGCTCTCGGTGCGCAAAATGCACTGCGGGGGATGTGTCTCCAAGGTCGAGAAGCTCGTAAAAGAAACGGTTCCGGGCGCCGAGGGCGTTACGGTCGACTTGGAGAAAAAAGAAGCTCGCTTCACCTGCAATGCGTCCAGCTGCGACGTGGGCAAGGTCACCGCTGCGATCACCAAGATCGGTTACCCGGCGGCTTGGGCGCGCTAAAGCGTCGGCTCCTATGCGGCCATATCTCACCGGCTTCGGTAACGACTTTGCCTCCGAGGCGCTACCAGGCGCCTTGCCGGTGGGCCGCAACTCTCCACAAAAACCTGCGCACGGACTTTATCCCGAACAGCTGAGCGGTGCGGCCTTTACCGCCCCGCGTGTGGAGAACCTCCGGACGTGGACTTACCGCATTCGCCCCTCGGTGGTGCAGGCCGGTCCTTTTGCGCTGTGGTCCGCGGCGCCGAGTTTGCTCCGCTCTGGCCCCTTTGCGGAAGTTCCCACGGATCCAAACCCTCAGCGCTGGGATCCGCTCCCGGTTCCCGCGGCTCCGACGGATTTTTTGGAAGGCCTTGTCACGGTTTGTGGCAACGGTGCGGTGCTCGCGCAACAGGGCGCGGGCGTGCACCTTTATGCCTTCAACCGCTCGATGGAATCGCGTTTCTTTTATTCGGCCGACGGCGAGTTTTTGTTTGTTCCCTGGGACGGCGCGATTCTCCTGCGCACCGAGCTGGGTGAGTTGGAAGTCGCTCCCGGACACATCGCGTGCGTTCCCCGCGGAGTGAAGTTCCAAGTTCAGCTGCTTGGTGCCGCTTCGGCTCGCGGTTATGTTTGCGAGAACTACGGTCGGCCCTTCCGTTTGCCGGAGCTTGGTCCGATCGGCGCCAATGGCCTCGCGAATCGTCGCGACTTCGAAACTCCGGTGGCGGCTTTTGAAGAACGCGACGGCTCCTTTGAGCTGGTGGCGAAGTTCGGCGGACGCATGTACCTGGCACCGATCGCACATTCCCCCCTCGACGTGGTGGGGTGGCACGGCAACTATGTTCCTTATCGTTACGATCTCTTTCGATTCAACACGATCGGCTCGATCAGTTACGATCACCCGGATCCTTCCATTTTTACGGTGCTCACGTCCCCGTCAGAGCTGGCCGGTACCGCAAACGTAGATTTTGTGATTTTCCCGCCGCGATGGCTCGTGGGTGAGGATACCTTCCGGCCGCCCTACTTTCATCGCAACGTGATGAGCGAATACATGGGGCTGGTGAAGGGCGCGTATGATGCCAAGGCCGAGGGCTTCTTGCCCGGTGGCAGCAGCTTGCACAACGCCTTGACGGGCCATGGCCCCGACGAAGGAATTTTCGAGAAGGCCTCTCATGCGGCGCTGGAGCCCCACAAACTACGAGACACGATGGCCTTTATGCTCGAGAGCCGAAGCATCTGGCATCCGACGGCTTGGGCGCATGCGACGCCGCTCTTGCAGCGCAACTACCGAGAATGCTGGCAGGGACTCAAGTCCCACTTTCGTACAACCTAACGATGGACTCCGAAACTACCCGGCCGCTTCGTGTGGTGGTGGTCGGGGGCGGTTTCGGCGGCTTGCGAGTAGCCAAGGGACTCGCACGCGACAAGCGTTTCTCGGTCACGCTGCTGGACCGTCGAAATCACCACCTTTTTCAGCCGTTGCTCTATCAAGTCGCCACCGCCAGCTTGAGTCCCGCGCAGATCGCCGTGCCGATTCGGTCTATTTTGGCCCGTGCCTCGAACGTGGAGGTGCGCCTGGCCGAGGTGACGGGCATCGATCTCAAGAGCAAGGTCGTTCAAAGTGATCAGGGCGACTTCGCTTACGATCGCCTGGTACTCGCCTGTGGCGCGCAACACAGCTACTTCGGCCACGAAGAGTGGGAGCCTTTTGCTCCCGGCTTGAAGACCCTTGAGCAGGCAACCGAGATTCGTCGCCGCATTTTGTCGGCCTTCGAGGCCGCGGAGAATGCCGAGAACCCCGCGCACCGGCGCAAGTTCCAAACTTTCGTGGTGGTGGGCGCGGGACCCACCGGCGTGGAACTTGCGGGCACCCTGGGCGAGATCAATCGATTTACGATTAGTCGCGACTATCGCCGGGTGGACTCTCACGACACTCGCGTGTTCTTGGTGGAGGCTGGCCCGCGGATATTGACGCCCTTTTCGGAGAAACTGGCCACCCACGCTGTGCGTGATCTCGAGTCCCTCGGTGTTTCGGTGTTGCTGAACACGCGCGTGATGTCTGCTGATAAGGACGGCGTGATGATTGTAAGGGGGGCGGCTGAGCCCGAGCGTATTGAGGCTGCCACCGTGCTCTGGGCTGCCGGCGTTCAACCCTCGCAGCTAAACACACGGCTCGACGGCCATCTCGATCGCCAGGGGCGCGTGGTAGTGGGGGCGGACCTCAGCTTGGCGGGTCATTCGGATGTCTTCGTGATCGGCGACCAGGCCCATTTTGCTGACCCCAGCGGAAAGCCTTTGCCCGGGGTGGCGCCGGTGGCGATGCAACAAGGCCGGCATCTCGTGAAAAACTTGAAGCGCGAGGCGAGCGGCCTAGCTCGCGAGCCCTTCCGGTATCTGGACAAGGGGCAAATGGCTACAATCGGTCGCAGCCGGGCGCTGGTGGAGTTCGGTGGCCTGCGGCTGACGGGATGGCTTGCTTGGGTGGCGTGGCTCTTTATCCACATCTACTACCTGATCGATTTTCGAAACCGCGTCGCCGTGTTCTTCGAGTGGGGTTGGTCGTACCTGACGTTCCGTCGCGGTGCCCGACTCATCCTGTCTAGGGAGTGGCGGAGTTTCCGCAAACCTTCCGCTCACCCCTAGACGCCTGCTCTCGAAGACAGCCTATGTGGCCGTTATCCCAAAAAAATGGGCCCCCGATTGGGCACCATTGCCTTTGCGCAAAGGATCGCCTATCACTGTCGCCGTCCTTAGAGGTAAGGGCTCGTAGCTCAGTTTGGGAGAGCGCCACAATGGCATTGTGGAGGTCGTCGGTTCGATCCCGATCGAGTCCACCAATTTCCGATTCTCGGCTGTTCTCTTTGGTTCTTCTCTTTTTGTGGTGGGTTCTTCGCTTCCATGACGACGGCTGCCACTCCGGCTGATTTTTATAGCCGAATCCCCGCATTTCTCGATGCCAGAGGCGTGTCGGATCCGCGCAATTTTTTTGAGGTGCCCTCCGACTGGCACGTTTTGCTCACGGACGTCAAAGGGTCCACGTTGGCCATACGCGAGGGTCGCTACAAAGACGTCAATTTGGTGGGTGCTTCGGCCATCGCGGCTGTTCTCAATCTTTGTCGACCAGTGGAGATTCCCTATGTGTTTGGAGGCGATGGCGCTACCTTCGTAGTTCCGCCTGAGGTGCTTGCGGAGTGTGTTGCTGTACTGAAGTCTGTTGAGCGAATGTCGGCGCGCGAGTTCGGCCTTGTTCTGCGGGTGGGATCCATCGGCGTCGGCGAGATCCTTTCTCAAGGAGGTAGTTTACGTATTGCTAAGCAGGCTCTCTCGGACAAGGTCAGCCAAGCCATTTTCACGGGCGGCGGCCTCGCTAAGGCCGAAGAACTCATAAAAAAACGCGAGATATCGGAGTCGGACTTCGCCTCAAACACCGAAGCAAGTTACGAGGGCCTTGAGTGTCGCTGGCAACCGCTCGCGGCCGAACATGGGGAGATTGTGAGTGTTCTCGTGCGTGTCGAGGCCTCGGGTCCGGAAGAGAATTTTCGCATCTACGAAGAAATCATCGAGGAGGTTGAGGCCATTACCGGGGGAGGGCAACTCGCCAATCCCGTGAGTCGCAACAAACTAAAGCTCACTTTCAATCCACTCGCGCTTCGCAAAGAGCAGAAGGTCCGCACCTACGGTCGCGGGTTGATGGCGAGGGCGTGGTATTTGCTACAAACCTCCTTCTTTACCTTGCTTGGGCATCTCTTCTTTTTCTTCAAGATGAAAGCGGTTGGGGTGGACTGGGATCACTACAAGACCGAGGTGGCGCAAAATTCTGACTTTTGGAAATTCGACGACATGCTGCGTTTCGTGGTGGATGTCTCGGCGGCCCAGCGTCGCGCGCTGGCCTCGTGTTTCGAACTTCGATTTTTGCGAGGCGAGCTGAGCTATGGAATCCATTCCTCGAACTCGGCCATGCTGACCTGCCTTATCTTCAGTCGTCATGGGGAGCACATTCATTTCGTTGACGGAGGTGACGGTGGCTATGCGATGGCAGCCGTGGAACTCAAAAGACGCCTTCGTGAGCTTGAAGCGCGGGAGTCGCGGCTAGACCGGCGGTAATGGCCCAACGCGGTGACTATTCCCATCGGCGACTGCTGAATCGTGAAGATTGCGTAAACAGCTGAATCCTTGTGATACCAATTCTCCGCTCAACCCACTCACCTTATGAAAGCAGGGCGGCACGTTTTTGAGCGGGTCCTCAATGTCTAGGTCTACACAGGCAACCATACCAAGGAGACTTCCATGAACGTGTCTAAGCTATTGGCGTTAACTTTTGTTGCATCGTCCTTTAGCGCTTGCGAGACGACGATATCGCTTGCTGAAAATGCAGGTGGACTAAGCCAAGAGGAGCAAGTGGCGTCGGAGCTGGAGAGTGAGCGTGGGGCCGGGCAGCAAGATCCAAAAGATAGCGGTCCTGGTCCAAAATGCGCTTTTACTCCCCTGCCTCTGATTGTTGATCGGGGAGTCCATGAGGCCATCGAGAATGATTTCGATTTAGTTTCGCTCCAGACAGACGAAGGAAAAGAGTTTCTGAGAGTTCTCGTGATCGACACCTTGGCTCATTCGCTCAGCATACCGTCTCAGCGCGTGCCCTTTCGTCCGGAATATCCCCATGCAGACGACGACGGAGCGCAAGCGTCCGGAGGTAGGGAAGCCGGACAGGAAGTCGTGGAAGAACTCAGTGCCGAGGAACTTGAGAGGCGGGCTATGGCCGAACAGGTCATCGCAACCGTGGTTGCCCTTGATGATGAAATGGAAAACATCCTCAAGGGCCCCGCAGATCACGTGATTTTCTGCGAACCCAAACAGTAAGATTCCTTTTTGCCGCCAGGGATGGCGCCTTCCTCCAGCCGGTCGCCTCAGGCGTCTTTGACTCCCAGTTTTTCGAGCATGGCTTTTCCGTTCTTCGACTGAGCCAGCGCTTCTAGCATCGCGCTCACCTGCGTGCCCCCCTTGGAGCTGAACAGGTCCATCACGGAGTTCATGCCCGACACGGGATCCCCCGCATTGGTGATGATTTTGACGTCGGCTGCCTTAAGCGCCTGTGACTGTTCGATTCCAATTTTCTCGTTGGCTTCCACTTGGCGAATGGTCACCAAATACTCTTGGTAGCCCTTGTTGTCGCCGATCTCTTGAGCCAAGGCGATTTGGGCTTGGACAGGCGCGAGCTCCATGAGTTTCTTGGCCTCGGCCTGCGCTGCGCCCGTAACGGTGATGCCCTCGGCATGGCGCTTTTGCTCTTCAAGTTTGCCTTCGGCGATGAGAACCGTCTGTTGCCTTTCGCCTTCGGCGCGAATCACGGCGGTTTCTTTTTGTTGTTGCGCTTGTACGACAGTCACTTCCTTGGTGATCTCGGCTTGCTTCACTTCGGCGACTTTGATGACTGCCATCTCTTTTTCCTTGGTGGTGCGTTGCTGTTCGGTGATTTCTTGCTGCGCGAGTTCCGTCGCGATGCCCACGGCTTTCTCTTTTTCGGCCGTGCGGCGGCCGACGGTCTCGAGTGCCTGCTGATTCTGCATGTCGACTTCTCGCTTGGCTTCGATCTCGGCGATTTGAGCTTTGCGCATGTTTTCGGCGACCACCGTCCGAGATTCCATTTCGATTGCGGATTTCTTCTTAGACATGATGTTCTGGATCACGTGCGAATCTTTGGCGTCCCGAATATCCATCAGCTCGATATTCTTTACGGTGTTCACGCCCCAGTTTGAAAGCTGCTCGGCCACTTCCTTGGTGAACTGCTCGCCGTAAACGGAGCGCCCTTGCATGATGGATTCGATGTCGCTTGAGGCAAGAATGGTTCGCACCGCGCCTTGTACGATGGCGTGAAGTTGGTCTTTGAGTTCTTGAAAGGAAGCCACGCGTTGGGCCGCGACGTTCGAGTCGGTGATGCGGAAGAACGACTTGACGTCGACGACAAAGGGAAGGCGACCTTTGTCGTAGGCTTCATAGGCATGCAGGTCTAAATCAAACACCGACACCGGAAGAATAATTTTCGAAACGCCATAGATCGGAAGCCACGAGGGCCACTCGTAGTAAGTGTTGCCGTGATTGGTGTCCTTGCCATACGACTGGGTGTGTTTGGCCGATTGCACGATGTGGACTTCATTGGTTGCGACCACCCGCCTGAGTGCAAACACCCAGTAAACAATTTTTATGCCTACAAAAAGCAGAAGGCCAGTAAAGAGGAAGGGGATCCATGTCGTTTGTTCCATGGGAGGAATGTTATTGAAAGACTAGGAATTTACAAGGCGCGAGCCGTGCTTCCGCCCCCAGAAGCGAGAGGCTAATCTTTTTTTTGGCTCGGGCTTTTGCCGGAACTCTCTGGAACGCCCACCTCTTCCAGTTCGTCTTTCAGTCCCCACAGTTTTTTGAGAAGCCACGGAGCTCTCGCGCCGGCGTAAGCCATGATGGAAAACTTGATCAGCCGTCCGGCAAACATCGAAAGTCCCATCGCGATCAGGCCGATCTCCGCGAGTCCCGCCAAAAGAATCGCGGGTTGCTGCGGCAGGGGCGTTGCGGAATAGCCAAAGAGAAACGACACACCAAAGCGGTCCAGAAGGTCGTTCAACTGAAGCCACGTGGCCGACCCGACGAGTTCCGGATAGCGAATTTCGATCCAGGGCAGGCCGTAATGACCCGCCAGATAGGCCAGTGAAAGCGCGCCGAGAGTGGAGCCCAGGGCTGTCCATGCGCCAATCGCAAACCATCTCCTCGGAGTCCCCATCGAACTGGACACAACGAGTCCATCGGTGGGGATAAACACGAGAAAAGCATCGGCTGCCGCAAGTGAGGCAAGCAGGAGAGGATACCAAGGCTTAGAAACGTACTTCTTGAGCCAGCTGACGAGTGCTTGGATCCTTGAGTGAAGAAGTTGCATTGAGGTGAGTGAGTGTAGCACTCCGTTGCAGCCCGGGACACCGTGCCCACGGGGCACCGTGGCATTGACGTCCGGAACGTTGTGCCATCAAACTGACGGCTCAGATTTGGGGGTGCGCGTCTTAGCGCTGAGGGCGATGAGCTTCTTGACGCGCCCGTCTTCGTGTTCATCGTAGATTTCACCAAATATTTCTTCGTTAATGTCTTCGAGCGTCACAATGCCCACGAGGTTGTCGACGATGGCAAGGTGGCTCCGTTTTTCCTGAAGAAGCTTGAGCGCGTTAAGGGCGGTGTCGGAGCTGGCCACGCGAATCGCGGGCCTCATCACGCTCAACCAGTCGGATATTCCGGATTCTCGGGCGGCGAGGACTTCCTTTGCGTTGATCGTTCCGACGACTATCCCAGACTGTGTTACGGGAAGCCGAGTGTGGGAGGAATGAAAAATCTTGTGAACGACGCTTTCAAGGCTTTCGTTCATGTCCACATGGACGACCTTGGTCCACGGCACAAAGAAGTCCCGGATGAGTTTTTTCTCGATAGAAGCCATGTTGAGCATGATTTGTCGGTGCTGTTTGGTGAAATGCGTTAGCTCTACGGCCGATTCCTCGGAGAGTTGTCCCGTGGCGTGTGACCGCGGGAAAAACACTTTCACGATGTACTTGGTTGAGGCCTCAAGCAAAGAAATCACCGGGCCGAGAACCTTGTCTACGATCAGGATGAACTTGGCTCCAAACAACGTGATCGCTGCGGGATTTCGGAGTGCCAGAGTTTTGGGGACCAGCTCTCCAATCACGACGCTCATATAGGTAATCGGCACGACGACCAGGACGATCGAGAGTATTTCGGCGGAGTGTTCGCTCATTCCCAGTTTTTGGATGAAATAGGGCTCGATGGACTCACTCGCCCCGGCCCCTCCCACTGCGGCCGAAATGGCGCCTACCAACGTAATGCCCACCTGAATCACGGACAAGGTTCTCTCGGGGAAGTCACGCAAAGGCAAAACCTTGGCGGCGACCTTGCTGCCTTCGCGAGCCAGACGACGCAGTTCAATCTTAGGGACCGACACAAAGGCCATTTCAAACGCGGAAAGAAGGGCGTTGATCGCCAGGCACACGACAACGACTAAAATCTCTTCCATCTACATTCCTAAAGGGGCCGCTTTTCGGCAGGGGAAGTCATCACGCGTAGGAATCGCTTAGTACACTCCCGACTTTCTGGCCACGCAGGGCCACCCCCTCGTCTACGGAGTGATGGTACATTGGATCCATGTTGCCCAATCCTGCGGATCTTGAGTACTTTTTGGAGGTTGCTGCCACCGGAAATATTTCGCGAGCGGCGCAACGTTTGGGTCTTCGTCAACCCTCGCTGAGCCACGCTCTTCAGCGTTTAGAGCAAGCCACCGGCGCGTTGCTGCTGACGCGCAGTCGTAGCGGCGTGCGTTTGACGAAGGCCGGCGAGCGCGTGGCTGCTCGGGCTCGCGAACTTTTGGCGGACTGGGAGAACGTGAGGGCTGAAGCCCTGGCCGAGGCCACTGAGATTCGAGGCCGCTTCGTGCTGGGATGCCACGTGTCCGTGGCGCTCTACGCATTGCCCGCTTTCTTGCCCGACTTCCTGAGAAAGTATCCGCAGGTCGAGATCAAGCTCGTGCATGATCTCTCCCGTAGGATCACCGAGGAGATCGTCGCTTTTCGGGCCGACCTGGGTATCGTGGTGAATCCCGTGCGGCACCCCGATCTCGTGATCAAGGAACTCTGCCGGGATGAAGTTGTGCTTTGGCAGGCCAAGGGTGCCGACACCTCCACGTTGATTTGCGATGTCGATTTGCACCAAACCCAAGCGGTGTTGAAGAAGTGGGAGACGGGGGGCGGATCTCCCTTTGCGCGGGTGGTGCCGACATCCAGCTTGGAAGTGGCCGCCGATCTTGCCTCTCGTGGTGCGGGGGTGGGTTTGCTGCCAAGTCGTGTCGCCGATCGGGTTTCCGCTAAGCTGAGGCGTGTGAGCCACTCCCCCGTTTTCGAGGATCAAATTTGCTTGGCCTATCGGGCAGACTCCGAGCGCACCCCGGGGGCTCGCGCCCTGATCCGCGCCATTCGGGCAGCCAAAATCTAGGTGGCGAAGGGCACGCAATGAGCGCACGACTCCTTTTACTCCTCGTACTCGGCAATCTGTTTTGGTCGGCGCATCCCACGCTCGCCAAGTTCGTGCTGCGAGACTTTTCTCCTCTCGAGACCGCGTGGTTGCGCTATTTCGGAGCCTTCGTGGCCTGGCTGATCATGCTGCCGTTTTTTCGGCGACGCGGCTCGCTTCTTCCGCGAGGAGCGAAGGCGAACGAGAAGTTCTGGATATTCGCGGTCGGCGCTGCCTGTTTTGCCTTGGGCCCGTGGATGCAGGTCACCGGGCTCGCGCAATCGAGCGCGGTGGACAATGCTCTGATAGTCGCGATGGAGCCGTTGCTTACGGTATTGCTTGCGATGATTTTTTTGCGCGAAGTTCCGCGCCTCTTCGATGGACTTTCCTTTTTGCTGGCTCTGGCCGGTTTTGTGGTGCTCTCGGGCGGGGTGTCTGCCGAGGGAGCTTTTGATTTTCGTATGGGGAATATGCTCTTGCTGCTGTCGCTCGTGGGAGAATCGTCATTCTCGGTTTTGGGCCGTGGCTACGCTCAGCGTTTCGCAGCGTTCCCGCTCTTTGGCGGCACGATGGTGGCGGGTATCTTCACGCTCACCGCGATCGCACTTTGGCAGGGAGCCTTGCCGGTGGCGCATTTTTCGGAGCGCATCACGTGGACCTCTGGCTTGGCTTTGCTTTGGCTTGGCCCCTTCGGGACCACGCTTTCGTACGTGTTCTGGATGAGTGCGCTCTCCAAGGCGCCGGTGGCCTCGGTGGCGCTGACGCTCCTGGTACAGCCGCTATTCGGCGCACTGTGGGGCACTCTCTTCCTGGCTGAGCCCTTTCCCTTGGCCAAGCAGTTGGGTGGGGGGCTGATTCTCGCGGGATTGCTTTTGACGGCTTGGCAGCGCCCGGCGGAAGCGGGACCGACACAGGCTTAGGTTTGCGGATTCTTCGACTCGTCGAAAATCCCGATCAGTTCCATAATGGAATGAACTTCGGGATCGAGGTCCATGCGCCGCACGACCGAGATCGTACCTACAAAATTCTCGCGCAGGTCCTTGAGGGCCGACGAGCGCACTTCCACCGGCACGAGACTTCCGTCGCGGTGCCGCATGGAAGTTTTGGTTGCCTCGAAGCTGCCTTTCTCCATGATTGTGCGGAGCCCGCGCTCAGCCGCTGGCCAATGTCTTTCGGCGTATATTTCCTTGAAGGATTTCCCGTGCAGTGCGCCCGGCGCGTAGCCCAAGGTTTCGTGGAATGCGCGGTTGCCCAGCAATACTTTGCCGCCGGCGTCGAGCGAGTGAATCATATACGGAGAGCTCTCAAACAGCCCTTGGTACAAGAGCAGGGCCTCGGCCAGGTTCGTCTCCGAGCGTACTTCGCTCTCCACTCTCGATTGCGCTTCGGAGAGCGTGTGAGCTTCGGTTTGTTGGGAGGGGGACTCGCGCATGAGCGTTTGGAGGGCATCCCGCACGCCGATCACTCCGAGCATCTGGCGGCGCGCGCCCTGCACCAACAATCCGCGCGGAGACTTTACGATGAGCTTCATCACTTCGGGGAAGGCTGTTTCCGGGGCGATCACCAGTCCCGGCTCCAGGAGATCTGGCATGTCGCGCAGGCGCATGCCATGTTTGCCGCTGGTCATGGCCATCAGCACGCCTTTCATGAGTTTCGTCTCCGAGACGAATCCACGGAAATCTCCGCTCTCGTAGATCACCACGCCACGGGCCCCCGGTGCTCTGAGGAGTGCCCGAGCCGCCTCGAGCAGATCCGCGTCGTCCCGAAAGATGCCAGCCGCCGGACGGGCCAGTTCAATGGCCTGAGGAAACGTGGTCAGTTGCTCGGTCTTCATGGCCTTTAGAGTATCAGGCGGATCGAAAACCCACGACTCTTCCCGATGGTTTGGCTAGGGGCAAGCCGTGGAGGCGCGCTGGAGTCTCGCGGCAAAGTCCGAGGCGCTTTCAAAGGAGTAGAGCGAAAGTGCAGAGCAGATTTTGCCGCCAGGCGCTGCGATCAGCACGGTAGGCAAGCTGACCACGCCAAAATCCTTGGCGATTTTCTGGACTTCGGGTGTGTTGGCGGTGAGGTCAATCGAAACGTATTCCCATCCGCCTGGGCCTGACGTGTCGCGGCCGAAGTAGGGCGCAACCTGAGGATCGCGGAAGGTTTCGCTTTCGAGCTGGAGGCAGGCGGCGCACCAGTCGGCGCGAAAATCGAGCACGGTCCACGCACGCGGCTGCTTCTGCCAAGTCGTGAGAGATTCCACGGGGAACGGAAGCGGGCCTTGGACGTGACTCGATCCGAAGGCGAGCCGCAGGCCGGGCACCAAGAAGAAGAGCGATGCTGCGATCATCAGAACCGTGCCGACATGTTTGAACCAGGGCGTGAAGCGTCCGAGATGCGGATGGCGGCCCATGCGCAAAATAACGTGACCGAGAATGAGAAAGGGTAAGCTCATGCCGGCACCGAACAGGGCTAGGAGCAGCGATCCCTTGAGGTAGCTGCTTTCCCCGTTTGCCAAGGTGGTGCTCAGCCAAGCGAGCACGGCCACGAGCACGGGGCCTACGCACGGCGCAGCCACCACGCCGAGGCCCGCGCCCATGCCGAAGGCTTTGAGGCCCAGGCTTTGGGGAGAATGGCGAACCCGGTCGACACCGGACGGCGCAGCAAAGAGACGTTTCAGAAAGCCGGGTACCGGAAACTCAAAGAGTCCGGAGAAGGCGAGGGCCGAGAGGAGAATCAATGCGCCCACGGCGATCAGGAAGCCAGGCGTTTGCGTGAGGCTTCCGAAGACTTGCCCTGAGGCGACCGCCAACACCCCGACCGCTGAGTAGCTTGCGGTGAGTCCGCCGCAATAAGCCAACGCCAGTGAGAGGGGAGAGACGTGGCCGGCGGCGCTCCAGCGTCCGAAGACGCCGAGTGTGATCGGATAGAGTGGATACACGCAGGGAGTAAACGAGGTCAGGAGACCTGCCAGAAAAATAATCGCCACGGCTCCCCAGCCGATCTCGCCGGATCCAAGCTTGTGGCGCAGACGCTCGACGAGTCCGTCGAGAAAACCGCTTGGGCGTGACGGCGACGCCTTCCCGCCGAGTGCAACTTCGAGTCGTAGCGATGCCGGAAAAAGGCACTGATGATCGTTGCAGGCTTGAAACGAGACGACGAGTGGAATGCGGTAGTCGGACGGCAAAGGGTTTGGCGAAATCTCCGCAAGCGCAAGCTTCAGACGAAAGACGGACTGGCCCTGGTACCCTTTCTTGAGTTTCTTGGTGACGGGATCCGGGAACAGCACCGCGGTGGGTTTTTCCAACACCTCGACGCTCCACTTGGCGCTCCCGTCTTCCACGCGGAAGCTTACTCGGTCTTCATAGAGTCGGAAGCGATCGCGCGTCTCAACTTGCGCGTCCACCAGCAGGTACCCTTCCGAGCGTCCATCGAGACGCGTGACGACCCGATTCTCTCCAACGAACGTGGAAAGGCGCACCGCCCGCTGAACTTCGCGCGGGGCGTCGGCCATGTTCACGACCGGGCTCTGCGCTAGGGCCACTGGCAAAAAGAGATGGAGCAGGGAGTTCATCCTCGTAAGGCCTCTACGCCAAGGAGGTCCCGGAAATCTTCGAAAGGCCGATGGGCGACCGAGCTCTGTGTGCACCACTTCGCTAGGGCCTCGGTGGCCGCTAGCTCGTCTACGTGTCCCTGAAATGAGCGGTCACTCGTGCCGTTGCCGATGCCGAGAATTTTTACTTCTTTCCCCAGCGCCGCGCGCAGTTCGCTGCTCCAAGCACCCTTATCGAGTGGGTAGGGGCAGTCGTCGCGCGTCGTGGGCGGCAGAAACTCCGCGATTCCGTGAGCGTCGAAGGTCGCTTCGTTGCAGCGAATCTGGCGCACGACGCTTTGGAGGTCGGGTGGCAAGTGTTGGCGAAGCACAGGCTCGATGTAGGGTCGCAGGCCGCAGCTTGCGATGTAGAGAGGTACGGATTTCTTTTGGCAAAGCTCGAGAAACTCAACCACGCCCGGCCGCAGGCGACCTATCTCCGCGGAGCGACGACGGAAGGTTTCCTCCGGGCACGGGAACTTGCCCCAGAGGAGTTGTTGCATTTCTTTGAGGCCGAGTTCTCCGCGCCGATAGCGCGAGTGGATGTCGGTGAAGCGCTCGCCAAGGAACTCCTCGCAGAGGACGTTCCCGACATCCTTCTCGGTAAGCGTCCCGTCAAAATCGGTAACGACGATCCAAGAAGCTTTGCTCATAAACTACCCATGAGAACGTGGACAAGGGGAACGCGGCGAGGCCGGACCTAGCCGGCTGTCCCGTAACCGCGTTCTCAGCCGTCGCTGCCGATGGCTTCAACCGGGCAAGCTTCCAGTGCCTCTTGGCACTGCGCTGTTTCTTCGGGAGTCGCCGGTTGCTTGTAGACGTACGAGTAGCCCTTTTCCGTCTGTTGCGTGAAGTTGTTGGGTGCGGTCTCGCGGCACACGTCACAATCGATGCAGTTCACATCGACGTACCAGAGGCCAGGAGTGTTTTCTGCTTGTTTTTGCGACTTGTCCGACATGCTCTAAATATCGAGGATGCGCGAGGCTTGGTCAAGGAACGTTAAGTTCCTTTTCATGTTCCGGAACGTGAACGTCATGGCCGCCAGGTTGTTGACGAGGAGCAGGGTGGCCAGGGTGGGATGGATCCATCCGGGCAGCGCACCGACTTGCGTGGCGCCGCCCAGAATGTAGGCAAAGAGGCCGAGAAACAGGCCAAAGGTGGCGAAGGCGAAAGGGCCTCCCTTGAGACGGTTGGCGCTTTGGTACAGAGCCCAGACTTTCTGCGCCCCTGCCTCGTCGCGTCGCACGTGTTCTTTGGCTCGGTCTCGTAACCAAAGACCGGTGCCGATGAAGTAAAAAAGGATGCACGTGCTGCCGAACAACGAAAGCAGCACGCTGACGCTGCCGAGCGCGATGTGGAGTTGGATGGGAGAGGGAAGGCCTAGGGCCTCCGACCAATGGCCCATGGACCATGCCATCAGCCAGGTGGCTCCGAGGAGCAGGTTCGCGAGCACGAGGAGAATTCTAATTCCAATCTCAACCATCGTGCCCGCGATTCCAGAGCGCCCGAGGGCGCTTACTTGCTCTCTTCGAACGCTTCGACCGTCTTCATGATGTCGCCGCCCTGGATGGCGTCAACGACTTCCATGCCCGAGACGACTTTCCCGAAGACGGTGTGCTTGCCGTTCAGGTGAGGCTGATCGCGGTAGATGATGAAGAACTGCGAGCCGTTCGTATTGGGGCCTGCGTTCGCCATCGAGATCGCGGCGCGGACGTTGGGCAAGCCGCTTTGTTCGTCGTCGAACTTGTAGCCGGGGCCGCCGTATCCCTTGCCTTCGGGATCGCCGCCCTGAGCCATGAAGTCCTTGATCACGCGGTGGAAGGTGACGCCGTCGTAGAACTTGTTGCGCGCAAGGTTGAGGAAGTTGGAGACGGTGTAGGGCGCCTTGTCGGCCGCCATTTCGATCACGATCTTGCCGCCTTTCGCCATCGTGATCTCGACGCTGTACTTATGGCCCGGCTTCACGATCGCCGAGGGGAGTTTCTTGACTTCTTTGGGGCTAGCAACGGTCGGTTCAAGTTTCACTTTTTGTCCTTTCGAAGTGGGGGCCGCAATAGCCCCCGGGTTGGTGGCAGGTGCGGGCGTGGGCGCGGCGGCCGGAGCCGTTACGCCGTAAGCTTCCGCCGTCAGGGGCACGGCCTGGTTGAGGTCGATGGCCACGAGTCCCGCGGCCTCCATGCTTTCGGTGCGGACGGGCACTCCCTTCGCTTGCGTCTTTCCGAACACCACGAACGCGAGCGTTTGGGCTTTGCCGTCTTTGAGCCCGCGCACTTCCACGGTGCGAGCCGGCTTGTTGAACCCGAGCGCTCCGGCGTTGGCGGTTTCGAGGTACTCCGTCACCTTGAGTCCGGTGAGACCGTCCAGGAGTTTGTCCACGTTTTCGGTCTTGGCAGGGGCTCCTTTGATCTTCCACTCAGCGCCTTCTTTGACCAGTTCCAGCGAGTCCTTGCCGTCGCTCAACGCGAGGCCGGTCACGTCGGCCTTGGCAAAGCGCACGACGTCCTTCGGACGGAAACGGAAGGACGTCACCTTGAAGTGATCCTTGAAGGCGTCGGCCACTTCGAAGGTGGAGTCGTCTCCCTCTCGCGTCAGGTAGAGCTTGGTTTTGCGGTCTTTCCCGCTGCCTTCCGTGACGGAGCCCAGCATCCACACGGCGGCGGGTTTGCCGTCTTTCGGCGTGAAGGTGAGGGTGGCCAGGGGCGATTGAAAGCCGTACTTCGTTTTTTCCTTGGCGTCGTCGGACGCGAAGCCTGCGGCCATCGTTCCGGTGATCGCGTTGAACCAGCGATCAAGTTCGGCGGAATCCACCGACAGGGCTTTGGGGCCCCCTACGAGTTTCCAGCCTTTGCCCTCCTCCAGTGCGAAGGAAAGCTTGGCCTTGTCGAGAACCTTGTCGGCCCCGGAGACGACCACGTCGACGCCCTTAAGCTCGCTCAGCGACACGTTGAAGGCGCGCTTGTTGCGCAGCTCGCTCATCTTCTTGTCGATTCCAAAACGGATGGAGCGACTGGTGAGGAAAACCTCTGGGGAGTCGGACCACTTGGCATAGACGAGGTAGTCCACCGGAGTGTCTTCGCCGAGCCAAAGCTCGCGAGCCTGTTGGGTGCCGAAACTCAGCTTGTACTTGGCGGGCTCTAGGCCGAGATCCTTGAGATTGGGAGTGCCCCCCAAAGGATTCTCTTTTTTCGCTGCGAGAATCGTCGAAATCACGCCGTCCACGGTGCCGCGATCGGCTTCAAAGGTTTTACCGTTGCCGCTGACGAGCCATTCGTCAGCTTTGTCGGCTTTGCGTTTGATGTGCAGAGCGCCGGAGGGGCCTTCGGTTTTGAACTCGAGGACCTTGGCGCGGTCGGTGTCGCTCCAAAGGAGTTGGGCGTTCTCCTTGCGCTTTTCGCGCGCCTCGTGTTGGGGCTTGAGCACCCACCAGGTGAGGGCGAGGGCTCCAGCGGCGACGATCAAAAGAAGGAACGAGCTTTTGAGCGGGTTCTTTTTTGCCATACGCTTTAATTCCGCCCGAAACGTCGGAAAGTCAACGGGTTCGGGGAATCGAACGGGGTGAATTCCGATGAAACCGGGGTACACTGTTAGGAATGAGGCGATGGGTTGGAATGGGAATGTTGGGGGCTTCGTTGACCGTTGGGGCGGCGCCTCCCGCAGAGACGCGCAATCGCGTGGTGGACTTTGAATCCTACGCCTGGGATCAGGGCGCGATGCCGGAAGGCTGCACAACGCCGTTTCCGGATCCGGGTCGCTTTATCGCTTTCTTCGATGCTGCCATTACTGCCATGGCCGCCAAGCGCGGTGCGGATGCCCGAGGTGTGGTGGATCTTTTTGCGGTCTCGGAGCTGCGTGTTCAGATGATCTCCCAGTTCCCCAACCTCTCCGACGAGAGTCCCCTCGACCGCCTGATCATCAAGCAGGTTTGTCAGTATCAGAAGATCCGCAACGCCGACTTCAAGATTGGTATGGGCAAAGTTCCGGAAGTGAGTTCCAGCGACGACGGCTTGCACGATCATTTGGCGGGAGTTGCGAGCCATCTTTACGGGGATGCCCGCAAGTTAATGGAAGAGGCTCGCGGCGAGCGCAATCGCATGCGCGAGCGCGCCAAGATGATGGCCTCCAAGGCCGGTGATATCTCCCGCGCCCGATCGCTTGCCCGCGAGAAGGTCAAAGACCTCACGGACTGAACGCCCAGCGCCATTTTTTTGGTCGTGCTGTGCGGCTTATGCCTATAGAATGGAGAGACATGGCATGGCTCGTTCTTCGACATCGACGGCACGAGGGCCCGTTTAATACGGATGCCCTGGCCGAGCAGTGCCAATCGGGCGCCCTGCATCCTCAAGACTTTATTATTGATTCCGGTGACTTGGATCGCGGCAACATGCGTTACCGCAAGATCGTGGAAATTCTTCCGAGCCTGGCCGTGGTGCCCACCGATCCGAGAGCGGGCGGAAAGCCTTCGGACGCTCCCGTCGCATCGGCGCCTGCGACTCCCGCTTTGAAGCGATCGCCCACGTTAAGTGGAGCGAAGCCCGTCGACCGTTACCGTCCCTCGGTGCAAGCGGCTGCAGCAAAGCCCGCCGAGCCCCCGCGCGGTGCCGAATCCGGCTCGCGCGACTCTGCTCACGTGGTGGTGACCTCCGGCGCTTCGCGATTCACGCCGGAATTCAAGCGCAACGCGGTGGCGGGTGTTGTGATCCTGGGCGTTTGTCTGGGGGCCGTTCTCGGCTACGAAAAATTCAACGACGGAAAAGCCTCCCGCAATTTAGCCTCTCAAGAGGACGGCGCTCCGACACCGGCCAAGGTGGCCCCTCGCTCGCGGAGCTCTGAGGCGGGCTCCTCTCGGCGGCCGCGCCCCTCGTCCAGTGACGTCTCGCTCCGAGTGCCTTCGTTGCCCGAAGCCCCGCGTCCGTCCGCGCCGATGGCTGAGCCGGAGCCTCCGCCCCCGGTAGAGTCGTCGCCTTCGAACGTGGCTGTCGACTTGCCGCAACCGAACAACGATTTGCTGGAGGGGACCTCGGCTCCGCCCCAAGCTCCGGAGATCTCTCAGGCTGCCGAAATCGCGCCAGACAACTTCGCGGATAATCCGTCGACTAACGACCACAACGGTTACAATCCGGACAATGGCGGCGTCTCGCCGGCGTCGGATGGTCCTATGACTCCGGTCGAGGAAGCTCCTCCGCCCGGGCCCGCTTATTGAACGGTCCTTCGAAAGGGATAGCCGCATGGATGCTCAGAATCCGAATACCGGAAGCTCGGAGAACGAACTGACCCAATCGAAATTCCTGCAGGAAGGCCTTCGCTTTCTGCGCGATCGTCGATTGCTCGAAGCCGGCGACCGCGTGCTGCTGGCCGTCTCGGGCGGACTCGATTCCACTGTTCTGGCGCATTTCTTTTCGCGCGCCGCGCGTTTGCTCCGTATCGACGTGACTCTGGTGCACGTCGATCACGCCGTGCGCGGGATGGCCTCGGAGCGCGAGGGTACATGGGTGCGCGTCCTCGGTCAGCGACTCAATCTGCCGGTGGAAACCGTGCGCCTGGCGACGGGCGCAACTTCGCAGGCCGACTTGCGCGACGGTCGCCGGGACTTGTTGCAGAGTCTCGCACGCGAGAAATCCTTTACCCGCATCGCGACGGCCCATCATGCCGACGACAACGCCGAAACGCTCCTGATGCGGGCCATCTCGGGCACCGGCTCGCAGGGACTCGGCGGAATGGCTCCGTTGGCACGTAATCCGGGCGAAAGTGCGTTTGCTTGGATCAAGCCGCTGCTGTGGGCTTCGCGCGCGGAGCTCGAAGCCTATGCCCGCGAACAGGGCTTGGCGTGGGTGGAGGATCCCTCCAACGCCCGCGGCCAGTACCTTCGCAATCGTTTGCGGCAAGAGGTGTTTCCGGCCCTGGAGGAAATTCGCCAAGGAGCCGGACGCAACCTGGCCCGCCTTGCGGCGCGCGTTGAGCAAGAGGACACCGAAATCGAAGCTTGGCTCGAGATGCAGCTCGAGCGTGACGGGCTAGGGCAAGACGCGACCGTGGTGCGTTGGGGTTTTGTGTCCAAGTGGCCGCGCGGACTGCGGCGCAAGGTGCTCCGCGTTTGGCTGAGTCGCCTAGGCCTCGATCCGCAGCCTCATTTGGTCGAGGCGCTCATGGACGGCGAGGACGTGATTCATCCTCAGGGAATTTTTCTGCGCCGAGCGGATTTGCTGCAGTTTAGCTCGGAGGCCGACTTTGGCGAGGCTTGGAGCACGGAAGCGGCTCCCATCGAAATCGGACGGCGCTTCCTTTGCGGACGCTCCATGGCGTGGAGCTTCGTGCCCGCGGCTCCGGAAAAGTTCCGTCCTATGGATCTGAGTGTTTATCTTGTTTTCCGTCAGCCCGGCATGGAGAAGTCCAAGGCGCTGAAACTTGCCTGGGATAAATTGCCTTGGCCTCTCGCTGTGCGTCGTAAAAAAGTTTCTGAGCCACGAGTCGAGAAAATTTTGGCCTCCTTCCACGTGCCCAAACCGTACTGGAAGGGCTGGCCCGTGCTCGTGTCGGTGGAAAATCCCGAAGAAGTCATTGCTTTGCTGGGTTTGCACGTGGAGCCGGCATACCGCACGGATAAGCCCGGGCGCTTCATTTCGATGGAGTGCTTTTTTGAAGATCGTTTGAGCCCACTTCCGCGACCGTGATAAACTAACTCGATGAAATCGAACTTCCGATTCGTCGCGATTTGGATGCTCGTCATCGCTGGCGTTCTATGGCTGGTAGGACAGAGTCAAGTCACCCCTAAAAAAGACAACGAGATCTCGTTCAGCGAGTTCGTGCGCTTGGTCGACGAAGACAAGGTCGAGTCCGTCACGATTCGTGGCGCGGGTACCACGGATGTCTTCGGCAAGTACAAGCCCGCCTTCAAAGAGGGGGCGAGTTTCAAAACCTACGGCAATCTCGACTCACCCGTTTTTTTGGCGACGCTTGAGAAGCGCGGCCTGCGCCCGAACTACGAGCAGGAGCCGAAGCCGAGCTTCATGGCCACTGCTCTGGTCACGTGGTTCCCCATTTTGGCGATTCTCTTTATCTTCTTCATGTTCATGCGCCAGCTGCAGAGCGGTTCCAACAAGGCTCTGAGTTTTGGCCAATCGAGAGCTAAGCAGTACGCCGAGAACCAGAGCAAGATCCGCTTCAATGACGTGGCCGGTTGCGACGAAGCCAAGGCCGATCTGGAAGAGATCGTCGAGTTCCTGAAGAACCCCAAGAAGTTCACTCGACTCGGGGGGCGGATCCCCAAAGGCGTGCTGTTGATCGGGACCCCCGGTACTGGCAAGACCCTGCTCGCCAAGGCCGTGGCTGGTGAGGCTTCGGTTCCCTTCTTCTCGATCTCGGGCTCTGACTTCGTGGAAATGTTCGTGGGCGTGGGGGCCTCGCGCGTTCGGTCGCTCTTCGAGCAGGCCAAGAAGACCGCGCCCTGCTTGATATTCATCGATGAAATCGATGCCGTGGGTCGGCATCGCGGAGCCGGTTTGGGCGGAGGTCACGACGAGCGCGAGCAGACCTTGAACCAACTCCTTGTGGAGATGGACGGTTTCGAGGGCAACGAAGGCATCATCATCATCGCCGCCACGAACCGCGTGGACGTGCTGGATCCGGCGTTGCTACGCCCAGGTCGTTTTGACCGTCGTATCCAAGTGCCGAAACCCGATTTGCGCGGACGTCATGCCATTCTCAAAGTGCACACCAAAAAGATTCCGCTCTCGTCGGATGTCGACGTGGAGATCATCGCCCGAGGCACGCCCGGTTTTGTGGGGGCTGACCTCGAGAACCTCGTGAACGAAGCGGCCCTCAATGCCGCCCGTCATAACCGCGACCTCGTGACGCGCGATGACTTCGAGTACGCCAAAGACAAGGTGTCTCTGGGCTCGCCTCGCCACAGTTTGATCATCTCGGACGAAGAGAAAAAGCACACGGCCTACCACGAGTCGGGCCACGCTCTCGTTGGTCGCTTGGTTCCGGGGAACGACCCTATTCATAAGGTGACGATCATCCCGCGCGGCCCCGCGCTCGGCATCACCTACTCGCTGCCGGTGGAAGATCGTTTCACCGTGACCAAAGAGAAGGCCGAAGCGCTGATCTCCTTTATGATGGGAGGCCGGGTGGCGGAGGAAGTGATCTTCGGTCACATCACGACGGGGGCCTCCAACGACATCGAGCGCGCGACCGACCTTGCGCGCCGAATGGTGACGGAGTGGGGAATGAGCGAGCGCCTGGGGCCTCTCAATTTCGGGAGCAAGGGCGGCGAGAACGTATTCTTAGGCCGCGAAATGGTGAGTCGGGAGCATCTCTCGGAGGAGACCAGTCGCCTGATCGACGAGGAAATTCGCACCATCGTCGAGCGTAACTACATGCGCGCCAAGAAAGTGCTGCAAGACAACGTGGTTCTTTTGCACGCGATGGCGAAAGCCTTGCTCGAGTTCGAGACCATCGAGGCCGAAGACGTGGAAGCCCTCGCGACGGGCAAACCGATGCCCCCGCGTCCGCCCCTTGCGGCTTCTGTAGCGGTGACGTCACCCACGACGGCCACGAAGGACGCCGACAAGCCCGCTGCCGTGATCGATCTGTCGAAGCCGGTTAAGGCCTAGGGCGTTCTCGGCGGCTTTGCTCGCAAGAGCAAAACCCGCCCGGCACCTTGCCGGGGTCTTTGAAACCGGCGATAGTTAAAGTGTGGGTCCTCTCGGCTTTTTATCACAGCTTTTTACGCAGCTGAGATGGCAAGACGCGCTCGACATCGCCCTCGTCTATTTCCTCGTCTATCGCCTGCTGCTGCTCATTCGCGGCACTCGCGCGGTGCAGATCCTGACCGGCCTCGGCATCGTGTCCGTCGCTTACATCTTAAGCGATCGACTGAAGCTCTTTGTGCTGAACTACGTTCTCAAACAATTCTTTGATTATCTTTTCTTGATCATGGTCATCTTGTTTCAGGACGAGATTCGTCGCGCGCTGGCGAACATGGGGCGCAATCCCTTCCAATCCAGTTCCACGGCGCGTTCGCGTGCGGCAGCGGTGCTGGAAGAAATCTGCAAGGCCTCCAACATTCTGGCTGCCCGGCGCACGGGAGCTCTTATCGTGTTGGAGCGGCAACACGGTTTGAAGAACTATGCCGAGAGCGCCACCAAGCTCGATGCCGAAGTCAGTGCGGAGCTTCTCGTGTCGATATTCCAGAACGATTCGCCCATTCATGACGGCGCCGTGATCATCCAAGGCGGGAAGATTCTCGCTGCCGGTTGCTTTGTGCCCGTGACCTTGGAAGCCGAGATGGATCGGAACCTCGGCACTCGCCACCGCGCCGCGGTGGGCCTGACGCAGGAAACCGACGCGGTGGTGGTGGTGATGTCCGAGGAGCGCGGCGAGATCTCGCTCGTGGAGCTGGGCCACATCGTTCGCGGTCTGAGCGTCAAGGACTTGCGCGCGCGCTTGCTGGCCGCCTTCGACTTGGAAGAAGCGCCCGAAAGCGAAGCAACGGCGGGGGAGGGTCAACATGGCTAAGGCTAAGTACCGTCGTGCCCGCAGGGACATCTGGATTCTTCGGGGCGTGGCACTCATCATCTCGATTCTGCTTTGGATCACGGTTCTCGGTGGAAAGCGCGTGGAGATCGAGAAGCGCGTGACACTCGACTACCTGCTGCCGAAGAACTTGGTGATTGCCAACAGCGCGCCCAAGGAAATCAGCTTCCGCGTGGTGGGCCCCCGCGCTTTCCTCAAAGAGATCGAAGATCGCGCGATGACGATTCCCATCGAACTCTCCAACGTGGTTCCCGGAGACTACGACGTGGCTATTCGCGAAGAAATGCTGGACCTTCCTCTCGGGTTGCGCGTGACGAGCGTTTCCCAACGAGCGATCCCGCTCAAGATCGATCGAGTGGCGGGCAAGCGCGTGCCCGTGCGCTCCGTGATTCCGGCGCAGTTGCCCGACGGCATCAAGGTTTCGAGCGTGACGCTAAAGCCAAGCACCGTCGAAGTGCGGGGGGCTTACTCGCGGATCCAGACCATCGACGCCGTGCCTACCGAGCCCATTTTCCTCACACCCAACGCGCTTCGCCAAGAGTTCGACGTGAAGCTGAGTCTTGCCGACTTCCCCGGAGTGATGGTGGATGAGGCGTCCAAGATCGTGCACGTGGTGGTGGATCTCGAGGGCAGCGTGTCGCGCAAATGGTTCCGTGGACTCGCGATCGGCGTGAAGCTCGGAACCGGCCGCGACGCGCAGCCCGTGGATCTCGCCGCGCGGGGACTCCGCGTGCGTCCGGGACAAGTTAACTTCCTGCTCGAAGGCCCTGATTCGGTGGTGAATGTCCTTACGGAGCGGGAGATCGAGGTGTGGGCCGAGGTGGCCGCGCTCAAGCCGGGTAGTCAACGCGCACGTCTGGATTGGCGCTTACCGCCCGAGGTGCGTGTGGTGCGTCGCACGGCGGACTACGTCGAAGTGGTTTCGCCGTAGCCGGGGATCCTTCGGAGCGCTTTATTTACGGGCGTGCACATCGCAACGGCCGTAGCCGGCATCTGTCGCGCCTTCGCTACCAAAGCGGAAGGCGCCGTATTCGTCGCGGCTGCCGACCAGAGTGAACTCGGAAAGGAGCTCGTTGCCGCGCTCGATGCCGACGACGACGTTCGGGTAGCTGTCGTAGTCGCCGTACTTGAGCAGGGTGCGGAAGCCGAAGCGGCGGCCCGCAAACTCGACATTTTGCTGAGCCTTCAGGTCAGTTACGTCCACGTCCACGGCCTTGACGGTGGCCCCGCTGCGAAGTTCACAGCGGACGACTCGGGCCGGGCCCTCTTCGTTGCTCGCCATCGCGCGTTTGGCGCGTGGGTTGGAGGCGTGGACCCAGAAGGAAACGAGACCAAGGACCAAGAGTGGGAAGGAGCGGTGGAAATTCGTCATCTCTCCATAGTACCCCAGGGGCAGTGCCCTAGGGGCGGCACCTTTCGCGTGAATCACCGCCAAAGCTTCGTCGCCGCCGGTCGACAAAGGGGGAAGCCGCCGGGGGAGGGCGCGGACACCGGCCCCCGGCCCTGCTAAACTAAGGGGATGGCAGCGCAGAACCGACTCTTCGGCACCGACGGCATCCGTGGGATCGCCAACCGCTATCCTATGACTGCGGAAATTGCTCTCCAGGTGGGCCGGGCCGTGGCCCACTATTTCCGAGGGCGCTCGAACCGCGTCGACAAGCGAACCATCGTGCTGATCGGCAAAGACACCCGCCGGAGTTCCTACATGATTGAGCAGGCCCTCGCCGCTGGGGTCACGAGTCAGGGAGCGCATGCCCTCCTGGTGGGTCCCATGCCCACGCCGGGAGTGGCCTTCCTCACCAAGAGCATGCGCGCCGATGCGGGCCTCATGGTGAGCGCTTCGCACAACACCTACGAGTACAATGGCATCAAGATCTTCGGCCACGACGGATTCAAGCTGCCGGACGACGCGGAACTTGAGATCGAGCGGCTCGTGCTTTCGCAAGAGCTTGCGGATTCCCTGCCCACGGGGGCGCTTCTTGGGCGCGCTAAGCGCATCGACGACGCCATGGGTCGTTACGTGGTGCACGCAAAGACCACTTTCCCGCAGTCCTCGGACTTGCGCGGGATGCGCATCGTTTTGGACACCGCTAACGGCGCTGCCTACAAGTTTGCGCCGATGGTGTTTGAGGAACTCGGTGCCGAGGTAATTTTGCTGGGTGCCAGCCCCGATGGCACCAACATCAACCGCGACGTGGGCGCGCTGCACCCCCAGTCGATGATCGATCACGTGCAAAGGTTTCGCGCGGACATCGGCATCGGCCTCGACGGCGATGCGGACCGTGTGATCCTCTGCGACGATCACGGCGAAATCGTGGATGGCGATCAGCTCATGGCCGTCCTGGCCGCGGATCTTGCCGGACAAGGCAAGCTTGCCAAGAACACCTTGGTCGCGACGCCGATGTCGAACATGGGCCTCGAGATTGCACTCCGGAAGAAGGGCATTCAGGTGCTCTATGCCGGCATCGGCGACCGCGCGGTCGTCGATCTGATGCGCAAGCAGGGCTACAACCTGGGCGGCGAGCAGTCGGGGCATATTCTCTTTCTCGATCACGGCTCTACCGGAGACGGTGTCGTGGCCGCGCTCGCCGTGCTTTCGGTGATGAAACGCACGGGCAAGCCGCTTTCGGAGCTACGCATGCTGATGACCGTGGTACCCCAAGTGCTGCGAAACGTACGCGTGAGCCAAAAGCTCCCGCTCGAGGACATCGACGAGCTCAACGTACTCATCAAGAAGACGAAAGGGGATCTGGGCGAGACCGGGCGGTTGCTTGTGCGCTACTCGGGCACGGAGCCTCTCTGTCGCGTGATGATCGAAGGCGAGAACGAAGAACTCATCCACCGCCTGGCCGAGAACCTCGCGGGCGCTATTCAGAAGCGCCTGGGTTAAGCGGGCCGGCCGGTGAGCGAGCCGCTTTATTTTCTGAGCGAGGCTCGCCGTTTATTGGCCGAGTTCCCCGCAAGTCCAGGCACGCCGCTGCTCACCCTCACGGGTGAGCTTGGAATGGGCAAGACTTCGTTTGCCAAAACCTTGCTGCATGAGGGTTGGGGTTTGGACCCGGCGCGCGTGCAGAGCCCCACTTTTCTGAAACTTCTCGAGTACGATCTGCCCGGCTTCGGGCGAGCCGTGCACATTGACGGCTACCGCACCGAAGACGCCGACGAATGGGATCGAGTGGGTCTCGAGGCCTACGAGAATGTGCGGCTGTGGATCGTGGAGTGGCCCGAAACTTTTATGGAATATCTCGCGGCCCGGGAAGGGCTGCGACACTTACTCGACATTCAGGGAGCCTGGGAACTCTTCTTCGAGCGCGGATCTGAGAGCGACGAAGAAAAAATGGGCCCCATCCGTGGGCCCGGGGGGAGGGGGGACGGGGACAGTGGGTTGGGGGAACCCATCCGACGCTTGGGGTGGCGCCGGAAATCGTTCTGACGTTTAGGAGAGCATCCGCTTCAAATCGAAGAGCAAGAAGGCGACCTCGCGACGGTGCTGCACCAGCTCGTCGAGTTTTTGGGTGGCCGCATCGAGGAGTTCATCCAGCGCGGCCAAGCTCGTGACGGCCGTGTGGGTTTCGGGAGCGTATTCGTCGACCGGGAGGAGATGGGCGAGATCCTTGGCAGCGTTGCCGAAGTAGAAGGCGATGGGTTGCGACCGGTCTTGTTGTGCTGACATGTTGTGGGGTCTCCTTACCAACCTATTCAGCAAGGGATGGCCCGAAACGACGCGGCACACCTAATTCAAAAAATACAAAAAAAACAAATACTTAGGCATGTATTTTTAAGTGACGACCGTGCCCTTTTTTGCCCGACGGTACGATGACGACCAAAGTCGTAAACGAAGTGTCTACTTTTTCGACAACTCCGTTACTCTGGAGACTCTAAGGTGGGGTGGAGACAAACATTGAGAATCGCGACTTGGGCGCTGGTAGCGGCATCGACGACAGCCTCGGCCGGTGACCTCACCGTCTACGTCTATCCCTCCGCTAAAGAGATCAACTGGACTTCTCCCAAGAAGACGCTCATGTCGGCCGGCCTCTCGGGAGTCGAAGGCGCTCTCGCCCACCTCATCACGCCGGAGCAAATCAAATCCATGATGGGCCACGTGATTGTGCATTACCGCTGTACGGACGAAGACGGCGTGGCGCAAGAGTCGTGGAGCGGATTGACCGGTCAGAATGACGCCGGCGAGACACGCAACGATTTGCTGCGCGACCAGATCGGTTTCTCGGTGCTCTTCAAGATGTACGCCGACGGCTCGCTGGATGCTCCGGACGTTGCGCGCAACCTGGTGGCTCGCAATCCGGGGCGTCGGGAGGATGGACGGCGGGCTGAACCGCTCTTCGCGCGTTTTCCGATATCAAGTGCGCAAGAGTGCTCTCGCATTTCGCATTTCCAACAATCCTTTCGCTCCCGAAGCGCCAAGGATTTGCTCTACGGTTTTGTGCGTGAAGCTTACGAGACCTATCACGAGTGGATTGCGGGCGGTAAGAGCCCCGCGATTCAACTCGCCGGCGGTTGCACGTCCTACGGCGCAGGCTTCCTAAAAATGCTCGGCGTGCACAGTGCCGATCTCGAGCGCTTCTGGCGCCGCGACGTTCTCATCTCGGAGCGTTGGCTCGGCGACGGTCGCCGCCACAAAGTGCCGCTGGCTCATGTCCTGGGTCCCGACGGGGAGAGTTGGCAGTCCGAAGGATACGGGGATCGGTTGCTGAGCTTTTACGATCCGGAGCGAATGTGGGATTTTCTGGACGGCGTGCGCACCTGCGCGGCTCAACTCCAAGGGGACAAAGGAGTTGTGGGCGAAAACTGCACTCCCGAATTGATGCAATGGACTCGGGTTCACCGGGACGCCGTCAATACGAACGCCTCTTCCGTGGTGAAAGGCAACTTTTCGCGGAGGATCCCGGCGCCTTCGAACCCCAAGGGCGGCTACAGCCCGCCACGCATCGTGCACGAAGTGCGCGACGTGGTTCGACACGGCATCGACTTCCTGCGTTGACCTCGGACTAGCTGACGTTAGGGAAATAACAGAAAAACGCGGCTCCGCGCCCGAGGCGGCTTTCGATCCAAACCTTGCCATCGTGCTTGAGCACGATGTTCTTGACCACGGCCAGGCCGAGCCCGGTGCCTCCGTCGGTACGAGCCCGGCCATCGTCGATGCGATAGAAACGCTCAAACAAACGAGGGTGATGTTCGGGTGCGATGCCGGGGCCGTTGTCGGAAACTTTTAGCAGTACGCCGGCAGGTTCTACCGCCCAGCGAATCTGGATTTTTCCCATGGGCGGAAGATAGCGGATTGCGTTTTCCACCAAGTTCGTGAGCACCTGGCCGATCAATCGCGAGTCGCCCTGAATCTCGCTGGCCTCGGTTTCCACATGAATCTCGTGGCCCTTCGCCAAGCGCAGCGGCTCGAGGCGCGTGAGCACTTCCTTGGACAGCTCCATCGTGGAAAGGGCTTCACGCGCGAGGGTGGCGTTCTCCAGTTTGGAGAGCGAAAGCAAGTCTCCGCAGAGTTCCAGCAGGCGATCGGCATTGCGAAGAATCACGGCAATCGCCTCGGGAGCGTGGCTCAGGTCGCCCCGTTTCAGATCGAGGTCGAGGGTTTCGGCGTAGCCTTGGATCGAGGTGAGCGGCGTGCGCAATTCGTGGGAGACGATGGCTACGAAGTCGCGCTTCTGCTTGTCCGAGAGCGACATTCCCTCGAGCTCTTCCTGCGTCGGTGACATGAAACCAGGTGCTGCGGGCTTGCGGCGAAAGAGTTCGGTGGCCAACAAGAGGGCGGGTAAGGCGACACAGAGAAACGCGAGTCGAGCCAGAAGCGTGTCGAGGGAGCTCCCGAGCGTACCTGAGAACAGCAGGGCGAGGCCTACGGCGGATCCGAGCAGCGAGACGGCGAGCGCTAAGCGCCGGGCGAGCGAGCGTCTCACGCGGGCCTGTTGAGACGGTATCCGATGCCCCGCAGGGTCTCGATGGCGTCGCCGGCGGTGCTCAGCTTTTTACGCAGACCGAGGATGTGATTGTCGATGGTGCGTTCCACCACGGTGACCCCGGGGCCCTTGGCCTCAAACATCAGTTGCTGACGCGTGAAGACCCGATCAGGTTGGGAGATCAGCGCCTGGAGAATACGAAACTCGTAGACCGTGAGAGAGACGACTTGGCCGTTGGCGGTGACTTCGACCTTGCGCGGATCGAGGCGGAGCCCGCCACATTCAAAGGGTTCCGTGCTGGGCGCCGGTTGGGACGTGCGCGCGGCCCTCCGCAAACAGGCTTCCACCCGAGCCAGCAAAATGGGAATCGAGAAAGGCTTGGTGACGTAGTCGTCGGCGCCGGCTTCAAGGCCCTCGAGGATGTCGCGCTCATGGGCACGGGCCGTGAGCATGAGCACCGGTAAATCGCGCGTGGCCTCGGTCGCACGAAAGGAGCGCAGGATCTCGAGGCCCGAGGTTCGAGGGAGCATCCAGTCAAGAAGCACGAGATCCGGGCGGTGAAGCGCCCAGAGCTCCGCGGGGATGTCGCTTCCGTCGGATTCGACCACCCGGTGACCGGCACGAGTGAGATGCAATTTGATGAGCCCGCGGATGTCGGCTTCGTCCTCGACCAGGAGAATCGTGCGCTCGCTCACGCAGGCGACACTAGGGAAGCCAAAGCAGAGTGGCAACGATCCTGACTCAATTCTGACACGTTTCCACGACTCCCCGCCGCTAGAGCAGGAGCCATGAGCAGCGACGGACAGCGATGGGCGGGGCTTGCAGGCATCCTGCTGGTGCTTGCGGTGGCCTGGCTCGCCTCCGAGAACCGTCGTCGAGTGCGCCGTCGCACGATTCTTTGGGGCTTGGGTCTGCAGGCCCTCTTGGTGCCGCTGATTTTGGGACTGCCGGGCCTCGGAATCGGGGGGCCGTTCCAGGGTGGCTATACCTACCTCGGTCGCGGGGTGTCGGCGCTCATCGGTTTTGCAGACGAGGGGGCGGCCTTCGTGTTTGGGGGTCTCGTCACCCAGGAGCCTTTCCTGTTTGCGTTTCGCGCGCTGCCGCCCATTGTTTTCTTCTCGACGCTGATCGCCGTGCTCTACCACGCCGGTATCCTGCAAAAGTTCGTGCGCGCGATCGCGTGGTTCATGGCGAAAACGATGGGCTCGAGCGGTGCGGAGTCCCTGGCCACGGCGGCCAATATATTTGTGGGTCAGGCCGAGGCGCCACTTTTTGTGCGACCGTACCTGTCCGCGATGACTCGCTCCGAGATTTTTTGCGTGATGACGGCCGGTATGGGCACGATCTCCATTGGCGTTATGGGCGTGTACGTAAGCCTTCTGCAGTCGCGCATCCCCGATATTGCCGGCCATCTGCTGACGGCCAACGTGATGGCTGCGATGGCCTCCCTGATGATCGCCAAGATCCTCGTGCCCGAGAAAGGCGTTCCCGAAACTCTCTCGGGGGTGCGCGTGCACGACGCTCCCAGTGACAGCAATTTTTTGGAGGCCGCGGCGCGGGGCGCCACCGAGGGCTTGCATCTGGCGCTCGCCGTGGGTGCCATGCTGATCGCGTTTATCGGTCTGATCACGCTTCTCGACACGGCCCTGGCGGCTGCGGCCCCGGCGCAGGGTTGGAGCGTCTCCCGATTTATGGGCTGGGGCATGGGCCCGGTGGCGTGGTTGCTGGGAGTGCCGTGGGCCGAGGCTCCGCTCGTGGGGCAACTTCTGGGAAAGAAACTCATCTTCAACGAGTTCGTTGCCTACGTGGATCTGGCACAGGTAGCGCCGCGCCTTTCGGATCGAAGTGTGTTGATCGCGGTTTACGCTCTGTGCGGCTTTGCGAACTTCGCGTCGGTGGGCATTCAGATCGGGGCACTCGGAAGTCTCGTGCCCGGTCAGCGCACGCGCTTAAGCGCCATCGGCCTCCGGGCCCTTTTGGGGGGGACGCTCGTCAGCCTCTTTACGGCCTCGATCGCGAGTCTCGTACTTTACTGAGGGCCGCACAGGCGATGCTTATTCGTTCTTCTCGCCGACTTCGGAGTCGCCGGTCCCGATGGATTCCTTGAGTTTTCCATTCCGCAAGCGTTGGGCGGCGTCTTGAATCGCCTTGGTATAGTCCTCGCGCAGGTTTAGGTAGCGTGCCGGATCGGTGGCGCCGGGATCGTTGCCCACGCGATGATCGGCCTCGCGGATCATGCGACTTAGCATCGATCCGATGCGCCCCCCCTCGAAGTTAGCGGCGTCCTCTTGCGGATCGTAATCGAAGCGACTGAGTGCCAGGCTGCCGAGCGTCTCCAGCGTACCCACGAGATGGGCATCAAAGGCTCCGCGGCAGTAGCCGTACAGGAGAATGCCGTAGAGATGATACCAAGCTCCGAAGTTGTCGGTGTTCATGCCGATCTGGTTGAGGATGGGTTTCAGGCGACGAGTGGCCACGATGTATTGGCGGTCGGGCGACATCCACCAACGAGCGAGCACGTTTTCGATGGTGAGGAGAGTGAGGTAGAGGTCTCCGCGGTTGATGCGATAGCTTTGGCGGAAGAGTGCGTGGGGCCAGATGCTTTCGGTGGGCTGTTGGTGGATCCAATCGAGGAGTTCGTTTTCGGAGCCGGTGACGAGATAGTTGGCCGTTTCCCCCCGTGCGAGGGCCACCACGAGTTTAGAGAGCGCCGAGTAAGGGAGAAACTCAGCCCCGTAGTTGCGTTGGAATTCGGGACTCCACGCGTGGAACTCACCGCGGGTCGGCGGCAGTCCGCGCGCGGACTCCTCGCGAATCACTTGCACGAGCATGGCCGTGAACGAGGCCATCGGGAAGGGATTGGTGCGTCCCTTGAAGTCGAGTCTTCCCCTGAGAAGCAAGTCTTCCAGCGCGGCATGTTCTTGCTGTGCGAGGCCCGTCTTCTGGGCTGCGGTCCGGAATTCACGGGACACGCGCCTCTGGATTTCGCGCACGGCTCGGGTTTTGTCTGCGTACTCGATGGCGCGACGAGGTTTGAGGTCGAACTGAGCTTGAGCGATCGGCAAGGCTGCGGCCATTTGCGCGCGGTACTTGGCGAGGGCCTCTGGCTTGTGCACTTGCCAGAGAATCTGCATGGGCGTGAGGCGTGCCTTGAGTGCCAGGGAGTAGTCGCCCCGAGCATCCACGCGTTGGTAGCGGTCCTGGCAGTAGGAGCTCAGGACAAAAGGGTCGATCTCGTGGAGGGAAAGCGAGTAGCTGGGACGCGGCGGTAGGTCGGCTTCGGAGGGGCGGGCGGTGGCCAGCGTGGTCGCGAGCAGACCCAGTCCCAAGCCCAAACGTAAGGAGATCTGAATAACTACCATCGGTGTGCCTGAGAGGATCTCTTCAAGAAAGGAGCCAAGAATCCGGAGGAAAGCGGCTTAGCGATATTGGTGACTTAAGCGACCAGATGGCGAGGATTCCGACTAAAGACTCGACAGTCGCCTATCGGGACTCAGGGGCGTTAGCAGCGGACCATCCAGTCGTCGTGGGGGCAGGCGGTGGGGCGTCCGTACTGAATATTGAGCAGCTCGCGATAGAGCTTTGTGGTGACTTCGCCCGGACGACCGTCGTTGATGAGGATGCGACGATCTTGCCAGCCGATTTCCCGAATGGCGGTGACGCTCGCGCCCGTACCGCAGGCGAAGAGCTCGATGGGGGCACCCCCTTCGATCTTCGCGATTAGGTCGTGAATTTCGAGGGCTTCTTCCGAAACGGGAATCTTAAGATCCTTCGCCATCTGTAGCAGCGAGTCGCGCGTGACGCCGGCGAGAATGGTGTCGCCGAGAGGGGGTGTTTTGAGTTTGCCGTCGTCCACAACGAAGACGTTCATGCCACTGAGTTCTTCGAGGTGCTTGTGCTCGAGCGCGTCCAGGAAGAGCACGTTGTGGAAGCCGCGGCGCTTGGCCTCGGAGACCGAGCGCAGGCTCGCCGCGTAGTTTGCGCCGGTCTTGGCGGCGCCGAGCCCGCCACGCACGGCCCGCACGCGATCCGGGTCCACCCACACCGAAATCATGGCGGGCTGGTCGCTACGCACGTCGCCAAAGTAGCCACCCACGGGGGAAGCCAGAATGTAGAAGAGGTATTCGGTGGAGGGCGCCACGCCGAGAGTCGGGCTTGTCCCGATCATGGTGGGGCGCAGGTAGAGCGCGCCCGGCTCGGCAGGAACGAAATCCTTGAGCTCCCGAACGAACTTCACCATGTGGTCCAAAAAAGGGGCCTCGGGGAAGGGGGTCATCGCCATGATCTCCGCGGAGCGGGTCATGCGGCGAATGTTCTCGCGGGGGCGAAAGAGGGCAGCGGAGCCGTCGGCGCGTCGGAAGGCTTTGAGCCCCTCGAAGATTTCTTGGCCGTAGTGGAGAACCTTGGCGGCCGGGTGGAGCGAGAAGTCTTCCGTAGTCTGAACGCGAAGCTCCGACCAACTCGATCCGGAATTCTGGGACAGAAGCATGGTGGGGCAGAAGTATTGTCCGAAGCCGAGATCCCGCACTTGGGACAAACTCTTAAGAATAGCCATCCAGGCTTAGAATTAGCAGGCTTACAGCGAGGGTCAAACGTCGGAGGCGAGGGGCTCCGGGCTGTTATTGAGCTGTGACGCGGGGCAGCCTTCGAAATTCGGCTGGCACTGGGAGCCAAGGTAAGCGCTCACCATTTTCACGAGCTCGTTCTCGATGACGTCCACGTTGGGGACGCGCGCGCCGGGCGGCGCGATCAGCAGAGCGCTGTACATGCCCGAGATCGAATTTCCCAACACGAACGCGAGCAATCCGGAATCCACGCTTCCGGCCACGCGGTCCGCGCGGTGCAAGTCGATGTGGCGCTTGAGCACGGCGATCAGGGCCGAACGCAGCTCGTGGCAGCGGTTGAAACTTACGGAATCGCTGATGCGTTCGGCCAGTGTCCGCAGGAGAAGGCGTTGCTTCGTATAGAGCTCGCCCGTTGCCCGGACCATCGCACGGACGGCTTCCTCAAAAGGAGCCGTCGCCGAGGCTGCAAGTTGGGCATCGACGGCCTCGAGGTAGCGGCGGTGTTCGCGTTCGAAAAGCTCCGCCAGAACGGCGTCCTTGGATGGGAAATACTGGTACAGCGACCCCACGCTGATGCCCGCCGTTTCGGCGATACGGTTGGTATTCGCGCCGTCGTAGCCCTCTTGCTCCAGGAGGCGGGCAGCCGCCGAAAGTATAAAATCCACGGTCTCCAGGGAACGGGCCTGCTGAGGGCGCTTGCGCACCGCGGTGCCGCGGGGCTTGTCCGACTCTGGCATGAGCCTTCGGATAACACAAAATACGAGTCCAGAAAAAGAGAAATCCCCCTTAGTATTCAGGACATCATGAAAGGTCTGACATTCGTTCCCGGAGTCGTTTTTGCTCTCTCGCTCTGGTCTCTGGCCTCGGAGGCCTTGAGCCTCGACGATTATCTCAAGCGCGTACAAAAACAGAACTCGATCTTCGAGGGTCTCGAGCTTGGTCGCGAAGCCGCCGATGCGCGCACAGAATTAGGCGATCTTGAGCTTTCGCCCTTTTTCGAGACAAAGGCTTTTTTCTCGGACGATCAAAAGCCGCCCATCGTGCAGGGCTTTCAAGCCGAGCGCACGCTCGTGTACGGGGCCTCGGTAGGATTGAAAAAACAATTCATCACCGGCACGGGCCTGGCCTTGGACTATGGCACCACGCGCACACAGCTCTACGGTTTGCCGGTGCCCTACGAGGCGCGCGCCTGGAATGGCTTGCTCTCGCTCGGCGTGCAGCAGTCGCTTTGGCGCAACGGCTTCGGCTCAGGCACTCGGAGGCGTCGCGAGCGCGAATCGGCCACGCAAAGACTAGAGCGTTTGGGTTTGGAGGCGAAGGCCCGGCAAACGCTGACCGAAGCCGAATCGGCCTATTGGGATTATCTGTTCGGCGTGCAGGACTTGGCGCAAAAGAAAGACGCGCTCCAGCGCGCCGTGCGCTTAAAGAACTGGATGGATCGGCGCTTGAGCGATGGAGTCGCCGATCGCAGTGATGTGCTCCAGGTGCAGGCCCTGTCGGACTTGCGCCAGTTGGAACTCATCGGCGCCGAGGACGGTTTCAAGGCCGCACGTCGCAAAGTTGCGGACTATCTGCAAGTGGCCGGCGTCGAGGAAGTCCGCGAAGAAAGCGGCTCCGATATCTCTCTCCGTCGTGATCCGGCGGTCCTAGCCGACGCGGGTCAGGCGCCGGTGCGAATCGATACTCTGCTTAAGGTGGAGGAAGCCAAGGTTCGGCTGGCCGTTGCCGACGAAACCTCGGACGCCTTCAGGCCCGACCTCAAGCTTCAGGGCCTGCTGGCGTTGAACTCCAAGAATCCGAGCAATCCCGCAGGAACACCCGAGGCGGGTCCGACGCTCGTCAAGTTTGCGGATCCCGTGAAGCCAACGGCGCAGGTGATGCTTGCCTTTTCGATGCCACTCGATCGCGACGCCATCGATCGCGGGCGTTTTGTGTCTCGTGCGGAAGCGCACTCCTCGAAAATGTTGGCTGAGCGTGCCCTTTTTGAGTCGAAGTCCGCCTGGGACGAGCTCGTGCGTAGGCACGGGGAACTCAGCAAGCGGATCGAGGTTCTCGAGAGCCTTTCCAAGACGCAATCCGAGAAAGCTACCCGCGAGCAGGAGCGCCTGAGTCGCGGGCGGACCACGACTTTCCAAGTCGTCACTTTCGAACAGGATGCGGCCGACGCGCGATTGAACCTGCTTCGACTCAAGGCCGAACAGCGCAAGCTTGAAGCCGCAAGCCGTCTCTTTGTGGCCGATGAGGAAGGAAACCAGCCGTGAATTTAGCCCAGCTTTCCATCAAGCGTCCGATCTTCATTACCTGTCTGCTCACCCTCATCTTGGTGTTGGGGTTCACGTCGGTCAAGAAACTCGGAGTGGATCAGTTCCCCGAGATCAGCCTGCCTGTGATTTTCGTGCAAGCCGTGTACCCCGGCGCCTCGCCCAACGATATCGAGACTCTCGTATCGAAGCCCATCGAAGAAGAGCTGGGTTCGTTGCCCGGTCTCAAGCGCATTTCGTCGACGAACCTCGATAGCGTGGGCGTGATCGTAGCGGAGTTCAACTTTGGCGTGGACGTCAAGGACGTCGAGAACCAGATCCGTGCCCGGCTCCAGAACATCCGCCGCAACCTGCCGACCGACTTGGAAGAACCGGTGATTCGCCGGCTCGACCCCGCGGACCTGCCCATTTTGCGTTTGGCCGTGCGTTCCCCGCTGGAGCCGGCGAAACTCTACGACGTCGTCGACGAAATGGTGAAGCCCCCGCTGGAGCGCATCGACGGAGTCGGCCTGGTGGAAATCGTGGGCGGGCGCAAGCGCGAGATCCAAGTGCTCGTGGACAAGAACAAGCTCCAGGACCGCGAACTCACCATGCTCCAGATCGCCAGTCGCATCGGAGCTACGGCGGCGAACGTGCCCGTGGGCAAGGTCGACCAGGGTGGCAAGGAAACCACTTTCCGCACCGTCGGCGAGTTCACCACGCTCGAAGGCCTACGCAAGGTGTCCGTAAACTTCATCGGCTCGGACCGCGCGGTGAAGCTGTCGGAGATTGCCGACGTCAAAGACTCGCTCGAAAAAGAGAAATTCCGGGCGCTCCTTAACGGTGAGCCGGCTTTGTTCGTGGACATCTTCAAGCAGCGCGGCACCAACACCGTGAAGATCGCCAAGGACGTCCTCAAGCGCATGGCGGAAGTGCAATCCACGCTGACCGCCCGCGGCATCGACGCCAAGGTGGATCTGGTGCGCAACGGCGCCGAAGTGATCGACGCCAACATCGCCGACGTCGTGGAATCCATCGTGATCGGCGTCGCGCTCTGCATCGTGGTGGTCTTTTTCTTCCTCGGCTCGCTCCGCTCCACGGTCGTTACGGGCCTCGCGTTGCCGAACTCCTTGCTCGGCGCCTTCATCCTGATGTACGCGCTGGGCTTCACCATCAACATCATGACCCTGCTCGCGCTCTCGCTGGCGGTGGGTCTGCTCATCGACGACGCGATCGTGGTGCGAGAAAACATCTTCCGCCACATGGAACTCGGCGAAAAGCCGAAGGTGGCCGCCGAGAAGGGCACCAACGAGGTGGCGTTGGCGGTGATCGCTACGACGGCCGTGATCTTGGCCGTGTTCGGGCCGGTCGCGTTTTTGAGTGGGATCGTGGGCCAATTCTTTAGGCAATTCGGCCTGACGATCTGCTTTGCGATGATCATCTCCCTCTTCGACGCCTTGACCGTGGCGCCGATGCTGTCGGCCTATTGGGCGTCGGCGGGCGAGCACATCAAAGGCAACGGGATCATGGATAAGATTCTAGGCGCGTTCGATCGCTTCCAGTCGAAACTCGAGGACGGCTACGACCACGTGATCGTGTGGACCCTGCGTTTCCCGAAGACGGTGCTCCTGCTCTCCGGGGCGTTGTTTGTAGGGAGTTTGGCGATCACTGCCTTTATCCCGAAAACGTTTTTACCGCCTCCCGAAGACGGTCAGTTCGAGGTGCGCATCGAGATGCCTCCCGGATCGAGTTTGGATGCTACCGCCGCCCTGGTGGCCCAGGTCGATGGAATTTTGCGGGGCAATCCGGCCATTGAGAGTACGGCCGCCGTGGTCGGTACGCGCGACGGCGAATCCAACAAGGCCAATATCTACACGCGCCTGAAGCCATGGAAGGCGCGCAAGCTCTTGGGTCCGGGTCACAGCACGCGGGAGATGAAGGATTTCTTCCGCAAGGAGTTCGCGCCGTTCAACGGCGAGAGCCGCGTCGTCGTGTCGGACTACGACGCTTTCGGTGGAGGTCAGCGCCCCGTGGAGATCGCCATCGCGGGCGACAATCTGGAGGAACTCACCGCGTACGTGGACAAGATCGTGCCTAAGTTCCGGGAGATCCCCGGTTTCGTGGACGTCGACACCAACTACCGCCGCGGTAAGCCCGAGTTTCAGATCGTCTTCGACCGCGAGAAGGCGGAGAGCCTGGGCGTGTCGACCACCAGTGCCGGCGGTGAGTTGCGCGCGCGCGTGGAGGGGCTCACGCCGGCGGTGTTCCGCGATTACAGCACGGGCGCAAGCAAAGAGTACGACATCCGCATTAAGTTCACCGGGGCCCAAGAAGATATCCGCCAGCAGTTCGAACAAACGAAGGTGCCGAACGTCAATTTCAACTTGATCCCACTTTCGCGTATCGCGGTGGGCAAGGAAACCTCGGGCTTCTCGCAGATCGCGCGCTTCAACAAATCCCGTTTCGTGATGGTCACGGGAGACATCGGCAAAGGAGGCGCGCTGGCCGACATCATGGCGAAATCCGCCCAGATCATGGACAAGGACATTCCGAAGCCCGCCGGCGTTAGCTATGTCTACTTGGGCCAGGCCGAAAGCTTCGGCGAATTGGCGGAGAACATGGCCATCGCAATCTTGCTCGGCGTGATTTTCATCTACCTGGTGCTGTCGTCGCTCTACGAGAGTTTCATCACGCCGCTCACGATCTTGACCGCGTTGCCGCTGGCGATTTGCGGAGCTTTCGTGGCTCTGCTCGTGACCGGTGAGTCGCTCAACATCTACTCGATGATCGGGTTGATTCTGCTCCTCGGCGTAGCCGCGAAAAACTCCATCCTGCTCGTGGACTATATCCTCGTGCTGCTGCACGAAGGTATGGACCGACGTACAGCGATTCAGAAGGCCTGTCGTACCCGATTGCGCCCCATCTTAATGACGAGCTTCGCGCTCATTGCCGGGATGGTGCCAATCGCACTGGGGCTCAACGAGGCCAGCGCCCAGCGCGTATCCATGGGGATTGCGATCATCGGGGGGCTCGTGAGCTCCACGATCCTGACTCTCGTGGTGGTTCCGGCCTTTTACGGATACATCGACGACGCGCGGATATGGCTTGGCAAGTTCTTCGCCAAGTTTGGCAGCTCGGCGTAAGGAGTGTTCTAGACGCTATCGAGGCCCCAGAAGTAGGGACATACCGGGAGCTTCGCTCCCTTGAGGGCCTCGCGAAGGGCGAAGGGCACGTCGTCCATCTCGTCGGGGGTCCAGGGGCCAAGAAAAATCTGAAGCAGGTGCGCGGGATCTCGGCTTTCGAACACCGGAGTTCCGGCGTTGAGCACCGTGATGGTTTGGGCGGACGCGCTGCCGGTGACCAGCACGTCGACGCCTTTGGGAAGCGCCTCGCGCTGGCGAATCCAATTTGCGAGACGGGCGGAGTCGAGGGTTTTCCAGAAGGCGAGGGGAGTCTTTTCTCCTTGGCCAAGCCAATGCTCGATCTCGGCTCGGTGCGGGTGATCGTAAGGCAACTGGATGCGGAGCCGAGTGCGAGGCCCTTCGAGAATCGCGCGTAAAATCCACGGCCACGTGCGGCTCTCGCCTGTCCACTCGTGAAGGGTATCGGTGAGGTCTCTCCCCTTACCGACGAGAGCGCTGCCCACGATCTGCCCGGTTTGACTGCGGGCGACCCAGCGATCAAGCCCGGGCATCGCTTCAAAGGCCGCGTAGCTAGAGACGTCGCGGCGCGGGCCGATTCCGGAACCTTCGTAGATGCGGCGAAGCGCGAAACGCGTGTCGGTGGACAGGGCGCCGTTCGTGAGTTCGATGGCGATGGACTGGCTCGGTGAGAGCTCGGCCCTTAGGCGTTCGCGGACGAGATTGAGGGATTGCTCTTCCAGGAGCCAGGAGATTTCGGTGCCACCCACCAGGTAGCCGTTTTTTTCGTAGAACGACACGAGGTCGCTCCACAGCACCGCGCAGGCCGCGCCTTCGCGCCGCGCGCGGGCCTCGCAGGCCAGCAAGAGATGGGAGGCGTAGCCCTTTCCGCGAGCCGCGGGATCTGTCACCACGAGGCCGATTCCGGCCAGACGCAGGAGCTTCGGCGAGTTCAACTCGCCGTACTCGAAGATTCGGTAGGAAGCGGAGGCGATCGGGCGGTCGGGCGCGTCGTCGTCGCACAAAACGAGAGTCCGCTCGGCGTTGGCTTCTTCCAAAAGCAGGGGGAATTCGGCCGAGACCGTCTGAGGAGAAGGCAGGGGGGTTCCGGCTGGGAACACGCGAGCGATGAGCGCTTCGGTGGCGGGGCGAAGTTCGGGATGTTCGAGGAGATTCGTGAGGATGGCCACGGACCCGAGTTTAGCTCCGGGTGGCGCCGGAATTTTGTCTGACGCCGCGCGTGACGACTTCCTAAGCACTTTTTTCTCAAAAATGCTCAAGGTCTCGCGGTCGAGTTCCGAAGCGCTACATGGACCGGATCTCGTACCCGCCAGGAGGCAGGAAGGCGAGGAGGTTCGTGACCTAGAAGAGGGGCCGGAGGCTCCGGCGCTCGTGGGGAAACGCAACCCGCGGCGTTTTTGTCAGGGAGGACAAATATGGGATTGCGTATCAATACCAACGTGGCGTCTTTGAACGCCCAGCGGAACCTGCGCGGGTCTAACCAAGACATGCGTCGGGCCATGGAACGACTCAGTTCCGGCAACCGCATCAACCACGCTTCCGATGACGCCGCCGGCCTCGCGATCAGCGAGAACTTACGCGCGCAGATTCGGGGCTACGGCCAAGACATTCGTAACGCCGAGGACGGGATCTCTCTCGTGCAGGTCGCAGAAGGCGGCTTGAACGAAACGGGAAACATCCTGGTGCGTTTGCGGGAACTTGGCATCCAAGCGGCCAGCGACACGATCGGCGCCGATGAACGTAAGTTCCTCGATGTGGAATACCAGTCGCTCCTGCAGGAAATGGATCGGATCGCCAACAGCACCGAATTCAACAAGACGAAGCTTCTCAACGGGCAAGGCCAAGTCTTCGACATCCAAGTCGGCATCCGGAACACGCCGGGCGTGGACCGGATCGTTTTCGACGGCTCCAAGGCAGATGCCACGGTGCGCTCGCTCGGACTTGAGCGTCAAAGCGAAGACGACGAGGACACGTGGGAGCGCTTGAGCCTGCGAGACAAGAAAACTGCCCAGGAATCCCTGGCGGTGATCGACCAAGCGATCCAAAAGGTTTCGGCAGCGCGCGCGGATTTCGGCGCCCTTCAGAACCGACTCTTCTCGACCATCAATAACCTAGGCGTCAGTGTTGAGAACTTGAGCGCTGCGAACTCGCGCATTCGTGACGCCGATATGGCGGCCGAAGTCGCCGAGATGACCCGGAACAACATCATGTTGACCGCCGGTATCTCGGTCCTCGGTCAGGCTAACTCGGCAAACCAAATGGCGCTGAAGTTGCTGCAATAGGAGTTCTCGTCTTCGTGATCGCAAGTAGTCGGGGCGAGAGCTTCGACATCATACCGGCGAGTGTCGCCGGGTGAGCGCTTAGGACAGGCGCGGGGCGTCGCCCCGTGGATTTTCCTCGGCGGATCTCTGGGAGGTCGTTGGCCCTCTTCCCCCGAAGAGGGCCGATGTCTATTTCCCAACAACATCCCTACGGCCCAGCCAGCTCGGGCTTGGGCACGCGCTTGCCGTTCCGGCGAGTCGCCGACGCCTATTCGAAAAAAATCAACGCCAGGTTCGGAAGAACGAATAAGTGGCCGTGCTCAACGCGGTTGCCGCCGCCGTGAGTTGAATCCAAAGCGGAATGTTCTCGCGGCCTGCCAGCAGCGTGGCGCACATCAGGAACCCCACCGTCAGAAGCGTAAAGGCCACGCGGTTGGCCGCTTTGATTTGGGCTTGGCCGTGTCGCTCGAGTCCCTCGACACGATGATTGATTTTGAGTTCTCCGCTTTCGAGTTGGCGGAGGGTTTCGCTCAGTTGGCGCGGAGCGGTTTTGACCAGGCGAGCCAGGTCGCGAGTCACGAAGAGGGCGTCCTTCAAGAGACGCGTGGGATTGTAGCGCTCCTTGATGACGATACGGGAATATTTGTTCGCGGCGCCCAGGAGATCGAAGTCCGGATCCAGGCTGCGGCCGATGCCCTCGAGGGTCATGATGGACTTGAACACCAGTACCAAATCGCGCGGGAGCGAGACGTGATAGCGGAAGGCCACGCGCGTGGATTCCATCAACACGCGGCCGGTGGGAATCTCCGAGAGCGGAAGTCCATGGTAGGGCCCCATGAGCTGTTGGACTTCGCGCTGGATTCTTTCGATATTGGTGGTGGAGCGCGAGCCATCGGACGAGGGGCTCAGGTCGAGGTACTCCAGAATCAAGGCGTCGTAGTCCTCGGTCACGAGGGCCAGGAACATGTTGATGATGGCGTCTTTTGAACGCTGCGAGAGGCGTCCGACGGAACCGAAGTCGATGAGACCCATGCGTCCGTCGGGAAGGGCGAGGATATTGCCTGCGTGCGGATCGGCGTGGAAAAGGCCGTCCTGCATGACGGATTGGAAGAAGCAGTCCATACCGCCGCGCAAAAGCTCGCGTGGGTCCACGCCCAGGGCGCGCACGCCGTCCACGTCGCGTAGGGGCACGCCGCGCAGGCGCTCCATCGTCAAGATGTGGTCCGACGACAGGTCCGTGTAGACCTTCGGCACCACGAGAAAAGACGAGGCGGCAAAGTTTTCGCGGAAGCGGCGAATGTTGTTGGCTTCCATGCGGAAGTCCGTCTCCGCCAAGAGCGAACGCTTGAACTCTTGAACAATGGACACCGGGCGGAAAGGCCGCAGTTCGGGCACGTAGCGCTCCACGAGTGCCGCGAGGAACTCGAGAATTTCCATGTCCTGCTCGAGCAGGCGTTGCACGTCGGGCTTGCGGATTTTCACGACCACGTCGTCGCCTTCCAGCGTGCGTGCGGCGTGCACTTGCGCGATCGAGGCGGTCGCAAGCGGTTCGGTGTCGAAGCTCGAGAAGCAATCGGCGAGCGAGCGATCGAGCTCGGCCTCGAGCAAAGGTTTCAGGAGCGGGAAGGGCACCGGAGTGGTGCGGTCCTGGAGCTTCTCAAATTCGGCGACGATGTCGGACGGAATCAAGTCCGGGCGGCCGGCCAGGATCTGCCCCACTTTGATGAAGGTGGGGCCCAGGCCCTCAAAGAGCATCCGCAGCCGCACGGGTAGGGGCTGAAGGCCGGTTTCGTCGGTCGTGGGGCGCTCGGCCTTGTAGCCCGGAATCGGCAACCGAGCCACCAGCGTGCCAAAGCCGAAGCGCGTGGCGGCGCCCAGGATTTCCCGCATGCGGCCGGCGTTCTTGACGGCTTTCCGGACGGTGTCGGCACTCGACCAAAGAGACATGGGGGGACTCTAACAGTGTGCCAGGATTTTGGCATTGGAGCGCGGGGAGGGGCCAGATTCAACGGCAACTCGAACGATTTGAACGCGAGGGCGTGCTGGTGAGCCAGCTGATCGGGAAGACGCGTCTGTATCCGTTCAATCCGCGGTACTTCTTTAAGGCCGAGCTTTCTCAGTTGCTCGACAAGGCGTTGAAAAACCTCCCCGAAAGCAAACGCGAGAAGTATTTCACACAACGGACTCGCCCCCGGCGAAAGGGCAAGGGGTCGTAACTAGTGAAGTATGGTTAATCATTTATAATACTTGAGATTTTATCATAAGCCGGATATGATTATTCTATGGCGGGTTTTCAGCGTCCAAAGCTAAGCAAGCAAGTGTCGGACTATCTCTCCCGAATTGGACGCCAGGGGGGGCTCAAAAGCCAGAGGCTTCTCAGTGCGGAGCAGGCCACAGCGATGGTGAGAGTCCGCGAAGCGCAAAGAGCTTTTCGCAAGTATCACGCACGGTGTTTTTGGTCGTATGATCCCCGGCTCAGGATCAAGGCGGGTGATGTTTCCTGGGTCGCTGAGCAGCTCATGAAGAACGGAAACCGTGCCTTGTGGATTATCGGGAGAAAACTGTGCCCCTAACCCCGGCCCAACGCGTCGTCGCGAAATTACTTTCAAAGAATCGGACCGAAGGAAGCCACCTCGCGGGCGGATCCGCGATGCACTTTGAGCCGCAATCGTTTCGTTACAGCGAAGACCTCGATTATTTTCACGACTCCCTCGAACGGGTTAGTGTGGCCTTTGAGGAGGACAAAAAAACTCTTCAGGGAAATCAGTACCGGGTGCAAAGCGAGATCTTTACGCCGGGCTATATACGCGCGTTGGTCGTGGGCCCAGAGGGAGCCTGCAAAGTGGAGTGGGCACGAGATTCGTCGTGGCGTTTTATGCCCGTTCAAACTCATCCCGAACTGGGCTTTGTTCTGCACCCGGTAGATTTGACCATCAACAAGCTTCTCGCTCTTGTAGGCCGGGACGAGCCGCGAGATTTTTTGGACGTCCTACACACCCACGCGCATCACCTCTCTTTGGGTGCCCAGTGCTGGGCGGCGTGCGGCAAGGATCCCGGCTTTAGCCCGCATTCCCTGCAGGAGCTTCTCAAGCGCAAGGGAAGGTACCGGGCGGAAGATTTCACGCGCTTGCATTTGAGGGATGGATTCAAAATTGACCTTCCTGAGATGAAGGAAAACTGGCTGCGGATGTTGCGGGAGGCGGAGGATTTTCTGGCTAAGGCGCCGGGAGACCAAGTGGGCTGTCTTTATTACTCCAAGTCGAAGCGAAGTTTCGTGACGCCAAGTTTTGAGAGCAGCGAGGCTCGGGACGTGGTTCCCCACTACGGATGTGCGGGCGGAGTGTTGCCCGCGATCCTCGACTAGCCGAAGGGCGTACAGCGCCCAGGATTTCACGCAAGCGGCCGGCCCCCAAGAACGCGTCGATGCCATACGAATACCCGCCAGTGCCGCGTGAAGTCTTCGGTGCTTTTGCGTTAAGGGCGCGTTAGCGGGGAGGGCACAGTAGCGCGCACCCAGTGCCAACGATCTGCCTCCCTAGTACGTCGAACTTAATTTTACTCACGAGCACGGACCATGACATCCTTACCCAAGAGTAAAGGGGAGAGGACATGTTCGCATTTCGCAGAGGCGTGTTTGGGAGTCGTTGGGCGGGGCTGGGCGTGATACCCGCGCTCCTTGTTTCGGAACCGGGCATGGCGGCCAGTGCCAGCGGCAGCTGTCCCTCGGTAACCGTGTACGTCTCTCCTAACGGAAGTGATGAGCAGAACGGAACTGATGCGCAGGCGGGGACATCGGGTCGCCCCGTTCTCAGCATCGGCCGGGCCCTTGGTCTGGCGCAAGACAAGCGTTGCCCAGCGCGTGGGCGTTGCACGAACCAAAGCGGATTTCGGGTGATCGTGGAGCCCGGGGTGTATCCCCTAACAGAATCTCTGCGAGTTCTTCCGGCGCACTCCGGAACACAGGATTGTCCCACCCAAATAATCGGGAACGTTGATCGTGTGCAGCCAGCCGCTGAAGTGGTCGTTTCTGGTGCGTTTAGTATCCAGCGCAGGGTGATCTCTCTCGTTGACGCCGCACGACGCGAATACCGATTCCCCGTTCCGGAGGACCTACTCGACATTGATGGAGAGCTACCCGCCGACCTCAGAATCAATCAGCTCTTTGTTAACAAAACGCGTCGGTTTCGTCCTCGGTGGCCTAAAGGCGATTACGCGACCACCGTCGAGAGATCCTCGAGAGGCGAGGACAAACGGCAACACTGGCTGGATTCAGCGCTCCCCATCCCGGCAGTCAAACTAGGCTTTACCGAACTCGTGCTCTTTCACTCGTGGAATGCAACTCATCACGTCGTCAAAGCCGTGGACTCCACTAGAAAGGTTGTGGATTTTGAATCACACTCGATTTTCGCGTTGAAGCCCAATGGAGGGCAGCGATACTACCTTGAAGATGTCGTTAGGGACCTTGAGCCTGGGGAATGGTCGCAGGGCTGGGACCGAGTAAACAACAAGCGCACAAGCTTTATTCGATATCGCGCGATCCTAAATGAAGACGGTACCGACGATCTTCAGAATGCCAATTTTGCCATCCATATTCCTGATCCTCGGGTGACGAGGCTGCTCGATTTTGCGGGCGCAGCCAACAGACGCGTAGAGTATGTTGAGATCAATGGACTGACCTTTCGATATGCCGCCGGAGCGGCCGAAGACTTCTCCCGCGGGGCCGATCGCCTCTCCAACACGACGAGGACGAGCCCCAACGGTGTTTACAAGGGATTCGAGGCAGCCATCTACGGCGATCACGTCGACAACGTAACCATAGAAAAATGTGAGGTGTCCGCGGTTGGCGAACATGGCATTCGATTCCTTGGCGACACTTCGAAGCTGACTATTTTAGAAAATCACATTCACGATTTGGGGTCGGGTGGCATCCTCATTGGGGACACGACTCCCATGAGCACGACGTTCAACCAAAGCTATGGCCTAAGGAGTTCGCCGGCGGCGGCCGTTGCCGATAACGTGTTGATCAAGGGAAACTTGATTCACGACGGCAGCCGTATTTATCCGAGTGGAACGGGAATTGTGATCGGGCACGCCAAAAACATTGAGGTGCGTTTCAATCGCATCGCGAACTTCAATTACTCGGGAATTGCCATGGGTCGAGTCACCGGCTTCGTGCCTTTCGTGAACGACAGTAATAACGCCCCTCGCCTGAACGAAGGAACTGTCGTCCAAAACACCGATCTCTCCTTTGATTCGTTGAAGGCAAAAAGGCCTGAAGACTTTGAGAACTACAAGGACATCAAGGACCAGCCCGTAAATGAAAACAACAGGATTATCGGAAACCACATTTCTAACATTGGCAATCGGGTGTTGAGCGACGGCGCCGGCATTTATCTTCTGGGGCAATCGCCCAACACGCGCGTGGAAGGAAATTGGATCCACCATTGCGCGGCTTACCGCACAACCTCCAAAATCTCCGGGATTTACATGGATGAGGGTTCCTCGGGCATCACGGTTGTCAACAACGTGGTTTCGGATACCGAACAAAGCGCCTTCACCTTTCACTACGGCGTGGGGAATCTTATCGAGCGAAATTTGTTTCTTCGGCCCGGATGGGATCCGATACAGATCGTGCGATCCTATGATCGGGCGGGAAACTTTTTTGGCAAAGACTATCTTGGCGAGGATTACCTGCACAAAGCAAACACCGTGAAACAATCGACCTTAGTATTTAAAAAGAACATCGTGATCTTGGGCCAGGGAACATTTCCGGGTGAAAGACGTATCCGCTACTTCTCCGACTTCATGCCGCGCTTCTGCGACCAGGGGCGAAAGTTGGACACGCCGCCGCCAGAGGGGAAGCCGAGTAACCTGAATACGATAAGAAACCTGGACCATGAAAAGCGGGCCCGTATAGCACCGGAATGCTCGCGGCATTTTAGATTTGTGCAGAACATCTATTCCACGGAGAACTCGAACAGCGACGCGAAGCTTTCGATGTTTGGAACGCCTCTTCGGACATGGCTGAGTTCGCCGCTTCGCGATCCCGGTTCTGTCTACTCTCCTCTCGCCGACCTGGGGATGGTAACTTCCACTGTGGACGGATGGGTGTCCGTGGCCCACGACCCCTACGGAGTGGTCCCAACTACGAAGCCCGGCATTCAATCTGGATGGCTGCAACCACGCTCCTTCCAGCTCAAGCCGAGGGGCCTGGGGCGTCGGAAGCCCGACGCCTTTGCCGACGAGGCAGATTTAGAGCCTTAGGGAGGAGCGATCGAGATGAATGAGGCTGCTCGCTTGAGTTTTGGGGGGCCCAAGACATGAATTCTAATGGCTGGAGATCGAGTCTAGTTTTGGCGCTGGCGATGAGCGGGTTTGCCCATGGACAGACTACGGAGTACGCGCCCGTTTTTCAGCGCTCTTACTCTTACAAACCCGCTGGCAAGCCTGATCTCGAGAATTCGCTCAAAAAAGGTTCGTCATTGATCCAAACTCGGCCGTCGTACAGGAGAGTGGCCGTGTGGGGGAAGCGCGTCGACGAGAGCGAACACCCGTTGCTCCCAACATATAGCATATCGGATTTTGCTGCCGAACTTCCATGAAGATTGCATGAAAACTAAGGCTCGCCGCCTCGACTCTTGAAACACACACAAACTTAACCGATTGAGGGATGTCGTCTGCCGATAGAATGAACTACGGTATGAACTCTTCTACGGTCCGAGCCTATCTGCGCGTGTTTGGTTTGGGCCGTGCGTTTGTATCCTTGACCTTTCTCAATGCGTGTTTCTCCTCCAAAGATGTGTTTGGAGATCTTGATTCCAAAACGACTGCCGCCGCGGGGGCGATTGACTTCAACGGCTGCATCGAAGGATATGGGCTCGATACGGGCCGCATTCGTGTGGACTTCGAGTTTCCATCGTCGGCTCAGCAGATGCGCGTGCTGAGAAACGGGTCGGTTGTCTACGCAACATCGGATTCGACCGAAAACCACTTCATTGATTTTGGTCTCAACGAAGGGCAGTCTTATCGTTACACCTGCGAGGCCCTCATCGACGACAAGAGCCATCTCGGAAAACGCAGTCTTACGGTGAGCACACAAAACTCAAACCCTCCAAGTTTTGCGGGTATTCAAAGCGTGAGTATGATCGCAAACAATCGTGTGCGAGTTTCGTGGCTCGCGGCTGCAGGAGTGGCCGTTGATCAATATGTGATTTATGGCAACGCGGGGACAAGCGTTGATTTTGGTCTCGAGCCGATCAAAACCGTGAGCCCAAGCCAGTACAACTACAACGACCTCGTGGATCTGGTCGGTGACCAGCTTGACTATGTCTTTGCCGTGCGCGCGTGTTCGATCGGAGACATTTGTGACACCAACACGGCGTCGCGAAGCCTGGCCGCGCTGCCTGATCGTGGGGCGCCTCGGACTCCGGGCGCGACACAGGCCCTGATCGACAACGGTCAGGTGATCGTGATTGCACCGTGGCTCGCGCAGTATGGTGCCGTCGCAAGCCGCAGAGTCTATGGTCGTGTGCTCGGATCGGGCGCGGCGTTTGCTCTCATCCAAGAGTTTCCCGTATCGACACCGTCTGAGGTACCGAGTTCGCTGACACTTGTTCCCTCAGTACCTTTTTCGCAAAACACGTCTTACGAATTCTACGTGCAGGATGAAGATCCGAGTGGGGGCCTAAGCTCCACGACAAATGTGCGTGTGTCGATCAACATGGGCGACACCCAAAAGCCCATCTTCGCCGGAATCGTTGCGACCGCGAATGGCGCCAACTCCGAAACACAAGTCCAGGTGAGCTTCAACTCGATCGCCTCCCAGGATCCCAACCCGAGCCTCGCCTCGGACCCCAATGGCGCTTATGAATATGTCTTCTATACGCGCGTGCTTGCCCCCACGTCATCGCTGTCAGCCTGCACGGGCGGAGTGCTTCACTCGGCTCTAGAAACCCGAGGCTACAACACCGGAGTGCTCGTGCAGCACACACTCTCGGGGCTTTTGGCACGCACGCGCTACAGCGTGTGCATCAAGGCCCGCGACAAGGGCGGCAACGTGTCCGACACCTTCACGCATCAGATTCACACAACGCGCGACCTGACGCCGCCTCAGTTTGGCGGATCGGCCACGTCGGTTTTTGACAACTCAAGTGGCGAGGTGGCCGTCACCTGGAACGCGAGTCCTTCGGCCGACTTAAGTCACTACCGCCTCAAGGTGTTCCGCGGCTCGCCCGCTTCGCCGACCAATCTCACGACGCTCAGCTCGCGCACGGTGGCCACGTCAGGGACGGGCACATCGTTTGGCTCAGACGAATTTGCGTTTGTCGACAACGAGCTGATTTATGTGCTCGTCGATGCTTGCGACAACGCACTCGATGCGGGGTTTAACACTCAGAACAACTGCACCACACTGCCGCTCACGCAAGCGCGCATCGTACCTATCCCAGACATCTCGCCTCCTCCGGGTTTTGCGGGGATCACGGGCGCGACTGACGTTGTGGCCACCGAAGGCTCGGTCACTGTCGCGTGGGCCGCACCCGCCGACTGGTCGCAGTACCGCGGCTTTAAGGTGTACCGCATCGGAGAGGGTGGCGCTCTGAGTTTGCTCAGAGACTGCGCGTGCACGGCGTTCTCGTGTCCCGAGGAGCCCACCTCGTGTGTTGTGACGGGCCTTAGCGCCAGTCGCACTTACAACTTCCATGTGCGCGCCTACGACGCGGCCTTTAACGAAACCGTTCTCTCGACAACCACCTCGCGCGCCACTCTGAAGACACAAGACCTCACTCCTCCCGTCTTCTCGTCGTCGCTTGCGATCGCGGGAAGCAGCCCCCCGGTTCTGACATGGCATGCGGGCACGGACAACCAATACGAGGGTGCTGTGACTTATCAAATTTACCGCAAGGCGGGCACCTCGGCTGCCGATGGCTTTGCGAGTTATCCGCCCACAGTGGGTGGCAGCGTGTCGACTGTTTACAACGGCGCGCTTCTCACTCGCAGCGACTCCTCGCTCATTCAGGCCGGTCCTTACTATTTCTACGTGGCCTGTGCACGCGACGCTGCGGGCAACGCGAGCTGCGACGAGAACAATATTCCGGTCGTGCGTTTTGCCGACCTGACCCCACCTGTCTTCACCACGGCGCCGCGCATTTTTGCGGCAGGCACGAGCACCGCCAAGGGCAAAAAAGATTCTTCGTGGGATCTCGACTGGGACGCGAGCGACAACTTGGTAAACTATGACCAACTCTCCGTGAGCGTCTTCCAAGCCACGAGCCTTACTGATTCCCAGGTGCAGGCGACCGAGGATGATCAGATTATTTTTGGTCCCGCGACTGGAAGTCCGCCGAAGCTCGAGGACCTGAGTGGGCCCGCCAGCACGACCGGCTGGATCAGTTATCTCGTGAAGATCGAAGACCCCGACGGAAATTTTGTCACTGAGACCATCTCAACGGCGTTTGACTCGCGCATCACTTTGACTTCGGTGAGCCCAAATACGGGCATCACAAGCGGTGGAACACTGCTCGTAATTGAAGGTGAGGGATTCTCACCTCAGTCTGTGGTGAAGATCGGCAACGACGATTGCTTGAATCTTCGTTTTGTCACCTACCGCGCACTCACGTGCGAGACCCCTGCCGGAACGGGTGCCAAGAGCGTACGGGTACTCAACGGTAGCTCGCAAAGTACAGCCCTCAATTTTACGTATGGCGCGGGCAACATCTGTGATCGCTCGGGTGACTGGGGCTCCACTTATGCGGCGGGTGCCGGTACAGCGCTTGATCCGTATATTCTTTGTTCTCCGGGGCACATCGCCTCCATGAGGGCCACCCCCAGTGGGCACTTTGCGCTTGGCAGAAACATCGATATGAGTGCTGTGACTCTAGCTCCGACGGCGGCCTCGCTAAACGGCAGCTTTGACGGCAGGAATCTGGCTTTGCTTGATTTGATGCTTGCGCCCACTACGGACTATGTCCAAGCGTTCTTTGGTGCGGCACCTGACTTCCGCAATCTAATTGTGACAAATGGACGGGCCACGGCCCTTCACCAACACAGTGCAATCTTGATCGCGCGACCTTGGCCTGGTCATATCGCAAACATCAGAATGTATGGCGGTGAGTTAATTGTTTCAGCAGATAGGGTTGGAGCCGTCACGGGATATAGCCAAGGTTCCGGCAGCGTTTCCGATATTTACACATCAGTAAAGTTAACGATCACAGGGGGTAACGGTGTTGGCTGTGTTTCGGGATTTACGGAGGGCACGTTCGATAACGTTCATTCCGAGTGCGAGCTCGACATACGGGGAGGTGCTTTTATCGGTGGTGTCGTCGGAAAGGTTTTTGGGGGAGGGGCATCTCTTAGTAACTCCCAATTCAGCGGAAAGATCACGATTTCTTCCAATGCCGTGAATGTGGGGGGCGTGGCTGGCACGGTTCAGATTTCCACATCCAACCTCTCGGCTACCGACTTTTTGATTACTTCTGCTTCCCAATACAGTCCCTCATTTATTGGCGGAATTTTCGGATCTTATGATGGGGGCACATTCACCGGAGTTGGTCTCTATTCCGATGGGGTTATCGACACACCTGGCGCTACACTCGTTGGCGGCATTGCGGGAGGGGCTCCACATTCAGGATCTGTGACCTTTAGAAGGGTTGCCAGCAACGTCAACATCACGGCGAGCACGGGCCTGGCGGGGATCACTTATGGCCAGTGGACGACTGGGGTCACTGTCTACGATTCATACGTAACTGGCACCCTCAAGTCGACGCGGTCGACGGCGAAGGCCCCAGGTATGTGCGGTGCGGTTTGCGACAGTACAAATGGCGCCCTCAACGCGTACAACTCATATGTTTCCGTGCAACTCGTGAGCTCTGCCATCACCAGATACAACGTGTACGGCCAAAGCGGCGAACCCGTCGGCGGCACCGACACCAACTTCTTCGAAAAAGACGCGACCTACAACACCGGTATCACCGGCACGGTCAGCAACTTCACCGAACAAACACGCGCCAACCTTCGAACCTCCTCCACCTTCACAGCCAAAGGCTGGGACTTCGTGGGCGAGAGCGTCAACGGCACGAACAACTATTGGAACATCGTTCCAGGCGTCAACGATGGTCGCCCTTGTCTTGTGGGCGTCACCCCTGGCTGCACGCCGTGATTTGGCGTCGCGCTGTCACCTCCCCAAAGACCTCGGTGCCTTTGCGTTAAGGCAGCGTTAGCCGGGCGGTCGAACGCTACTTCTCGCGGGGCGGGTGCTTCTCGCCCACCGAGTAGAGTTTCACAAGGTCGAAATCAATGCGGCGGGTGGTCACGTCGACGGCGGCCAGCAGCACGCGCACGCGGGAGCCCAGGTGCATCTTCACTTTGCCGGGGCCGATGTAGGCGAGTTGGTCGGGATCAAAGGTGAGTTTGCCGCGACTGCCGAGCGTGTCGCGCGAGATCAAGCCGTCCACGAAGTGGCCCTCGATCTGACAGAACACGCCCTTCTCGGTGATGCCCGTGGCCCAGGCCTCGAACTCCTCGCCCAGGAACTGCTCCATGTAGCGACACTTTTTGATTTCGATCAACTTGCGCTCGGCATCCATGGCCAGGCGTTCTTGGTCGCTGCAGTGCTGCGCCAGGCTCTCCAGGTGAATGCCCGTGGATGTCCAGCGCTCGAAGCCCAGCGCCTCTTTGATGAGTCGGTGAACCATGAGATCGGGGTAGCGACGAATCGGTGAGGTGAAGTGCGTGTAGTCCTTGGTGGCGAGGGCGAAGTGACCCACGCGCGCGGTGGAGTACTTGGCTTGCTTGAGCGAGCGCAGCACCAGCGATTGAGCGGCCCGAGCCGTGGGGTCTCCAGGTTCGAAGTCTTTTTTGAGCTTATTCAAGAGATCGGCGAAGTCGCTCGGGTACTCGAACATCTCGGCCAAGTTTTTCTTTTTGGGCAAAATGCTGGAAGCCGACAGGAACTTCACGAGTTCCATGATCTTCTTTTCGTCCGGTTGCTCGTGGATGCGATAAACGCCGGCGGGGGCGGCTTGTTCCAGGAAGCGGGCGGCACACTCATTGGCAATCAGCATGCACTCTTCAATCAGGCGGTGGGCATCCAGGCGCGTGCGCGTTTGGATGTCGAGCACCTGGCCCTGGCGATCGAGCATGACCTGCGCTTCGGGCAGGTCGAGATCGATGGCGCCGCGCTGGTTCTTGGCCTTACGCAGGCGACCGTAGACTTCCACGAGTTGGCTGAGGCTGTCGTTAAGGGTGGCGAGCTCGTTGAGGGCCCACGGCTCTTCCTCGATGTAGGCTTGCATCTGCTCGTAGGTGAGCCGACGCTTGGAGATCATGAGGCCCTCGTAAAACTCAAAGCCCGTCACCTTGCCGCGAGCGTCGATCACGCATTCGCAGACAAGACAGGCGCGATCCTCAAAGGGATTCAGGGAGCAGACGCCGTTTGAGAGCACTTCGGGCAGCATCGGCACGACATGGTCGGGGAAATACACGCTGGTGGAACGCTCAAAGGCTTCGCGGTCGAGCGCGGTGCCCGGGCGCACGAAGTTGGAGACGTCGGCGATGGCCACCCACAGGCGGATCGCGCCGCTGCTCTCGCGCATGGCGCACACGGCGTCGTCGAAGTCTCGGGCGTCGCGCCCGTCGATCGTGACCAAGGGAAGATGCGTGATGTCGCGGCGGCGGCGCGGGTCCACTTCTGAGCGCCAACGGAGGGCGCGGTGTTCGGCCTCGTTGAGAGCGACTCGCGAAAACTCGCGGGGCCAAGCGGCCTCAAGCAGCACGCGGAGCGTGTCGTTGGAGGCGGCGGCCGGGTCCTGGACGACTTCCAGGATCTCCACGGTGCCGGGAGCGTTAGAGGGGTAGGTCAGGATGCGACAAAGCACGGCCGTGCCGGACTTGAGTTCCTCAAACTGCGGCGCAACGGTTTCCACCTTGAAGGCATGCTTGCGGTCGCGAGCCTCCACGGGAATCACGAGCACGCCGCCTTTGTAAGGACGAGCGATGCCTAGAAACTCGCGCTGCGTACGACGGAGGATCTCGAGCACGGTCCCGCGAACTTTGCCGCCCTCGAACTCCCGGTCCACGCGCACGCGGACTTCGTCCCGATGCATGACATGCTTGAGGGATTCCTCTCCCACGTACACGTTCGGAAGAGTGGGGTCTTTGGCAATCAAGAATCCGAAGCCGTCCGGATGGAGATCCAGGCGGCCGTCGATGACCTTGGCTCCGGGTACCGGAGCTTTGGGCTTGTAGCGGGCCAGTGCGAACGGCACGTCTTCGTCGTGGTCCAGGCGCTTGGGGCGCGGCCTGTCGAACGAAGCGTTGTGGTCGTTGCCGCCGCGATGAGGGGCTTTGAGTTTGATACCGGATGAGCGCGGCGAGGGGCGAAAAGGTCCGCCTTTGCCGCCGCTCGCTTTGCCGCGAGAGTCCGCGTGTCCGCCACCGCCCTCGGATTGCCAGGCCACTTCTTCTTGGAAGTTGCGCACGGGATCTTCGCGTTGCGGAACGCGGTTGGGATCGAGTTTGCCTTTTTTGTCTTTGGGATTGGCGATGCCGGAGCGGGCCCGGGCTCTGCCGCCGGCTCCGCCTCGGCCGCCGCCGCCACCACCACGCCCTCCACCGCCGCCGGAGCGGCGGGGAAGAACGTTGTGAGAATCAGCGGTAAGAGTTTTGGATCTTTTCAAAAATTTCCTTAGAGAGGCGAGTTTCCTTCTCGCCCAGCGACCACAGCGGCTTGTCGACCAACTTATGGTGTTCGACCTGGCCGACGTTGCCTTTGGGGTTGGCGTAAATGAGTCCCGTCAGAAGCTGCTTCTTTTCTTTCGCTTCGAGGATGGCCTCGATGGCGCGGAGACGATCGGTGGGATCGTAATCGTCCTTGAGCTTCTTGAGGGTGAGAACCGAGCCGTCGGGAAGTTCGACCTCGCGAACCTCGCCTGCCTTGATCTCAACCTGTGGCGTTTCGAAGTACGGGTGGAAGCCGATTTCGTGCAACGGGATGTCGTGGGCCTTGGCGGCCGTGAACGACTTGGTGGAACCTTCGTGGTTGTTGAAAGTAACGCACGGGGAGATGACGTCGAGGATCGCCGTTCCCGCGTGACCGATGGCGCCCTTGATGAGCGGGGTCAGTTGCTTGGAGTCGCCCGAGAAGGAGCGGCCCACGTAGTTGCAACCCAGCTGGATGGCCGTGATGCAGCAGTCGATGTCTTGGAGTTCGTTGATCTCGCCCTTCTTCAGGACCGAGCCGACGTCCGCCGTGGCCGAGAACTGCCCTTTGGTGAGGCCGTACACGCCGTTGTTTTCGATGATGTACACGGCGTCGAGATTGCGACGGAGCGTGTGCACGAACTGGCCCATGCCGATCGAGGCGGTGTCGCCGTCGCCCGAGACGCCAATGATGTGCAACTTGCGATTGGCGAGCTTGGCACCCGTGGCGACCGAAGGCATGCGACCGTGCACGGAGTTGAAGCCGTGCGATTCGCGAAGGAAGTACGCGGGGGTTTTGGAAGAACATCCAATGCCCGAGAGCTTCGCCACGAAGCGCGGGTTCACGCCCAGGTCCCAGAACGCGGTGATGATGTTGCGGGTGATTGAGTCGTGACCGCAACCCGCGCAGAGCGTGGAGGGCAAGCCTTCGTAGGCGTTCTTGGTGAGTCCGGCGCGGTTGGTGGCTTCAGGACCGGCCGCGGCCGGGGCGGACGGGGCACCCGAAGAAGGAGTGTCGGAAGGATTGCTCATGTTATTTTTTCTCCTCGGCGAGGATAGAGGTCGTGATCGAGCGTGCGTCGACGGGCATGCCGTCGTAGTGGCGGATGCGGCGGAACTTGTCGGTGATGCGGCCTTCGCGGTACTCCAGGCGCAGGAGTTGCTCCATCTGTGAGTCGCGGTTTTGGTCGATCACGTAGACGCGGTCGTGCTTTTCGATGAAGGCCTTGACGTCGTCGTTGAAGGGGTAAGCCCGGATACGAAGGTAGTCGGTATCGAGAGCGCCTTCTTTTTTCATCTGATCGCGCGCTTCCCGCATGCAGAGGTCGGTGGTTCCGTAGGCGATGATGCCTACCTTGTGGCCTTGGTCGTCCACGACCGAATTGGGCACGTACTTTTTGGCCGTTTCGAACTTGCGCGCCAGACGGTCGATGTTCTTTTGCCAGTCCTCGGGCTTCTCGGAATACGTGGCGTACTCGGTGTGACCCGTGCCGCGCGTAAAGTACGCGGCTCGCGCGTGATCCGTGCCCGGAAGGGTGCGGTACGGGATGGCGTCGCCGTCGACGTCCTTGTAGCGGCCCCAGTCTTTCATTTTCTCCAAGGCTGCGGCGTCGAGGACCTTGCCGCGCTTGAAGTTGTCGGTGGGGTAGGGGAGCGTGGAGCAGTTCCAGATGTTCATGCCGATATCCAGGTCGAGCATGACGAAGACGACGGTCTGCAGTTGTTCCGCCACGTCAAAAGAGATGCGCGAGAACTCGTAGCACTCTTCCGGTGTTCCGGGGATGAGAGCCACATGGCGAGCGTCGCCGTGGGAGAGGAACACGGCTTTGATCGTGTCGCTTTGACAGGTGCGTGTGGGGAGACCGGTGGACGGGCCCATGCGTTGCACGTCTACGATGACGGCGGGAATCTCGGCGAAGTGGCCGAGGCCCACGAACTCGGCCATGAGCGAGATGCCCGGGCCCGAGGTGGCGGTCATGGCGCGCGCTCCGGCCCAGCCGGCGCCGAGCACCATGCCGATGGACGCCAGTTCGTCCTCTGCTTGGACGTGTGCGAAGAGTTTCTTGCCGTCCGCGTCCTTGCGGTACTTTTCCATGTAGCCGATGAGGCTTTCGCAGAGAGAAGACGAAGGCGTGATGGGGTACCAGCCGACCACCGTGCAACCACCCATCGCGCAACCGAGCGCCGAGAGATTGTTGCCTTCGGTGAGGAAGAGATTTTCGTTCCAGTTCTTAGTCGGCTTTTCCAGGGAGTAGGCGTCGGTCTTAGGGATGTTCTCGCGAGCGTAGGTGCGACCGGCCTCAAAAGCTTCCACGTTGGCGTCGATGGCCTTGGGCTTGGAGGCGAAGGTGTCCTTGATGACTCCCTTGACGACTTCCGGATCGATGTTCAGGAGCTCGGAAAGAACGCCCACGTAGAGCACGTTCACAAGCATCTTGCGCAGCTTGACGTCTTTGACTTTGTCGCGCGCGATGGTGGTGAAGGGAACGGGGTAGAAGGAAACGTCGGAACGAGTGGGCGTGTAGCCTTTGGGAAGAATGTCGGTGTTGTAAACCACGACGCCGCCGGGCTGCACGGACTTCACGTCTTCGACGAGGGTGTCGGGGTTCATGCAGACGACCCAATCGAGCTCTTTCTTGCGGGCGCGGTAGCCGTCCTTGTTGACCCGGATCGTGTACCACGTGGGCAGACCCTGGATGTTGGACGGGAAGAGGTTCTTAGGCCCCACCGGAATCCCCATCCGGAAAATCGCTTTGGTGATGATGTTGTTCGCGGATTGGGATCCGGAACCGTTCACCGTCGCGAACTGAATCGACATGTCGTTAACGATTTTTTTGCTGGGAGTGTTGGACATATTTTCCCTAAAACTAACATAGATTCCAAGGCCCGGAGACAACCGTCAAAAGGGGAACACGCATGTCGCCGCTGCGCGGCGTAATGGGCGGGTGGCGGCGTGGGGCGGGAATCTCTGGAGAGAATTTGGACGGAGAGTTGGGCGGAGGGTTGAGCCTTCACCGGCCGGTTAAGTCGGTCGAACGCACCTTCCCCTGAGGTCCTTTCGGTGGGGCTTGTGCTCCGAAGGTGGCAAGCCCGAGCTTCTCAATCGCGGCGATCAGGGCGCGCGAGGCGGCGCGGGTTTGTGCAGGCAGCGCTCCCTCGTTGCGGTTGAGTGGGAAGTATCTTAATGAGGCCGTTGTAGTCGGCGCCCCAGCTCACGATGCGTGAGAAGGTTACTAATGCGCCGCGGTCGGCGGGGAGTGGTGCGAAGGACTTCCAGGGGTTACCATAGGTCATGGCTGACCGTACCCAAAATGTCGCTTCGTACTTTCTCGTGGTCCTTCTCGTGGCGCTCATCGGCTGGGCGCTGATGCACGCAGGGACGCCTACGGCGACTCTCATGCCCGGCGCGACGGGGCCGTCTCCGACGGCACCCGAGGTGTCGTCCGTGATCGATCCGAATGCGACTCCGGTCCTTACCGACGATCCCAACTCAGCGCTCGTGAAACCCAGCGACCGCACGTCGCTCGGCAATCCCGATAATCCGGACGTGCCCACTAATGGCGGATCCACGGAAGGGTGGAAGTAATGGCCAAGAAAGCTCCGCGGGGTCGCAAGCTTCGCATTCTTCTCTCGAACGACGATGGAATCGGCAGCCCGGGGCTTCAGGCGCTAGGCCGAGCCCTCAAAAAAGTGGCTCAAGTGACGATCGTCGCGCCTGAGCGCGAGCAGTCCACCATGGGCCACGCGCTCACTCTCCACAAACCCATTCGTGTTTTCCGCGTGAAGACCGAGCCGGGCCTCGAGCAGTGGGCCACCTCGGGCACTCCTGCTGATTGCGTCTACATGGGTCTGCGTTGGGTTCTCAAGGAGCGTCCCGACATCATTATCTCGGGCATCAACATGGGCGTGAACGTGGGCAACGACATCTATTACTCGGGGACCGTTGCAGCCGCGCGTGAGGGCGCCGTTCTTCAGATTCCTGCGATCGCGGCATCGCTGGATTACCACCATGAGCCCGGTGCCAAGACCACGCCGTACTTTGACCAAGCGGCCGAGTTTCTTCGCGAGTTGGTGCCTCAGGTGATCGAGCGTGGGATTCCGCCCTCGTGCCTGCTCAACGTGAACTTCCCGAACCTTTCGTTTTCCAAAGTGAAAGGCGTAAAGGTTTCGCGCCAGGGATTTCGTATGTACACGGACCGCGTGGAAGAAAAGCGCGACAGTCGCGGCAAATCGTATTTTTGGCTGGGCGGCACCTACGCGGGCTTTAAGCCCATCGAAGGCTCGGATTGCGAAGTTCTCGACAAGGGCTACATCTCGATTACGCCCTGCAAGATCGACGTCACCCAGTACGAGTTCATGGAGACTCTCAGCCAATGGGAACTCGAGCCCGCGAGTCTCTTCGGCAAACGCGCGCGGCGTTGATTCTCGTCGCGGCGGGGCTCCTCTTCGGAGCCTGCGCCACGTCGGGCTCTCACGCGGCGCTCGAGGCCATGGTCACGCCCCCGCCTCTCCCACCTGCGGAGGGAGCGCCCTCGGAGGCGGTGGCCGGCCAGCGCGCCTTTTCGCCGCAGGTGCGCGACATCCTCCACTCTCGGAATCATCCGTCTTTTGCGTGGCCCTTGCGCGACCCCGTTTTGATTCAGTTCTATGGCTGGCGCACGGCGCGCCGAATGCACGAAGGCGTGGATTTGCGCGCGGGGGTAGGCATCAAGGTTTTTGCGTCGGCTGCAGGCGAGGTCATCTATCGCGGTACCAAGCTCAAAGGCTATGGTCGTATGATCGTGATCGATCATGGCAACGACTTCAGCTCGTCGTACGCGCACCTATCCCGTTACGCCGTCCGCATGGGGCAGAAGGTCAAGCGCGGACAGCTCATTGGATATGCGGGTCGGAGCGGCCGGGCTAAGGGTCCCCACCTGCACTTCGAATTGCGTAAAGGCGCGGATCCCTTGGATCCGCTGGCCTTCCTTTGGCCGCGTTTTGACCTGAACGTGCAGGAAGAAAATCTCGATCCCGAGTCTTAGCGCCCGTCCTCGGAATTCTCTTGAGTTATTTTTATACATTACATAAGGATCCCTTACATTTTACGGAGGGAATTCATGACGTCATTCCGCGCCCTATCCATCGGCTCTTGGCTCCTGGCTTCGGTGGCTTTTGCTCAGCCCGCCGCGCCCTCCATGAAAGTGATGGCCTATAACGTCGAGAACCTTTTCGACACGATCGACAGCCCCGACACCGAAGACCAAGAGTTCACCCCCACGGGCAAGCAAAAGTGGGTGGAGTCCGTACTTAAGGACAAAATCCGCAACCTCAGCGAAATCATCTCGGCCGAGAATCCTGACATCCTCGGCGTCACCGAAGTCGAAAATCAAGCGATGCTCGAGCGCCTCAATACGGAAGGTCTCAAGGGCGCCTACCAGACGGTGATCGCGGGACCGAGCGACGACGCTCGCGGCATCCGTTGTGGCGTGATGTCCAAGTATCCCGTGGAGTCCACGCGCTCCCACCGCGTGTGGAAAGATACGTGGAAGGATGGAAGCGGCAAAGTCACCAAGACCCGTGACATCCTGGAAGTTACCCTGCGCACCGGCGCTTCGGGCGAAGCGGGCCTGGTCACGGTGCTCGTCAATCACTGGCCTTCGCGCGGGGGCGGGCCGATCCGCGAAACTTACCGCAAGGAAGTGGCCCAGGAGATGGAGAAGATCGTGGCCGAGATCGAGCGCGCAAATCCAGGGCGCCTTGTGCTTTCGGTTGGGGATTTCAACGACGAGCTCAAAGACCCCGTTTTCACCCAAACGCTTCGCTTGGTGGACAAAGCTTCGGACCTTTTCGAAGCGGGTCCCGGCAGTTTTCTTGCCCTCGACAAGGCCTTGGAGGACCTGCCCCCCGAACAAGGCGGCACGTTCTTTTTTAAGAGAGACGGCGTTTGGAACAACCTCGACCACATGCTCTATTCCGCCGGTGCTGACTTGGCGGCTGGCCGCGTTCCGGGTTTCCGCTACCGCGAGAACTCCATCAAAGTGGTGCACTCTCGCTTTGTGGAAAAGGGCCCCAAGGGCGCTTACCCGATGGGCTGCGAGCTCTTCACGCCTCCCGGCGCTCGTCCGGGCAAACCTCGGACCACATGCCCCAACGGCGCCTCGGATCACTTCCCTGTCTCCGCGGTTTTCGACTTGAAGTGAATCGGCATTAAGCTCGTACCGTGCCTACGCTAGAAGATTGGAAAGCGCTCCTTGAAGAGGAGCCCGACAACGAGCTCGTGCGCTTCACCTACGCCCGCGACCTGATGGAAGTGGGCCGATTCGATGAGGCCGTGCCGCATTTCGAACGCCTTGTCGCAGACCAAAACGATTACGCGCTTGCGTGGGCCTTTTTGGCTCGCGCGCGCTTGGCGGTGGGAGATCGCGATGGTGCACGCCGAGCTTGCGACCAGGGCTTGCCCCACGCCCTCGCGCAACGACACGAAACGCCTGAGACGGAGATTCGCGCCGTGCTCGACGAGCTCGACAGCGAGTTCTGACCCGCGTCGAAATCTTAGACACTGTCGCGCAAATCGCGTCCGCGCGCGGGGATTTGCGATCTGAGCGCTTCCTAGAATGCCAATGTAAGCCCGGACACTTAGGCCCGAAAATTGAATGCCGTGGGGGATGGGGTTCCCGCAAAAAGTCATCCGAATGAGTTTCGTATTTTTGAGCGCGGTGCCGCTTCTCGCACAAGCTGGCGGATCGGCGCTCCAGCGAGGCCTTGAGGAAATCGCGGGCAGTTACGGTCTTGCCGCCGAGCAGCCGACCGTGTGCCTCAAGAGTTTGCTCGTGACCTACAACCCTCAGGGGCCCTCGCTCAAGGCCGGCGACTTCCACACCTTTGAGCGCATCAACCGAGGCGAGGCCACCGAGGTCCGCGACGACGGCAAGTACACGATCCAGGACGAAGTGATCTTCCGCGCTAACAAGCTTCTGCACGTGCGCGTCGAGACCGAACGAGAAGGCTTGATCGCGCCGGTGGTCGTTGCACGACGTCGGCGTCAGCATATTTTACGTGTGGAGGGGAGCTCCGCGCTTCGCACCACGGAAGTAGCCTCGGACGGTTTCGTCCTGAGTTGCGTGTATAATCGCCACGAATAGATTCCTGAGGAATAGATCGAGTCAGTAACCCGGAGTCACGCCGCGCAAAACCGGAGCGCCCGTCGTGGGGCCGCTCGTGGCCGTCGGCAACTGCCAGATGGTCGAGAAGTCCCAGCCGGAGAAGTTCGCGGAGTCTTGCATTTGGCTGGTGGTGAGGCCCGTGGCGCCGGTGCCCGAGCCCTGCCCGGTGGCCGAAGAAAGACCCGTCAGCTCGGTATCCCAGTAGTTGCCAGAGTAGGTGCCGCCGGACTTGTTGTGCGAGAACCCACCCTTCGAGTTGGGGTTGTTGTCGGTGGTCGAGATGGGGCCGTTGCCGTAGCATTTTTGAATGGTGCCGCCGGTCATGTATTGCACGAAACCCCCCACGCCGGACTGTGAGGCGGTGGAGCTTGTTGTGTAAGAGTTTTCGATCGTCGAGTTGGCCGTGAGATTCACGACAAAGCCCCCGGCTCCAAACTTTGTAACTGAGCCGACCGACCCCGTCGCGAAGCAGCGCCGGATGGTAATGAGCGAACCGCCCGAACCCGTGCTTCCGACAAATCCTCCAAAATTGCTGGCGGAACTGCTGGCTTTCGGGCCTACGTTGCCGGTCGCATAGCATCTTTCGATGACGGTGTTTCCGGTGGCATATGCGGAGATGTCCCCCACAAAGCCACCGCCATTTTGGGTCGATACCGTGACATTGCCGGTAGCGTAGGAGTCTTGAACCGTGTGTCCTGATCCTAGGCGACCGATCAACCCACCCACATGGGAGACGCCTTCTACCGAGGCCGATGAAGAACAGTTTTTGATGACGTAACCGCCGACTCCCGGATTTTCGCTCGCGGCCTCGCCAATCATTCCGCCCGTCAATTCGCCCGTGGTGTTGGTTACCGAGCCCCCTACGACGTGAACTCCTTCGATTGTTTGCACGGAGTTGGGGTACCAGCCTCGCGCCAGGGCCCCGAGCCCGTTGTTTGCGCTCATGCTAATGACGGGATTCTCCAGAGTTAGATTTTTCACGGATGCCCCGCGACAGATGGATCCAAAAAGAGGCACCGTGAGATTGCTTACTTTCTTTGAGTTCCCGTCCAACGAGCCCGCAATGAATGCCGACGAGTCGCCACAGTTGGTGCCTACCGTGCTGATCGAAGTGAAGCTCTGGCCTATAACATCGATGTCGGCCATGAGCTTGAAAGACTTGCCGGTGGCGGCGGTCATAAAGTTCCGCATGTTGTTGAACTGGGTGTACGTGCAAACTTTGAACGGATCGCCCGAACTTCCGTCGCCCCCTTTGCTGGGTGTTTCCTGGCTGCCCGCCCACGGTGTCTGGCTCCCGTAAGCGCTGCAGAAATTGCTGTAAGTGAAGGCACTCGCCTGGGAACCCGACTGAGCATCGGTATTGGTAACGACGACGTCATACGCCCCCGAGGCTGGCGGGGTGGGAGTGGTGCAGGTGATGGTTTGAGTGCCGGTGTTCACCGACGGACTTCCGCAAGTGAGCGTGGTGCCGCCAGATACCAGTGTGACGGTGGCGCCTGCGGCGAAGCCCGTGCCGAGAATTGTAAGGGTGTCGCCGCCCTCTTCCGGGTTCGTGGAGGTGGAAGGCGAGACGGACGAAACCGTAGGCGCGGGTAGCGTGCCGCTGACAACGAGGCTCTTGTTCGTGGCGAGGCTCGATCCGGCCATGGTGAGCGAGGCGTCGTTGCCGGCGGCGTCGCGAAGGGTGCGGCCGTTCAAGGTGATCTGGGGGGCGGAGGCATGCGTGTCGAGGTCGGCGGAGGAGTCTCCTGCTTGCACCGTATAGCTAAAGTTGAGCGTGCTGCCGGAGGCGCTCACAAAAGTGGCGGAGCGGTCGGTGCCGCCGGTTTCGAGCAATAACGTGGGCGTGCCGGCTCCGGAGAGAACGAGCGCCTCGTCGTAAATCACCTGGATCGCGATCGAGTCACCGGTGTTGTAAGTGCCGTTGGCCGAGCTCGAAGTGACGCTGCTCACGGACGGGCCGGTGGCATCGCGCACCCACTGTACGCTGGCCTGGCCCGAAGTGCCGTTGGAATCCGTTTGCGTGAGGGCAAAACTATAGGTGGCATCGGCGGATTTGCTAACGGAGAAGGAGAAGGCGCTCGCACTGCAGGTCATGGACTGCGTGTCCGAGCCGGTGAGGTTGACGGTGGCGCCGCTCACGCAGGTTCCCGAGATGGTCAACGAGGAAGCGTTGGTGGTGACCGAGGCGGTGGCGGGTACCAGGATCACCGGCGCAACCGGAGCCGAGCTGTCGATGACGATCGCTTTGTTCGTGGCGAGGCTCGTGCCGGCCATCGTGAGCGAGGCATCGTTGCCGCCTTCATCTTGGATCGTGGCGCCCTGCAGAGAGATCTGGGGTGCGGAGGCGTGCGTGTCGAGGTCGGCCGACATGTCTCCGCTTTGCACGGTGTAGGTGAAAGTGAGTGTGGGCGTGCCACTGCCACTCGCGTACACGGCCGAGCGATCGGTGCTGCCGGTTTCGAGCAGGAGCGTGGGCGTGCCGCCCGCGACGAGCACGTTCTCGGAATAAGTCACTTGGATCGAAACGGTGCCGCCTAGGGAATAGAGGCCATTGCTGGACGAGGAACTCACCGTGGTCACGACCGGTGCAGGATCCACCGGAGACGTCTCTGAGGGAGCGGGAGTTTCTGGGTCGGGATTCGTGTTACCTGACCCTGGCAGCTCGATGAGTCGGCTGCCGCCCCCACAAGCGGCGAGCGATAGCGACCAGGTGATCATCGCCAAGCGTGCGAGCTTTGAGGGGTTTGGGCGCATCATTTCCAGTGTATATCGGTCTTTTCCGGAGGGAGGTTAACTTTCCGGCATTGCCGGACAGGCGAAGAAAATATCCAATAATAACAAATGCTTCAGGCAAAGCTCTAAACGAGAACGGCTACTTTGCGGGAGAGAAAAGGATCTTCAGGTAGCGCCGTTTGCCGGCCTTTACGATGGCCTCTGTCACGCCCTCGATGACATAGGCCGTGTCGGTGATCTTCACGCCGTTCACGGTCACGCCGCCTTGGACGATGAGTCGACGGGCCTCGGACAGCGAGGCGGCCATTTCGTTTTCGGCAAGCAGCTTGGTGAGAGGGATCTGCGCCATGGCGCTTTGTACCGTGGGAATGTCCGAGGGGATTTCCTTGCGGGAGAAAACGAGATCGAACTCGGCGGCGGCTTCCTCCGCGGCCTCAGACGAGTGAAATCGAGAGATCAGCTCCACGGCCAGCTTCACTTTGGCCTCTTTGGGATGCATCGCCTTGACGGCCTCAAGGTCCCTCTCGGTGAGAAACTCGTAAAAGCGCAGCATCAGCTTGTCGGAGATGCTCATGACTTTGCCGAACATCTCCTTGGGGGTTTCCAGGATGCCGATGGCGTTACCGAGGGACTTGGACATCTTCGCCACGCCGTCGGTTCCTTCGAGCAACGGCGACACGATCACGACTTGTGGCTCTTGTCCGGCGGCCTTTTGGAAGTCGCGGCCGAGCAGCACGTTGAAGCGCTGGTCGGTGCCCCCGAGTTCTACGTCCGCACGGAGCTGGACCGAGTCGAAGGCTTGCATGATGGGGTAGAGGAACTCGTGCAGGGCGATGGGCTGCTGGGTAGAGTAGCGTTTCTGGAAATCGTCGCGCTCGAGCATGCGGGCCACGGTGACTTGAGAGGCCAGGCGAATGACGTCCTGGATCTTGAGAGTATCCGTCCACTGGGAGTTGAAGACGATTTGAGTCTTAGACGGGTGCAGGATCTTGAGCACTTGATCGGCGTAGGTTTTGGCGTTGCGTTGCACTTCTTCGCGGGAGAGTTGCTTGCGCGTTTCCGATTTGCCCGTGGGGTCGCCGATCTGCGCGGTGAAGTCGCCGATGAGGAACAGGACTTGATGGCCAAGGTCTTGGAAGACCTTCAGCTTCTGCAGCACCACGGTGTGGCCCAGGTGGAGGTCGGCGGTCGAAGGATCCACGCCCAGCTTTACGCGCAAGGGTTTGCCGGATTCGATGGAACGCGCGAGCTTTTGAAGAAGTTCGTCGGCCGGAATAATCTCCACGCCACCGCGCGCGATTTGCTCGAACTGGACGCGCGCCTGCTCCATGATCTTGGGGTCGATGGCTTTGGGCTCGGTCTTGATCGGAGTGTCGCTCATGAAGTGCCTCCGAGTTTACTCTAGACGCCGGCGGCTTCAAGGTCCCGATCCGAGCGATCGGGATGGGTTGCCGGGCGATTTTGCTCGATTCGCACGCGTTCGATGGAGAGCGCGCGGCCCGAGGCCTCGTCGATCTCCGCGATCACGCCGCAGAGCCAAGGGTCCCCGGAGGCCGTTTCGAACTTGCGCCCGCGCTTGGTGATGAAGCGCTCGAGAATGACTTCTTTTCGCACGCCGATCACCGAATCGTAAGGGCCGGTCATGCCGGCGTCCGAGATGTAGGCGGTGCCGCCGGGGAGCAAGCGCTCGTCGCCGGTTTGTACGTGCGTGTGGGTGCCCACCGAGAGGCTGGCGCGTCCGTCGAGGTGCCAGCCCATCGCCACTTTCTCGCTGGTGGCTTCGGCATGGAAATCGACCAGGATGCACTTGGTTTTCTCGAGCAGCGGCTTGATGAGTTCGTCGACCGCACGGAAGGGGCAGTCGAGAGCGTCCATGAAGGTGCGGCCCATCACGTTGATGACGCCGAGCTTTTGTCCGCGCGAATTCGTATAAAGGCACGATCCGCGCCCCGGGGTTCCCGGCGGATAATTGGCCGGGCGCAGGCAGTAAGACTCGTCTTGGAGCACGGGCACGCCTTCTTTTTTGTCGAAGGTGTGGTTGCCGCCGGTTTGGACGTCCACGCCGGCTTGCGACATTTCCAGAAAAGTCTGCGCCGTGATGCCGAATCCTCCAGCCATGTTTTCGTTGTTGGCCACCACGATGTCGAGCCGGTGCTTGGCGCGCAACACGGGCACCCAGCGGGTGACCATTTGTCGCCCGGCTTCGCCCACGATGTCTCCAAGGAAGAGGATCTTCATGTCTTCGCTTACTTCGCCAAGGTGGTGGCCCGCGTTTCGCGGATGACCGTCACCTTGATCTGGCCGGGGTAGGTCATGTCGCCTTCGATTTGCTTGGCGATGTCGCGCGAGAGCATGACGGCTTGTTCGTCGCTGATGCGCGAGTTCTCGACCATCACGCGGAGTTCGCGGCCGGCCGCGATGGCGAAGCTGCGTTCCACGCCGGGGAAGTTGTTGGCGATGCGCTCCAAGTCGCCGAGGCGCTTGACGTAGTTGTCGAGCTGTTCGCGACGCGCGCCGGGGCGAGCGCCCGAAATGGCGTCGGCACCGATCACGAGGAAATCGAGCCACGACTCCGGCTTCACGTCTTCGTGGTGGGCACGAACGGCGTAAACGATGTCGGCGGATTCGCCGTATTTCTGGCAAAGGTCGGCGCCGATGACGGCGTGCGAGCCGTCTTGCTCGTGCGTGAGGGCTTTGCCGATGTCGTGCAGGAGGCCGGCGCGCTTGGCTTTTTTCACGTCGAGGCCGAGTTCGGCGGCCATCAGGCCGCAGAGGTGACCGACTTCGATGACGTGGTGGTACTGGTTTTGGCTGTAGCTGTAGCGGAACTGCAGCTGGCCGATGATTTTGACCAGCTCGGGGTGCATCGCCACGATGCCGAGTTCCAGCAAGGCTTTTTCGCCCGCGTCTTTGATCTGATTGTTGACCTGGCTCGTGACTTTTTCCACGAGTTCCTCGATGCGGCCCGGGTGAATGCGGCCGTCGGCCACCAAGTTCTCAAGCACCGTTTTGCCGATGTGGCGGCGCACGGGATCGAAGCAAGAGACCACGACGGTTTCGGGCGTGTCGTCGATGATCAAGTCGCAACCCGTGGCTTGCTCCAGTGCGCGAATGTTGCGACCTTCGCGGCCGATCAGGCGCCCTTTGAGTTCGTCGCTGGGGAGGGTCACGCTGGAGGTGGTGCGCTCGGGCACGTACTCCGACGAGTAGCGCGAGATCGCAATCGAGATGATGCGCTTGGCGAGCTTCTCGGCGTCTTCGCGGGTGGTTTCCTCGATCGCGCGCACGATCTTGGCGCCGTGCACTTTGGCGTCTTCTTCGATCGCTTTGAGCAGGGAATCGCGAGCCTCGCGTTCGGTCATGCCGGCAGATTTCTCCAGCTGGCGTTTGGTGTCCTCTAACATCTTTCGGTAGTGCTCTTCGGTGGCCACGGCGGCCTTGGTCACGCGGTCGTGCTCCGAGGCTGCACGCTCGGCCTTGAGGGCGGCCGCCTCGGCCCGGTCCTTGGCTTCCTGGGCCGTGCGCTTTTCGTCGGCCAGGCTTTTTTCGATTTCCTTGGCCTTTTGTTCGGAGCGGCGGACTTCGTCGAGCTTTTGTTGGACGCTGCTGTCGAACTTACGGCGGGCTTGCTCGACGGCTTCCTTGGATTTGCGGTCGGCGTCTTTGGTCACGTCTTCGGCTTTGCGGCGGGCTTCGCGCTCGATGTTTTTGGCCTTTTCGCGCGAGGCCGTCAGAATCTGGCTCTGCTGGACTTTAAAGAGCACGACCCCGAGAAGGGATCCGAGTAGCAGCGCACCTGCGGCGACAAGAAGGTAGGTCATCATAATGGTTTCTCCTGGTTACAAAAATATTGGGTTTCCGTGAGCAGACCCGCCACGCGCGCGTCCCCGGAGTGTGTCCACTCCTTGGGGAAACGGTCCATGACATAGTCTGAGTGAAGGACGGCGATGGCCCGAACATTCGGGTGCCGCGCGAGGTAACGATCGTAAAAGCCCCCACCGCGTCCGATGCGTTGGCCTGAGCAGTCAGCGAGGAGGGCGGGAACCAGGAGCAGCGTCGGTTGCACGAGCGGGGCGTGAGCCGGCGCTTGCAGCACGTTGAGGGCGGTGTTCAGGTGCAGCTCCGATTGCGCGCAGGCGCGAAAGACCAGATCGTGACCGATGGTGGAGGCAAATGCGGTGCGAATCTGGGGCGGAAGCGCGGGCCAGTCGGTCGGTTCGTCCCAGCCGGCCTTCGGACCAAAAAGACCCACGTGCGTGTGCCCCTGCCAGATCTCGAAGGGGAGACAGGCCAGCGACCAGCGGCGCGCCGGGCGGTTCATCAGGTGCTGTTTGAGTTGCGCGCGAGCCTCCCCTAGGGAGAGCCCACTCAGCCGAGAGGCCACAAAGGCCACCGGCTCCGAGCTAGGAGTCATTCAATTTTTTCTCAGCGGGCGAAGGTCCGGAGCGGCCGAAAGCCGCCTGCCGGGCTTGCGCCCGTTCCAACAAACTACGGATCGTTAACGGGTTTCGTTCAGGCCCAGGTGCGTCCCAACCCGGTTCAGAAGACGCTCTGAGCTTTCCATTACCCGGCGCTTGACCGCCTTGACCCGTTCCTTCTCTTCAAGGAGTTCTTCGGCCAAGCTGTAAGCGACCAGGACCGTCAGTTGGTGGGCGGAAACACCCTTGTCCAACTTGTCTGCGAGACCTTCGAATTTGGCTTCCACGAGTTCCCGGATCTGTTTCAAAGTCGCCGGGGTCGCATCCGTCTTCACGCGGATGGTAGTGCCCCCCAGGCTCAGTTCCGTTTTCTTAGCGGAGCCTTTAGGGAGAATCTCGGAAAGTGGCATCGATGTCATGGCAGGGGAAAGTTTACAACAGTTTTTAAATCCGCGAAACCCTTGGGAGTCTCTTTGTCGGGACCTGCTGCCCGTTCCCCGTTTAGGGGCCCCTCCTCATCCGATAAGGCCCTCCACGAAGCCTTCGGCATCGAAGGCGCGGAAGTCGGCAGGAGTTTCGCCAAGGCCGAGACGCCGAATCGGCAAACCCGTTTTGCGGGCCACGGCCACCACGGCGCCGCCGCGGGCGGTGCCATCGAGTTTGGTGAGAATCAGACCCGTGACTCCGACGTCTTTGAGAAAGGCCTCGGCCTGGTGGAGCATGTTTTGGCCCGTGTTGGCGTCGAGCACGAGGAGAATTTCGTGGGGGGCGCCGGGGAGAGCCTTGTCCATCACCCGTTTGTTCTTTTTGAGCGCCTCCATGAGCTGGCTTTGGTTGTGCAGGCGTCCCGCGGAATCGCAAAGGACGAACTCGATGCGTTTGGCTTTGGCCGACTGGATGGCGTCAAAGAGCACCGCCGACGAATCGGCCCCGGACGGGCCGCGCACGCAGGGGATGTCGAGACGCTCGGCCCAGGTTTCGAGTTGTTCTCCGGCGGCGGCCCGGAAAGTGTCTCCGGCGGCCAGCATTACCGAGTGTCCGCGGGTTTTGAGCTCCGAGGCCAGCTTGGCGATGCTCGTGGTTTTGCCGACGCCGTTGACGCCCACAAACCAAAACACGCTGGGCTCGCCGCTGCGGGGAGTGGGCCAGGAGGGGGCTTCATTCACGGCGGTGGAAACCCAGGGACGGAGGTGCCGTTTCAGCTCTTGGCGCACGTGAGCCGGACGCTCGGCGAGGGCCAGAGCCTCGATGTGGGTCCAGTCGAGCGAGCCGAGAGCTTCTTCGGTGTTCGACACGCCGAGGTCGCTCACGAGGCAGGCTTCTTCGAGCGAGTCGCGCAGGGCGCGCACATCGGAGGCGGCCTTTAGCCCAAAGAGATGGCGGGTCTTTGAGAGCGCGAGATTCCACAGCGTGGGAGCGGTTTCGACGGGCGCGACGGGGCTCGGCGCAGCCACGGGAGTGGGCGGGGCCTCAGCGGTGCGAGGCGGCGTGGGAGGTGTCGTGCGCGACGCGGTGTCGGCCTCGTGGCTGCGGCCGCCGACGCGGCCCGACACCAGCGCCCAAAGGACGACGAGGAGACCAACCGTGCCTGAGGAATAGAGAAGCATTTCGTAAGTCGTCACGGGCGAGAAGAAACCCCAGCCCGAGGTCTCAGACAACCCAGAAAAATTCAGCAGGACTGCGGGTTGGCGGTGCTGGGGTCGGGGTCCCTGGGAATTCGGAACTTCGCCGTGAGCGCGAGCTTAACGCTTTCTTCGCATTTCGCCGCCAAGACCCCGCTTTGCTTGGATCTTTTCTCGCGAAGTCATCTTGCGGTCCGGGAGTGCCGAAATAAACGCTACGATGCTTCCGAACGACTGGCATACTGAGGGAGTGAGTGCCTCCGCAACGATCGACAGGCAAGGGCTTCGCCTCGTGGCGCTGGCTCTGCTTTTTTCGCTCACGAGTTGCGGCGTGGCACTGACCAACTGGGAAGCGCTCAAGAGCGCTCCGGCGGATGGCAACGGCACGCCTAGCCCCAACCCCAGCGTGTCGGCCACTCCGACTCCCGATCCGGGGCCTCCTCCGGTGTTGCCTCCGGCTCAGGTCAGTTACGGATTGAAGCTCTCGGTCACGGAGAGTGGGACCTGCCCCGGCACCGACAAGCAGCCGTACGTCGTGGTGACCAGCACGGCCGCGCTGCGCGCGGAGCAAAAGGTTCAGCTCTATTCTGGGACGAACTGTGGAAGTCTCCTTTCTGAGACAGCTGTGTCGGAGCTCGACGGCTCTAACGTTGAGAAGTGGGTGCGCGTGCGCACGCCGCTCTTGTCCGATGGCACGGCGAATTTCTCGGTGCGCATCAGCGATGCGGCGGCCAACAACATGAGTGAATGTGCGTCGCTTTCGGGCGGTTATTTCTTGAAAGGTTTTCGCTCCATCAGCAAGGTTTTTTGGAACACGTCGGTGGGTGGCAACCCCGTCGGTGCCTACGCCGCTTTGCGTTCGGACGGATCGGTGTTGACGTGGGGATCGAGCACCTTTGGCGGGGATTCTAGTGCCGTCTCCTCTAAGTTGATCGCCGGCGTGTCCGAGGTGGTGCCGAACTGCGGCAACGGGCGCATTAGCATTCCGAGCTGTGCGTTTGCCGCGCGCAAATCCGACGGCTCGGTGGTGACCTGGGGTTCGGAAGCGCGCGGCGGCGATTCGAGCTTGGTAGCGACGAATCTCACCGAGGTTACACAGCTCCTGGGCAACGGACACGCGTACTCCGCTCGCAAATCCAACGGCTCGGTGGTGAGCTGGGGAGATGCCACATTCGGGGGAAATCAAGGGAGCAACACTTCGACCCTGATGTCGGGCGTCGTGAGTCTCTTTAAAACTGTCGGAGGGGTTACTTCTGGCGGCGGGGCTTTTGCAGCACTCAAGACCAGTGGAAAGCTGGTTACCTGGGGAGGTAGCCAGTTTGGTGGGGATGCGTCGCTTGTGGGGAGCTCCTTTAACTCGGGCGTGTCGCAAGTCGTGGCCCTACCGTACATGTTTTGTGGTTTGGGGCCGCCGAACCTTCTGGGATGCGCCGGGACAAACTTTGGCACGGGCCCGTTTCGTGACATGTCCGGCATTAATTTCTCAAACGTATCGGCGGTGGTAGGTAACGAAGCAGCTTCCCTTGTGATTCATACCGACGGTAGTGTGCAAGGCTGGAACTTCGATAATCAAGGGGCCGACACGGGCTCTGTCGGCGCTCCGCTGAATTCGGGGGTGGCCAAGGTTGTCTCGACCAACTTGGCGTTTGCGGCCCTTAGGACGGACGGGTCTGTTGTTGCTTGGGGCGATGCGGGGCAAGGCGGAACGGTGGGTGCTGCGGGCGCGCTTCTCACTTCTGGCGTGATGGAGGTTGTGGCAACGCGGTCGGCCTTTGCCGCGCTTAAGGCGGACGGTTCGGTGGTAGCTTGGGGCCCTGCGGGCGGAGGCGGCAGTACTGCTGCGGTGGCCGCTGATCTGACGTCGGGTGTGAGCAGCATTATCCCTGGCATCCAGGCCTTTGCTGCCTTGAAGTCCGACGGTTCGGTCGTGGCCTGGGGCCATTCGGCCGGTGGGGGGGACTTGGGGACCGCAGCGGCGCGCCTCGGATCTGGTGTCGTTCAGATCATCCCGAATGGCTATGCCTTTGCCGCCCTTAAGTCCGATGGATCGCTGGTGACTTGGGGTGCTGCTTCCTTCGGCGGAGACTCCTCTGGGGTGGCCGCAGATCTCCTTTCGGGAGTGGTGACCGTGTATCCGCTGGGCTCGGGCTTTGCGGCGATCAAGACCGATGGTTCGGCGATCGTTTGGGGAGCTTCCACGCCGAGTGATTCGTTTGTGGATTTCCCGGGGCTCTCGGCCAACGTGGCCTCGATCACGGCCAATCGCGCGGCCTTTGCCGCCCTCAAGACCGACGGCTCGGTGGTGACTTGGGGAGCCAGTGCGGGGGGCGGAGATTCCGTGACGGGAGCGCCACCGCAGGCCCTAGGGTCCGGAGTGACCAAGATATACCGCACTCGGAAGGCCTTCGCGGCCCTCAAGTCCGGCGGCTCGGTGGTCACTTGGGGCGACGCCGATTTCGGCGGGGATTCAACTCTTGTCGCCCCCAACCTCAGTTCGAACGTGGTGGAAATTTACGGGCACGACATGCGTGGCAAGGACATGGGGAGCGCGTTTGTGGCCGTCAAGAGCGATGGATCCGCCGTGGTGTGGGGAGATTCCCTTCACGGAGGCGACGCGAGCCTGGTATTGGGGCAGCTCACTTCGGGCGTGCAAAAAGTGGTCTCCAACGGCTTGGATTCCTTCGCGGCGCTCAAGTCTAACGGCTCGGTCGTGGTGTGGGGTGATTCCGGCAACGGCGGGGAAGTTACCGGAGGCACGGCCACCGCGCTTTCGTCCGGAGTGGTCGACGTGGTGGGCAACGGCGGATACGCCTTTGCCGCGCGCAAGTCGAACGGATCGGTTGTCGCCTGGGGCGACTCCAGTTACGGAGGCGACGTGGATACCGAGGCTCCGAACCTGAGTTCCGGCGTTCTCAAAATCGTGGCTACGAGCGAGGCCTTTGCCGCGCTTAAGTCCAACGGCTCGGTCGTGGCCTGGGGAGGTTCTACTAACGGTGGAGACACCTCGAGCGTGGACTCGGATCTTGTGGGTGTCACCGACATCGTGGCCAATGATTCCGCTTTTGCCGCGCTCAAGTCCGACGGTTCGGTTGTCGTGTGGGGCGATGCCGGGTTCGGTGGCGATGCCTCGTCGGTTAGCGGGCAACTCGCGGACGTGGTGCGTGTCGTTCCCGGAGGCCTGGCCTTTGCGGCGCTTAAGTCCAACGGTTCGGTGGTGGCGTGGGGCGATGTTGACTCGGGCGGAAGTTTGGGAGCCTCGGCCTCCAAGCTCAACGGGGGAGTCGTGGAGATTGTCGCTAATGACGCCGCCTTTGCGGCGCTCAAGAACGATGGCTCCGTGGTGACTTGGGGTAACAGTGAGTACGGCGGTGTTTCCAATTCCGTGGCCGCGAGTCTCAGTTCTGGCGTCAAGTCGATCGTGGGCAGCGAGGGAGCCTTCGCGGCCCTCCGCGTGGACGGCTCGGTCGTGGTTTGGGGCGCCGCCGAGTACGGGGCTCCGCCGCCTTTGCTCAAGCCTCTCCCCTAGGCGGAAGCTATTCTTGGAGCAAGCGGTACACGCTGCGTTCGCTGATGCCGAGGAGGCCTGCGGCGAGGCGCTTGTTGCCGCCCACCAAGGCCAGCGCTTGCTGGAGGGCTTGTCTCTCGAGCGTTTCCAAGTCCGGCACGAAGGGCATTTCTCCCGCGGGCCCGGTGATCAGCGGTGCGGGAAGGGTGCTTTCGTCCAGAAATCCGCCCTGGATTTCTTCGGGGGACGCCAGCACGAGCGAGCTTTCGAGCACGTTTTCGAGCTCGCGGATGTTGCCGGGCCATTCGTAATTCCACAGACGAGAGAACGACGCTTGAGTGAGTCGCACAGGCGGGCGCTTGTTTTTCTCGGCCAACTGATCGAGCAGCGCCGGTACGAGCCAAAGCAAATCCTGCTTGCGCTCGCGCAGCGGAGGCACCGAGATCTCCACCACCTTCAGGCGGTACAGGAGATCTTCGCGAAATTTGCCTTGGGCCACGAGCTCCGCGAGCGGGCGATTGGTAGCGGCCAGGATGCGCACGTCGGCGCTCACTTCCCGGTTGGAACCGAGCTTAAAGAAGCGGCGAGTCTGTATGAATTGCAGAAGCTTGGCCTGGAGCGCCGGCGAAAGATCGCCGATTTCGTCCAGGAACAGAGTGCCGGTGTCGGCGGCAAGGATTTTGCCGTCGCGCGCCTGGGTGGCGCCGGTGAAAGCGCCTTTCTCAAAGCCAAAGAGTTCGCTCTCGAGCAGGTCGATGGGAATCGCGGCGCAATTGAGCGACACGAAGGGGGCGCCTTTGCGGTTGGAACTTTCGTGAAGCAGGCTTGCCAGGAAGGATTTGCCCGTCCCGCTTTCGCCCGTGAACAGCACGCTCGCCTCAGACGCCGCCGCCCGGCGCACGGTTTCGCAGACGCGCGCGTAAGCGGGCGACACCTGAGCCGAGGCTTTCGGCGAGGGTGCCGGCGCGGCGCGCTCCAAGAGGCGAGTCACGGTTTCGCGGAGAGTGCGAGCCTTGAGCGGCTTCGGCAGAACGTCGAAGGCGCCGGCACGCATCGCGGTCACGGTGTCTTCGATGGTGCCGAAGGCGGTGACGAGCAGGCGCTGCACGTCCGGGCGCTGAATACGCGCGGCTTGCAAGAGTTCGAGCCCATCCATGCCGGGCATTTTGAGATCCGTGATGAGCAGGCGGATTTCGGGCCTTTCGCGCAACAGCGCGAGCGCCGCCGTGCCTGATTCGGCTTCTGCGCAAAGATGTCCTTCGCGCTCCAGCACGGCTTTGAGGGTCTCGCGGTTGTCGCGTTCGTCGTCCACGATCAGGATCATGCTGGCTCCGATTGTAGCGGGTTTGCGCGGGGAGCGTTAGCGATGGGTTGGGAGACCGCCTCGGGAGGCGCCCAAAGGGTCACTCTCGTGCGCCAGGGGGCCGAAGTGCCGGTCGAGTCGATCTCGAGCCTCACGCCATAAGCTTCGAGCATGCTGCGGGAAGTGGACAGGCCTAGGCCCGAGCCTTCCGCTTTCGTGGTGGAGAAACTCCGAATAGCGAAGTCCTTACCGCTGTTGGGGAATCCGCAACCGGTGTCCAGCACGTGCAGGGCCCAACCCTCCGAGACCGGGCGAGCGGCGATCTCCACGCGGATCTGACGAAGGTGAGCGTCGTCGTTGGTGCCTGTGGTCACCGGAAAAGCCTCCAGAGAATTCTTCACGAGATTGACGAGCACCGCCTTGAGCACGTTGGCGGGCACGGAACTGCGCAGCTCCTCGCTTGGCGCCACCGTCATCGTGATCCCAGCCGCAGCGGCCTCGTCGCGGAACACCTCCAGAACCGAGGCGGCGAGTTCGTTGACGGACGTGTTCCCCTCGGCCTCGGGCGACTCGGTGGCGTGCAAGCGTTGCCGTGTGGTGCGCAAATGGCTTTCGGTGAGGGCGTCGAGGCGGTCGATTTCGCCCAATACGGAGTCTAGCCGGGGGCGCAAAGCCTCGGGTAGCTCGTCGCGCAGCAGTTCAAGCTTTAGGTTGAGGCTGTTCAAAGGGTTGCGGATCTCGTGGGCCAATTGCGCGGCCATCTCGCTCATCGAGGCCAGCTTCTCGCGCTTGATGAGCTCTCCCAGGAGTTCCTGATTGTGGCGAGTCATGTGGTGCAGGCCCGCAAAGAGCAGCGCCATGGCACGTTCGTCCTCGAAAGTTTTGGCGGAGCGGGCGTCGAGCTCCCGAGCCTGGTCGCGGAAGCGACCGACGAGCCCGCGGAAGGCTTCCGCAAGATCCTGCACTTCGGCAGGCGGAGTGAACAGGCCCGCGCCCGAGACCGAGCGGGGTGGGGCGGTGTCCAGAATGCGGCGCGAAGAGTCCACCAGTGCGGCTTCGAGCCAGCGGCGGATGTGCACGAGCGGACTCATCCACCGCCACACGAGCAGCACGAAGGCGAGGCCTGCCAATGTCTGAAGACCCAGGGCGATGGCCCACAGGGAGAGATGGGAGCGCGCGGAATTAGACAGCGAGAGGAGCTGCACCGAAAACTCGCGTTGCACCGCCCGGTGCAGGATGCGCGTTTTTTCGCGCAGGTCCTGCAGCTCGCGCACGGCCTCGGGCAAGCTCGGAAGGGCGGAGATTTTCTCTTGGTAACTGCGGGCGGTGGCAGCCCACGGATCGATCAGAGGTGCAAGCACCTGCGGAAACAGGGGACTCGACTGCATATTCAAAAGAGCTCGCACCGAAGGACTCAGTCCGAGGAGCTTGGAGTCCTGCCGACCCGAAGGAGGGCTTGAGGGATGAATCGGGGGATTTGCCGACACGGTTCCCGGGGGCACCGTCGGTGGAGTAACCGTGCCACGCAAGGTGCTCAGCAGGCGAAGCTCTTGAATCTGAAGATCGAGCTCGGTCTGTGCCTGCTCCAAAATACGGCTTGTCGGGAGCAAAACCTCACGAATTTGGGTGGAGGCCAACGTCAGGCCGTCCTGGGACCGCACCATGAGAGCGATGCCCGAGCTGGACAAAAGAATCAGTAAAATCAGGAAGATAAAGATGCGGGAATTGAGGCTATAGGCACGCGTTCCCATCCCCCGAGATCCTTCCTTAAAGGTTAATGGCCCTTTAGCCGATAGGTTAAACTGAAACTGGGGAGAGGTCTAATTATGGTGACTCGCCTTCGAATGACTCAGGGACTCGCGGGGATCGTGGCTTTGGCCGTGGTCTTGAATGCTTTGCCGTCGCGCGCGGACGACGGAGGCGGCGACTTCGACGACGGAAGAGGTCCCGGTCGGGGCAGCGACGGTGATCGCGGCGGTGGCCGTGATCGCGACGGCGATTCCGATGACTCGGGCTTTGAAGACGCCAACGCGGAAGATGCCGCCATGGCCGCCGCTTGCGGATACGCTCGTTCTCCCTCGGGCAGTCCGCTCAATCGCGATGGCGAAGTGCGCGAGTCTTGGAAATGGACCGAAGGTTCCAAGGCCTCCAAAATCGAATTCACGGGTTCCAAGGCCAAGAAAGCCTTCTACAAGAACCCGCTCTGCGAACAGTACGTGATGATCAAGATCGAAGACAGTCTGCGCTCCGGCAAGGGTGCCGTTCGCGCTCGTTGCGAACGTATTCGCGACGATCTTTTTTCCTCCAACGAAGAACTGCGCAAGGGCGGCGACGCGGGCGGCGGTTCAAGCTTCAGCTTGCGCGACTCGCTTACGTCCGGCAATCGCCGCTCGCGTGACAGCGACGGCGACGACGATCGTCGGGAAACGGCCTGCGAGTCGGGCGAAGATCCCGAAGCCGACTTCGCTTGCTCCTATCTCGATCACAAGGAACTCTTGGGCGACGAGTCGGCCCAGCGCCAAGCGGCCAAGGAAATCGTTTCCTTCTGTAAGTCCAAGGGCGCGGACATGACCATCAGCTGGGACACCTACGCTTCTTACACGGGCTCTGGCCTGGACGCCTACGGCGGCGGCTATTGCGGTCCTCGGGGCGGTCCGATCATCGTGCGCAAAGAAAACAAATGGTACGACACGCTCGGCAACGTCACTCTTGGTTTGACCAAGGTGCTCGCGCCGATCGCTTCGATGACCTACATCTCGCATCTCCAGCAAAAGAATGCCGAACGCGCGATCGACGCCAACACTTCGCTCGGTTTCCCGAGCGGCGTGTCGGCAGGCCAGTCCGGCATGTACGGTGTCGGTGGTGGCATCGGTGGCGGTTCTTGCCACGGCGGCGGCATCTACGGCGGCTCGGGCTGCGGCGGCTGGGGCTGTGGCGGCGGAATGCCCGGTTGCGGGGGCGGCGGTCTCGGGGGCGGCGGCATGGGCGGAGGACTCTTCGTCGGCGGCGGTCCTTGCGTGGGCAGTGGTTGCGGCGGCGGCTGCGGCGGCGGACTCCCGTATGGTTACGGCTCCGGCGGTTGCGGCGGAGTTTACGGTGGTGGCCTTGGCGGCGTCATCGGCGGCGGTTGTGCTTACACGGGTCTCGGTGGCGGTTGCCCCTATGGCGCGGCTTACGGGAACGGCGGCATCACGGTGGGAGGTACCGGAATGGGCCCCTACGGCGGCGCTTACGGCGGCGGCATGTGCGGAGTTCCTCCGTACGGAGCTGGCGGCTGCGGCGGCGGTGGTCTGGGCGGTGGATTCGGTGGCGGATTCCCTGGCGGTTATCCGGGCTACGGCGCGGGTGGATACCCCGGCGGCTACGGCGCGGGCGGTGGCATCGGCAATCCTTACGGCACGATCAACGGCGCGAACGGCGTGGGCAATCCCTACGGCGCGAACGGCATGTACGGACAAGCTCCCTACTGGGGCAACAGCCCGGTCAATGCGAACTACGCCGCGCAACAGGCGCAGCAGTATCAACAGTGGGCGGTCCAGATGGCCCGTCAGTCCACGCAGAGCGCGCAATACGCGCGTCTCTACCAGGACAACATGAAGGATCTGCAGAAGGTGCAAGAAAAAGCCTACCAGTCCTACACCGCGTACCAGCAGGCTTCGGCCGGCATGGCCTACGGTGCGGCGGGAGTAGGCGGTGGTTACACGGGCGCAGGCGCGGGCTACGGCACGGGCTGGGCGGGTCAAGGTGGCTATGCCGCCTATCAGGGGGCGTCTGCCGCTCCGACCTACTACCCCCCGTACAACAGCGGTGGCAATCGTGTGAACTTCGGGTTCAGCTACAGCGGCCGATAAGCGGTCGGTGACCGACGAGTGTCCTCTTTTCCTCACGCAGCGAAAGCGCGGAGGAGAAGGGGACATTCTCATTTTAGGGCTTCGGGGGAGAAGACTTTGAAAAACCGTATTCTCGCACTTACGGCCCTGAGTTTCGCTTCGCTCCCGGCTACGGCGCGCGAAGTCTATCCGCTGCCCTCGCTGCTCAAGCCGGTGATGGAAGGCGTGAGCGGTTTTGAACTCGATCACTACGAAGCCTACTTCGTGGAGCGCAACGCGGGGGGCGCTACTCGCGGCGTCGCCCCCAATCCGCGCAGCCTGAAATCCTACAAACAGTACGCCGACGAGATGGCCAATGCCTCGCCCGAGCAGAAGCGTTGCTTCTGGATCCTGGCCAGCGGCGGAGAGACTTGTCCCTCCGAGAGTGAAGTTGCGGCTCTCGTGTCGTCGGTCGATGAGCACACCGACCTGCTCGTGCGCTCGCGCGAAATCGCCCAGCGCCACGGCATGCGCGTGGCGCGCGACTTCCTGGCCGCCGCCTTGCTCGCCGCCGATGAAACCCGTGGGGGATTCGAGGCGCGAGTCTTGGAAACCACCAAGGACAAGACCAAGGTCTTCGATGATTCGATCCTGCGTCTGTCATCCGGCAAACGCGGGCGCATCGGAATTTATTTCGTGGCCGGCTACAACCACAACCGTGGCGTTTCGGCCGCCGTGATGGATGCCGCGGCCGAGCATCTGCGCAAGCTAGGATTCCAGAGCGAACGCTTGATTGTGGGCGCGGCGGACTCGGCCGAAAGCAACGCCGTTCGTATCCGCAAAGCCTTAGAAGTAAAAGCCAAAGGCCTCGACAGCATCCTGCTCGTGGGCCTCTCCAAAGGCGTCTCCGACGTCAGTCGCTTCGTGGTGAGTGAGCTTCCGCTTGCATCGGAAAACCTGCAGTCGCGGGTGAAGGTGCTTGTGAGTCTTTCGGGTGTGGCGCGTGACGCTTTCGTTCCCTCCTGGCTCTCTCGTCAGAAGGGCCTCACGACCGCGGCCATTCGGGCTTGGATGAAGCAGTACTTGCCCGACGACCATCGCAACTGGGATGGTCTTGAGTCGATGGCCACGGACTATTGGAAGGGCTACCGCTACCCAGGCAAGAAGCCTCCGCTGTGGATCAGTTTTCCGATGATTCCCGAATCCGAGCGCGGCATGCCCGAGCGTAAGGGCGTCCTGCGCATGGTCACTTCGTTCGTCACCAAGGCGGACGAAACCTATGGTCCACACGATGGTCTCGTGGAAACGGGGGCGTCGATTCTTCCGCCTGGCACCGGCCTGCGCCAATGGATTATTCGAGCGATGGGCGACCACGGACTCATCGACGGCACTTATGTCGACGGAAGTCCCGTCTCGTACGCCTTCGAGGCCAGTCAGGACAACATCAAGGCCGGTATCGAGTTGATCGACGCTTTCGCTCGAGCGTTGCCCGACGAAGTCTTGCGCTAGGGTTTCATACAGAGTTCAGCGGATTCGTAGATTCTTGGCCGTGGAGTGGGTCGGCTACCCCACGAGGTTCGTCAAGGGAGTGCCGGGCGGCGCGGACCCGGCGCGTGGTCCGAAGGTCGCGAGGCCCAATTTTTCGATGGCGGCGAGCATGGAACGAGAAGCGGCGCGGGTTTGTCCGGGTAGCGCGCCTTCGTTGCGGTTGAGCTGGAAGTATCGCTTGAGGCCGTTGTAGTCGGAGCCCCAGCTCACGATGCGTGAGAAGGGCCGCGCGTCCCAGAAGCGGGGCTTTTTTGAGGGGCGCGTGTCGCTCGCTGTGCGTCTCTCAGTGGCCTTGTTCGCGGAGGGCGTGCTGCGCGTGGCCCTGCCCGGGGGCACCGGCTGTACCGAGACGGAGCTCTTTGCTGTTAATCTTAGCATCTCAGAAGGCGTGCCCTTCTTGGCGCCGAGCACCTCGCGGGCGATGAGCCCGGATGATGCGCGCATAAAGCGTCGCATGGCCGTGGGCGAGGGGAGCCGCACCACCAGGTGCAGGTGATTGCCGGAATTGGCCAGGTCGTAGAGCTTCCCCCCCACGCGTGCGGCCTCGCCAGCAAGAATCTTCTCCACCCTGCGCCCATAGCGCAGCAGCGAGAAGTCCCCGCGCGCCCTCTCTGAGCGCATCACCACGTGAAGTGGGGCCCGCGGGCTAAACGGGCGAGCCTTGGTGGGGTGGCTGCGCTGCGTGCCGGCGCCGCCAAAGCCCGCGCGCGCATAGCTCAGCAGCGAGGGGAAAAGATCGGCCTGCTTGGCCCGCCTCGCGCGTGATTTTCCCTTGGTCGCCACGCACTCAAATCACTCCAAGTCAGGCGATCGGTCAACGAAATAAGCGATGTTATTTTTGTGTGCGAGGGGCGGATTCAAACCCGAATTCACGATTTAACTGCGAGTACCTGAGGGAGTTGTTGGCGACGAGGGAGGTCCAACTGCCGGAGGCATGGCACACTTTTGTTTGCGAGAACGAAAGGAGTGCCATGAAGGCATACCGACAGTTGAACTTCCGGGATCGAATTTCCCTCGAGGATCTAAACAGCCCTCAGCGCTTCGATGCCCTCGTATATGTCCTGAAAATCTTTGCTCTGGGAGACGCGGATTCGAGCCAATCTTGGGGCCTCGTGATAGACCCATCCGCTATGGCGGAGGCGACCTCGGGACCGACATTGTTCCGCAAGCCCTTTACCGATGTGCCCCCGCGCAGTTCCGACGTCTGGAAAACTCCCCTCTTTGAACAGTACTGGAGAGTGCGCGATACGGTGCCCGGCTGCTTGCTCTTTTTCCGCGTCGGGGATTTTTACGAACTCTTCGGCGACGACGCCGTTGCGGCCGCGCCCATTCTGGAAGTGCAGCTCACGGCCCGCAACAAGGAGTCGGCCCATCCGCTTCCACTCTGTGGCGTGCCGGCCCACGCCGTGGATTCCTACGCGGAAAAGCTCCTGGCGAGGGGCCTCAAGATCGCGCTTTGCGAGCAGCTTCAAGACCCCGCCGAGGCCAAGGCGGCCGGAACCAAGCTCGTCGAGCGCGGAGTTATCCGCATTCTCACGCCGGGGCTTCCGGTGGATCCTTCCCGCATGGAAGGCAAAGAGCCGCACTGGTTTTTGTCGGTATCGCTTGCGAGCGGTGCGCGCACCGTCGACGTCCGCGCGCTCGACTTCTTGGGCGGCCAGCTCTTCCAAGGCACCGTCAGCGGTTCGGAGGAGCTGGAGGACTTGCTTCTGCGCCTGCAGCCGCGCGAAATTCTCGTGCCGGCGTCCCTGCTCCGCAGTTCTTCTCCGCTCAAACGTTGGCCCGTGCTCGCCGAAGGCTCTGCCTGGCATGCACGCTTCTCTCCCTGGAGTGGCGAAGATGCCGGTGAAAACCTCGAGGGATACTTGCTTTACACGCAGCGATGCTCGCGTGAGCGGTTAAAAGAGCTTCTGCCGGAGCCGCGCGACTTGGCCGCGGTTTCGGGACGTGGTTCCAAGAGCCTGGCGCGGATGCCTAGCTCGGTGCTCGAACAATGGGCCGTGTTCCCCAACTTGTTCGAGTTGCTCGACTCGTGCGGCTCAGCCGTCGGTTCGCGGCGACTCCGACATATCTTGGCGTCTCCGTTGATGGATCCCGCGCGTTTGCGTGTGCGGCAGGAGGCCTATGGGTTGCTCGCGGGTCCTGTAGGCGGGGAGTTTCTGACGGCTTCCGCGGACGTCTACGACTTTGAGCGTTTGCTGGGGCGTTTCCGTATCGGGGCTGCGGCTCCCAAGGAGTTGCTCCGTTTTGTCGTTTCCACCGAGGCCGTGGCTCGCGCTTTCGCGACGGCGCCGCAGGATCATCCCACCCTTCGGGCATGGATGAAGATCGAGGGTCTCGCGCCTTGGCGTGAAGTCGACGAGCGACTCCGGTCGTTGCGTTCACTCTTGCTGGCGGCCCTCGATACCAACGTCGACGCGGCCCAGGCAGGTGAGCTGGCGTCGCTCATCAAACAAGGCTTTGATGCGGACTTCGACCGGCTGCGCGAAGGTTTCGGGGCGGCCGAGAAGTGGTTGGCCGATTTCGAGGCGCGCCTGCGCGAGGAAACGCAGATTCCCTCGCTCAAGATCCGCTCCAATCGCGTCTTTGGCTACTACATCGAGGTCACCAAGACTCACTTGGCGAAAGTGCCGAGCATGTTTGAGCGCAAGCAGACGACCGTAGGCGGTGAGCGTTTTACCTGCGCGGAGCTCCGCTCACGCGAAAGCGAGATTCTCCAGGCCGGCGTGAAGGCCGAGGGACGCGCGCGCGAGATTCTGGAATCGCTTCAGTCCCAGATCCTACGCAACGAGCGCGACTTGCGGCTTTGGATCGAACACTTCTCCTGGCTCGATGCCTTCGCGGGCTGTGCGCGAGCGCTCCAGCGTCAGGGCCGCTTTGGTCCCTGGCGCATGCCGGTGATTCTCGACGGAGATTTTCGTTTTCGGATCTCCGAAGCGCGGCACCCGGTGATCGAGGCACTGACCGGCGCTTTCGTGCCCAACTCGGTCGAGCTCGGGTTTCCGCCTCGAGAGGGCATGGGCAAGCGCTTGTTGCTGCTCACCGGCCCGAACATGGCCGGCAAGTCCACGCTGATGCGCCAGACGGGACTCTGCCTCCTGCTCGGGCAATGCGGACTTCCGGTGCCGGCCACGGCCATGGAATTTGCGCCCGCATCGGGTTTCTACTCGCGCATGGGTGCTTCGGACCGCATTCTCTCGGGTGAAAGCACCTTCATGGTGGAAATGAAGGAAACTGCGGCCCTGCTGCGCGAAGCCGATCCGAATAGTTTTCTGCTTGTCGACGAGATCGGACGAGGGACATCCACGGAGGATGGCCTTGCCATCGCCCACGCGGTCTTGGAACATCTTCACGACAAGGTCCGTGCGCTCACGATCTTTGCCACGCACTATCACGAACTTTCGGTCGTGGCGGGCGGTCTTGAGCGCGCCGTGAACGGCTCCATGGGCATTCGCGAGTGGGAAGGCGAGCTCGTCTTTTTGCGCACCTTGGTGTTTGAACCCGCCGAGTCGAGCTACGGCATCTACGTAGCGCGAATGGCGGGTCTTCCGGAAAGCGTGGTGGCTCAGGCGGGGAGATTCTTTGCGCGCCAAGTGGATCCCGCCTCGCCTGGATCCAAACCCAAGAAAGCACCCGTCGTAAACCAAACGAGTCTCTTCGAGATCTCGCCCGTCGTGCCAGTAGACGCGCCCCGCTTGAAGGCCGGCGAATCCGAAGCCCTGGCACGATTGCGCGAACTCCAGGTGGATGAGCTGAGCCCCAAGGCGGCCTGGCTGGTGCTCGAAGAGCTCGCTTCGCGGCTTCGTCAAGACTGAGGTCTGGCCTTGAGCAGATCGAGGAGTGCGCGGGCGGATCGCGTGAGCACTCGGTTCTGCGGCCAGATGGCTTTGACGGAGTAGCGAATGGTCTTCGGTGCCTCCTTCACCCGGAAAAGCTGCTTGCGTTTGAGCTCTTCGCGCACCACGTAGTCCGGCACGAGGCCGCAGCCGAGACCCTCAAGGCACAGCTTGCGGATCAGGCTCCAGCTGAGCACTTCGAGGTTGATGGGGGGATGATTTCCCCACAACGGGCGACCCTCCTTGAGAAAACGCTTCACTTCGTACTTTTCGCGATCCGTCACCAGCAGCCCGTCGCGCATCGGATCGGCGCGTTTGCTCGAGGAAACCACGAGAAAGTCTCCCGAAAAAAGCGTTTCTTGTTTGAACTCCGCGAGGTCGCCGTCGTCCACCAGGATCACAAAGGCGCATTCTCGATCGCGTACCATTTGTTTGACGAGGCCCGCTGCTCCGGTGCGAATACGTACGCGCAGCTGCGGGTACTTCTCGCGAGACACGCGAAGTGCGCTCGTAAAGGCGTCTGCGACGAGGCTTTGGGGTGCGCCGAAGACGACGTCTCCCGAAGGGCCGTTTGCCCGCTCGAGGATCTCGGTTCTGAGGTCCTCGAACTGGTCGAGGAGTTCCTGGCCGCGCAGGAAAAGCGCTTCGCCTTCCTCTGTCAGCTGAAAACGGCGCTTGCCGTGGTGGAGAAGCTTCACGTTGAGTTGCTGCTCCAGCGCGCGGATGGCTTGGCTGGCGGCGGAGTGGGTGACGAGGTTGCTGCGAGCGGACTCCGATAGGCTGCCGCTTCGGGCGGCGTCGCAGAAGCATTTCAAATGGAAAAGATTCATAGTTTAACTTACATTTTAAACAAAAATTATGAAATTTGCTTACAAAATGGAAGGGGCCATAAGCAAGCTCGTTCCGGGTTTCTTTCAACCCCCCGGGAACAAGGAGCTCCTGCCATGAAAACCGGTCTTTCCCGCCGTCTTTCCGCCCTCGTCCTTGCGTTCGCAGCCGTGCCGACCTTCGCCGACGTCGTCGAAATTCGGTCTATGACGGAGGCCCCTTTCCACGTACTGGGTGCTTCGGATGTCGCCGTTTTTGATCTCGACAACACGATCATCGAGCCCCTGCAGAGTCTCGGTAGCGACCAGTGGGGAAGCTACCAAGGCAAACGCTTCCGCGAGATGGGCTTCCCCGATGCTCGTGCTACCGAGGCCAGCGTGGCGATGTTTGCCGAAGTCCAAGTCAAATCGTCGGTGCGCCTCGTGGAGCCGGACACGGCACGGATCATTCGCGAATTGCAGGACCGCGGCGTCACCGTGCTGGGCCTGACCGCCCGTCCGCTCGTGATCGTCGATCGCACGCTGGCGCAGCTTGCGTCGGTCGGGGTGAATCTGGATCGGCGTCCGGTGGCCAGCGGCGATTTCTTCGTTGACGTCTACCGCACGGCTCGCTTCAAGGGCGGCGTGCTCTTCGTGGGCGAGAACAACAAGGGCGAAATGTTGAAGGCGATCTACTCCCAGCTCGGCCGCGATTTGCCGCCTGTGGTGAAGTTCTTCGATGACAAGCGTTACCACGTCGAGAACATGGATGCCGCTCTCAGCGGCACCGGCGTGCGCCACACGAGCTATCGGTACGGGGCGGCCGATCCGCGCGTGAAATCCTTCGATCCCGTTCTGGGCGACTATCAATGGGGCGTGTTCAAGGCCACGGGCCAAATCCTCTCGGACGAGGAAGCAAGGGATCGTCTCGATCGGCGCTGAGCGCGCACGTCCCTCGATTGAGATGATTTAATCTCTAACTTCTCATTTCTTTACTTCGGATTTTTGCTTCGATGTCTCTTTAGCTTCTTTGCGGGGGTCTTGGACCCCCTTCTTCACACAGGAGCCGTAGAGGCGCTCAAGGCGGGTCTTCGCGGAACGATCGTCGGGGTCAAAGAAAAGAGCGCGGCAGCTGGCCTCCACGGCTTCTCCCCGTCGGTCGAGTTTCTCCGCGATGCGCGCAATGCGGTCTTCGATGGAGGCGCGGCGGCCGAGTTCGGCGCGCACCACGTTGCGCGAGTAGTCGCCTTCATAGTGCGAGCGCGCCTTGATGTACTCGGCATAGGCTTTCTCCGGCAGATCGAGCCGGAGCATGTAAAAGTCGCCAATTTCGGTGTCGACTTCCCAGTGCGTGGGATTGGCCACTCGGGCGCGTTGAAGCTCTTCCAGGGCTTCCAAGGTTTTTTTGCGTTCTTCGCCGCCGCCCAGCACGCGACCGCGACTCCAGAGCAGCCAGCTTGCGGTGAAGTAGGCGTCCAGATCCTGAGGATTTTTGCGGGTGATCTCGCGCAACACGCTCGCGGCTTTGTCTGCGGCGTTGATTTTGAAATAGCACTCGGCCAGGTTCCACAGGTCGTCGTTGATTTTTTGCGGAAGCGTTTCGCACTTGGCGACTTCAACGAAGTTAGGACTTTCGCCCTTGGGCTGGGAAAGCTTGGAGGCATCGGGTTTCTCGGTTTTTGCCGGAGGGTGTTTGGTGTCCGAAGCCCAGGCGAGCGCCGAAAGCAGGCTCAGGGACCAAGAAAAGCGATTCCACGAACTCACCCTACTAGGGTAGCCCCAAAACACCTTCGACCGTATGCGTTAAGAATCGAGAATGGCTTGCGCCTAGGCGCGATGCTGCGTATCGTAAAACAGGAATGACCATCTGGAACAGCGTTAAGGGTCTGCTCTCGAACGACATCGCGATCGACTTGGGCACGGCCAACACCCTGGTTTACGTTAAAGGCCTCGGGATCGTGGTGAACGAGCCCAGCGTGGTCGCCATTCTGCGCGACAACCGCGGCCAGAAAAAAGTCATCGAGGTCGGCCAAGCCGCCAAAGAGATGCTCGGGAAAACTCCCGGTAATATCCAAGCGATTCGGCCGCTCAAAGACGGCGTCATCGCGGACTTCGAAGTCACGCAGGTGATGATCCGCCAGCTTGTGGCGAAAGCGCAGCAAAAGAAAACGCTCTTCCGCCCGCGCATCATGATCTCGATTCCCTACGGCATCACCGAAGTGGAAAAGCGCGCCGTAAAAGAAGCCGCGCTCTCCGCGGGTGCGCGCGAAGTTTATTTGATCGAACAACCGATGGCCGCGGCCATTGGCGCGGGCCTCCCCATCACGGAGAGCTCGGGCAACATGATCGTCGACATCGGCGGCGGCACCACGGACGTGGCTGTGATCTCGCTTGGCGGCATCGTGTTCTCGAAGTCCGTCCGCGTGGGCGGCGACAAGATGAACGAATCGATCCTGAACTACATCCGCCGCAAGTATAACCTCGCCATCGGCGAGCGCACTTCTGAATTGATTAAGATCACGATCGGCAACGCGTACCCCACGGGCAAAGAAGGCTCGATGGAGGTCAAAGGCCGCGACTTGATCGCTGGCGTTCCGAAGACGATCGAAGTCTCGTCGGATGAAATCCGCGAAGCCTTGGCCGAAACGGTGAACTCCATCGTGGATGCCGTGAAGATCACCTTGGAACGCACGCCGCCCGAACTCGCAGCCGACATCGTAGACAAAGGCATCGTCATGGCCGGCGGCGGTTCGCTCTTGAAGAACCTTGATATCCTGCTGCGCGAAGAGACGGGCCTGCCCGTCTTCCTCAGCGAAGATCCCTTGTCGGCCGTGGCCCTGGGCGCCGGTGCGGCGCTCGAGAACCTCGATCATTTGAAGGGCGTAACGATTGACTGAGCGCCTTTTCCAAAGGCCTTCCGCCTTCGTTCTCGGTCGCTCGGGTACAACGTACACTTTCGCTCCCTGCGGCCTTGCCGGTATCCCTTTGAAAATGGCGCTCGCTCATGCGTGCTAACGAACGCGCCGCTTGGATTGCCGTGTGGGTTGCGGCCCTGGGCTATTTCGTCGATGTCTTCGACCTTATTCTCTTCAGCCTGGTGCGCGTGGAAAGTTTGCAGTCCTTCGGCTTAGAGGGCGAAAAGCTTCTCGAGTACGGCGTTCTTCTGCTCAATGCCCAGATGGCCGGGATGCTTATCGGCGGCGTGCTTTTTGGAGTGTGGGGCGACAAGAAAGGCCGTCTGTCCGTGCTCTTTGGTTCCATCCTCGCTTATTCCTTGGCGAACATCGCCAACGGTTTTGTGACCAATGTGCCGATGTACGCCGTCATGCGTTTCATCGCGGGCGTGGGTCTCGCAGGTGAGCTTGGCGCGGGGATCACCCTCGTCTCCGAGAGTTTGCCTAAGGAGAAGCGGGGTCTTGGCACGACGGTCATCGCGACCATCGGCGTGGCAGGCGCCGTGGTGGGCTCGCTTGTCACCCGCGAAGTGCATTGGCGGACGGCCTACTTTATTGCCGGCGGTATGGGTCTCGCGCTCCTGGCACTGCGAGTGGCGGTCAAAGAATCTGGTCTGTTCGAGAAGCTCAGTAACGACACGAAAGTCGTGAGAGGTGACTTGCGGCTGCTCGTGGCCAGCCCGGAGCGAATCAAGCGTTTCTTCTATTGTCTTCTGCCGGGTCTGCCCATCTGGTTCGTGCTGGGTATTCTTGTGACCTTTGCGCCCGAGTTGGGCGCGGCTCGCGGTTTCAAGGAGCCGCTCGGGGCGGGCGACGCGGTGTTTTACGCTTACGTGGGCTTCATCATCGGCGATCTCACGAGTGGTTTGCTGAGTCACCTGCTGCGCACTCGAAAGCGCGTGGCGCGGGCTTTCATCTTGCTCACGGTGGGCGCCTCCGCCTTTGCGCTCGTTGGGCCAGAGTTGTCTCCCGCCAATCTGAAGGCTTGGTACGTTTTGCTGGGTATCGGTTCGGGCTACTGGGCCGTGCTGGTGGCCATGGCGGCCGAACAGTTCGGCACGAATCTTCGAGCTACCGTGGCTACGTCGGTGCCGAACTTCGTGAGAGGGGCGGTTGTCCCCATGACTCTCACGCTCAACTTTTTCAAACCATCCCTAGGCTTTGTGGGCGCCTCGATGGTGGTCCTCACGGCCGTGTCGGCCTTGGCCATCTTCTCGCTAGCTCGCCTGCGCGAAACCTTTGGCATCGATTTGGATTATCTCGAGACGTACTCCGGCGAAGTCTAGCGGGGCTTAGGCCAAGTGCAAACGGCGCGCGTCGACTTCGAACGCGAGCGCGGTGAGATCAGCTTTGGTGCCGCGATTCTCGAGGTATTTCTCCGCCGCGAGCAGCAAACGATTCATATCGTCTGAAAGGTCGAGGCCCGTTTGTCCGTTTTCATCGGACAAGCGCAGTGGTTGCGTGAACTCGCCCACGGTGAGCGGCTCGCGCCAGGTAGGGCTCAGGTAAAACAAGCGCGAGCCCGGCGCGAGCGTGAACGAAAAGTTGTGCGCGTCCGCGGCCAAGGTGGGTGCGGCGCTCATGCCCGGTTGGATCAAGTGCGGAGACTGGCGGAAGGCTTCATCCTGCACGGTCTCGAACGCGCCGAAGCGGTTCTTCTCGCGCGTGCGGCGAAGCAGTGGCGCCATGCCGATGGACACGCCTTCCACCAGCAGCGACGACATGTCCAGGCGGCCCACCATCAGGCGATACTTGCCAGCGCGGCGAGCCTGCGTGAGCGCGGTGGAAATGTCGTTGAAAGCTTCCGACGGCGTGATGCGTGGTTTTGATTCCACGAGTGCCCGGGACTGCAGATGCACGAGCGTTTGCAGCAGCAGCGAGCCCAGGCCGAAGGTGGAGGTCCACGAAGCGGTGAACCACAATTGTCGACCATCTTTCGTAGGTAGGAGATCGAAGGCTTCGGCCGAAAGTTCGCCGGCGCTGATAAAGCGCGCAAAAACCGTGAGCCCCGAAATCTCCGGGGTCCTATTTTTGAGCAGAGTTTTTTGCAGCTCCCGCGCCACTTCGAGGTCGCGTCCCGTGGATTCTAGCAGGTCGCGGAGGCCCGCTTCGAGTTTCTCGAGCTTGGCTTTCAGTTTGTCGATCTCGGTGGCCATAGGAAGATTATGACACAAGCCAGGCCACGAGGCCCTGGATGTTGCCCTCTGTCAGGCGATCGAGACTGCGATAACAGGGCGCGGCGCCCAACAAATCCGTGAGGTGTCCTACTTCGATAGGGTCCACGCTGCACACCACCACGGCCAGTTGGCCGCCCGGTGCCAGGCGTGCCCGCAGCCCCTTGATGATGGCGGCCTGGATGGGACGCAGTGTCTCGGCACGTGTGCCCAGATCGTCCTCGAGGAGGTCCGGGCGCGAGGCCAGTGTGCCGGCTCCGGTGCAGGGCAAGTCAGCCAGGATCCATTGCCATTGAGTGGGCCACTCCGGCGGAAGAGGAGATCGTTCGTCCTCCGTACTGCTCCAGGTGTGGAGCGCATACTTCACCTGCTCGTCCAGCGACCAGCGTCGGAGATTTTCCTTGAAGCGCTCAAGGCGCGGGAACTTCGTGTCGGTAGCGTAGGCGAAGGTGCGCTTGGCTGAGAGCACTTTGGCTGCGGTGGCCAAGCCAATGAGTTTTCCGCCGGGTGCGGCGCAGGCGTCGAGCCACGGAGTGCCGGAGCGGAGCGAATCGCCCCAGCGCTCGGCGAGCCACTGGCAGAAATCCCATGAGCCTCGATCCAGCGCTTGGAGAGCAGGGTTCTTCTGGAACTCTTCGAGCGGTCGCCATTCCCACGAGCCCGCGGCATCGATCGAACCGATGCCGCTTTGCGGACGGCTCAGCAGATCCCGCGCCAGGCGAGCTCGCGTGGTCGGATCCGAGGCCCAGCGGGCCGCGAGGCGGCTGCCCAGCAAACGCTCGGGTTCGGCGTTCCAGCGCGCAAGCAGAGAGTCGTGCTCGCGACCTACGCGACGCAAGAAGGCGTTGGTGACAGCGGCCACGTGTGGGCCGAAGGCTTCTTTCGCAGCCTCCACGGCTTCCGACACAAGCACGGGCGCGGGCGTCCGGTCCCGCGTGAGCAACGCGCCAAAGGCCAGTTGCCACAGGTCGAGCATTTCTTCGGGCTTGGTTTTCTTGTCCGTGAACGCTCGGACTTCTTCCCGGAAAACGTGCCCGAAACGGTAGCCCATCAAAATCAAATCCAGTTCGCCACCCGAGATCGGAGTCTGGGTGCGCCCCTCGTCGAGCAAGTCGTCGAGCGTGATCGCGGACGCTCGCTTGCTGCGCTTGCGGTGCCGGGGCATGTAGGGAAGGGCGGCGAGGAAAGCGGACTTCATCGATGCGAAGCGATCAGACGTCGTCTTCGAGCGGCGAGATCGCGGTGGTCGGACGATCCGTCGTGGGCAGCGCTGCGCCTACGCCATTGGAGGCTTGGGTCTGACTGGCGTGCAAGGCGCGCTCGAGCTTTTGATTAGCTCTCCGCAAGCGCACGATCCGTGTCTCGAGCACGATCAACTGAATACCGAAGATCAAGGTGGAGACGAGGGCGCCCAGGCTCAGCGCCGAAAGCAGTACCTGCCACTTGGGCCAGGCGGGCGAGGCCCAGTGGAAGAGTTGGATCGTGAGCAATTCGCCATTCTGATTGGCGAAGAAAATCCCCACGTAACAAACGCCTACGAAGAGAAGAAACAACAATGCTGCTTTGGCGGCCTTCATCCTCATTCAGTTTCGGCGAGTTTTTTGCCGAAGTCCAGGAAGCGCGGGCGAAGGGCCTGCCAAACACTCCGATTGTGCACGGGCACGGCCTTGGTTTCGGCCAGAATCGGCATGAAGTTCGTATCCCCGGCCCAGCGCGGCACGATGTGCCAATGCAGGTGATCCGGCAGTCCGGCCCCGCCGATGGCTCCGATGTTCATGCCCATATTGAATCCTTGAGGCTGCACCGCTTCCCGGACAATTTCTAGGCAGAGGGGCAGCGCACGGCTGACTTTTGCCCAGATCGCGGGGGGGATTTCTTCGGGCTTGCCCAAGTGCACCCGGGGGAGCACCAGCAAATGGTTCGGGTTGTAGGGGAAACGGTTCAGGACCACGAAAATGTCGTCGTCCTTATACAGCAGTAGGTTTTCCTCCGACGGTTCTTCTTTCGGAAGTTCGCAGAAGGGGCAACCCTGGGGTTTCTTAGCGCCCAGGATGTACTCGAGGCGCCACGGCGCCCAGATGCGATCGATACCCATCGGTCCTCCTTAGCGAAGCGCGAAATCCGCGAGGTAATAGGGGACCCCGGCCTGGAGCCGCAAGGGCGATACACCCGTGGCGGCGCCCATCAACAAATCGAGGAAGGCTTTGGGAGAATCCACCGGGGCCCGACTTTCGGAGTCGAAGAAACTTTGGATGCGGTTCTTGCGAAAGCGCTCGCGCACGACGTTGGGTTTGGCGACGTTCGCTAGGGCCGCAGCCTCATGGATGGCGTCGTACTCGGTGCCGAGCTTGTCGACCAAGCCCAAGCGCTGCGCTTGTTCTCCCGTGAAGATGCGTCCGTCGGCAAAAGCCCAGACGTCGTCTTTTTTGAGCTTCGGTCGACCCTCGAGTACCGCGTTGCGGAACTGGGTGTGCGTTTCGTCGAGCATGTTTTGGAAAAGCGCGCGCTCTTCGTCCGAGAGGCGACGGCTCTCGGAGCCCGCGTCCTTGAACTTGCCCGCCTTGAGGATCACGGGTTCGAGCTTGGCCCAGTTGTAGAGGTCCTTGGCGTACATAAGCTGCATGACCACGCCGATGGAGCCGGTGAGTGTGCCGGGGTTGGCAAAGATCACTCCACAGCCCATGGCGATGTACACTCCGCCGCTGGCGGTGATGTCTCCCATGGAACAGACGACGGGGCGGGTACTTTTCTTTTCGTCTCGAGGGCGGGCGTATCGACGCAGTCCCTCCAAGATCTCTTGTGAAGCGCCCACGGTTCCGCCGGGTGAGTTCAGACGCACCACCAACGCTTTGATGTCGTCATTCTCGGCAAGCTCGCCCAGGAACTCGAGAACCTCGGTGGCTTTCTTCTCGTCGATGACGCCTTCCACCGTGAGCACGGCAATGTTACCCGAACCCAAGTGAAGCGATCGTCCCTCTTCGCCGCTGAGCATCCCTGGGAGCTTCCGGAGCGTGTAGTAAGTGGAGCCCGCGATAGTCGCCACAAGCACTGCGAGGCCAATTAAGAGCCAGCGTAAGCCGGAGGATTTCGATGATGAACTCATGGCCCGGAGTCTAGCAGGCCGATGAAAATGTCACGACACCGATCTTTCGAGAGCCGTCCCGGAGTTTCGCTCCGAGGCAGCTCTCGATGGGTGATCAGGACAGATGCCTAGCGGCGACCGTAAAACTCAATGCGCGACTGGCGTAAGTTTGGGGTTATTCCGATGACACGAATCGTGTCGATGCATCGCGATTGGCTATTGCGCCCGAATTGTTGACGAATCGTCAGCTCCTCCCAGCGCCCGTTGTCGTAGCGGAGCATCAAACGGTCAATCTCGGCAGGCGCACCCATCACTCGGCTGAGGAAGTATCGGCCAGCACCGAAGGGGCACTGCTCAATACAAGAGTCGCGAGACCGAGGGCCAGGAAAGCGGTTTTCATAAATTCTCTTTGGTTTGTTGTTGGCCTCGCAAAGAGCGGAGCCTGACGTCAAGCTAGCCTCGAGCTAAGGATCGCTAGACAGGGCTCCCGAGAAGATTTCCACATGACGCAGGGGCCCTGGACGACATTCGGGCAAAAAAAAGCCCGTTCCGTGTTTCCACGGAACGGGCTTAGAGGGACCGAAGAGACGAGACGCTTACTCTTGCGTCTTGCCGATCTTGCTCAGCTTGGCAGCCAGCTCAGGATTGAGCGTGTCGGCCAACGACGAGCGCGAAGTGCCTTGCTTCTCGCGGAAGGCTTCGATGTTCTCACGCTCTTCGCGGCGCTTGATCGCCTTCACGGAGAGGGAGATCTTGCGCTCCTTCGTGTCGATGTTGAGGATCTCGACCTTGACCTTGTCGCCAACTTTGACGACTTGCTCAGGGTGCATGACACGCTCTTCCGACAACTCGGAGACGTGGATCATACCTTCCACGCCCTTTTCGATTTCCACGAAGGCGCCAAAGTTAGCGAGCTTGGTAACGGTGCCTTCCACTTGCGTGCCGGTCTTGAACTTCGCAACCGAGTCGGCCCAAGGATCGCCTTGCAGCGCCTTGATGGAGAGGGAGATACGCTCGTTCTCTTTGTCGATCGAGAGGACGACAGCTTCGACTTCTTGGCCCTTCTCGAACGCCTGCGACGGGTGCGAGACCTTTTGGTCCCAGCTCAAGTCGGAAACGTGCACGAGGCCGTCGATGCCTTCTTCGATTTCCACGAAGATGCCGAAGTCCGTGATGTTCTTGATGACGCCCTTCACGTGCGTGCCGTTGGGGTACTTGTGCTCCAGCGTGTCCCACGGGTTCGCGGTGATCTGCTTGAGGCCCAGGCTCATGCGACGAGCATCGTTGTCGATGTCGAGGATGACGGCTTCGACTTCTTGGTCGACGTTCAGCAGCTTGCGAGGGTCCTTCACGCGCTGGGTCCAGCTCATTTCCGAGACGTGGATCAGGCCTTCGATGCCGGCTTCGACTTCGATGAAGGCGCCGTAATCGGTGATTGAGACAACTTTGCCCTTGATGCGTTGGCCCACGAGGTACTTCGTGCCGACGTCCGACCACGGATCCGCTTGGGTTTGCTTGAGGCCCAGGGAGACGCGTTCTTTGTCCGAGTCGTAGCGCAGCACGCGGACGTTGATGTCCGCGCCGACGGTGACGACTTCCGAGGGGTGCTTGATGCGGCCCCAGCTCATGTCGGTGATGTGGAGGAGACCATCCACGCCGCCGAGGTCCACGAAGGCGCCGTAGTCCGTGATGTTCTTCACGGCACCGCGGACGATCGCGCCCACTTTCAATTGCTTGAGAGTAGAGCTCTTCAGGTGATCGCGCTCGAGTTCGAGCACGGCGCGGCGGGAAAGAACGATGTTGCCGCGTTTTTTGTTGAATTTGATGACCTTGAACTTGAACGTCTTGCCGACGAACTGATCGAGGTTTTTGACCGGACGAACGTCGACTTGCGAGCCGGGCAGGAACGCCTTGACGCCGATGTCCACCGAGAGACCGCCCTTGACGACGCCTTGAACGACGCCCTCGAGGATTTCGTTGCGTTCGCAAGCTTCGGCGATTTCGTCCCAAGCGCGGAGCACGTCGGCCTTTTCCTTGGAGAGGGAAAGGAGACCGTTGTCGTTCTCAACACGCTCGAGGAGCACGAAGACTTCGTCGCCGATTTGCACGTCGAGGTCGCCTTGCGGGCCCTTGAATTCGTTGATGTTGATTTCGCCTTCGGACTTGTAGCCCACATCGACGAGGACCTTGTCCTGACCAACCGAGACGACGCGTCCGAGGACGACTTCGCCTTCGGCGACGGGATTGGTGACCACGCTATTTTCGAAGAGTTGAGCGAATGTCAGCCCCTCTTCTTGGTAGCTGTCTTTTTCGTCGTCTTCGTCACGGAAGATCTTGGTGAACCCCTTGTTGGCTTTTGCAGCCGCCTTGGTGGTGGGGTCCTTGATGGGGGAAGTGGACTCAGTCTTGGAGTTGGGCATTCGTGGTTTTTATAATCCTCTTTCTTGTTCAGGCTTCAGCCCGAACGTCCGGGGAAACTACGGGCCAAAGCCTCGAAAGTCAAAAGAGAAGATCGCCAAAAAGCGAAACGGGACGCCCAATCAAGGGGTCCCGTTTCATAGGCATCTCTGAGGATGCTTGACCGTCCTCTAAAAAGAGGCGGGTTATGTGTCTCTGGCGCGGGGCCAGAGGGGCGGGGCAGGGGCCCCAGGACAGTCCGGGTGTGGTTTTTGAGAGGATCCACCCAGCTCACGGACACGGCTCCTGTCACGAGCCGGCCGGCTCACGCCCTTATTTGGGCGGGCCTACTTCGCCGTGAACCCGAAGCTCCAACATGTGCCAATAGATTTTCATTTCCATCTACGTACCCCTTCCTCCCACGCCCGAAAGCGTGTTCAGGCGGCCTTTCGACGGGGCAGCTTCCGTCGAGATTCGACCGCGATGATTCCCGAGTTCGTGTTCGCCGTGGACCAAAGCTCCTCGCCTTCCTCCTTCGCAAGGACGGGGCTCGCCTTCGGCGGCTGCGATAAATGCAATTCTGGGCGGTGATAGGCTTTCACCACTTGTTCTAGGAATTCTTCCCGACGGAGCGGCTTTTCGAGCACGCGCTCGCTGTCGGTGAGCACATCCCGGAGGCTGCGCTTCATGGGTTCCGTGGCCATCCCCGTGATGGGTACGAAGCCCATGGCGGGATAGCGACGTCGAAAATGTCGGATGAGATCCACTCCCGTCACCTGCGGAAGCAAGATGTCGACGATGGCGGCCCGAACGTTCGAGAGGTCGGCCTCCAAGAGATCCCAGCCCGAGCTGAGATAGCCCACCTGGAAGTTCTGACGTTCGGAGATCGGCAGGCTGCCGAGATAGCGTTGAATCAACGCGGACATGAGGGGCTCGTCTTCCAGAACCAGGATGTTCCAACTCGGGTGCGGAATCAGGGTGGGCTCCGACGCGAGATCCGGGCCCTTATTCGAATCCACAGACAAAGCGGTCTCCCTCTTCCAAACGCTTCTAAACGACAGAGCCTTCCAGGCCTGCGCGATGCGTTATATTTTTAATCTTACTCACTTTTTCCAACTCCGTGTGTTAAATTTCCAGGAAGTTTCTATGTCGTTTTCACAGCTTATAGGCGCGGATTTGAAGGCTGATTTGAACCAAGAGTTTCGCACTCTTATTTCGTTGGTTTGCGAGGCTGTTGGCGAGTTTCAAGCCTACGACGTGCGTCGTATCGCCATCTCCCTGAGCGCCTCCAAGGGAACAGGTAAATTCGGAACCTGGGCCTACGTGGTTCCTCTGCGCTACGTGGGCGGCGGTCTTGAGAGGCGGGGCGTTCGCTGGGGTCTCCCGGGCAGCTATCGTTACGAAAGCGCCCGTATCGAGGAGCGCGAGCCCGAGGCGCGCTATCTGATGACTTTCCTCGTGCCTAAGTTCTTCCGGTTGAGCTCCGAGCAACGCCTGGAGACGATCGTTCATGAACTCTACCATTTGCACCCGACGCTGCGCGGAGATCTGCGGCGCTTCGCGCTCCCACACCTGCACCACGGGCCCACCCCTGCGCTCTATCGCGCCAAGGTTAAGAGTCTGGCGGCCGAGGCCGCACGGCGTTTCCCCGAACTGCTGGAGCATCGTCTTCTCAAAGGGGCTCCCGAGGATTTCGCGGACCGGCGGAAGATCCACTTGCCGATTCCGCGACGGGTCTTTCGACCGTTCCGCGGTCTCTTTGGCTCAGACTCGGAACCTCAAGGCTTGTCGCAAGCGGTCCCCGCAGCGGTCTCGCACGTTGCAAGCAAAACTCCGCGGGGTGCGGGAATCCTGCTCGCGTTCGTGTTGGCCGCATTGAGCACCTTTGCGTGGGAGGCACAGGCTCTGCGCGTGGTGACCATCCGCAAAGGCGCCATTTACGCGAACCCCTCCGCCAAGTCAGACAAAGTGGATGCCTTCGACAAGGGGCAAACCTTCGACGCCCTCCGCCTCAGCCGTAATCGCACCTGGGTCGAGGTCCAAGGCCAGGTCGCTAGGGGCTGGATCCCGCGGCGTTGGGTCACCGCGACTTCGGCGCTGCCGGCCTCCACGCTGGAAGAGCAGATTGGCGAGGACAGCTCCGGGGCGAGCGCCCGAGCAGCGACGCCGCTGGGAGCATCGGGCCCGACCATCGGAGAAGAAGGGCTGCCCGGGAGCGAAGACGAGGACGCCCAGTTCAAATCGGGGGACTACAACGCGGGTCTCGCCGAGATAGATGCGGCCGCGGAGACTCAACGGGCGGGACATTCCGGAAAGCTCTTCGAAAAACCGAACCCTCTTTCCGAGCGCTTTGGCTTGGTCGAAAAGGGCGACGAGCTCAAAGCCCAGCGCAAGTCCGCCGGCGGCAAGTGGGCCTATGTACGGATTCAGTTGACCGGGGAAGAGGGCTGGTACCCTTTGGCATGGATCACGACTGACAAGACGGAGCGATTGCAACGTTTTGGTCCCTGGTCGGTGGAAGGCTTTCTTGCCTACGGCGCGGGCGAGTACCGTCTCGGTTTCGGAGCGGGTTTGACTTACAACCTTTTCCCGAAGGGTTTCGGAACCCGTCCGCGTGATCGGCTGGAGATCGGGGTCCTGGGCACAAGTTTCCTGGGGGCCAACATCGTGGAGGACACGGTGAGCGCGCCGGTTTCCTTTATTCAAGCCGTGGTTCTCGGGCGCTACGTTGCCGCGAACCTGACGGGTGGCATGGGGCTCGCGGGCGAGGCGGGCATCATGTGGGATCAGCGATCCATCGACAATTCCCAGTTCTCCAAGGACGTCATCACGCAGTACGATTTGAATCCTGGCTCGAGCTACGGATTTCTGATGGGGGTCACGGGCCTCATCGCGATATCGGAAGTCTTTCAGTTGCAGACGGGCCTTCGCTTGCGGGTGGGCGGCGGCTTCCTGGCGGTCGCACATGGTGGGGCGGCGTTCCGCTTCTAGCGATGAATCCGGCACCTCCGGCTTCACAAAGGCTCCGTGGCCGGGGATACTGTCTCCATGGCATCTCCAGCATTCGCATCTAAGCTCATCACTCTCGGACTTTTTGCGCTCGCCGCTGCTTGCGCCTCCAAAGACGGTTCGGATACGCCTCTCGCCGAAACGGCCCTGATGGGGCCCGAAGCGATTGGGATCCTGAGTTTCTTCGGTGGCTCCGATCACGGCGTGGTCGTGCGCAACGTTCAGTGGGGCAAGCCCGTGACGCCGGAGAATCCCGGCGCGGATTGCGAACTCAAACTGCGCAAACAGGGTCCGCCTCAGAACGTCTTTTCCTGCGTGGTCAAAAAGGAAGGCGAAGTGCCCGTGGTGCTGTCGCTCATTGAGTCTGTGGACCCCGCGCACACCAGCCGCAAGCTCGTGAAGATCACCGTGGACGGTAAATCTCAAGCCACCCACGACCGCTGGCTAAAGGATTTAGCGAGCGCCGATTACGCCGAAACCAAGGCCAGCAAGAAACCCCGCCGCATTTTCCGTTCGGCGGATGGCAAGTCCGAAGCTCAGGTGATTTGGGCCCCTCAAGCGGGTGCCGTCACCGTGATCGTCTTGCCAGCCGGGAGTTCCGCGGCTCCGAAGCCCGCGGCAAAAAAGAGCGCGGCGTCTTCGCTTGCCGCGCCGGGTTCAGCTGTCGAGGCTCCCGAGGCCGAGAAGACTGCCGAGTAACGGGCCCATCCACAGGATCGCAAACGACGGAAAGTGAAACAGGAGCAAGGGCGCGAGGGCCTGTGCTTTGAGTTGCTCCGCGGTTTCCTCGGCTTGCAGCCGAAATCGCGCCTCCGTGGATTCTGCAAGCGTCGATAAAAGCTCCGTCAACGGCATCCCCTCGAGGGCCAAGCGCCCCAGGGCCTCCAGCTGCTCGCACGCGTAGGTCTCGGCCGGGGAATGGGGGACATCGACGCAGGTCTCCGCGGCGTCGACACCACGGCGGAGGGCAGCCAGCAGATTTTGGAGGCGACCTTGGAGGCATTCGGGGAGCGCCCGTAGGTGGCCCTCCTGTTCGAGCACGTTCAGAGCATGAGCGGGCGTGGATCCCCAGGCGAGACGAGATTTCCACAGGGCCAGCACTCGCACCCAGTCTGCCATCCACAATCCCCGGCGGGCCCTCTTCAGGAGGAAATGCTGGGCAACGAAGCCCACGGCGGCAAAGCCTCCTGAGGCCCCGAGAGTGAGGAATCCCGGTCTGAGTCCCGCGGGAAAGAGCGCATAGGCGGCGCCCAAGAACAACAACGTCAGTCCGGCGATGAGCTTGGCTTGGCCACTCACCGGGCCCGTGGCGCGATCGAGAAATCCCTGGGCGCGCTCCTCGAGGCGAATGCGCTGGAGAAGTCCTGAGACACCCGCTTCTGCGCCCAAGCGACCTTCGTCCACCGAGTGGCGCACGCAGTGCCAAGCTTCGCGCTGTGACTGGGGCACGGCGTCCGGCAAACCTTGCACAGCCTGCCGAAGCGTACGACCGCAACGGATGCGCACGAGGACGATCTCGAGCAGATCCGCGAAGCGTTGCACGTCGCGGCGCTGAGCGCGGGTCATGTGGCGGACTCCGCGGAAACCTTCAGCACTTCGGTGATGCGGCGCACGCCGGGTCGTTGCTCGGACACATGCACGACCAAGTCCCATAAACCGTCGAGGGCGAGTGCTCGCCCCTGCGGTGTGGCGCGCACGAGTGCTTCGAAGCGCTCCAGACCGGCGCGACTGCTGCCCGCGTGAATCGTGGTGATCATCCCGCGATGCCCGGTCTGGAGGGCGTGGGCGATGGCCCGCGCTTCGGGACCGCGGCACTCGCCCAGCACGAGGCGATCGGGTCGCATGCGCAGGCTCTCAAATACGAGGTGTTCCAACTCCCAAGCCGCGCCGTTTCGAAAGCCGTAGCGGTCGGGTCGTGCGAGGAGCTTGGAGGATAGCGCGTTCGGCAACGGAAGTTCGGGGCTGTCCTCGAGGATCAGCGTTCGCGTGAATTCGGGGAGAAGTTGAAGGAGGGCACTCGCCAGACTCGTTTTTCCGGAGCCCGTTTTGCCGCAGATCAGGAGCGACAGCCCGTTCCGGGCGGCGTCGGTGAGAAGACGAACCTGTTGTGGGTCCTCGGAGAAATCTTGCAGGTGGAAACGATGAGCCTGGGGAAGGCGACGGAGTGTGATCTCGGGGCCGCGCAACGCGAGGGGCGCAATCACCACGTGTGCGCGGAAAGGGCGATTGCCGTCGAGGGCCAAGAAGGTGTCGATGGAGGGTTGAGTCAGACCCAGAGTCATGCCCGCTGTCTCGGCCAGACCGCGGGCCATGCGCATTAAGTTGCCGGGCTCGGAGTCGGGTCCCGGATTAGGTCCGCTCCATCGCCCTTGGCGGTAACACGAAACGCCTGCAGGCGAGAGCACGATGTCCTCGACCGAAGCGTCGCTAAGAAGCTCTTTGAGGGTGCTCAAAGGAGTCCGCCCGATTCCCAACGCGGCTTCACTGCGATCCACAGTTCGGAATCCTGCTCGCTCTCGGCGCTCGAGGAAAAGAGCCCCTTGAGGACGGGAACGCGCGAGAGGCCCGGCAAGCCGGCACGTCCATCCGAGCTGCGCGATTGCGTGAGCGTCGTGAGAACGGTGGTTTCGCTGGTGCGCAGATCGAAGCGGCTTTCGAGTTTACGCACGAGCATGCCGGGCACACCGTCGATGGCCATGGAAGGATCGGGTTCGGAGAGTTCGATCTTGAGACTCAACGCGATTTCGCGGGCGCCGGTGAGCACTTTGCCGTCGGGTTCGAGCGTCAGGAGTAGCCCGTAGCTCTTCCATTTGGTTTCCGCGAAGTTTTGCGAGACGCTTTTGACCGGGATTTCGCCGCCGCTTTGGAAGGAGGCCTTCTCGCCCGGCTTGGTGCGGATCTGGGGCCGAGAGAGGACTTTGCCGATGCCGAGACTTTCGCCGAAGTCCGCCCCAAAGATCATGTCGGAGGCGGCGGCGTCAAAGCTCCACGCGCCGAGGCCGGAACCGGCGGGTCGGAAGCGGGCCGAGCTGGGCCACTTGAGTCCCAGCGCCAGGGCGCGCTTGCGCGAGAACTCAAAGAGCGTCACTTCGAACACGAGAGTGCGACCGGGTTGGGCGCTGGTGCTTTCTTCGATAGCGTAGAACGGGGCGCGTTCGCCGAGGCGACGCTGGATCTCGGCTCGGCGACCCGAGCTGACAAGGAGTTTGCGCTGCCCGCTCGCCGCCCATTCGGGGGCTGCTTCGAGGAGGGATTCGCGCACGAGCGTGTTCTCGAGTTGCGAGAAAGCCTTCTCGAAGTTTTCGCGGGCTTCGACGGATACGCCCACGCGGTCAAATCCGCAGCGACTGAGGTTGGGCGAGGTCGTGGGATCGAGACCGCGAGCTACGGGGGGACTTGCGGTCCATTCGAGGGGTGCGGACGGGCAGCGAAGGTGGGCCGCGTAGTTGGCCTCGGAGAGGACGAGGATTTTGCGCGGTTCGCCGTCCGCGGCCAAGAAAGCGCTGCCTTCTCGCTTGCCTCGGAGGACAAGTCGTCGACCGTTCAGCACGACGGCTTCCGCGATGGCAGGATCGGAGACCCAGGTTTGGGTGGCGGGCACGGGAAGGGTGACGGGGTGGGAGAGGGAGAGGAGAAGGGGCAAGGTGAGGGTAGCGCTCATAGGCCCGTCCTGGTTCAAGGACTGGGCCAGGCGGTGCGGGGGGCAGTGGGCCGAGAATCAGCCTTTGAAGGCCACCACGAGCTCGATGGTCTCAGCCTTTCCGGAAACCTGGAACTCGCAGCGCGCGCCGAGGCTGGCAAGTTGGCGCACGATCCGGGCTGTTTCGGTGCGCAGACCCGTGGAGTGGCGGGCGAAGTCGTCGAGGCCCACGAAGGGCTCGAGCAGCGCTGGCCAAGCCAGAGCGGCTTCCACTTTTTGGGCACTGAGGCTCTCGGGCAGGAGCGCGCCGTTGCCCGACGCGGAGATGCGGTAAGTGACGTAAAGAATCGTGGGGCTACCGGTCGTCACATCAAACGACACTTGCACCGGGGCTTGCGCGGAGTTGCGAGCCATCAAGGTGAGGAAATGGGCAAGGGCTTCCTGCACCGGTAACTTCGGCGCTGCGACCGGAGCTTCGGCCAAGCCCGACGGGATTTCCAAGGCGTGAGGAGCCGTGATCGTTTGGCCGAGGAGTTCCGACAAGCGGAAAGTGTCCTTGGGTAGGCTTGCGATGCGTTTCTCGTCGGAGAGCAGCATGAGGATGTCCTGCTCCATCAGATGGAAGCGCTTGGCGAGGTTCTCGATAAAGCGCAGGCGCACTTCGCTGTCGGTACCCCCGCCGTCGAGTTGTCGCAGGCTGTCCAGAATTTGCGGGGCGGTACGGAACTCGTGCAAGAGAATCTGCAGCAGGCGTTCGCGGGCCCAGTCCTTGGCGCGGAGTTCGTTCAGGGCGCGTTCGAGTTCCTTGCGGGATTGGTCGAGGGAGCGGGCCATCCGCGTGCGCTCGGCGGCTTGGTTGACGGTCATGCGGAGATCGTCGGGCTCCCAAGGTTTTTGCAGGTAGCGCCAGATATGGCCGCGGTTGACGGCATCCACCACGGCATCGAGGTCGGCAAAACCCGTGAGAAGCAGGCGGGTGGCCACGGGATCGATTTCTTGGACCTTGCCTAGGAACTCGGATCCGCTCATGCCGGGCATGCGTTGGTCGGAGACGATGGCATCCACGCGGACGCCGGGGGTTTGAAGCACTTTGAGGCCTTCTTCGCCACTCAGGGCCGAGAGGACTTCGAAGTCCTTGCGCAGCAGACGCTTCAACGCGTCGATGTTGTCCTTTTCGTCATCGACAACGAGGAGCTGCGGCAGCTTGGGCGGTAGCGGAGGGGTCGGAGGAGGCGACACGCCGGGCTCAGTAACGTTCCATGAAGTAGTCGCGAAGGATCGCGCGGTGATCGAAGGCGATCTTTTCCGGAAGGTTCATTTCGTGGAAAAAATCGACGGCCTTCGCGTCCGAGGCTGCCTTGGGTTTGCCCCATCCGCGGGCGATAAACACGATCGAGGCCGTGTGGCCGCGCTCGTCGCGCTTGGGGTCCGAATAGACATGAAATTGGCGGACGAGTTCGACGTTGAGGCCGGTCTCTTCCTTCACTTCACGGAGCGCCGCTTCCTCGACGGTTTCGCCCACGTCCACGAAGCCGCCGGGCAAGGCCCAGCCTTCGGGGGCGTTCTTGCGTTCGACCAGCAGCAGCGTGCCGGCTCCCATATCGATGATGACATCGACCGTCAGAAGAGGGGTCTGGGGGGTGCTGTTGTCCGTACTCATGGCGTGTTAGTCTCCCACACGATGTTACTGGGAATCCCGAAAGAAATAAAAAACCACGAAAATAGAGTCGCGATTACGCCTGCTGGCGTCAAGTCGCTAATTGCCGGGGGCCACAAAGTCCGTGTCCAACAGGGCGCTGGGCTCGGCTCGGGCATCACCGACGAAGAGTTCAAGGCTGCCGGCGCGGAGATCGTGCCCACCGCCAAGGACGCTTGGGCGGCCGACCTCGTGATGAAGGTGAAGGAACCGCTGGAAGCCGAGTTCGGCTTTATGCGCCCTGGGCTTTTTCTGTTCACTTATCTGCACCTCGCGGCGGAGCCCAAGCTCGCCCAGGTGCTCCTTGAGAAGAAAGTCCGTTCGATCGCCTATGAGACGATTCAGTTGACCGACGGGACCTTGCCGCTGTTGAAGCCCATGTCCGAGGTGGCAGGCCGGATGGCCCCCCAGATCGGCGCGAATCTTTTGGAAAAACGCAACGGCGGTCGCGGTATCTTGCTTGGCGGCACTCCGGGAGTACATCGCGGCGTGGTCACGGTCATCGGCGGAGGCGTTTCCGGGACTAACGCGGTCAAGATCGCGGTGGGTCTCGGCGCCGAAGTCATTATCATCGAGAAAAACCAGAAGCGTCTTGAGTACCTCGACGACATCTTCGGCACGCAAGTGACGACGCTCATGAGTGATCCCACGAACATCGAAGAGAGCATTCAGCGCTCGGATCTCGTGATTGGCTCTGTGTTGATTCCCGGTGCCAAGGCGCCCAAGCTCGTCACCCGCGACATGATCAAGAAAATGAACCCGGGAGCCGTGGTGGTGGACATCGCCATCGACCAAGGCGGCTGCTTTGAGACCTCACGGCCCACCTCGCACGAGACCCCCACTTACATCGAAGAGAACGTCATTCACTACTGCGTGACCAACATGCCGGGTGCCGTGGCACGGACGTCGACCTTTGCGCTCACCAATCACACGAGTCAGTACGTGCTGAAGATCGCGGCCGATCCCGTCAAGGCGATCCGTGCCGACGCGGCACTGGCCCTCGGCGTGACGACCTGGGACGGCAAGTGCGTGTACAAGCAGGTGGCCGACGACCTCAAGTTGCCGTACACCCCCCTTGGCGAAGCCCTAGGCTGATTCGCTGAGCGTGCGCTTCCTGATTTGCATCCCCACGTACAACGAGCGCGAGAATCTCGAGCCGTTGTTGAAGGAGGTGCTCGCGCGCACGCCCTCCGACACCGAAGTGCTCGTGATCGACGACAACAGCCCCGACGCCACGGGCGCCTTGGCCGACGATCTTGCACGACAGAACCCCCGCATTCACGTCCTCCACCGCTCGGGCAAGCTGGGCTTGGCCACGGCCTATGCCCAAGGGTTTCGCTGGGGTCTTGAGCAGGGATTCGAGTGGTTCTGCGAAATGGATGCGGACTTTTCCCACGACCCGAAGCATCTCAAAGATTTCTTGAGCATCATGGCCTCTGGCCGTGCCGACGTCATTTGCGGCAGTCGCTACGTGGAAGGCGGCGGGGTTTCAAACTGGAGCCGCGGGCGCCTGGTGCTGAGTCGGCTGGGTTCTCTCTACGCTCATCTTTGGTTGCGCTACCCGATTCACGATTGGACCGGGGGCTTTAACGCTTGGAACCGCCGCACCGTCGAGCTGCTGCGCCTCGATACGCTGCGCTCCAAGGGTTACGCCTTTCAGATCGAAATGAAATACCGCGCCTCTGTTCTCGGGTTGCGGGTGGTCGAGACTCCGATCGTGTTTCAGGAGCGCCGCGCAGGGGCCTCGAAGATGAGCGGATCTATCGTCAAAGAGGCCATCCTCGGAGTTGCGCGTTTGCGCTGGAACTTCGAGGGTGGCCGCCTTTTCTCCTAGAACCTGACGAAAACTTACTTGCCGACGGTGAAGAGCTTGTTCTTGGCTTGGCCGGCGAGGCTACGCACGTGGAGGAGGTAACGGCCGGGGGTCGGCGTGCGCACGTTGAGCACCTTGTAGAAGGGCTTGTTGGCCGGGAGGCAGTAGTCGTCTTGCTTTTCGATCCCGAGGAGCACGATGACCACGTCGCGTTCCAGAATCACCTTGGCATCGGAGAGGACAGCGCACGAGGAGTTCAGTTGGCCCGTGATACGCACTTCAAAGGTCGAATCGTTTTCCGAAACGACGTCATCGGCGAAAGCATTCGTGATGGTGGCGTAACGGAGGTCGTCGGTGGAGCTGGTCGGGGCTTCGGCCACCAAGAAACTCCGCTGTCCAACCGCGCCGTACAGCAAGGTGTATTCGCCCCGGTCCAAATGACCGAGATTGACTTCAACGACGTAGGGCACAGGGGCCTGGAGGTCGGGCGGCAACACTCCGCCGGGAGCGCAGGCACCGCGTTCGTTGCGGTGAGCCGTTTGCCGAAGGCGGATCTGGCCTTTGTCGAGTGCGCGTTCAACTTCGGTTTGCGTGGTGGTGTAGCAAGCGTTGGGCAAGAGGCCTTCGATCACCGCCTGCACGTTGTCGTTGTCGTCAAAGCCACGGGCTGCGATGAACGCCCGGGAGATTTCCACTTCAACGGTGGAGTCCGCGCCGGACGGATTCGGGGTCGCGGCGACGGGCAAGGCGAGAGCACTTAGAATAAGGGTGGCAAAAAGCTTGTTATTCATGCCCCCTCTCATAGTCCAAACGGGTGTCGGTCACTAGCACGCAAATGAGCCCAAAGGGCAAATTTGGGCTTGCCAAGGCCGGCTCGAAGGATCCGGAATCGGGCTCGGATCGGGTCAATCGGCCTTTGACGGGCCCAACACCCGCCGCGCGGCCGCGGGGTGGTGTCGGTAGTTCTGAGGGCCCGCGCTCATGGCGCTGACATGCTGGATGTCGAGGACTTGCAGGGAGCCCTCGGGCGTCCGGCGAAGGCGCAACGACTTAAAATGAAAGTAGAAATTATCTCCGACGATGTACGGGCTACGGAAGTTGGTGAGCAGACGAAGCTGCACTTCCAGCTCTTCTCCGAGTCGTGCGACTTGGTAAATTTCCAAGCCTTCGAGCTGGGTTCCGGGGTTGGGGCTGGGAACGTCGTGGCCCGGATCGCCCGTGCTTTCGGCCACTTTGTCCATGTGCCGTTGAATATCCGGGCCAAGGTGGGGTCGGGCCAAGGAACGATAGAGGGGATAAGTCCCTTGTTCATCTCGGGTGTAGAGACCTTTCAGGATTTCTCGGAGGGTGCGTTCGAGTTTCTCCGTTTCCGCATCTTGGGCATCCGCTAACGGCGCCTCGAGGAAGAAGGTCTTTTCGGGGCCCAGGTAGAACCCCGAAAACAGGCCTTTCACAAAGCGGGTTTGTCCCACCGCTTCGGGATTGTCGGGATGCTGGGAGCCTAAACTAGCCTCCGCGCATTGGCGCCAAGTTGGATCGGTGGGAGCGAGACGGCTTTCCAGACACGCACTTTCTATTTCGAAACGAGAGACGATCCGACGGATTCGATAGGTCTGAAACAAAGACCACGGATTGAGGGGAAACGAGAGCAGGAGGCTGTCGCGAAAGCGCTTCTCTCGCTTAAGAGCTTCCAGAATCTGTTTTTGAAAGGGAAGCTGACGACCCGAGCCGTTTCGTGTTGCCCGGTCGCCTACGTCGCTGAAGTCCCCCGTTCGAATCATTTTGTCGGCGAGTTCCTCCGCGGTCCCGGAGTGGGAGGAGAACGGACGCCTTTCGGAGATCGGGGCGAGCACAAACTCCCCGAAGAACTGCGCGGACACGCCTAGAGCCGCCACGGCCCCTACCTTTCGAGCGGCTCCCTGGAGAGCAAAGAATCGCGGGGCCAGACGGCGCAGGCCGACGTGGAGCAAGACGAGGCCACACAAGGCGGCAACGAGGGCAATGCCAGCTTCGGGCGGCACGTAGCCGGGGGCGTTCTCGAGGCTGAATCCAAGGAGGAGCAGTCCCAGCGCGAGAGCCCCGATCACCCGCGGTCGCGGCCTAGGCTTGAAGTTGAGACCGCTTATCCAAGGCAGGGCCGTGAGGACGATCGGAATCACGAGGAACAGCGCCGTAAGTCCAACGAAGAACACGAGGTCTTTGTAGGCCGGCAGGTCTGCCAACACGTTCATGACGAACAAAAACAGGAGATAGAGCGACAGACTCAAAGAGCAGACGACGACATTGGCGTTGAGACTCTTGTGGTGTTCCTGTGCAGTGGAAATTCGCTGCTGCCAGTAAAGACCAAAGCCGAAGAACATCAACACCGCGATGGGGTGCCGAAAAGCCAAGATCCACACGGGCCCCCACTTCTGAAAGGCGGGCTGAAGGGCGAGGCCCAGGAGATAGAGCGCAAAGACCGCAAGTGTGGCGGGAGTCATGAGGCCGTGTTTCATTTGCCTTTGGGAACGACCTGGATCTTGGCGAACGCGCTCCGCGTGGAGCGCGCCGCCGAAGCTGCGTGTCGATCCTTACCGTATGCCGTAGCAGCCCTTTAAGAAGCCGAGGACTTTCTCGGAAACGCCCCGTTGTGCGGCCGTCGGGGTGTCCGTTATGGCGTCGTCCACCGCGCTCCAAGAGAGATTGCCGGCATTGAAGAGCTCGTGGGGCTCGTCCCCTGCTGCCGCTCGGAGCGCCGTTACAAACTCTTGGGCTCCGGCCACTCGTTCCGTGTTTCCTCCGTGACTTTGGGTGATCACCAGGAATCTCGGAATTTCGAGATTCTGCTTGCCTAGGATTTGGAACAGTGGGGAGGCATCCGTCCAGACTTGGCCGTCGATGGTTCCGAAAGCGCCGCGGATGGCGCTTTTCTGTGCCGTCGAGCCGCCGCGGGCTCGAGCGACCAGATCGTAGTCGTCGCTGTCGACGGAGACCGTGCACTGAATTCCTTCTCGAGCGTCGTTGCTCAGGCTGAAGTTGGCGGTGGCCTTGGGATCGGCGTGGCGCGACAGGGAGATCAGCGAAGCCATATGGCCGCCGGATTCGTGGCCCATCAGCGAGATTCGATGCGGGTCGCCGCCGTGGTCTTGGATCTTTTGCTGGATCCAAAGGACCGCGTCCCGGAGGTCTTGCATGTGGGCGGGGTGCGCCACGCCGGTCTTCGAAAGCCGGTGGTTGACGCTGACAAAGACAAAGCCGTTCTTGTTGAAGAGCTTAACCTTGGGCGCCACGCCCGTGGCCATGTCGCCGCTCTTCCAAAGCCCCGAGTGAACGTAGACCACCACTGGGTAGCCAAGGCACTTCTCTCCAGGTCTCCAGGTGCCGGCCTGGAGTCCGTAGACGTCGAGGCTTACGAGTTTCTTCGCGGCGGCCGTATTGGCGTCCGCCGTCTTGTACTGAAGAGTTTGTTTGGGACGAGCGGTGATCTGTCCAGACGGCGTGTCGCAGGCGTTGGAGACGGGGGGGGGTGCCACGCGCTGCCATTCTACCTTGATGGAGCTTGAAAGGGCTCCGGTGGGATGCTGTTGGCTGACGTAGAACTGGAAGGTGCGATAGAGGTCCTGACTGACGACAAAGCTATAGGTGCCGGCTGCCGAACACGGCGTGGTGAGTTGGGAATCCTCGGCGAGTTTGACGGTGTTTCCTGCCGCGCAGGTGCCCGCGATCGTCAGGGAGGGAGCGCCGTTCGTGACCGCTAACGAGGCAGGGTTCGTGACGGTCGGTGGGTCGATCAAAAACACCACGGGCGGCGAACTCGAAGGGTCTGGCGAGGGCAAGGGACCCGGAGGCAAGGGACCCGGAGGCAAGGGACCCGGAGGCAAGGGACCCGGAGGCAAGGGCTCTGGATTCACCGTGGGCTGAGGCGCGGGAACGACGGTGGGTTGTGGCGCGGGAGCTACTGTGGGCTGAGGTGCCGGGTTTTTGTAGATCGGTTGAGTCTCTGGGGCCGGCTGGGGCGACAACGGAAGTTGGCCCTTGGGGTTTGTTGAGTTGAGGCTATCGGGAGAGGACCCGACCGAGGCCTTCTGCCGACAGCCGGCGAGAAGAGCGAAAAGAGAGAAACAGACGACGAGTTGCTGATTCATCGCTTCACTTTACGGGCTCCGAAGGCGCCAAAGCCAGTGAAGTCTTGGGCGTGTTTCCATTAAGCTCGGGTAAACGACAGTGCGGCCCTTGCACGTCATAAAAGGTGTTACCAAGACGCGCAGTATCAAGAGCTTAGGCGTGGGTCCGTTTGGATAGCGCTTAGGTAACACTTTGGAGGTGACGTCGGAGCTGTTGACGTCACAAATGAGGT
>Ga0247843_1000338_pt1 | contig 112594 bp, 105 predicted proteins | sample LaCruzMarch2017__FD_192420 | JGI IMG/M metagenome (GOLD analysis project Ga0247843, IMG submission 192420) | Freshwater microbial communities from meromictic Lake La Cruz, Castile-La Mancha, Spain - LaCruzMarch2017_8m | ecosystem: Environmental > Aquatic > Freshwater > Lake | place: Spain...
GCTGTCTTCACAAACCTCTCCCATGAAAATAACATCGCTTACTTGCTTGACCGATCGACGCAGTTGCGGTGATCTGGATTCATGCCGAGGGCAAGAAAATCGCGCACAGGCCGAGCCAAGCAGTCCGACATGTTTCCCGCACTCCTCAAAGCGGCGCGCGCCGGCTTCGGCGGCGCCGGCACCGACCGCGCCCACCCCACGAAGGCGCGCCCGTTTAGCGCGCGAGCCCCACTCCACATCGTGATGCGCTCCCAGATCGCGCGCGGGGAATATTCGCTGCTGCGCCACGGGCGCAAAGTCGAGAAAATCCTGGCGGATGAGGCCGCGCGCGTCGGCGGCAAACTGCACGACCTCGCCAATTCGGGCAATCACCTGCATCTCGTCGTGCAACTTCCCTCGCAGAAAGCCATGCGCCGCTTTATGCGCGCCTCCAGCGGGCTCGTCGCCCGTACGGTGCTGGGCGCCTATAAGGGCAGCCCCTCTTCCCTATTCAAGTTAAGAGCGAAGACCGCCGGGGCCGTACAGCCGGTCTCCTCGGGCAGTGCCCCGCGTTCCGCGAGGATCGCAAAGAACTTTCGCAATCGGAAAAATGCGGCTCAGGGAAAAGTTTCCGGTACAAAACCCCGCTTCTGGGACGCGCGCCCCTACTCACGCATCGTCAGTTGGGGCCGCGACTACTCCGGCCTCCGGAGATACCTACAACTCAACCGCAATGAAGGCGCGCTCCCGGGGCAAACCCGCGCCGCCAGCCGCGCCATGATCGCCGCCGTCGAGAAGCTTGGACTCGCGACCTTCGGCCAAGCGCCACCGAAGCCGCATCTCTCACGGACACCCGCCTAGATCCGCATCCAGATCAAAAAAGTGCCTAGCTCTTTTCGGTCTGTTCGGCCGCGGGTCGTTGAAAATGCGAGCCTGCTCCCAGTGCCGAAGCCCTGAGTCGGACTTAGAGTTTCACGTCGAGCTTCAAGATCACGGGGCAATGGTCCGAGCCCAGCTGCTGGTCTTCGATTTCGGCGCCCTTCACGAGTTTCACGTCGCTCTTGTGGATAGCGTGGTAGTCGATGCGCCAACCAATGTTGCGCTCGCGGGCCCGGGTGCGGGCGCTCCACCACGAGTACTGGACCTTATCCGGATGCAAATGCCGGAAGGTGTCCACCCAGCCGGATTTCAGGAACTCCGTCATCCAGGCGCGCTCCTCAGGCAAGAAACCTGGGGATTCGTGATTCGAATCGGGCCGGGCCAAATCAATCTCCTCGTGCGCGATGTTGTAATCGCCGCAGAGAACCACGGGTTTCTTCGTTTCCTTACGCAGGGCTTCCATCCATTCATGGATGCGCTTACAGAAGGCGATCTTGTAGGCGATGCGCTTGCCGCCGTCTTGGCTGTTGGGGAAGTAAGCGCTGATAAAGACGAACTCGTTAAACTCGGCGGCAATGGCACGACCCTCGGCGTCAAACTCGGGCCTATCCATGCCCCGAATCACGCGGATCGGCGGCACGCGGCTCAGGATCGCCACGCCGCTGTAGCCTTTCTTGGCCGAGGCCGAGTACCAGGCCTTGTGGTAGTCGCCATGATCGAGGATCTCTTTGGAAATCTGTCCTTCTTCGGCGCGTACTTCTTGGAGCCCCACCACGTCGGGCTTGGACCGGGCGAGCCAATCGATGAACCCGGCCTTATGGCAGGCGCGGATGCCGTTCACGTTCCAAGAGGCGAGCTTGATCATGCGTCAAAAAGCTAGGGTCTGTTCGCGCCTTTAGGCAAGCCCCTGAAATGCCTGAATTCATCCGAGACAAGAAACGACGAGGGAAATGGACCCCTCGTCCATGACAGAGGAGTGACGCAGTATCGGGTGAATTCAGGCATTTCCCGAAGGGCCAGAGAGGATTCCCTCAGGGCGGCGTCGACTCCTCGGCCAAAGGTTCGCGACCTTCTCCCTCGTCGCTCCTACCCCTGAGAAAATCCTCTCGCGGCAGGGGCCTGCCTAAAAGCGCGAACAGACCCTGCACGGCCCTGCGGCAAGACCACCCTAAGTTTTGCTTTCCTGCGGATTCGGCCGCCTGCGCGCATGTTAGACTTTCCCTCCTAATGAGAATCGCGCAAAAGAAATTCATCGCCTCCGCCTTCTTCGCTTCCCTGCTGGCGGCCTCGCCGGCTCGCGCGTCTCTCGACTGCCAGACCCTTCCGGACCTCTTCCGCGCCTACTTCCTGCACCACGTGTCGGCGCGCAACCTGAGCGAAGAGGTCAAGATCAAGACCGTCGACCAATACATCAAAATTCTCGACAGCGGCAAAACGATGTTGCTGGAGGCGGACGTGGCCACGATGCGCGCGCAACTCATGGGCGTGTTCGAAACCATGAACAAGGGCGCTTGCATGGCCGTCCTCGACACACAGAAAGTCCTCAGCGACCGTGCCGCCGAGAACGAAGCCTTCGTGAAGGCCTTCGTGAACGACAAGTACAAGCTCGATGAATCCGTGGAGTTCGTGATCGACTCCGACAAGCGTTCTTTTCCCAAGACAAAGGCTGAACGCGAAGAGCTCCTCAAAAAGTTCGTGCACTTTCAGATTTCGAACTACCTCCTGGCCGACACCGCTCTCCCTGAGGCCAAGAAGCAACTCATCCACCGCTATGAGCTGGTGACCAAGCGACTGCGGGATCGTAAGCCCGACGACCTCTACACGAACTTCACCGACGCCTTCTCACTCGCGCTCGATCCGCACTCGAGCTACTTCTCCAAAGACCGCCTGGAGGACTTCCAGATCGACATGGGCCTCTCGCTCGAAGGCATCGGCGCGCAACTGAGCTCGCAAGACGGCTACACCGTGGTCGAGGAAATCATCCCCGGCGGCGCCGCCGACCGCGCGAAAGTGCTCAGGGCCAAGGACAAAATCATCGCCGTGGGCCAGGTCAACGCAAAGCCCGAGAGTGTGATCGACATGGAGCTGCGCGATGTCGTCAAGCGCATCCGCGGCAAGAAGGGCTCCAAAGTTTTCCTCACCCTGCTCCGCCAAGAGGGCAACGCCACCAACCGCGTGGAAGTGTCCATCGTGCGCGACAAGATCGACCTCAAGGAATCCGCCGCGAAGATCCGCTTTGAGACCGTCCCTGTGGGAAAAGAAAAACTTAAACTCGCCGTCCTCGACCTGCCGTCGTTCTACGGCGACAGCAAGCAAGGCAAGGTCTCTAGCTACAAAGACATGCGGCGCCTGCTCGTGGAAGCCAAAAAGGCTAAGGCCGACGGCGTGCTGCTGAACCTCGCCCGTAACGGCGGAGGCTTGCTGGACGAAGCCGTGCGCATCTCCGGCCTCTTCATGAAGAAGGGCGGCGTGGTCGGCACGCGTAACTCTCGCGGCGACGTGGAAGTGCTCTCGGACGACGACGAAGAAATCGCCTGGAATGGCCCGCTCGTGGTGCTCACGAGTCGCCTCAGCGCCTCGGCCTCCGAAATTCTCGCGGGCGCGTTGCAGGACTACAAGCGCGCGCTCGTGGTAGGCGGAGATCACACCTTCGGCAAGGGCACCGTTCAGGCCGTCATTCCGCTTGCACGCGATCTGGGCGCCATCAAGGTGACCACGCAGATGTTCTTCCTGCCGGGCGGCAAATCCACCCAGCACAGCGGCGTGCTGGGCGATGTGGAAATCCCCACCGCCCTCAGCGACGAAATCGGCGAGAAAGCCCTCGACAACTCACTCCCCGAACAGCGCATCGCAGCCTTCCTGGGAGCCGAGGCCAACTCCATCGACGCGAGCCAATCGTGGAAGCCCGTCGACGCCACTCACTTGGACACGCTCCGCAGTCGGTCTAAGGAGCGCGTGGCAAGCAACGCGAAGCTCCAGGAAATCCTGAAGGATGCCGAGGAAGCCAAGAAGAGCCAAGGCCTCGTGAAACTCGCCGACGTGCGCAAGAAAGCCGGCGAGAACAAGAAAAAGCAGAAGGCCGAAGAGAAGAAGAGCCTCGCCGATCGCATCAAAGACGCCGAAGCCCCGTACTTGGGCGAAGGCTTGAAGGTGCTGGGCGATTTCATCGTCGCGCAACGCACGGGTGTCGCTGCCTTGCCTCCGATCACGGTAGCCAAAACCCCGACGGCCAAACCCGCCGCACGTCCGCCTGTGGCCGGCGACAGCCAACCCTGATTCCATGACGCGGCTTCTCCGACTCTCGGGACTTTTCCTGGGAGCGTCCGTACTTGCGGCCTCGGCCACGTCGCCCTCTTGCCTCCGAGCAGGGCAAACGGGTTCCGTGGGAGGCGTTCCGGGTCCAGGAGGCTGGAACCTCAACCCACCCTGCTGCAAAGGTTTGGTAGATCGCGAATCGATGCAGGCCTGCGAGCAAAAGCTGCTGGGAGGCTACGAGTACGCATGCCTCGCTTGCGGAGATCAACGCTGCGACAAAGCTTCGGAGTCCGCCTGCAATTGTCCCGAAGATTGCAAAGAGGCCAAAAAGACGAAACCCTAGCCCGCACCCCACCCGGCGAGCGTGGCTGGCTTGCCTCTGATCGTGGTCGCCAAGACGCCGGCCGCGAAAGGCGCCCCGGCGCAAAAGACCGCCGCGGAGAGAAACTAAGCGCCGTTCGTGGGTGTTTACTCTCGAATTTCGTTCGTGGCGCAGTGAACATTCCCCCCGCGCCTGTAGAAACCGCGCGCGTCGGTAAAGACCGGCAGCAGAGAGTACCCGAGTTCCTTACCCGCCTTCAGCAGTGCGTCGCGGACCCCTTCGTCTTCCGGAGTCGACGCCATCAGCACCTGTGTTTTTCCGGGGCCTAAGGGAAAGACCAACGCGTTCACCGGATTGCCGCGAGATCCCGGACCTTCCCCATCGGAAGGAAACACCACGGGCACACCAAAAGCCCGCAAAGGCTCGCATCCCGACTCTTTGCGTATCTTCTCTACGGCGGCGAGCACCGAAATCCGCGTCTCCTGATTCGAAGCGTTCCTGGCCTTGGGATCCGTCGCGAGAGAAGGGTCGGCGAACAAGAGCGCGACACCACAAGGGGACTTCGGGTCAGGCACCACCGAGAAATATTCGTCGACGTGGCCGGTAGGTAAGTTCTTAAGGCCCACCTCAATCACTTTTCCCCCGCTGCGCTCCAGCTCGACCTGAATCTGCTGGGCGGCCCCCGGGGAATCCGCCCCTCCCTCCACCTTGCCCGTCAGAACGATCTTGTCCGTCAAAGGGAGAAAGTTGCCGCCGTAGTTGCGCGTCTCGTAGCTTACCGAGGACCAGGCCCGCGACTCCACGATGTCCGATAAATGAGGGGCCAGCACCGGAGCCACGGGATAAAAGCCGAGTTCGTGATGAGGCGTTTGGAGGAGGCGATGCGCCTTGCCGGGAGGGGCGTTGACGTCCTTGAGCACCCAAAACGCGTCGCGCGCGAAGGGAGTTACGTCGATGGCGTCCGCCTGCCCTTCCACGAGGGTACGCACGTGTTTGCCTTCCTTGTAAAGCTCCACCCGAACCTTCATATCTCGAAGACCGGCTTCCGTGTCCGCCGACATCACGCCCTCCAACTCGCTCGCGGGGCGGTAGCCGGGGTAGTCGCTGAAATCGATCACCTTCACTTCCACGTTAGGATCGATGCGGCCGATGGCGAGAATCGCGTTATCGACCGCCTGGGCCGCTTCAGATCCCCTCTCGCGCAGGAGTATGACGGTTTTCACGGCGCGCGTAGGATTCTGAAAGACAAGTTTCTCCCCCTCGGCCGAAAGCTTTGGCAAATAGAGGGAAGGACAGGCTGGAGGCCGAGTGACCCAGGCATCCCACTCGTCGGCATTTTTCCAGGAGTTCACGATAGGATTCGCAGGATCCAAAAAGAGGCAAGCGCCCGTGGGAGCGGCGGGCTTCGCAGTTGATACGACGGGCGCGTCGCCAAGGGGCACGGCCGGAGCCACGACAGGCGGATGTATAGGAGCTCCTTGGCTAGTCCGGGTGACCGCGCAGAAGAGAGTTAACGCAGCAGCCCGCTTCATCCTCTTCGGCTTATCGGGCAAAAAAACACCAAACTAAAGCCCCCAGAAGCGGGGCAGTATCATTAGGCTGTCGGGGCGGCGTTGCTCAGCCCGCACCCCACCCGGCGAGCGTGGCTTTTTCCTCGCCCGGGTTCGAAACCTTTTTGAACTTCGCGCCGCCCACGCCCTTCACGCGCCGCTCGCACTCCGGCCAATTGCCGTGACGCTGGAGCTGTCCGTTCACGAAGCTTAAGTAGATCGGATAACCCGGGGCCACGGGCCCCGAGGCTTTTTTGCTCTTCGAGGTAGACCCGGACTTTTTCTGCGCCGTGAGCGTGCGCACCGTCTCCGCGTCGATCTTCTCCAAGGGATCCCAGCCGCAACCCACGAGCGGGCCATCGTAGAGCTCAAAACGTTTGCCGTCGGCAAAGCTGGAGGCGATTTCGTCCACGCGCTCATTGCCGGGGATTCCCACGTGGCCCGGCAGGTGCCGCCACTCGAGGCGGTCTTTGAGTTGCTCGCAGAGACCCACGAGTTCTTCCCAAATCGGGCGATGGAGCACGTCGCTGCCGTCCACCTTTTTCCAACCACGTTTGCGCCAGCCCCAAATCCAAGCCGTTGCGCCTTGAATGACGTACGAGGAATCGGTGCACGCGAGAATCTTCTCGGTGCCGCCGAGCGACTTCGCCAGCAGCAGCGCTTCGATCGCCGCGCGCAACTCCATGACGTTGTTGGTTGTGGCCTGAGCGCCGCCACCGGCTTCCTTCACGCGTCCTTGCGCCGTGGACACCGCGCAGGCTCCCCAGCCGCCCGGGCCGGGGTTTCCCTTGCAAGCGCCGTCACCGAAGACGACGATCTCGAATTCCCAAGCCGGAGCTTTGGCCAAGCTCAAGTCGCGGGCTGGATGATCACTTTGCAGGACACCGAGTTGGAGATCATGCAGTTGGCGTGGGCCTTAGACAAAATCTCTGCGAGTTTAGTGGGATCGGGCACGTTACCGGAGTACGTCACCTTCGGGCGCAGCACGATCTGCGTGACGGCCATCTTGCCGTTGGCGTTCTTCTCGAGCGTGGCCTCGGGCTTGTCTTCGTACTTGTCCACCGTGAAACCGCCGCGCGCGCTGATCGCCAACACGGTGAGCATCAAGCAACTGCTGAGTGATGCGGTGAGGAGTTCTTCGGGATTTGGGAGTTGAGCGTCGCCGCCGAACTCGGCGGGGGCCGAACTCGCGATCTGAAGGCCTCCGTTGAAGCGGATCGACATTTCGCGGCTGTAAGTTTCGATTTTGAAATCAGGCGTTTGGCGCTGCCAGGTGACGTTTACGTGAAATTGACTCATGCCGGCAGTTTGGAGTTCGGCGAAGGGGCCGTCAAGTCTGGTATATTGAAGAAGACGCTACGCGAGGCAGCACTTGTCTGAGATGGCGAAAGCCATCGTCCTCCTCGTAGCCAGAACCCGCGGGGTTCGAAAGGAGGTGGTGCTTTGAACAGTTCCAGTTGTTCTTGGCGTTACCGTGCGGAGGTTCAGGCCTAATCGCCTGACCTGACGTACGGGACCCTGAAAGGCTCGCTGCTTCCGGTTGAGATGGCGCGAGCCATCCTCCGGGGGAGCGGGCCTTTCGTTTTTCTAGGTACGGCTTCCGCCCATTTTTCGACGCTGCGCGCCCCTCTTTCCCTGCCACGCGCCCCCCTTCATCCGGTAAAATTCTTCTATGTCGGCCACTCTCACGGCTTCGCTTTTGCTTGCCGGAGCCCTCTCGACAACCCCGCTCGCGCGCGACCTCGCCCGCGGACAATTGAACCCGCAGGAAGACGCTCTCCTCTTTGCGATGCTGCGGGCCGATCCCGCGGTGCCCGAAGCGCTGAATCCTGTCCAAGCCCGGGCTTTTTTGAGTTTCCTGGAGCGAGGAGAACCGAGCGATCCCGCATTCGACCTCTGGCGCCGGGCCCGCACGGCCAAGGTCACAGACGCCTATCACCCGAGTTGTTTCTTGGTACTCATCGGCTTTGAACGCAAAGACGGCACCTACGGCGCGGGCCTGCGCGGTTTCGGACACACGGACATTTCTTTGCAATGCTGGGGGCCACGACCGACGGATCTCTTCTTCGAGGCCGGCTACGACGAGCACCCCACCCCGGCCCTCGCCTGGCAGGGCAAGTTCAACAATGTGCGTCCCTTCCAAGGTCTCGTGCAACGCATCGAAGCGCTGCAGACCCTCTACATTCCCGAGAAGCACCGCACGCGCCCCGACGCCTACATGTTCTTCGACCTGCGGGTGTCGCGCTTGACCGTGACACAAGTGGAAGTGCTCGAATGGCTCGCCAAGGAAATGGGCGACACGGGCCCGCGCGCGCTGAACTTCGGGCCGTACAAGAATATCGGCAATAACTGCAACCACGCGACGATGGCTCTCCTGAATACGCTCCTGCCCCAGGGTGAGCACATCTATCCGGCCGGCTGGAGCGGCCGGGGGCCGCGCATTCCGGTTCCGCCCTCGATCTTTGCGTCGAGCGATCTCCAGCGGCTCTTCCCCGTCGTACACCAGGCGCGCATCGATGAGCGGGATCCGGCGCGCCGCACGGCCGCCTGGGAAAGCTTCCGGGCCGACTTGGCCAAGCTCCTTCCACCGACACCTTGACACCATATACCTAGCAACACTAGGTATGGTGCATGACCCTGCAACTCGAGAATTGGAAAACCCAAATTCGCCGGGGTTACCTCGAGCTCTGTATTCTGAGCGCCATTCGCCATGCGGATCGACTCTACGGCTTGGAACTCATCGAGAAACTTTCGGAGGCCGGCATCCCCGTCAAAGAGGGCACGCTCTACCCTCTGCTCAGCCGCCTCACCGAGGACAAGCTCCTCGCCTCCACGTGGGAGACCGAAGCCTCCAAGGGCCATCCGCGAAAGTTTTATTCGCTCACCAAAAGCGGGACGAAGATTTTAGAAGAAATGCGCACCGAGTTCGATCGCATGGTCGCCACCCTCGATGCCTTTGAGACAGAAACCCTCCGGCGCCTGACGCCGGCAACAAGGAGAAACTGAAATGTCGTCGTCCACGCCGCAAGCCCTTGAATCCTACCTGGCCCGTCTGGACCGCGCCCTCTCGGCCGTGGCCGTCAGCGAGCGCGCGGAGATCGTGACCGAAATCAAAAGCCACGTGCTCTCCGCGCTCGAACGCGACAACGGCACGAACGTGGAAGACGTGCTCGATTCTTTGGGCGAACCGGAAACCGTGGCGAGCCGCTACTTGCTTGAGCGCGGCCTCAAGCCCGCCAAGCCCCCCCGCACCGGCATCCTGAAATGGATCGTGACGCTGTTTCTGGGCACGGGCTTCCTTATTGTTCTGGGTATCGGAATCCTTGTGTGGAAGTTCACGCCCCTGATCAAGATCGACGACAAGAACGAGCGAGTGACGATTCTTGGCGGACTCATCGACATCGACGGCAAAAGCGGGAGTTTCAAGGCCGGCGACTTGAGCATGGGCTTCGACGAAAACTCCAAGCGGCTGACGGGCTCCAAGCCGCTGGATCCCAAAAAGTACGACGACATCCTGGTGCCCTTCTCGAACGGTCGCGTGGCCGTGCGGAGCTCGGGCGACGGCAGCTTCCGCTGGGATTGCCGCCTGGGCGAGAATGGCGACAACGCCAACGTGCAGTTTCACGACCGCTCGATCGAGATCGACCTGAGCCGCGCCAATGCCGCCGATTGCGAGCTGTGGGTACCCCAAGGAATCAACCTGAAGCTCAACGGCGTGAATGGCCGCGTGAAGTTGCTTCGCCCCGCCGCGTTCGTAGCCGTTCAACTATCCAACGGCGTGGTCCAGATCGAGCCGGATCCCGCGCTCAAGTACAAGTACGAACTCAAGACGACCAACGGCAAGATGGACAATTTCGAGTCGTCGAGCGAGCCCGGCGCGATCCCGCTGAATGTGACGATCGTCAACGGCCGCATCGAGCGCGAAGCCGGCGAGACCTACGACCTCGGCAACTGATTGCCCGGGCCTCAAAGGGTGTTTTCGGGCGGGCGGGCCAGTTTTCCCGGCACCGACGGGAGACGACGCGGGCCCGTTACCGGCAACACAACTTGGACATCGGTGAAGCCGTAAGTTTGCCCCACTTCCCGCACGATTTGACGGAGCATTTCGCCCTCGCGCGCGCTGAGGGAACCCGAGGCCAGCACGTTGGCGCCGAGCGATCCACCCGAACTCGAAGGCAGCAGGTCGATCCCCAGGGTAAGGCTTTCGGCCAGGTCGTCGCCTAGCCGCATCGCGAGGAGCGAGTGAACTTCCTTTTCGAAGCGCTCGCCGCTGACGATGAGCACTTGCCGTTCGGCCGGCGGAATTGGCAACCCTTCGCGGTAACGCGGGCCCACGAACACCACGCGCGGGCGAATCACCGTTTCCATCTGAGAAAACTGGCTGAGCAAACGGAACTTGTCGGCGGTGTTGAGTACCGCCTCCGGGAACATCATCCCGTCGTCACCGCTAAAATATGACGGTCCGATATCCTGCATCTCGCCCTTGGCCCGATTGAGCACCTGGGTGGCCCTCCGTTCGCCGGCGCGCAGGGCCTTCACCACCACCTGGGGCGCGGCGCCCTCCGTTCTGGCCAACTCGGCGGCGGTCTCGAACATGTTGCGGTTGTTCTGACCCATGAAATCCACGCTCACGATGCCCTGCTTGGCCTGTTCCATCGGAATACGGATACGCTCCGCCACGCGCACGTCCGGCACCAGATTCTCCACTTGCGCGACGTACTCGCGGAACATGCGAGCTTGCGCCGTGGTCATGCGCACGTCCAGGCGCGCTTGGAAAGCCGTCCGGAGGTAGTCGTCGCCTTTGCTCGCGTACTTGCGCACGATCTCGAAGACGCGCGTGGAAGGCACGGCTCGATCGACGCCCGTGGAGGGATCGCGCACCGGAGTCCAAAGTCGCGCATCCGGCACAGCGACGTGCAATCGCTGGCGCTGATTGGCAACGCTCGCGAAAGTAGTTTGGAGTCTCGGAATCCAATCCTTAAAGTTCTGAATCGGCACGGTCTTTCCTTCGGCCGCGTACTGCGACACGAGCGTGCGTCCCATCCGGGCCGCGATCGCGGCCTCATCCGCCGTCTCGCCGATTCCCCCCAAATGCCAAGTGCTCGCGTCCCGGGTAGGCACCGCGAAGGGCAAACCCAGCTCTTTCACTTTCGCGTCGAGATCGCGACACGCGAGCTCGTAGGCCTTGTTCATCTCTCGCTCCGAGGTCTGCGGCGCCATCGCCACGCGGTCGGATTTGTAGTCGGCGTAGCGCGCCTGCACTTGGTTGCCCGAAGGTGTGCCCGACAAATGCGCCCGAAAGCGTTCGCGCCAGAAGTTTACCAAGGCCGTCGGCAAATCCTTTTCGCGCAGGGCATCGTCGTTGAGATGCTTCAGGATGGACTGCTCGAAGTTATAAAAGGAGCGCCCTTCGCCCGCCCCTTCGCCCTCGGCCAAGCGCATCCAAGTGCGATTTTCCTCGGCTGCGGAACGCGCCGTATATATCTGCCGGAAATTGTCGATACTCGAGGGCGGGCTCGCGCGCACGATGGGTTTGCCGCGGCCCACGAAGGCCGTCCAGGCCTCGGCCATGCCGGCCTTGAGCTGCGAAGCATTCTTCGCCGCGACCAAGCCGCCGAGCACCGTGCTCACGCCGTCGATGCCGGCGTTCAGGGCTTTCTTTTGCGAGTCCATAAGCAACGCGCGCGCTCGATCCGCGTCGCCGTCGCTTGCCGCGTCCCAGGCTTGCGCGAAGAGATCCTGCGCGGCCGCGCCTTCGCTCCAGGTGGCAAAGGCCCCGAGGCCCAAACCGCCCACCGTGGCCGTCGTTACGATCACCGGTACCGCCACGGCCGGCAGCAACACCAAGGCTGCGCCCAAGCCTCCGCTGACCGCCGTCCCGATCAAAACTTCTTCCACGGCCTTCGGGCCCAGCTTTTGGATTTCGTGGCCCAAGGCGCAGAACGCGTTTTCCCCGCCGGTGTTGACGTCGACGCTCACCGCGCTGCCGATTTTCGCAATGTTGATCGCGGACATGATCGAAGCGCCCGCCCCCATCGCGGAGAAGCTCGCTTGCAGCGCTGTCGCTCCATAGAGCGACACCGCGGTCGTGGCCGCGCTTAAGGCACTCGCCGCGGTCGTGGTCGCCACGGTCGTGGTCGCCGCCGCGCCGGCCGCCGCCACCGGCATTGCCGCTGCGGCGGCCACGGCGCTCGTGCCCGCCACGTAGATCCCCGCGGGAACAGCGACGATCAGGGCCGCGGTACCGATGGCCACTTCCGGGCGGCCGAAGAACTTGGCGACCTCTTGGGTTTCTCCCATCGTCGCGGCACCGTCCATATAGACCTTCTGCACGGCCGCGCGGAACTTGCTCGTGAGTTCCTTTTTTTGCTCGACGCTCAAGTTCGTCGACGCCAACGCGCCCGGGATACGCTCCCGTTCGTTGCCGATGAGTCCGTCCATTGCAGACTCCAACTCGTCGATGTCACCATCGAAGCTGAAGAGCCCGCCACCAAAGCGCTTGCGGTGCTGCACAAAGCGCGCGCTGGCCGCGAGATATCTCTCGTAGGCCTTCACGAAAGCCTGGTTTTGGGCGGCCTTCGTCATCGTGGCCACGAAGGCATCGATCTCGGCCTTGCGCACCACCGCGATCGCCGCCGCTTGGGCCGAGGACGAGAGCGTTTCGTGCGGGGCTCCGGCCAGGTAGCGTTGGAGTATGGCGCGCACTTTCTTTTGGTAGTCGCTGGGAGTCGTGCTCAATCCCGCGATGTCGCGAAGTTCTTTTTGCAGCTTCGCTAAGAGATCCGCGTCCTGTTTGTTCAAGCCGGACATGCAGCGGAGCGGATCAACCACTTGCTCGACGACCGGAGTCGAGGTCGCCGTGGGCGTATGCACCGGGGTCGGCTCCGCCCCGATCGCCATCGCTCCCGTGAGGAAACCTAGCCCCGTCGCCCCGGCGATCGCTTTAAGAAGGCGATATCTCAGCATCCTTTACTAGGATGCCGGACTTCCCCCCGAGATTAACTAGGAATTCCCTGCTGGAGGGCCCAAAAAACCAGCATTAAGTACAATTAATTCAATTACTTGAGTTGCGGGGTGTCGCACACCGACCAGGGAATGATCTTCACGATTTCTCCCAGAAGGCGAATTTCCTTGGATCGCCACACGAGCGGGTGACCGCAGAGAGACTGTACGGTCGCGACGTCCAAACCCCGGCGGTTGTCGCCAAAGAAGACCAAGCGATTGTAGCGACCGAACTCCGGAAGCGGCCAGAACTTGAATTGAAACAAAGGACCGAGGGGGCGTACGCGCGACACGTCCTGAATTTCGGCCGCCCACGCGAGTTGCGAGGCGAGGCGAAAGTCCGATGAGAAGAACATCACGTCAGGCGCGAGCAAGCCCGCCGGGGCCAAATCCTCGCGCACCCAATCGGTCCAGCCGATGAGATCCCCACGCGGGGAATGCCGCAAATCGTACGGCTTGTAGATATCCGTGATCGGACGCAGATAGGCACCGACGGGGAGCAGCAGCGCCAAGGTCACAAGGAGCGGAGTGACGAACGCAAAGGGAACCAGCCGGCGCAGAAAGAGGCGTTCGCGTTCGGCCGAAATACTAGAGGCGAGCTGTGCCACGACCGGGAAAAAGGCGATCGAAGTCCAATAGAAGCGCATTTCCCCTTTCGCGGACGACAATCCAAAAACCAGGAAGGCCGGCACGATCCACCAAAGCAAACTCGGACGCCCGAGATCAGAAGACCGAGGAGCATCGAAGGGTCGATTCTTGGGAGCCAATAAAACACCGAATCCACCCATCAGCAGCTGCGAACCCACGAACACCGCGGTATTGGCCAGCACCTTGGGGAAAGCCGGCCACGTTGCGCTATGTCGCGACGAAAGGTGGAAGGCAAACGACGCCCAGTCGTGGTGGGCATTCCAATAGAGCACCGGAATCTGAATCGCACCTGCGATAAGAGCCACGATCGTGAGCGCGAGCCATGGACGTTTGTCGAAGCCGCGATCCGGGTTCTCCCACGAGCGCGAGAGTGGGGCGACCAAGAAAGCCGCAATCACGCCAGGCACGAAAATTACCGCGGTCCATTTGGAAAGGGCCGCGAGTCCCAGGGCGATGCCGGTTTCCACCGGGCGCCGCCGTTCGGCAAAAAGCAAAGTGGCCACGGCAAACGGCGCCAGCACGCCATCGGGCAAGGCCACCAGCAAACCCGCCGGAAAGAAAAACGTGGCCACCAAAATAACCGAACCGATGCGGGCCGCACGGGCGCCAAAGCGCTCGTCCACCCAAACCTGAAAGAAAATCAGGGCCAGAACGCCGCAAATCCAACCAGGGAGACGCACGGCAAAGGCGGAGTCGCCCAAAATCCACGTGGACACACGGATCAGCCAAGCTTGCATCGGAGGATGCTCGAAGTAGCAGAAGTCCGGCACCCGCGACCAAAGCCAGTAATAGGCCTCTTGGTCGGTCAGGTTCAGCCAAGCTCCGAGCCCAAGGGCCCAGAGCAGCACCATGAGGACCGCGGCGATCATCCGATCGCGGTTCCCGTGGATTGCCCTTGAAGCGCGGCGGCCAGGACCGCCGGGTCGAGTCCGTTCATCACTTCCACTTTACACGAAGGATTCGCGTCCAGGACCTCGAGGATGGCGCGAACCTTTACTTTCATCCCGCCGGAAACGGTCGGGCTCGCGTAGAGCTCGCGCAGCGCGGACACCGAGAGCGTGCGGATCACCGCCCCTCCCGAATCGAGAATACCGTCTTTGTCGGTGAGGAAGAGCAAACGGTCGGCCCTGAGATCCACCGCCAAACGCGAAGCCGCGAGGTCGGCATTCACATTGCAAGTTTCGCCGATCCACGCCCCTTCGCGGAATAACCCCACCGGGGCGATCACGGGGACCACGCCGTTTTTGAGGAGCGGCTCGAGCGCGCTCACGAGGACCTTTTTGACGTGGCCTACCCGACCGAGTCGCGCGTCTTCGGGGGCGCATTCGAAGAGGGCCAGATCCACGCCCGTCATGCCGAGGGCCACCAGGCCTTCGCGCAAGAATCCGCGCACCAGCGCCGGATTCACTTTGCCGCGCAAAACCATCTCCACGACTTCCATGAACTCGGGGCTGGTCACGCGTTGACCGTCGATGAATTCGCTCTTCAGGCCGAGGCGCTCGGCCATTTTGTTGATTTCGGGACCACCGCCGTGCACGACGACCAGACGCGTGAGCGCTCCTTGGGACCGCGCCTGCGCGACGGCCTTGTAGAGTCGTGCGTCCGTGAGACTTTCCTTGAGTGCCGCGCCGCCAAGCTTGATGACCGTCGTGCTCATTTCTACCGCTCTGTTCCTGTGAGACGAATGAGGGATGCCCAGCTGCAAGGCCGCAAGGAGCGAAGCAACCGCGTAAGGGTTGTGAGCGACTGAGAACGCAGCAGATGGGCGTCTCTCATTCGTCTCACGAGTATTCGGTGTTGATTTCTACGTAGCGCTTGGTCAGGTCGCAGCCCCAGGCCGTGGCTTGGTGCGAACCGCTGCCCAGGTAACAATTGATCGTGACGAGCTCCGAATGCAGCTTCTCGCGCGCCGCCGGGCGATCGAACTTCACGGGTTTGCCTTGATCAAAAACCACGACTCCCTGCAGCTCCACGCGCAGTTTGTCGAAACCCTCGGCCGGCACGCCGGCTTGGCCCAGGCGTGCCAGGATGCGGCCCCAGTTGGGATCTTCGCCGTGGATGGCGGATTTGATAAGCGGCGAGGTGGTGATCAAGCGGGCCGCGTGGCGCGCAAGCTCGAGCGTGGGCGCCCCGGCCACTTTCACCGTGATCAGCTTCGAGGCGCCTTCCCCGTCGCGGGCGATGGCCATCGCGAGCTCGCGCATGACTTCGCGCAGGGCATTGGTAAAGAGCTGACGATCCGCCGAAGCGGTGGTGGTGGCGCCCGAAGCGCCGTTGGCAAGTACAAGCACGGAATCATTGGTGCTCGTTTCGCCGTCGACGGAGATCATGTTGAAGGTCTCGTCTACGGCCGCTTTCACTTCCTGGTCGAGCCAGGCGAGTTCCACCGCCGCGTCGGTGAGGATGAATCCGAGCATGGTGCCCATGTTCGGGTGGATCATGCCGGAGCCCTTGGCGGCGCCTGCGATAACGACTTTGCCGCCGGAGAGTTCCACCACGCGACTCGTGAACTTCGGCACGAGGTCGGTGGTCATGATGGCGAGGCCGAAATTGTTGATCGAATCCCCGAAGGAGCGCACGGCCGGCGCGACCGCGGGCAGAAGGATGTCGAGGGGGAGACGCACGCCGATCACGCCGGTGCTGGAGATGAGCACGGCCTTGGTTTCGACGCCGAGGGCCTCCGCCGTCTTGGCGGCGAGGCGCAGGTTGTCTTCGCGACCCTCAAGGCCGGTGGCGGCATTAGCCTGGCCGCTGTTGCACACGATCGCGTGCACTTTGTCGGAGGGCAAAATCTCCTGGCAGTAGAGAACGGGCGCAGCCTTCATGGTGCTGCGGGTGAAAGTGCCGGCGGCTTTGCACGGCAGCTTCGAAAAGATCACACCGAAGTCCGGACGATAGCGGCGCACGCCACTATTGATACCGGCAGCTTGAAAACCTTGGGGAAGATCAATTTTCGGGACCATAGGGCTCCTTGCGCTTTCTATTTCAAGCGAGGCCTTCGCGGACCGGAAAGCCCGCGAGGAGGTTGCCGTTCATGAGGGCTTGGCCAGCGGCGCCCCTCACGAGGTTGTCGATCACGGAAAAAACCACGGGCCTGCCATAGGCTTCCGCGACTTGGAAATGCACGCGATTGGTGTTCGCGACGGCCTTCATGGACGCGAAGGACGGATCGGTGCCGACGGACACGTCGGGCTCGTCCTTGTAGAAAGATTGGAAGGCTTCCACGAGGGCTTGTACGCCCGAAGCCGGACGTTGGGTCCACGCGCCGAAGACGGCGGCCGAGATCCCGCGCGAGGTAGGGAGCAGTTCCGTCACGAACAAAGGCGCGATCGTTTTTTGCGCGAAAGCTTCGACGGCTTCCACGATCTCGGGCCAGTGCTGGTGCTTGCCCACTTTGTAAGGGGCGAATTCGCCTTCGATTTCCGAAAAGAGCAAACGCACGTCGCCCTTACGCCCGGCGCCGGTGGTGCCGCTCTTGGCGTCGACCACTAGCGTGCCCGGATCCACCAGGCCGCTTTTGAGGAGCGGCAGCACGGCCATCAGGGTGGCGGTCGGGAAGCAGCCCGGATTAGCAATCAAACGGGGCGCGGCGCCGGCTTGGGCCGCGGGAATCTTCTTCCACGGATAGAGCGCGTACTCGGCCCGACGCAGCCACTCGGGCGCGGTGTGCTCGAAACCGTACCACTCCGGATAGCCGTGTTTTTGCAGGCGAAATGCTCCCGACACATCCACCACGTGGATGCCGGCGGCGAGGAGTTTGGGGGCCATCTCTAGGGAGATCTCGTTGGGGGTGCAAAGAAAGGCCAGATCGACTTTGCCGCGGAGGTCTTCCGCGCCCTCAGGGCGCCCGAGACGGGCGACGTCTTCTCGCCCGATCTTGGCCGTCAGCTGGAAACCCTTGTGATGATTGAGGAGGCGCGTCAGTTCCTGGCCCGAATAGCCCGTAGAACCGGCAATAGCGACGCGCGAAAGTGTCACTCCGGGAGGCTTCGCATGGAACGGTTTGCCAAGCAAGACCTATTAAAATATAGAGACTTAGAGTGGCTATTCTACAACTTGCGCAAGGCCTGCCGTGTGGCCGTTTCACGGTGAAGCTGGCCACGTCTGACGAAGAGAAAGCAGCCGTCTTCCGCTTGCGCTACCTCGTCTTCAACGAGGAACTGGGCGAGGGCATTGCCGAAAACGAAAAGACCGGGCTCGACCGCGATGCCTTCGACGACTTCTGCGACCACCTCATGTTGATTTCGGACGACGGGCAGGTCGTGGGCACTTACCGGCTGCTCTGCGGACCCCAACGCCCTCCCCAAGGTTTCTATTCGGAGACCGAGTTCGATCTTCGGGCGCTCAACCTGGATTGGGACCACACCGTGGAACTGGGACGCGGTTGCGTGGCAGCCGATTTCCGCCGACAGACCACGCTCATGACGCTGTTCTGGGGTCTCCACCGCTATATGTTGTCGCGCGGTGCGCGCCACTTGATCGGCTGTGGATCCTTTGCGCCGATGACTCATGACGACGCCGAAGCCACCTTCGATGCGCTCAAGCAAACAGGCAAGGTGGACCTCGCCTCGGGCGCAAAGCCCCTACCCGCCAACGACTTCCTCGGCGATGCCACCAAGGGCAAGGCCGACATTCCCCAGCTCGTGAGCCTTTACTTGGAATTTGGCGCCAAGATTTTGGGGCGCCCCGCCTACGACCCGATCTTTCGCTGCCACGACACGCTGCTGGTCTTCGATATGGACCATCTTTCGGACTGGGGCACCGAGCTCCTGCGTCGCTTCGACCGCCGATTGCTTGCGGCCTCCGGCGAGCAGGATTAACGTCCGTTCCATGCCTTCGCGCCAAGACACCACACCCGCTTCCGACACGCCTTTCGTGACCGTCACTCAAGGCGTGCGAGTGCGTGTTTGGCCCTCGTACAACGAGGGCGCCTCCAAACCTGAAGGCAGCGTCTTCGTTTACACGTACACGATCGAGATCACGAACGAGGGCAAGACCCCGGTGCGTCTCATTTCGCGCCATTGGATCATTCGGGACGGCTTTGCCAAAACAGAACATGTTCGTGGACCAGGAGTGGTGGGCCACCAACCCCGTCTCGAACCGGGCGAGGCCTTCACCTACACGAGCTCCTGTCCCCTGCCTACTCCGTCGGGATCCATGGAAGGCAGCTATCAAATGAAGACCGACGACGATCGCTCCTTCGAAGCGAAGATCGATGAGTTCCCGCTGGTGCACAAAGGGCTGATTCACTGAACTCGCTCTTCAACCACGCCTTGCGTTTCGTGCTCCGGTATCGCTGGCCGAGTTTGTGTGTCGCTCTCGTCCTTTGCGTGGCTGGCGCCCGTTATGGCCGCGACATTCCCATCCGGCTTTCCCTCCAAGAGCTCCTACCGGCCAATCGCGAATCGGTCCTCGACTTCAACGCCGTGTCCAAGGAAGTCGGCGGCGTGGGTTATCTGGGCATCATCCTGGGTCCGCTCGATCCCACGGCCGCTGCCGCGCTCGAAACCACCCTGCCCAAGGTGGCGCAGGCCTTGGAAAAACTTCCCGACATCCGTTACGCCTACTTCGAGCGCGAGGCCTTCTCGCTGCGCAAGAAAGCTCTCTACACCCTCGACCGTGCCGACTTCGATCAACTGCTCATCAATGCCGAGGTTCTGCTCAAAGACGGCAAAGAGGGTGGTTTCCTGGATCTCGGCCTCGAGGACAGCTCCGAAACCGACTTGAAAGTGGAGAAGGCACGCGCGTACTTCGATGACGTGCGCGCCCGCAAACTCAACGGCGCCCGCGCCATGGACGCCCGCACGCAGCGATTCTACCTGTCGCCGGACGGTCGCCATGCCGTCGTCTGGGCAAAACCGGCCTTCGACTCCGAGGATCTCGGTCGCTCGCGCGAGCTCGTCAAAAGCGTCAGAGCCGCCGTGACCGCCGCTCTTCCGAGCGAGGTTCCGTTTACCCTCTGGGGTCGTGCCGTGAACAACATGGAAGACACCGCGCAAATCGAAGGCGACATAGGACTCACGTCGGTCATCAGCATGATCGGCATCGCCGTGGCGCTGATCTGGGGCCTAGGCTCGGCTCGCGCGGCTGCTATCACGATTCTTTGCGTGACGCTCTCCATGGGGTGGACGATCGGCTTCGCGAAGCTTTTCGTGGGTCAGATCAACATCGTGACAGGCTTCTTGCTGGCGATCCTGGGCGGCCTGGGCGTGGAATACGGCATTCACCTGATTCGCCGCTACTACCAGGAGCGAGCGGACGGCGCGGCCCATCCCGAGGCGGTCGAATTGACCTTCCAACAGACGGGCCGCGCCCTGCTTTCAGCCGCCCTCACCTCTGCCGGCGCCTTCTTGATCCTGTCTTTCAGCGATTTCCGCGGCTTCTCCGAGCTGGGCAAGATCGCCGGTTTCGGCGTGCTCTCGATTTACGCGGTGTACATGCTCTGCTTTCCGGCGATCGGCGCCGTGCTGCGCGATCGCCCCCGCTTCGGTAAGAGTCTGGAGATTTTCGGCTGGTACCCCTTTTCCCTGAAGTGGCGCTGGCTCGTGCTTCCGCTCGTGATGGCCGTTGGCTGGGGACTCGGGCACGCCGAGTTCGAGTACAACTTTGAACGCATGCGCCAGCTCTCCAAGCGCACGATCGTCCTCAATCAACTGGTGACAGAGATCACCGGCGGACGTTCCACAACTCCCGCGGCTTTGCTCGCGAATTCTTCTGAACAAGCCGGCCAGGTACAGGGGTGGCTGGACGAAAACAAGGAGAAGACGGGCACCGACCAAGTGCTGGCGCTGCCGAGCCTCGTGCCGACAGACGCCGCCGAACGCGACGCCAAGCTGGCCGAGTTCCGTACGAGCATTCGGCGCATTTCCGATGCCTCTCTACGCGAGAAAACGGGCCTGGACGCGGCGCTCGTGCGCGACTGGATCGCCCAGCGGCCCTACACCCGCGACGATCTTCCCGTGCAATTGCGCGACGCCTTCGGCAAGTCAGGAAACCTCGTGCTCGTGTACACGAAACTCAACCTGAGCCATGCGGACGGGCTGCGGGAGTTCTCGGGCCTGCTCAAGGAAGCCAAAACCAAGTTCCCCGGGCTCAAGATCGGCAGCGACGCGGGTATTTTTGTGGAGATTCTCGACCACATCATCAACGACGGTCGCATCGTGCTGCTCCTCTTTGTGATCGGATCCCTTGCGGTGCTCTGGGGCGACTTCGGGTCCTGGCGCGAAGCCGTGTCGCTGGAAATGCAGTTGATCCTGGGCGTCGCGCTGCTGGTGGGCTTCATGGGCCTCTTCGGCGTGCCGTTCAGCATCCTGAACGTCGCGATGATCCCGGCGGTCCTAGCCGCAGGAATCGACATGGGAGTGCACATACGACATCGCGAACTCGAGGAATCCGAGAGTCCGCTCAGATCCGCGAGATTCGTAGCACAGGCGGTGCAACTCGGCGTGATCACCACCATGATCGGCTTCGGCTCGCTCTTTTTGGCCCAAGCCAAAATGCTCAAAGGCATCGCGTGGATTTCGGTTCTCGGTCAGGTGTCGATGTATTTGATCTGCATGTTCCTGTGGCCGGTGGCCAAGGAATGGCTCCAGTCGCGCCGCGCGAAGGCCTAGCCTCGTCTTTTACGATCTTATTTTTACGATCTTATTTTTTTACGGGCGGAGTGCCGGGAGCCGCGCCCGGAGGAGGGCCTCCGCGGAAACCATAGCCCGTGGAGCCGCTCTTACGGAAGAGAATGATTCCGTGGGCGACGTCGTAAATAGAAATGCCCACGGTGACTGAGTCGCCCATGATGCACTTGATCTTGTTTTGCTTCATCTTGCCGGAAAGCTTGGCCGTGACCATCTTTCCGTTATCGAGCTTCACGAGGTAGTGGCCGCCGCCAGGCGTGCCGGTGATGACACCATCAAACTTCGCAAGATCTTCTTTCGACATCTGAGAGGGGTCCTAGCACCGCCGAGGCCCCCGGGGCAAACTCAGAACGAGTAGAGAAAGCCGAAGGACCCGGCCGGAGCCCCCTGGAACGAGGGGGCGCTGATGAAATACTGCAGCTGAGCCATCACGCCCAGGCCTGAAGGGTGCTGAAACAGGACTCCCAGGCCCGGATAAATGATGTGCGCCGAGGCGTTGGACTTGATTCCGTTCTTATCCGAGAGAAAGCGCTCGGCCAGGTAACCAGGCTGAACCCGTTCGCCCTCTCCAAGGGTCCCCGGCACCTGCCAATGGGCGTATCCCATCTGGAGGAAGGGGCTAAACGCACCGGGTTTAAAGAAATAGCGGCTGAAGACCCCCCACGTGGAATACGACATGCCGGTGCCGATGCCCAGGCCTCCGGACCACTCGGGACTAAAGACAAACTCGAGCTCCGCGCCAAAAATACCGTAAGCTCCCGCCCCGACCAGGCCCAGGCCCAGAACCCGGGCGCTGGAATCGAAATCGCGCGAGGAGCTCTTGCGGCGGCGAGAGGAACGAAGACGGGGGCGGGACGAGGCCTCCAAGCTCTCGGTGCCGTAAACCGGAACCGTGGCCATGGCTTCGTCTGAGGATTCGTCCACCTCGTCCTCGCGCGGGAGCGATTTGCGACCCGCACGGACCTCGGGATCGGCGGTCATGGACTTAGGTGGCGGGTCCATGACTCGTTTATCTTTGTCGAAAATCGAAGCCACGCGACGGGACATGGCGGAACTTTCCGAGGCTACCGCGAGGCCACCGGCGATCAGGAGCCAAAGGCGCGTGTGCTTTCTCATCGGGTAGGCTTCCTTACTGCCCCGTCGTCGAGCGACCGGGAGCGTTCTGGATCCAGGGGTTCTCTTCGGGACGCTTGGCCGAGAAGTTCACTTTCACTCCGTCCTCGAGCATGAGGCGGCGAATGTCGTTGAGTTGAATGGCGTCCGCCTTGGCCACAAGCCGCTGAAGCGAGAGCCAGGTTTCGCGTGCGCCCGTTTGATCCATGCGGCGGCCCGCTTGCGCAAAGAGCGCGAGACCCTCGCGCAGGTCGCCGCTGGCCGAGGCCAAGTTCGTCAGCAGCGTGTTGAGCTGCTTGCGCTGGTCGGCGTTCATACCGCCCATGAGTTTGTTCAGGTTCTTAGCCAAGTCGTTCAACGACGTGAAGATGTCCTTGAGGTCGCCCTTGTTTTCGTTGAGCAACGCCCGCAGATCGCCAAAGATGCCGTAGCCCTGCGAGATGAGTTGATCCACGCGCGGCGGATCGATACCCCGGATCAGAGCGCCGGATTTCGCCTGAGCCCCCTCGCCCGGAACGACTTCCACGTAGCGTTCGCCGATGAGGCCCGCGAGGTTCACGAAGAACTTGGAGTCCTCCGTTATCTTGGTGAAGGCGTCCTTGTTGATTTCGAGTTTGAGTTTTACGAGCTCGGCTTCCGACGCCGAAAACACGATCTCGCTCACGCGACCAACGCGGATGCCGCCGAGACGGACAGGACTGCCACGTTCGATGCCACCTGCGAAGTTATAAGTCAGGTACACGGTGCGAGTGGGACCGATGCCCAGCGCGCCCATCCAGGAAGCGAAGACCAACGCCAACGCGACCGAAAGCGCGAAGAGCGAGCCTACGAGAATACGTTTCTTACGGAGATCCGCGCGTTCTAAGGCCTCGACGTCCATCGTTCCCCTAGTATGCCGTGATTTCGAACACTTCTGTAAGGGCGAAACCGTCAAACTTTTTGTGCCCGCTGAGGCAGGAGCGATTCTGCCGCGAAGCCCCACAGGAAGGCGATGAAGGGCAGGCCATAAAGCATGGGAGCGTTCTCAAACGGCGCCGACAAGAAAAGATTGCCGATGAGCAGATAGAAGAACCAAAAAAAGAGCAGCACGTAACTGGGCACATCGTAGAGACGGATCCAGCCGGGACCGACCACCAAAGTATTGACGGTGCCCCAGATATCTCGCCGCATCGCCATGCCCAGAAGCGCGCCGACAAAAGCTTCGGGAAAAAGAACCGGCGCCTGGCTCGTAGCATAGACTCTCGAAAAAATAACCACCGCCAGTGCGGTGCCCGCGAACGCCAAAGGCAACGCCGCGTACCAGGCCCGGCGCGCGAACAAAGGCGGAGTAAACACCCACAGGTAGAGAATGCTCACCAAGAGGGCGAAAAGATGGGTGTGAAAGATCCAAGCGAACCACGGGACTTGCCCGGCCGACGGAACGAATGCGACCTGCGCCAGGAAGTTCGCATGAGGCCCCGGCCACGCACGAGCGACGATCTCGGCGCCGAGAAACACAAGCACCAGTGCGAGACTGGCTCGCGGAAAAACTTCGACTCCTTCGGAACTTCGAAGCGGGATCAAACGATTTCGAAGAGGACGACCGACACGTTGTCCTCGCCCCCGTGAGCGTTGGCGAGATCCACGAGATTGAAGACGGCGGTGTCTACCGGGAAGTTCTGCAACACTTGGGCAATCTGCTCGTTGGTGACCATGCCACTGAGACCATCGCTGCAGATCAGATAGCGATCACCCGAGCTCACGCGACGCGTGAAGATATCCACCTGAACACCCAGCTCGTATCCCACCGAACGCGTGATCACGTTCTTTTGAAACTGGGCCATATTGGAGTCGTTGATGAGACCCGACTTGAGAAGCTCGTAGACTTGAGAATGATCTTCGGTGATCTGAAAAAGTTCACTGTCGCGATAAAGGTAGCAACGAGAATCGCCCACCTGGGCAATATGCAGCCAATCGCCGTCGGCAGCCGCTGCCGTGAGTGTGGTGCCCATGCCCTGGAGCTTGGAATTGGCGCGGGCTTGCTCGTGAATCGCGCGATTGCAGAGCTTTACGGCCTCCACCAAACGCTGCGCCGAGGGCATCTGACTCATCTCGACGTAGATTTTTTCGAGGGTTTTGACGGCGATGGCCGACGCCACTTCGCCGCCGCTGTGCCCCCCCATGCCGTCGGCCACGGCGAAGAGCTGCAGGGCCTCCGCAACGAGGATCGAATCCTGGTTGTTACTCCGTTTGCGGCCGATGTCGCTCTTGCCTGCGACCTTTACGGAGTGTTTGCCCATGGAAGCAGATTGTAGCCGGGGTTTTCCAGACTGCCTACGGTCGCAGCGCGTTGCGCAAGCGCGCGGGTCGGCCCTCCGTCAAACGAGATCCATAATCCGAACATCGTCAAAGAGGGCGCTCGGGGCGCCAAAACTTCCGCGCCACGCGAGATCGCGACCGTGCATGACGAGCTTTTGGAAAAACTTACGAGCGTCCCACTCCAGATAAACGCGACTAAAGGGTGACTTCTCTTGGCCCGCCTCAATACGGAGCCCGCCCACCTCGGCAAAACCGGAACCGCCGCGGTCGATGCCCGGCGACAGGCGAATGCGCGTGACGAGCAAGCCATTGCCGAGTTCGCGCAAGAGATCCACGAAGTCTTTCGTGCTGGGCTCGATGAAAAGATTGTGGAACGCGGGCTCGATGCGTCCTGTCTTAGGATCGAGCGCGCCGTGCCCCGACGAAGCCACGCCCGCGAGAGCCGCCGTTTCGAGGCTGTGAATCTCGTTCAAGAACACTCCCTCGCGCACCACCGAAAGACGCTCAGTGGGCATTCCTTCGTCGTCCCAGGGGCGCGTGCCCATGCGCTTCGGAAGATGAGGATCGTCGATGATGTGCAACGACTCGGGGCCGAAACGCAGTCCGCCCAAGTCCCCGCTTCGGCCGGGGCGTCCGATAAAGGCCGGCGAAAAGGCGCGCAACAGCTCGGCCATCACCGAGCCCGTCAGCAAGATACGGTAGCGTCCCGAGGGCACGGGGTTCCCGCCCTTGAGGCGCAGCGCAAGCGAGCTCAGCCCCTTGGTGAGAGCCCCCCAGTCGATGTCGTGATAGTGCGTCTCGATCCGCGAATCGTGAAGCTGCGGCGCGGGGGCATCGCCATCCGGTTGCCCCACCACCGTGGCCATGACTCGGGCCCAGGAGCTTTGAGATTCCAGCACGCGCGGCTGACCGGTGCTCCACACCCAAACGCGAGAGAGTTCTTCCTTATAGGCGGCTTCCAAAACAGAGCTGATGCCTTCGGCCTTCTTTAGGTTGGCGTCGAGGTTAGCCACTCGTCGGACTTTCTCATCGTCCGGAATTTCTACAAAAGTAGCGTCGTAAGCAGAGGGTGCCGAGGACTTCTCGGGAAGTTCGCGGGGCGGGAATGCCGCCATCTCGGGCGACGCCACGAGCAGCGATTCGCAACGAGAGACGAGATCCTTGAGGTCGGACACCGCGGCCGATGCTCCGCAGGCCACGGCGGTTTGGCTGCCTTTGCGCAGACGGAGAAAAATGCGCAGATGCTCAAGACTGACAGGACACTGGAAACGCGAGGAGCGACATCGAACACGAAACTCCCTGCGATGGGAAACCGTGATGTCCGCCCCGTCGAGACCGGGAGCACCGGCCAAGATCGCGCGCAGCGAGTCGATCGCGTTGTCGTGAGACGCCACTAAGCCCGGCCTTCGCTGCGACGGGATTTTCCGGGCGCGGTCTTTTTTCCGTTGCTCTTATTGCCGTTGCCCTTGGCGGAGGCTTTGGGGGGGCTGCTCCGGGCTGGCGACGATTCCGCCGCCTTGTTCAGCATCTCGCGAGCGAGCTGCTGACCGGCCTTGGACTCAGACCCTCCCAACATCCGCGCAATTTCGGCGGGACGCACGGATTCCGGCAACGGCTCCACGAGCGTGCGCGTCTTCCCCTTCTCGGTGAGCTTCGAAATGCGGAACTGCGTATGCGCGTAAGCGGCAACCTGGGCCAAATGAGTCACCACCAGAACTTGGTTGTCCGTGGCAATCTTCCGCAAACGAGCGGCCACGGCGTGGGCCGTTTCGCCGCCGATACCCGAATCGACCTCGTCGAAGAGGTAAACGCCGATCTCGGATCGACCGGCAACGATGTGCTTGAGGGCGAGCATCACGCGCGAGAGTTCGCCCCCGCTGGCGACTTTTTCGAGAGGCGCAGGGGGTTGACCCGCGTTGGCCGAGAAGAGCGCTCGCACACGGGTGCGACCCGTGGCACGGAACTCGTCGAGTTTCTCGATCCTCAAATCGAAACGAGCCTGCTTCATGCCCAGCACGCGCAAGTCGTTCTCCCACTGCGTTCCCATGGTTTCGGCGGCTTTCACCCGACGCAAGTGGAGAGCGTCTGAGGCTTGCTCGAGAGCTTTGGCTCGACGCTCCACCTCGGCGCGCAAGGCCAAGAGCCGCGGACCCGCTCCTTGGACGGCGGCCAGCTCTTGACGAGCCTTCTCGATGATCTCCACGAGTCCCGCGGAGTCGGTGTTGTACTTGCGTTTCAGGCGATTCAGCTGCGAGAGCTTCGCATCGGCGGACTCCAAGGCCTCCGGGTCCGCCTCGAGCGAGCCGATCAGTTGATGGACGGTGTCCAAAAGATCCGAAGCGCAGCTCTCGACTTCTTCTGCGGTCTTCAATCCGGCCGCGAAGTTTTCGCCGTAAGCCCCGAGAGTACGAAGTTCCTTGACCACCTTGCCCAGACTCGAGAGCGCTCCCGGATTGTCACCCTCGTCGCTTCCCTCCAGCAGTACGCGGGCAGTTTCAAGGACGAGGCGAATCTTTTCCACGCTCCCCAATCGAGCGCGCAGAGAAGCGAGGCGCTCTTCCTCGGCCGGAACATCGGCGGTGATGCCCGCCTTTTCGAATTCTTCGACTTGGAACTGCAAGAAATCCAAGCGCGAGGCCCGCTGGGTTTCTTCGGTTTCGAGGCGAGTAAGCTCCGTCCGCATCTGATCGTACTCGCGGAAACCCTGGGCGAAGTCGCGCACTTCTTCGCGCAAAACTCCGAACTGATCGATGACTCCCAAAACGTACTCCTCGCGCCCCAGGCGCAGGAACTCGTGCTGACCGGATATCTCCACCCAGTCACCGAGGAGTTCTTGAAGTTGGGCACGAGTGGCTGAGCGGCCCTGGATCCAGATGCGATTTTTTCCGTCCGCGGCGGAGATCTCGCGTCGCACGAGGAGCAGCCCATCCTGTCCCTCGTCGAAGGGAAACCCGAGGTCTTGGGCTTTCCTCAGCGCCGCCGCGTCCTTCGACACATCGAAGACCCCTTCGACTTCGGCGTGATTCGCACCGAAGCGCACCAGATTGGAGCGCGCCTTCGCACCCAGCAGCAAGGTAATCGCATCCAGGAGCAAGCTTTTGCCCGCGCCCGTTTCGCCGGTGAAAGCCGTCATTCCGTGGCCGAGCGACAGGCTGCCGTCTTCCACGATGGCGAAGTTGCGGACTCTCAGTTCCGTCAGCATCAGCGACCTCCCAAGCCAAGCTTCTTGCGAAGCTGCTCATAATAACGACGAGAAGGATACCCTTCGACGTCGGGTTCGAGAAGGCGAAGAGGAGCGCGACTCACGCCAAACTCCAGGATCGTGCCGGCGGGCAACTCTTCGCCGGCCTGCCCGTCGACGGTGAGAAAGGCTTGGCCCTTGTCGCCGAAAACTTCGATCGTGACCCGGCAGTCTCCACCCAACACAACGGAACGGGCCGTGAGCTCGTGCGGGCAGATGGGCGTGAGCAGAATGTTTTTGAGCGCCGCATGGACAACGGGGCCCCCAGCCGAAAGCGCGTAGGCCGTGGATCCGGTGGGCGAGGACACGATGAGGCCGTCTCCGCGGAGGTGCTCGAACATGGGCTCGCCCTCGGAGCAAATCTTCATGTCCACCATCCGCGACAGGGCGCCCTTGGTGAGAACGAAATCGTTGAGAGCCCAAAGGGGAGCTTGCCCTTGGACACCCCCCTCGAGCCCCCAGCGCGAGACCATGCGGTAAGCACCCGAGAGAAGCGTTTCGCCCAAAGACTCCACCCAGCGGTCCCGTCCAGAAACGGGGGGCGTGGCCAGGGGGTGCAGAAAACCGCGGCCCCGGCTCATGTGAACCCCGAGCACGGGAAGCTTTGCGCGAAGGGGGCCGAGATCGCGAACTGTGGCGAGCAAAGTGCCGTCGCCTCCCAAGGCCAGGACCAGATCAGTCTTCTCGGAGGGCTTTTCTTCGACGCAGAGCCCCTGACGGGTGAAGATTCGGGTCATTTCGTCAGCGAGACTCGACGCCTCCTCTGATTCCGGTTTCGGCCGGACCCACACCGTGCGAATCATCTCTTTCCCTGATAGTTTATTGCCCGATGTTACTCAATTACGCACTCCGGCAAGTCTTCGGCACAAAAAACGACCGCGAGCTCAAAAAGCTCCTCCCGATCGTTCAACAGATCAACGCGCTGGAATCGAAGATCCGGAAGCTCACGGACGCCCAACTCCAGGCCAAGACGGCCGAATTCAAAGGAAAGCTAGCCAACGGCGCCACCCTCGACGATATTCTCGTCGAGGCCTTCGCGGTGGTTCGCGAGGCCGGTTCGCGCGTTTTGATGATGCGCCACTTCGACGTACAGCTCATCGGCGGCATGGGCCTGCACCACGGAAAAATTTCCGAAATGAAGACGGGCGAGGGCAAAACGCTCGTTTCGACCCTTCCCTCTTACCTAAACGCTCTCTCCGGCAAGGGTGTTCACCTGATCACGGTCAACGACTACCTGGCCAAGCGCGACTCCGAGTGGATGGGCCGCTTGCACCGTTTCCTGGGCCTGGAAGTGGGTTGCATCACCAACTCGCTCCGCGATAGCGAGCGCAAGGCGCAGTACAACGCCGACATCACCTACGGCACGAACAACGAGTTCGGCTTCGATTATCTGCGCGACAACATGAAGCCGTCGCTCGACCTTTACGTTCAGCGCGATCACAACTTCGCGATCGTCGACGAAGTCGACTCCATCCTGATCGACGAAGCCCGCACGCCTTTGATCATCTCGGGTCCCTCGGAAGAATCCACCGAGGGCTATTACGCGGCCGACAAGGCCGTGCGCAATCTTAAGAAAGACATCGACTACACCCTGGACGAGAAAGCCCGCAACGCCACCCTCACTGAAGACGGCGTCGGAAAACTCGAAAAGCTCATGGGCCTCGGCAATCTTTACGATCCCGGCAACGTCGAGCACGTGCACAAAGTGCACGCCTCGCTCAAGGCGCACGCGGTCTTCAAGCGCGACACGGATTACGTTTCGCGAGACGGCCAGATCGTCATCGTGGACGAGTTCACCGGCCGCCTGATGCCGGGCCGCCGCTGGTCCGACGGCTTACACCAGGCGATCGAAGCCAAGGAAGGCGTCAAGATCGAAGCCGAGAACCAGACCATGGCTACGATCACGCTGCAGAACTACTTCCGCTTGTACAAGAAACTCTCCGGCATGACCGGCACCGCCGACACCGAAGCCGCGGAGTTCAAGAAAATCTACAACCTCGACGTGCTCGTGATCCCGCCCAACCGCCCGATGGTGCGCCAGGACTCGAACGATCTCGTTTATCGCAACGAAGCCGGCAAATACCGCGCCGTGATCAAAGACATCGAAGAGAAGCACAAGGCGGGGCGCCCGGTCTTGGTGGGTACCGTTTCGGTCGCCAAGTCCGAGCGGATCTCTAAGCTCCTCACGCGCATCAACGTTCCGCACAACGTGCTGAACGCGAAGAACCACGAGCGCGAAGCCGAAATCATCTCGAACGCGGGCCAGGGCGCCGGCGTGACGATCGCCACGAACATGGCCGGTCGCGGCACCGACATCATCTTGGGCAGCGGCGTGAAAGACGTGGGCGGCTTGCACGTGATCGGCACCGAGCGCCACGAAAGCCGCCGGATCGACAACCAGCTGCGCGGTCGCGCGGGTCGCCAAGGTGATCCGGGCTCGTCTCAGTTCTACCTCTCCTTGGAAGACGACCTCATGCGGATCTTCGCCAGCGAGCGCGTGATCGCGATCATGGACAAGCTCGGGATGGAAGAGGACGTGCCCATCTCGGATGGCCTCGTCACGAAGTCGGTGGAGAACGCCCAAAAGAAAATCGAGCTCCACCACTTCGACCAACGCGAACACCTGCTGAAATACGACGACGTGCTCAACAAGCAGCGCGAAGTGATTTACGCCATGCGCCGCCTGGTGCTCGAGGGCAAAGAGACCCGCTCCCTCGTGGAAGATCTCACCAAAGAACTCTCGCAGGACATCGCCGAGCAGTTCGCCGATCCCAAGACGCCGTCGACTGACTGGGACTGGAAAGGCCTATCGGATGCCCTCCGTCAGACTTTCATGCTCGAAGTCGGCCCCACGGAACGCGCCGAGATCGAGAAGAGCGCCGCCCGCGAAGTCAAAGCCAAGGACATCTCCACCTACGTCACCAAAAAGGCGTGGGACAATTACCTGCTCAAAGAAAAGGGCGTCGGCGAAGTCGCACTCCGCGATCTCGAGCGCTACTTCTTCCTGCAGTCGATCGATCACCACTGGAAGGAACATCTGCTCGCACTGGATCACCTCAAAGAAGGCATCCACCTCCGGGGTTACGCGCAAAAAGATCCCCTCGTGGAATACCGCAAGGAAGGTTTCGCGCTCTTCCAGCTTCTCGATAAGGTGATTCGCCAAACCGCGCTGACTCGCTTGTACACAGTGCGCTTGCTGTCGAAAGAAGAGCAGGACGAGCAACGCCGTCAAGCCGAGGTCCAAGCCGACGCGGCAGCCCTGCGTTTGCGTCAGGCGCAACTCTCGGGCCCCAGCCTCGATCAAGAGAACACTGAGGGTGGTGGCATCGACGGCAGCGAGGTCAAAGCGGCTCGCCAGGGCACCCCTCTGCAGCGTCCCGCGAACGGAGCTCCGGCAGCCGAAGCGGCTCCGGTTCCGGTTCCGGTGGGAGTGTCTGCTGCGATGAAGTTCATGCAGCAGTACCAGGCCAAGCGTCTGCAACAGCTCCAACAAGCCCAAACCTCGAGCGGCGGTACGGTGGAAGCCGGAGCCGGCGGAGGTGGAGCGAAATCAACGCCCGTCACGAACACCCAGGAGAAGCCCGGTCGTAACGATCCCTGCTTCTGTGGTTCGGGGAAAAAGTACAAGAACTGCCACGGCGCGAGCTAAGCTCGGGCCCGTTAAACTTAGGGCGCGTCCGGCGACAAAGCCGTGCGCGCTTGCGCCACCGGTTCGTCCACCCGGGCGAGCATCGCCCGGAAATCTTCCGCCGAGGGTGCTCCCCGACAAGTGCCCGAGACTTCTCCGCTCAAAGCATTGCGTAAAGCGGTGAGCGCCGTGGACGCGCGCGGTCCCGGCCCCGGACCGAGGGAACGCTCCGCCAAACGCTGCCCGCGCAAGACGGTCACGCCCAATCGATAGCAGGCCTCGGTGGCCGACAACGGCACGGATGCGTTCACGCCCGCTTTCACGTCGGCCAGCCCCTGCACGAGCGTGTTGAGCTCCATCGCCAAGCTGTAGACCAAACTCAGGTCACGACCGCGCTCGCCACGGTAGCCGCAATAAAAAGTGATCCCGCGCCCCGGCGCCAACGTGGGGCTGAACCAAAGATCCTCGTTCACGTAATAAGTGCCATGCATGAGCTCATCGATGAGGCCTACGCCCTCCTCCTCGAGCGAAATCAGCACCGCACCGTCGCGATGCAGGAGACGGCCGATGAAGTGCCGCTCGTCAACGCTCGCTCGCACCTCCACCGCGGCCACCGTCAGGGGCGAAGAGCCCATAAAGACGGAACGCGCGAGCGGAAAGGTATCGCCGCCGACGCGCGAGGTGATCTCGCAGGTGATGGCGACTTTTTGCACGAGGTCGGCTGCCGTCCAATCACGCGCGTGCGCGGATCCCGCCAGGAGGCAGGTCAGGCCCAGAAATCTACGGAATTTTTGGAAGGCCATGAGCAGAAGTCTGGGCGGTAGACTGTAGGAGGGTCAAGCAAAGGCGGGAGAAAGCGTTCCGCCGGGGCCCGAAGCATACTGAGGAGGCATCAAGCTCCCGTCTAGGCGAGCAGGTAGTCGCGCTCTTCGGGCGTCGCCACACGGCAATTGTCCCGACGCTTCGCCAAATGATGCCGATAGCGCGCCACCAGATCGTAAATCCCGTCGCGCAATCGCGTCGGTGCGATCGCTACCAACGCGCGCAACACGCCCCACCCGAAGCCCTGCAAACGACGGAGAATCGCGAGCACCGCACGTCCTTTGAGATGGACCCGCTCGCCCGGTCCGCCAAAATCTTCGACGAAGACGACCGAGTCGAAATCTTTGAGCTCCGGTCGCCGCGCGAGCAACGCGGCGTAGGTTTGGCCTTGGAGCGGCGCAAAGCGCAGTTGCGCGCGCGAGGCTTGCGGCAGCAAAGCGGAAACGCCCGCATCGCAAACGCCGCAGAATCCGTCGAAAAAGATGACGTGTTCCATAGGTCAGGAATGAATAACTTCTCTCGAGTGAGACGCCGGCGCGCTTGCGTGCAAGCGCCCCTGCCAGGTGTTGCGCACTTCCAACTGACCCTCGAACCACTCGAAGAAGCGCGTCTTGTGCCGCACCCAATCGGGCGCGATGAGCTCGGAGTCCGAGGTCTCACCCGTGATACGGTGGATTTGGATCTTGGGATCCAGGCGTTCGATGATCGGCAGCAAGATCTCGCCGTATTCCTCGAGCGTGAGCAGCGGCAGCGGGTCTTTGGCGTGCAACCACGCCATCTTGGTGCCTTTGATGACGTGAAGCATCTGGAGCTTGAGTCCCCACGTGCCCATCTTTTCGGCCAGCGCCACGGTGTCGGAGATTTCTTTGGCGCCTTCGCCGGGGAAGCCTACGATCACGTGCGTGATCACGGGCACACCGTGACGATTGAGAATCTCCATTGCTCGCACGTAGTCTTCGACTTCCTCGAGGCGATTCACCCAATCGAGGCGGTTTTGGTAGGCGCTCTGCAGGCCCAGCTCGCACGCAAACCACGGCAGGCGACGCGCGTACTCGGCGAGGAGCGCGGCGTTTTCTTCAGAGATGCAGTCCGGGCGCGTGGCCACGCTCATACCCACGATCGACTTGTCGATGAGTGCGGACTCGTAACGCTCGCGCAGCACTTCCACCGGCGCGTAGGTGTTCGTGAAGGCCTGAAAGTAGACGATGTTCTTTTGGGCGCCGTAACGGCGACGGGCAAAGGACTGCCCCTTTAGAAACTGGTCGCGGATACTCGCTTGAGCATCCTGATGCGGAGAGAACGAGCCTTTCTGAGAGCAGTAGGCACAGCCGCCCCATCCTTTGGTGCCATCACGGTTAGGACAATCGAAGCCCGCATCGATTCCTACCTTGTAGACCGTTTCGCCGAACTGCTCGCGGAGGCGATCCTTGAAATAGTTCCAACGACGTTCACCCATAGGCGAGCTTGGCTTGGGTCCGGGGGCGGGCCATCTCATGGACGGTAATTCACTGGAATGGGCGCATTGCGTCAACCCCCGTTTCTTCGATATACCGGGGGCGTGAGCCGCTTCACCTGGATTCAGACCCGCGACGGGTCCCCCACCCTTTGGAACAACGAGTTGGGGGAATCCTTTCGCTCGGTGAAGGGCGCCTTCACCGAATCCTGGGCGGCTTTCATCGAGCCGGCCCTCGCTCACCTCCCCGCGAGCGAGGGACCCGTGGTGGTGGGCGAGTTCGGTCTCGGCCCCGGCACCAACTGGGTGCTGTGGTCGCTGGCTTTCCGAGCTCTGCAACCCCAACGCTCCAGCCGCTACGTGGTGATCGAGCGCGACGTCACGAGTTTTGAGTTGGGACTGCAGGAGTGGCGGCAGCGCGCGACCGAACTCAGCACCTTTCTCGCCAGTCGAGACATCGCACTGTCCCCGGAGCAAATCGCCGCCGCCCTGGAGTCCTGTCCGCACCCCGAGATTTTCCCATCCCTGAAACAAGCCGAGCAGAGTTCCGCACGGGCCGAGATCTGGTTCCATGATCCCTTCGGCTTCGACGTGAACCCCGAGGGCTACACCCCCGAGACGCTGGCCCAATGCGCACGCCTGTGGGCCCGGCAAGGATGGGGCGGCTCCTACGCCTGCAATCGTCACTTCCGCGACGCGCTCGAGAGCGTCCCGGGCGTTAGCACGTCGACGGTGCCCACCGGCGGCGGCGGGCTCAAACGCGAGAGACTGGAGTTCACGTGGACGCAACCCTGAGAATGCTTTCGACCTTGGGCCTGCTCATCGCCTCGAACGTGTTCATGACCTTCGCGTGGTACGGCCATCTCAAGTACAAATCGTCGGCGCTGTGGATGGTGATCCTCGCCAGCTGGGGCATCGCGCTCTTTGAGTATTGCCTGCAGGTGCCCGCCAACCGCATCGGTCACGGACTCTTCACAGCCCCGCAACTGAAAGTGATTCAGGAGGTGATCACCTTCGCCGTCTTCGGCGTGTTCTCGGTGATGTACCTCAACGAGCGCCTCACCTGGCACGACAAAGTGGCGATGGCGTTGATCGTGGCTGCGGCCGTGGTGTCGCTGGCTAAACCAAGGCTGGGTTAAAAAGGGGAAGCTTTTCGTCTTTCGGCGAAAGCAGCGGCGCACCGTCGAGCTGGTCGAGGGGCCACTGCACGGCCAGGGTCGGGTCGTCCCAACGGAACCCACGATCGTCCGCGGGCGAATAGAGCGCGGTGCACTTGTAGAGGAAATCCGTGCCGTCTTCCAAAGTCAGGAAGCCGTGCGCGAAGCCTTCGGGCACCCAGAAAAGTTTCCTATTCTTCGCGGAAAGTTCCACGCCGAAGGACTTCCCAAAGGTAGGGGAGTCCTTGCGCAGATCCACCGCCACATCCCACGCGCGTCCGGCCGTTACGCGGACTAGCTTGCCCTGCGGATTGGGTGACTGAAAATGAAGTCCGCGCAGTACCCCTTTGCGGGAGTGCGAGTGATTGTCTTGGGGAAAGCCCGTCGGCAAGCCGAGCTCACGGAAAGTGCGTTCACTGAAAGTCTCATAGAAAAAGCCGCGCTCGTCTTCGAACACGCGAGGCTCCAGGACCCATAGACCCGCGATCGGGGTCGTGACGACCTTCACTTGCGCGTGCCTTCCGCCGCCGCCCGCTTCAGGTAGCGGCCGTATTCGTTCTTGCCGTAGAGTTCAGCCGCCGCCAGCAGCTGCTCGAGCGTGATGAACTTTTCGCGAAAAGCGATCTCTTCGGGACAGCCGACCTTAAGTCCCTGACGGCGTTCGATGATGGCGATGAACTGACTCGCTTCGAGCAGGCTGTCATGGGTACCGGTGTCGAGCCAAGCAAAACCGCGGTTCAGGGGATTTACCGAGAGCGTGCCTTCGCGCAAATAACACAGGTTGAGATCGGTAATTTCCAGTTCACCGCGCGGCGATGGCTTCAGCGCCTTAGCGAAAGCGGGGGCACGACCGTCATAGAAATACAGGCCGGGCACCGCGAAATGGGATTTCGGCTGCTTTGGTTTTTCTTCGATGCCGATCACCTTGCCGGACTTGTCGAACTCCACGATGCCGTAGCGCTCCGGATCAACCACTTCGTACCCGAAGATATGGGCACCTTTTCGGGCGCTGACGCTTTGGACCGAAGCCTTGAGAACGTCCGAGAATCCTTGGCCAAAGAAAAGGTTGTCCCCCAACACCAGGCAGGAGGGCGCGCCGGCCAGGAAAGTCTCGGCCAAAACGAGGGCCTGAGCGAGACCTTCGGGTTTAGGTTGTTCGCAGTAGGCAAGGCGCATGCCCCACTGACTCCCGTCGCCGAGCAAACGACGAAAATGCGGTAAGTCGTGCGGTGTAGAAATCACGAGGACTTCCCGGATGCCCGCTTCCATGAGCGTGCTCAGGGGGTAGTAGATCATGGGCTTGTCGTAAACCGGCATGAGCTGTTTGCTCACGGCCAGCGTCAATGGATAAAGGCGAGTGCCGGAGCCTCCGGCGAGAATGATTCCCTTCATAGACAAAGAAGCCTAGCAGACCTAATTCTGCCCTGCTAGATTCACTTTCCCATGAACGTTCCGGGCAATATCCTCATCACCGGCAGCGCCGGATTTATCGGCAGCGCCTTCGTCAGAATGCTTCTCGGCCACGGTCGTCGGCCTTCGCTGGGTCACGTCACTTTGGACAGTGCCGGCCTTAGGGACAAGCGTCTCGTGAGCCTCGATCTGCTCACCTACGCCGGTTGCCGCGAGAATCTCGATCCGGTCAAAAACGATCCGCGCCACACCTTCGTGCAGGGCGACATCCGCGACGCCGCTTTGGTGGAGAAGCTGATCCGCGAACACGGCATCGGCACGATCGTGAACTTCGCGGCCGAAAGCCACGTGGACCGCTCGATCGCATCCAGCTTCGAATTCGCTTCGACCAACGTGATGGGCACCGTGAACTTGCTCGACGCCGCCCGCAAGCACGGGCTGCGCTACCTGCAGGTGTCCACGGACGAAGTCTACGGCACGCTCGGCGACGCGGGCGCCTTTACCGAGGAAACCCCGCTCGCACCGAACTCGCCCTACTCAGCCTCGAAGGCCGCCTCGGATTTTTTTGTGCGCTCCTACGTGCACACCCACGGGCTCGATGCCGTGATCACGCGTTGCTCCAACAACTACGGCCCGTACCAGTTTCCCGAGAAGTTCCTGCCGGTCACCATCCTCGCGCTCCGCGAAGGCCGGCAAGTCCCGGTCTACGGCACGGGCAAGAACGTGCGCGACTGGCTGCATGTCGAGGACCACTGCGAAGGCATCTGGCTGGCGCTCACGAAGGGCCGCAAGGGCGAGGTCTACAACATCGGCGGCTACGGCGAGCGCGACAACCTGACCATGGTGCGTTTGCTCGCGGGTATCCTGGGCCGCGATCCCGAAAAATCCATCCGCTTCGTGGAAGACCGCAAGGGACACGACTGGCGCTACAGTGTGGACCCCACGAAATCCTCCCGAGAATTGGGCTGGAAGCCGCGTTGGACTTTCGACGAGGGCCTGAAGGATCTCGTAAACTGGTATCAGTCTTCGGAAGCCTGGTGGCGGCCCAAACTCACGAATTGATCACCAGCTGAGCCAACCGCGCCACATCCCCACGGCCTCGGGCCAGCGCCCGCCCAAGATCGCCGTCAATAACTCCAGGAAAACTTCGCCTGTAGCCACGACCTTCGCGGCCCAACGCCTGTTTGGGGGCCATGCATCGCGGAGAAAACGGCCACGACCCGCGATCTCGCGCTGCTGAATCGCGGCAAGGCCTCGCTCCTGACGCGGCGGCGTGCGCACTTGGAACACGACTTCTTTCATCGGCCGCACGCTCCAGCCTTTGCGCCCGACCAAGCGCCAAGCGAGCTCCAAGTCCTCGCCCCCGTTCGGGTAGGCCTCGCTCCACGCCCCGTCGGCCGCGAAGAGAAGCGCCGGCGCCATCAGCACCCGGCCAGCCCAATTGGGTTCCACTTCCGGAAAGTCGGGAGGCAAGGCTACCGCGCGAGCACGCCAACGGCTCAAATGGCCGCCCAGGCTCGCACGTTCTTGATCCAGCAAAACCGGACAAGAAAGCCGCCGCTTGTCGAGAGACCTCGCCAGGTAGGGGCGGAGCGCCACAAAGAAATCGGGATTGGCCTCATAGTCTGCGTCTAAAAACAGCACGTAGCCCTGCGGTTTTACGCGATACAACAGCTCGTTGTGTCCTCGCGCGTAGCCGCGGTGGATGGGCACCCGGTGGTAGCCGAGGCGCTCGTTCCACAGGTATCGCTCTTTCTGCACCGTTTTCTCGGCCAAATCGGCCGTGGCGGGCAGGCTTCCGCTGTCGAGCACCTCGATGCGCACGTCGAGGTCTTTGTAGCGCGCCTCGGCGTGCTGCCAGGCCAAGTGGAGCGACCCGAGCAGTGCGGCGAGATTTTCCGCCGAATCATGATGTAGGATGTGGATTGACAGCGCTTCCAATCAGAAAATTCTGAGAAGAACCGGGAGTCTTGTCTAGGGAGGAAACACGAGAATGCAAAAGATTGTTGCCCTTGCGCTCTTCACCGCCCTCGTTGGCCTCAGTGCCTGCGAACAAATTGGCCCGGTTTCGACGGTCCTCGCGGTCGAAGAAACCGTCACGCTCAAGGCCGAATCGGGCCGCTTCGTCACTCTGCCAGCGGGCTCGGACTTGAACGCGGCCTTCCTCTGGAAGAGCGACACCAAGAAGGCCTACGTCGACGTGCTCGGCGAGCGCGTCATTTTCCGCAATGCCAAGGCGAACTCCGCCCAGGACGCCGTGACGGCGGTGCCCGCTGCTTCCGGCCAGGTCTCTCACGGAGAACGAGTGGGGATCCAGGGTCAGCGCAGTCTCGTGTGCGAAGGCTCGCGCTGCGAAACCGTTCGTCGCTTTCGCCGCGACCAGCGCTGCACGCGCTATGAGCGTCGTGCCTACCAAGAATGCTGGCACGACCAGTACGGCCGCCCCTACTGCCAGACTCGCTGGGAAGACGTACCCGTACCCGGCTGGGAGCGCGTAGAAGTCACTGAGACGACGCGGAACTTCCGTTACCTGGTGACGATCTTCGGCGAGAGCACGGAGCGTTTCGCCTCCGGCAGCGTCACGCGTCCGGAAACCGAGAGCAGCGAGCGCGCCGTCAGCCCCTGCTACTGATCGCGGCAGCGCATCAAAGCCGAAGACAAATAAGCCGCATATAAATAGGTGCGGTCAAGCCCGAAAGGGCTTCAGGCCGATCCCGAAATGCGTAAGGCCAAAACTTCCGAGCGCTTGGGTTCGGTAGAGGTTTTTGGCATCAAAGACGGCCTTCAGCCGTAGCTTGCTCGCAAGCAATTCGAAATCCGGATTGCGAAACTCGTTCCACTCCGTCATCACGGCGAGCACGTCGGCCCCCTCGAGCGATTCCACGGCCGAACTCACGAGCTTGACGCGACCAGAATCCATCCAACGCCCGTGGAGACGACGGAAATTCTCCATTCCCTGCGGATCGTAGGCCACGATGTCGAAACCCGCTTCCGCTAGTTCGTTGACCAGAGAGATCGCCGGAGCCTCGCGCAAGTCGTCGGTCTCCGGCTTAAAGGACAAACCCCAGAGGGCGACCCGGCCCTTACTCATTCCCTTTGCCTCAAAGAAGGCACGGATACGACCCGGCACCACGCGACGCTGTCGCTCGTTGATGGTGCGCGTGGCCTCGATCAACGGAAGATCGCGCCCGAGAGATCGGGCGATGTTGGCGAAGGCTTGCACGTCTTTCGGAAAACACGAGCCCCCGTACCCCGGACCAGGATGAAGGAACTGACTGCCAATACGGGCATCGCGCGCCAATACACCGCGCACGTCGTAGATGTCGGCCTCCGCCACTTCCGCGAGCAGAGCAAGATCGTTGACGAAACTCACCTTCATCGCAAGGAAACAGTTGGCCGCGTACTTGGCTACCTCCGCAGAGCGATGACTCATGCGCAGCACGGGAGCGCCGGTACGCACGAAGGGCGCGTAAAGCTCGGACATGAGTTGATAAGCACGGTCCGAGCGACAACCCACCACCACGCGGTCGGGCTTCAGAAAATCCTCGATGGCCGTTCCTTCCTTGAGAAACTCGGGATTGCTGACCACCTCGACATCGTCCGGCAAAAGGGCACGACAACGATCCGCGGTCCCGACCGGCACCGTGCTTTTGAGTACGAAAATCGGCGCCGCGCGGCCCTGAGGGCGAGTGGCGAACGCCTCGGCCACGGTGTGCGCGACGGCTTCGACAAAGCGGAGATCAGCCGACCCATCGGCGTTCTCCGGAGTCTGCACCGCCACGAAAATAATGTCGGCGTCCGCCAGGCCTTCCGCAGCCTCCGTGGTGTAGCGCAGTCTCCCGGCTTGAACATTTCGCTGAAGAAACTCTCCCAGTCGCGGTTCAAAGATTGGAACCTGCCCCTGGCGCAGGGACTCCACCTTGCGGGCATCCGTGTCGACAAGCGTCACCGTATTGCCGAAGTCGGAAAAACAAGCCCCACTCACGAGCCCCACGTAACCGGAACCGAAAATTGTCAGTTTCATCGTGTGTGATATTACTACGCGAGGACATTGGCCCTCGCAACGAAAGGACCCCCATGAAAAACTCCCCCAAATGGCTCCTTGCTCTGCTCGCCTTAGCCTTCGCCTCTTGCACCCAAAAAACTCCGCAAAAAGAAATCTGGATCTACGCCAGCTTCTACCGCGAAGTGATTGCCCTCTATGAACCGGCCCTCAAAAAGGCGTTCCCGGACGTGAAGATCCAGTGGTTCCAATCGGGCTCTGAGAACGTGGCGGCCAAGCTTCAAACGGAGATTGCCGGCGGAAACCCTCAGGCCGACCTGCTCATCACTTCGGATTTGTTTTTCTACCTCGAACTCGCCAAGCAGGGGGCCCTCCTCCCGCTCCCGACTTCGCCGGGTCTCGCCCATCTACCCGCTGGCCATGTTTCCTCAGATAAAACGATCGCCGTCACTCGCTACCCAGTGATGGTCCTGGCCTGGAACAAAAGCGTGCCCGAGGCCGACCGGCCCAAGAGCTATAAGGACCTCGTCAATCCCAAGTACAAAGACAAGCTGACGATGCCGTCGCCGCTGGAGTCGGGCACCGCGATCACCTCCGTGATGTACCTCAAGCAGCTCTTCGGCGAAGACTACTTCAAACAACTTCGGAAAAACGAGATTCTCGCGGCCGGTGGCAACGGCTCGGCCATGGCTCGAATCCAGTCCGGCGAGCGCCCTGTAGGACTGGTGTTGATGGAGAATGTTCTCCAAGCGATGGAGAAGGGCAATTCCTCGGTCGGATTCACGATTCCCGCAGAAGGGGCCATTGCGATTCCGTCGCCGATGTCGGTGCTGAAAACCACCCGCAATCCGGAAGCCGCGCAAAAAATCTTCGAATGGTTCTTAGGCCCCGAGGCTCAAGGCATCCTCACGAAAGGCTGGGCTTATTCGGCTCTGCCCGGAAGCCCCCATCCCACGGGAGCCCCCGCGTGGGGCAGCTTCAAGACTCTTCCGTGGTCGCTCGAAACCTTCGCCACCTGGGGCGTCGAGAAGCAGGCCGTCAAAGATCTCTTTCAGAATACCGTTTTGAAGTAAGCCGCCCCGTGGCGCCTGAGGCCTTTGGCCGCTAACATCGGGGCGTGTCGGAGTTCTGGTCGAACGCCCTCCTCAATTCTTTGGTGGTCACCGTTGGCGTGACCCTCCTTTCTTGCGTCGTCGGCGTGCCGCTCGCGTGGCTGATGGAGCGAACCGACTTGCCCGGTGCTCGTTGGCTCGATCGCCTGGTGAGTTTTCCGTACGTGTTGCCTTCCTATCTTCTTGCGATTTCGTGGATCGTCCTTGCGAACCCTGCGGTGGGTTGGCTGAACCTCCTGGCCCAGCAGCTCCTGGGGCTCGAGAAACCTTTCAACATCTACGGGCTCGGCGGCATCATCTTCATCGAAACCACGGCCCTCATGCCCATCGTGTACCTCTCGTACAAAGCAGGACTCAGCCAGCTGAGTCCTTCTCTCGAAGAAGCCGCGCGGCTCGCCGGGGCTTCTCCCTGGCAAATTTTCCTGCGCATCACCACGCCCATCCTCAAGAACACACTGCTCGCGGCACTCATCTCGATCTTTCTCGCCTCGCTCGCTAGTTTCGGCGTGCCCGCCATGATCGGTGGCCCGGGTCGGGTCTTCGTGCTCACCACGGGCCTGTACTCCCTCGTAAAACAAGGCAGCTTGGACTCGCTCGCACAGTCCTTTCTGATCGCCACGTACATGGCAGGCTTTGCGCTCCTCTTTGTGCTCCTCACTCAACGACTCAGCTCAAAAAAATCCTCCGCAATGGGCGGAGCCACCAGTCGCCCCTCCCTCGTGGGGCTAGGCGCCTGGCGCTACCCGCTGTCGGCTTTCGTGTGGAGCTTCTGGCTCCTCTTCGTAGGCATGCCGCTGCTGGCACTGGTGCTCTCGTCGTTCCAGCTAAATCCCGGGGAACTGAGCCTCTCCAGTTTTGGATTACGCCAATGGGGTTACGTGCTCTTCGACCTGCCCGACTTCCGCCGTGCCATCACCAACAGCCTCATGGTGGCCACCCTCTCGGCGCTCTTCATTTTGTTGCTGTCGCTCGCTGTGGCGCTCAGCTCGTGGAAAGGTCACCATTCTCGGTCGCGCAGTCGCTACTTCGTCCGCACGGTCGATGCGTTGTCTGCCCTCGCGTACTCGACGCCGGGAACCGTGCTCGCGCTGATCCTGCTCTTCCTCTTTGCCAAACTCCCGGGACTGGGCCTGGCGAACACTCTCACTGCACTCGTGCTCGCTTGCTCGATTAAGTACTTGCTCCTGGGCATCAAAACGGTGGAGCCTGCCGCCTTTCTCGTTCACCCCTCCCTGGTGGAAGCCGCGCGACTGTCGGGTGCCAGCGCTCCCCAACGCGTCCTGCTGATCTGGATGCCGCTGTTGAAACGCGCGCTGTGGGCTGCGGGCATCCTTGTGTTCATGCCGGTCCTCTCGGAGCTCACGATGTCGATCCTCTTGCACGGCCCAGGCACCGAAACGCTTGGCGTGCTGCTCTTCCAGCTTCAAGAGTATGCCGATCGCACGTCGGCCGCCGTGATCGGCACGATGCTGTTGGCCAGTCTGTTCCTGTTTGACTTCATCGTCCGGAGGAAACCCACCCATGAGTCTTGAAGTCCGTCATGTGATCAAAAGTTTCGCCGGCGGCAAGCGCGTGCTCGACGACGTCTCGCTCGACCTGCCTTCCGGTCAGTTCTCGGGACTCCTCGGTCCCTCGGGTTGCGGCAAGACGACGTTGCTCAGGATTCTCGCAGGTCTCGACAAGCCCGACGCCGGCGCGGTCAGCCTCGATGAGTTCCCGATGCTCGACATTAACCTGGAGAGCGGCAAGGGGCTTTTCGTGCTGCCCGAGAAGCGCAACATCGGGATGGTTTTCCAGAACTACGCCGTGTGGCCGCACATGACGGTCTTTGACAACGTGGCCTTCCCCCTCCGTATGCGGAAAGCCTCGAATGCCGAAATCGCCAAGGAAGTTCCTCAGGCCCTGGCGACCGTGCTGCTCACCGGCTTGGAAAAACGCCGCCCTAATGAGCTCTCCGGGGGCCAGCAGCAGCGCGTGGCGCTTGCGCGTTCACTGGTACAGAAACCTCGTTTACTTCTCCTCGACGAGCCGCTGTCCAACCTCGACGCCCACTTGCGCGATCTCATGCGCAAAGAGATCCGTCAGATCCAGCGCGCCCTCGGAATCACCGCGGTGATCGTCACTCACGACTGGGAAGACGCCTCCAAGATCTGCGACCGCGTGGTGGTTCTGAACAACGGACGAATCGAACAGACAGGTACTCCCGCCGACCTGCTCGCCAATCCCAGCTCCGAGTTTGTGCGTCAGCTCACGCGCGTGCGCGCGGCGGACCATTGATCCATGAGGACTTTGACCGCCTTCGGACTAGCCTCGTTCCTCGCCTCGACCGCTCTCGCTGCCAACTCGGTCCCGACCCGTTGCACTCAGCTGACGGAACGCGAGCTCGGAAAATGGAAAGCTCCCGAGCCCGACCCCGGCTCCCTCGACCGCATCCGGTTGGACGCCCGGGATTTCGAGAAGATCCGCCAGGCCGAAGAGATGGACTACGCCGCCGCGCTTCTCGAAGCCGAGACAGCGTCAAAGAAAATCTCCCCGGGCCTTCTGCAAGTGATACGCATTCGCTCCAAACGCACCACTCTCGCGCGGCCCGAGGTGGCCAAGCTCCGGAGCGCCGCGCCCAGCGATTCGCGTTTGTCGGCCACGATCAATGCCGGACTCGCTTTCGCGAGTCTGCGAGCCACGTTGGACACTCCCAACGAAAGAATGATCGCGCTCGGCGAGACCGAGCAAAATTTTCAGTTCACTTCGGTCGCCCGCGGCCAAGGCTTTGAGTTCGAGCTCGACCGCGAATGTCGCATCCTAGGCATCGGGCTTTTCGAAAAAGCCCAAATGCCGGTGCGCAAAATGACGTCCGCCCTCTGTGGGACCTTCAACCGCCTCACCACCAGGCCCCCGCCCTGGAGCCCAAACGACGTTTTCAAACTAATGATGGCCGTGTACCCGTCAGACGAACCCGGCTCCGAAACTCAAAACAAAGAGCGCCTTGATCGCACGGTCACACAGGCCAAGCTCTGTCGCGAGTACGCCGAGTTTCTCGCCCCCGAACTTACCCAATCCGAAGCCGCCAACGCCGCCCACGCGACCCCCACTCCCACGGACACGCCCACCGCGCCGCCCGCAACGCCTGCACCTCAGCCGGAATAAAAAAAGGGCCGATCCGCGAGGACCGACCCTTCGGTAAGGACGAGAGGAGCTCGAGTACTTAGGCTTTGCCGAAGTAGCTCTTGAGGCCTTCCGTGTTGGCGGTCATGGCTTTGTCGCCCTTCTTCCAGTTGGCCGGGCAAACTTCGCCGTGTTCCTTGTGGTACTGGATAGCGTCGACGACGCGCAGAACTTCTTCCACGTTACGGCCGAGCGGCAAGTCGTTGATGGTCACGTGACGAACCGTTTGCTCGGCGTCGATGAGGAAGAGTCCGCGGAACGCGATGGCGGCGTCTTCGAACAAGGTTCCGTAGCTACGAGCAATCGTCTTGTGGATGTCCGAGAGGATCGGGTACTTGACGCCTTCGATGCCGCCTTGGGCCTTCGGCGTGCGCAACCAAGCGGTGTGCGAGAACTTGCTGTCGATCGAGCAAGCGAGCACTTCGCAATTGCGCTTCTTGAACTCTTCGATCTTCTCGGAGAACGCGTGCAGTTCGGTGGGACAGACAAACGTGAAGTCGAGCGGGTAGAAGAACAGGCAAAGATACTTGCCCTTGTAGTCGTTCAGCGTGATCTTTTTGATGTCTTGACCGATCGCTGCTTCGGCTTCGAAATACGGGGCCTTTTTACCGACGAGAGTTTCCATGCTTCAAAATCCTCCTTATGGATCACCGAGGGTTTAGCATAGAATTATTCTAAACGGCCACCGTCCGCTGCGTGAGGCTTCAAATCGGGGCGTGTAGAAAGCGACGCAGAGCGCGCGGCAAGAAGGACGCCGCCGGCAGGGCATACTTCCGTCCCTCATCCGAAAACAGCAGTCTACCGAGCAGACGCCCCCGCTCCCAAATCCTAGTCAGGCGTGAGCCTTCCTTGTGGTTCCAGGCCTCGGAAAGACGCAGAAGGCTGTCTCGGTCCATTTCGGGGCCTTCGGACGTGGGCCAGAGGGCCACAAGACGCTCCGCTTGCTCCAGACTCTCGAGTTCGTCCAAATTCGCAGCCGGATGGGCCGTGCCCAAGGATTCGCCAAAAACAAAGGCCCCCGGAGCCACAAAGCCCGGATTACCCACGCGGAACGTTAAGGTTTGCACCCGGGCACCGGGGTTCACCATAAACAAGGCCCGCCACGGCGCCGGGCCGGCCCCCCGAGAATTGCGCAGGGATTCGAGCGCACGCTCAATCGGGTAGCGTGACGACGCGTAAAACGAAAGAGAATATCCGCCCCGCGGATGCGGCTCGAGAAAGGCTTGGGCCCCCTCGAGCTTCTGGAACTGACACGGCGCACCCTGAGCGATGCGGCCCTGGGGCAACCAAAGCTCGGCCGCTTCGATGCGCTCGGTGCGGAGACGATTCCGTACAAGAGGCCAACCCGCAAGATCTTCCACCGGCGCATCCAAAAAGACCGGAAGCTCTCCGAAATGCTGCAAACTCGGTGGCACCAGCATCCGGCGTTCGAAAACCTTCACGCCCGAAGCGACGGCAATTTTCTTGAGGCTCTCAAACAGTTCTTGGCGGTCCACCCAGCGGTCAGCCGAGGAATTTTTCCCCCAGGCGAAGCCGTAGCGAACTCCGGAGGGCAGTCCCCAACTTTCGAGACCCGGGGCTTTTCCCAAGAAGGTCATCCGGTCCCCGCCCCGTGCACCCACGGCACGCAGCAAGCGCAAAGCCTCCACCGAAACCCGTGCCGGGCGCAAGCGCGGTCGAAACTCGGCGAGTTGCCACTCGACGTCCCAGCCCGCTTGCGCGAGTCGAGCCGCCAAGTAGGCCGCGCCGATGGTCGATCCGTATACCAAACCCTTCATGTGTCTGTAGGGAAGTGTAGCAGACAAGGACACGGGGCAGTATAAGTGGACCGCATGAAAATCATGGTCTTCGGTTCGACAGGATTTATCGGTGAACGTCTCGTAAAAAAACTCCACGAGAAGGGGCACGAAGTCGTGCGCGCAACCCTGCGAGGGAAGCACGGAAGCTGGGAATCCGAGGTCGCCCATTGCGACGCCATCGTGAATTTGGCCGGAGAATCTCTCTTCAACAAACGCTGGAACACCGACGTCAAAGCCGCCATCTACGATTCGCGCATTCAAGGAACCCATCGCATCGTCGACGCGATCGGCGCCGCCAAGAAAGCCGGAGGCAAGATCAAGGTCCTGGTGAACGCCTCGGCCGTGGGCTTTTACGGTCCCAGCTGGGACGAACTCAACGAATCCTCCCCCGAGGGCTCCGACTTTCTCGCCTTCGTTTGCCGTGACTGGGAAGCGGAAGCCCGCCGAGCCGAAGGCACCTTCGGCGTGCGCACCGTGATCACGCGTTTGGGCATCGTGCTGGGCTCCGAGGGTGGCGCGCTCGCAAAACTCGTTCTGCCCTTCAAGCTCGGCGTGGGCGGCCCCATCGACCTGGGCAAACAGTGGACCTCGTGGATCCATGTCGACGACGTAGTGGGCATCCTCATGCACGCTCTCGAGAACGAAAGCGTTCGCGGCGTGCTCAACGCCACCGCACCCCAACCGGTCACCAACAAGGAGTTCTCCAAGGCCCTGGGCCGCGCTCTCCACCGTCCGAGCTGGTTGCCGGTTCCGGGCATCGCGCTCGGCATCCTGTTGGGCGAAGTGGCGGAAATTCTTGTCACGGGCCAGAAGGCCCTGCCTAAGCGCACCCTGGAGAGCGGTTACACCTACCGCTACCCGGCGATCGACGCGGCCATGACCGCGGCCGTCGCGAGCTGATTTGATTTGCGCATGTCTCCGGGGCTAAACCGGAGACATGGGTACCACACCGAATCTCCAGACCACGTCCGAACTCTCCTGCCTCGCCAACCGCTTCGACCACGTCGAAGTGGCGGTGCAGAACATCGACACCGTGGAAGAGCTCTTCAATCGCGTGGGCTTTGCCCGCACCCAGGAACGCAAGGACGCCAGCGGCACGAGCCGCCTGATGATCCAGGGCCACACCCGCGTTCTCCTGACACAAGGCACCCCGGGCACGTTTGCTGCCGACTACGTCGCCAAACACGGCGACGGCTTCTGCTCGCTGGCTTACGCGGTTCCGAGCGCCCGCGAAGCCTATGACACGGCCATGAAGCGCGGTGCCGAATCCGCTCTCGTGCCTACCACCACGGACGATCGTTGGGAGAGCCACTCCGTTCACACCACGATGAGCGCGATTCGCAGCATCGGCGATCTACGGGCCACGTTCGTCGATCGCAAAGCCCAACTCGACGGGAGCGACATCGGAACCTTCGATATGCGGGCTCCGTTTGCTGCGGGCTTCCGTCCGTCCCTGAGCCCGCGTCCCGTGGAAAACGTGGGGCTTCTCTCGATGGATCACCTCACCAACAACGTCGAAATGGGCCAAATGGAACGTTTCGCGAAGTTCTACCGCGACATCTTTGGTTGGGTGGAAACCCGCTACTTCGACGTGCGCACGGACCAAACCGGCATCAACTCCAAAGTGCTCCAGTCCCCAGATTCCGGCGTGCGTATTCCCATCAACCAGGCCACCGAGAAGCAAAGCCAAGTACAAGAGTTCTGCGACCGCCACAAGGGCGCGGGCGTGCAGCACCTCGCCATCAGCACCCACGACATCCGCGCCACCGTGCGCGCCATGCGGGAGCGCGGCTTCCTTTTTCTGGATCCGCCGCCGGACACTTACTACGAGGATCTCCCTCAGCGCGTACCCGGCATCAAGGAGCCCGTCGCGGAACTTCGGGCCCTCGGCATCCTGGTGGACGGCGATGAAAAGGGTTACCTGCTGCAGATTTTCACACGCGACCAAATCGGCCCGTTCTTTTTTGAAGTCATTCAGCGTCGAGGCCACATGGGATTTGGCGACGGCAACTTCAAAGCGCTCTTTGAGGCCGTCGAGCGCGATCAGAAACGCCGCGGTGTTCTTTAGTTCTCGAGCTGATCCTCGATACCTCGATCGAACACACAGCGATCACCTTCGCCCGGCAGCTAAGGCTTCTTAGGGTCGTTGCTCGGCTTCCATTCGCGCAAGATTTTTGCGACCGCCTCGAGCGAAGCGCGGGGCTTGCGATTCCCCGTGGCGTAATCAATTTCGATCAACCCGAAGCGGGACTTCAACCCCTCCGCCCACTCAAAGTTGTCCGTAAGCGACCAGTGCAAGTAACCCACCACCGGCACACCGGCACTTTGCGCCCGCTGCAAGGCGGCCAAGTGATCGGCGGTGAACTGCGCTCGCCACTGGTCTTGAGCGTCGGCGAGACCGTTCTCGGTGACGAAGATCGGCAGGCGATAGCGGACATAGATGTCTTTGGCCGCCTGCTCTAAGCCATCCGGGTACATCTCCCATTTGAGATCCTGCTTGGGCCCGGGCCCTTCTTCCACCACCACGAAGGGCGGCTTCGGCGTGAACTCCACCATCAGTCGCCCGTAGTAATTGAGTCCCGCGTAATCCATCGACGAACGTCCGCCCAGTTCCACGCGGTCGCGCACGATCTCCGAGCCCGGCATCCAGAACAAAATCTTGCCGCTGTGGAGCGAGTCGAGAAACTGCGTGTTGAAAGCCCAATTCGAGAGGCGCGCAAACCACGGGTCCAGCCACTTTCCCACCGGTTGAAAAACACGCCAGTGCGCGGCCACACTCCAAAGGGTGTCGGGGTGCTTCACCCGCTCCGCCACCACGGTGAGCAAGTGCGCCTTGGCCATGTTGGCCGCCGCACGCATGGCACCACGAGCGTCGTCCCGCCGCCCAGGGGGCCACTCGCCCTTGAGGTAACCTTGGTGCACAAGCACCATGGGTTCGTTGAAAGTCATCCACAAACGGACATTGGCGGGAGCCAGGGCCAAGCGATCGGTGACCTTGCTCGCATAGCGACTAAACAACGCCGCAAACTCGGGAGCCTCCAGGCCTCCTTTGTCCGCGAGCCAGGCCGGAAGCACGAAGTGGTGCAGGGTGACCACGGGCTCTTGCCCCCGACGGCGGAGGGCCACGAGCATTTGTTCGTAGTGAGCAAGGGCCTTGTCGTCAAAGACTCCCTCACGGGGCTCGATCCGCTCCCACGCGATGGAAAGGCGAAAAGCCTTCGCGCCCAGCTTTTCGCTCCAGGCGAAATCCTCCTCGTAACGATTCCAAAAATCGGAAGCGCGTTCAGCATTGCTGGCATCTTTTATTTTCCCAGGAATTTTCGTCCAACGCGTCCAATCGCTCTCGACCGGAGAGCCTTCCACCTGAAAGGCCGAGTTCGAAACCCCTCCCAAAAACTCCGGAAAGGGCCAGCCTTCGGCTCCTGCAGTGGCTGCGACCAGCGCAAGACCCAGCAAGGATGTCTTCGACGATGCTTTCACCAAACCCTCTTTCATCAGGCCCTCAATAGAAGAGCGTTAGGAGGAAATTCCCCTGGATACGCTGATACTGATACTGCGATTTATTGGAGGAAAAACTCATGTTTCCGATGATCTGCAGACGGGTTTCCATCCACGATGTCCACAGGCGCGAAACGGAACCCGTATACCGCACCAGCCAATCTTTGCGGTCCGAGGCGGTCTGATAATACGGCGTGTACTGCAGGGCGAGCTCTTGGCCCAAAGACAGCGCCCAGGACTCGACCAGGGGCCGATCCCATTTTCCGAGAACCGTCAGTGCCGCATAGGAATTTTCGCGCCCCTCAGACGGACGATACTCAACGTCGATACCCGGACCATAGACGTTCGGCGTCCGGCGAAACAGATAGCGCCACGAAAGCAGGTACGACGTTGCTCGCAGATCATAATCCGGCAAAGCCGCGACTTCCCGAGGCCGAACAAGGGCCCATTTGAAACTGGTATCCATCACGGCCGAAGGATTCGCAGCGGGGCCGATTCCCCGAGACCACTTCAAGTCGAAACTGGTGCTCGCCAAGTACTCGCCGGATTTGCCGAAAGGGCCGCGGTAGAGCGAGTTGTAACCGAGCCCCAGCGTCGCGGTGTTTTTGGGGTTCATCGTCCAGCCCAAGGAGGTGCTTGCGTCGTAGGACTGGATATCGCTCGTTTCCACGAGCTGCCCGTTGGAGTGGTGCAAAGCAACGGCCGTAAGGCGATAGCGATTGTCGAAGCGATCCCCCAGAGGCGGCTTCAGTTCGGCGTAGACGACACCCAGAAACGGAAAGGAACTGACGTTGCTCAGGCTGTAGTCGGCCGGCGAAAGTTCCTGCGGCAGCGAGACCACGTTGGAATCGTAGCCCGCACTCGCCACCAGCGCCGCGGAGAACCACTTGCGATCGTAGTTGTAGGCAGCTTTCGCCTTACGAAGCTTCTCGAGCCGAGACTTGGCCAGTTGCACGAGACCCGCGTCCGACGCGAAGTCGATCGTGTCCAGGTATGCGGACTCGGCCTCCTCGAAGCGTTCGTCGTTTTCAGCGATCACGCCCAGGTAAAAACGCGACTGCTCGGCGTAGCGCGGATGCTGTTTTCGTGCGAGCTCCCGAAAGATTGTTTCCGCCTCGACGTCTTTGCGAGCCTCCACGAGGCAAAGCGCCCGGTAATAGCTCACATCGTCCGCGTTGCGGGGATCGCGATCGGCTTCGAGAAAATCCTCGTTCACGGTGGCGCAACCCTGCTGGTGGAAACGAGCGATGCCATGCCCCAAATGGGCCTGGGACAACTGATCGGGCCTGAGTTTCTCTCGTCGTTTGAGCATACGCCCGAAAGCCTCAAGACCAACGTCGTAACGCTTGGCCCCGAGGGCCCGCCAACCGATGTCAAAGAGTTTACGAAGTCCCTGATCCTCCATGAGACTGCGGCGCCGTGCGGCTTCGTCCGCGCTCAGGAGAGCCGTTTGCAAATGAGGTTCCAGCACGATCCGGATTTCCTCATTGCCCCGCAAAGTACGGTACCCGAGCTTGCGCCAGCGCGGCTGATCGAACACGAGCGAGCGCGAGTAATAGAAGCCAACGCCGTTCGGAAAGGGCACGCGCTGGGGAACGGAGCTTTTGTCGATCTCCAGCACGCTGAACTCGGGTGTGAGAATCGGCTTTTCGGGATCGAAGAGGTTTCGAACGGAATCAGAAAGCAGGAAGTTCTCGTCGCCCACGTCGAGCACGGCCTCGCGGCCGGTTTCCAGGTTGCGAATGCGCACTTTCTTGCCCTTCACCGAAGACGGCAGATCGATGCGCAAAGGATGGTCGAGGCGAATAGGGCCTTCCTGAGTCGCCGCCGACTTCGCGTTCTGCGCGTGAGCCGAAAGGCCCCCCAAAAGCGCAACGGAAATAAGAAAACGCGAAGGAAGCACGATGAAGATCACTTTAGCAGCGCCTCCGAAAAAGACGAAGCCCGGCTCCCCCGAAGGAGAGCCGGGCTTCGAAAGCGTCCTTGCGGATGAGCTTAGAACTTGTGAACGGCGGCAACGGCAACGCCGTGAGAGGCCGTACCACCCGTGGGCTTAGCCATCGAGTAGTCGAGCTTCACAGTGAAGTCGCTGGTCATCTTGAACTGGGGGCCGACCGTGAGGCCGAGCATCTTGCCGGCCACAACGAGGTCCTTCACGTATTCCACGCGCAAACCAGCGTCCACGACGTCGGTGAGGCCGTAGCCGAGGATACCGCCGATGCCGATGCCCGACGAACCGCCGGTGGGCTTGCTGAAGAGGAAGTTCACGTCAACCGACAGCTTGTCGAAGGACGTGCCTGCGATGACATCCAAGAGGAAGTTCTTCGTGCCGCCGACAGGGCGGGAGAAGAGAGCTCCGACGGAAGCCTTCAGGTTGTCCATCTTCGTGGAGATCTTGGCGCCGAAGTCCGGGTTGCCTTGGTTCGCCATGAAGTTCGTGTCGGCCGGGTTCGCAACGACGAGACCAAGACCCAGCATGTCGCTGAAGTCATAGCCGGCGTAGAGACCGGTGTGGGACACGGGGACAGCGGCGTACAACATGCCTTGCGACGAGAAGCGGATGTCCGTGGAGTGCACCGACTCGTAGCCGTAGATGCTGTGCCATTGGCCCAGCTTCCAGGAGAAGCCGTTCTCGTACTTCCAGGTCACGTAGGCTTGGGACGCCGGGCTCGCGCCCACATCCAGGCCTTGGCCCGAAGCGGATCTCGCAACGGCGAGATCAAGAACACCTTCGCCCGCGCCCATCGACTTGGAAACCCAGAGGGATCCTTCATGGATGGCGAAAGAGTTGGTGTCGTCCTTTACCCAGTTGAATTGAGCATCGACGTGACCGCCCACTTTGAGGCCGTCGGCGGCATAGGCTGCCGTGGTGGCGAGCATCGCGCTCATAAGTCCGAAACGCTTGATCATTAGGTGTTTCCTCCTTGGAGCGCCGACCCACAAGAGGGCCTGTCACGATCCGATGTTTACCTGGGAACCATTATGCCGCTGAACCAATATTCCGCAAGTTAGCCCCATACGGGCCCATAGCGCGGCGCGGCAACGGCGTTGGGAGGACTCCCCATGGCCCACATTCGCCTCGCCCACGCAGTCCCGGCTTGACTCAAGAATATCCATTACCTACGAAGCTTCCATGGCGAAGAAATCAGATCGCATTGTCATTGTTCTCCAGTGCACCGAAGCGGAAAAAGAAGGCAAGACGGCCAGCCGCTACTACACGAAGAAGAACAAAAAGACCTCGACCGAGAAGCTTGAGCTCCGCAAGTACAACCCGTACCTGCGTCGCGTGACGCTGCACAAAGAAACGAAGGCCTGATTTTCCGCCCTGCACTCAGGGCTCCGGAAATTGAGTATTCTCTTGGGGAGTGAGCGCTTCACAACTCCTCCCCTTCTCTTGGAAACATCGTCAACAAGACATCGATGAACTCGCGGCCCGTCCGCGCGTTTTCGATTTGGCCATCGTGGGCGGCGGCATCACCGGTGCGGCCGTGGCGCGCGATGCGGCTCTTCGCGGGCTCAAAGTACTCCTCGTCGAAAAAGACGACTTCGCTTCGGGGACGAGCTCTCGCTCGTCGAAACTCGTTCACGGGGGCGTACGCTACCTCGAACACGGTGAGTTCGGATTGGTCGCCGAGAGCACGCGCGAGAGGGCGCTCCTCTGGAAGCTTGCCCCCGAACTCGTTCACCCGATGGCCTTTCTCTTTCCCGCCTACGAAGATTCGCGCGTGCCGCTCTGGAAGCTCAGCGCTGGTCTTTGGCTCTACGACCTCCTCGCGCTCTTCCGAACCCCCAGCCTGCACAAAAAATACGACGCGTCTGAGACTCGCCAGCTCGAGCCGCAGCTGCGAACTGAGCGTCTGACCGGATCTATCTTCTATTGGGATGGCTCCACCAACGATGCCTTGCTCACGTTGGCGAACGTTCTCGATACACGAGCCCACGGTGGCGTGACTCTCTCCCGCGTGCGCCTGACGGGCGTGGAGTGGAATGCCACCGAGTCGCGCACGCCGAAGGGACATCTCCTCAAACTGAATGACGAAAAAACGGGCCGGGAGTTTTCGGCGCGCGCGCGCGTCGTCTGCTGCGCGGCGGGCCCTTGGACAGACTTCATTCCCGGCCTTTGGCCCGAGGGCAAGGGTCCCGGCGCGGGCGCGCCGCGCCTGCTTGCCACCACGCGCGGCTCGCACATCGTCGTGCCGGCTTCGCGCCTGCCTACCAAACACGCCGTCGTGCTCACGCATCCCAAAGATGCCCGAGTGCTCTTCAGTATTCCGTGGGCGGATTCCACGATCCTCGGCACCACCGATCTATTCGACCGCGAGAATCCCGACCAAGTGGCGATCTCGTCCGAGGAAGTCGATTACTTGCTGGATGCTGGCAACCATTTCTATCCCGGCGTGAAACTGAAGCGCGAAGACGTGCTCAGCACCTGGTCCGGCTTGCGACCGCTCTTGGCGCCACCCGAGAACGCCTCGGAATCCGAGATTTCGCGGGAACACCACATCGAATGGCGCGAGCCGGGCCTCGTCGTGGTCGCGGGCGGCAAGCTCACCACCCACCGCGAAATGGCACAGCAAGTCCTTGAGCGGGTCGAGATCGAAACGAAAACCTGGGTGCCGGTGCCGGGCCCCGTCTACGCCGCCACGCTTACCAAAGAACGCCCGCTGCCGCTCATCGGCAGCGAGCGCGACGGCCCGGCGCTCCCTCGCGACGAGCGACTCGCCGAGATCTGCCGCACGCAGATCGTCCTTTCGCTGGAGGATCTCTTCGTGCGTCGCACCGACGTATTCTATCGGGAACCCACCAACGGCTGGTCCCATCTGCCTCGTCTCAAATCAATGCTGTGTGCAGAACTCGGCTGGTCCGACGACGACTGGACGAAACAAGTCGAAGCGTACCGAGAATACTTGCGCAAGAACCTGTGGGCGCCGCTCGGACGATCGGAACCCGTTTAGCTGCCCGTAAGTCCGGCACTCCGCAGATTTTCCACCAGGGCAATCGCCACCGCATGTGCCCGGGCGGGATCCTCGGGATAGTCAAGTTCGCGGTAGAACTGCGCAAGTTTGCTTTCCTTCATCACGGCGTGCCCGATCCTAGGGGAATGCTATGATCGGGTCATGCTCCCGAACGAGGAATTTAGCACTTTCGCCGCTCTGAAAGATCGTTTTGCAAAAGGGGAAACCCGCTCGGAGGAGTTCCGCCGCGAACAGCTCAATAAGCTGCAGCGCTTGATCGAAGAGCACCGCACCGAGATCGAACAGGCCTTAGCCAAAGATTTACGTAAGTCTTCCTTCGATGCTGAGATCAGCGAGATCGGCGTCACGCTCTCCGAGATTCGCCACGCCCAGAAGTCCCTGCGTCGCTGGATGAAACCGCGCTGCGTGTCGACTCCGCTGCTTCTCCAGCCCGCGCGCAGCCGGGTGAGACCCGAACCCGTGGGGGTGGTGCTGATCATTTCGCCCTGGAACTATCCCCTGAATCTCCTCTTCGGCCCCCTGGTCGGAGCCTTGGCGGCCGGTAACTGCGTGGTCCTGAAACCCTCAGAGTTGGCCCCCGCCACTTCGACTCTCCTCACCCGTCTGGTGAATTCCACCTTCGCCGCCGACGTCGTGCGAGCGGTGGAAGGCGGCCGCGAAGAGACAACCCGGCTTTTGGCCCTTCCCTTCGATCACATCTTCTTTACGGGGAGCACCGAGGTAGGCCGCGTGGTGATGCAGGCCGCAGCCAAGAACCTCGTGCCCGTAACTCTGGAACTCGGCGGCAAGAGTCCCTGTTTCGTGCTGAGCGACGCCGATCTCAAAATCAGCGCACGGCGCATTGCGTGGGGCAAATTCCTGAACGTCGGGCAGACCTGCGTGGCGCCGGATTACGTTCTTGTCGACGCCCAAAAGAAAGCCGCCTTTCTGGAGGAGCTCTCAATCGCCCTTCGAGAATTTTGGGGCCAGGACCCGCGCACCAGTCCCGACTACGGCCGCATCATCAACTCCAAGCACTACGACCGGCTTGTCGGTCTGCTGAACGAATCCCTGAGGAGCGGAGCTCGCACGGTGGTCGGGGGGCAAACGGAGAGCGTCGAGCGCTACATCGCGCCCACGGTGTTGGACCACGTGACCTGGGAATCTCCGGTGATGCGGGAGGAAATCTTCGGCCCCCTGTTACCGGTGATCGCCTTCGACACCCTTGAGGAAGCCATGGCGCAGGTGCGAAATCGCCCGCGCCCGCTCGCACTCTATGTCTTTACCGACGATGAGACACAAGAGCGCGCCGTCACCGAAGGCCTTTCCTTCGGAGGCGGCTGCGTCAACGACACCATCGTGCACCTAGGTAACTTGAATCTGCCCTTTGGCGGCATCGGCGCGAGCGGCATGGGCGCCTACCACGGCGATCGTTCGTTCGAGGTGTTCAGCCACTTCAAGGCTCTGCTGCGCCGCCCGTTCCGCTTCGACGTCAAGGTCCGGTATCCGCCTCACTCCGCAAACAAACTGAAACTGGTGCGGTGGCTGCGAACCATCTTCGGCTAGTTTTCCGAGCGTGGCGGAGATCAAGAATTGCGTTTGAGGTAGATCGCGATCTCAAGCTTGCTCAAGCCCGCCGGCAAAAAGCGAGCAAAAAGAACGGCTCCGCCCAGGGAACGCTCCACACGGTGCCAGTCCGTGAGCACCAACTCGCGTACTCCGATGCCGACGTAGGCAACGCTTTGCTCTCTATCCCCCGAGTAGTAATCGCGCAGCGCGCCTCCGGACTCGTCCCACACCTCGCTCAGCGTGCCCGTCTCGAGCGAAAGCAGATGCGTCACGGGCAGACTACGGAAGAGATGCCACACCCACCACACCACGCTCACGGGCGCGCTGGGCCCCTCGGGTCCGAAGTTCGGAACAAGTGCGGCGTACTCGCCGCGACCCAAGGCTGCTTCGGTCTCTACGTCGGCAAGTTCATCCGTAGGTAGCCACAGACGAAGCTTGAGTTCCGGAAAATCCACGAGAGCGCGGGAAGCTCGCCCCTCGACGACAAGTCCTAAGGCACGGGCCCCGAGCGCCTGCACGTCGTGGCCAAGTTCGCGCAACATCCCGTCACGGGCCGGAACCACCACCCGGCCCAATGTGAAAGCTTCGTTTTTCATCCGTGACGCCACTCGAGGGCTTCCCAAAACTTCAAGGCGGCCGCCACGCTCTTTGCGGCATCGTCGGAGGAGCCAAGCACCGGCGCGAGCTCCATCAAATCAGCGCCGATGAGCGGAATTTGCTCGGAACAACGGCGGATCACCGTCTCAACCCAGGCCGCACTCAAACCGTCGCGCTCGGGCGTGCCCGTGGAAGGAATCGCAGCGGCATCGGTGCCATCCACGTCGTTGGTGATGTAGAGGGACTTGCAGCCAAGCTTGCGCCAATGTTTGACAAGCTCCTTGGCGAAATCTTCGGGGTCGCGTGCGCGACAATCCGCTGCCCATTCCTGGCGCACGCCGAACTCGCTCTCCCAATGCGCCCGGGGGTAGCGACTGGCACGAATTCCCACTTGCACCCAGGCGGCGGGCTTCCTGAACGCGCGAACGGCATGCGCGGTCCAGGTACCGAAACAATGGTCGATGCCGAAACGGGATTCCAAGAGATCCGTGTGTGCGTCGAAATGCAGCACGCCGAGATCCCGGGTGCGTCCCAGCTTCGTCAGCGCCGCAAAGACAGCGCCCGAGATCGAATGGTCCCCGCCGATCGTGAGCGGGCGAAGTTTCTTGGAGACCCGGAGAATCTCGACAAGCGTGGTCTCCGTAAGATTCAACGGGGAAACCGGGAAACCCGGACGGTAAGACTCGGCCCACAGCGCGCGGCCGCTGGCACGGAGCTGTCGTGCGGAAAGCATCGCGTCGTGGGAGAGTTGAGGAATGCAGGCGATGTCGCCGAGGTCCCAGGCAGCCCATTCCGGATGCACGCGATAGGCCGCGCTCCGCAGCGCAAGTGGTCCATGCGCGGCCCCTCGACGAATCCCTCCACCCGAATCGGAGGGCACGCCGAGGATAAAGAAGGGCGGCGGCGATTTGCGCCAAGCCGAGAGTTTCTCTTTGACCAGAAGCGGCCACTCCGAAATGTCGCGATCCGCATGCCATAGGCGAAAGTAGTCGCGGGCGGACTGTGACCCCGTGCTCACGGTGAGAACTCCCCCACCCGGCGAGCGTAGCAAGGTCGCGGAGCGCGGAGCGGAGGAAGCGGCCATGGGGCCCACTGTATACCGTGCCGAGGATTTAGACAGCCGTCGGCGAGGCCACTGCCCACGACTCCCTCGATGACGGCCAAAAAACTCCCTCAGGCTCCCGCGAATCCCCGTCGCCAGCTCGCCGCCACCGGGCTATAGATCTCATCCATGGACGTAAGGAACATCATCATCATCGGTTCTGGGCCCGCGGGTCTGACGGCCGCGATCTACGCCGCCCGAGCCAACTTGAAACCGCTTATGATCGAAGGCTACCAGGCCGGAGGTCAGCTCATGATCACCTCCGAGGTGGAAAACTTCCCAGGCTTTGAGCACGGCATCACGGGCCCCGATTTGATGCGCGACATGCGAGCCCAGGCCGCGCGCTTCGGCACCGAGTTCATCACCGCCGACGCCACCAAAGTGGATCTGAGCGGCACAACAAAGAAAGTATGGGTGGGCGACAAAGAGTACGCCGCCAAGACGGTCATCGTTTCGACCGGCGCCTCGGCCAACTGGCTGGGCCTGCCCAGCGAGCAGCGCCTCCAAGGCAAAGGCGTGAGCGCCTGCGCCACCTGCGACGGCTTTTTCTTCCGCGGCAAAGTCGTCGCGGTTGTGGGCGGCGGCGACAGCGCGATGGAGGAAGCGAGCTTCCTTACGCGTCACGCCTCCAAGGTTTACCTCTTGCACCGTCGCGAGGAATTCCGCGCCTCCAAGATCATGCTGGATCGCGCGAAGGCCAATCCCAAGATTGAGTTCGTCCTGAACGTGGGCGTGGAGGACATCCTAGGCTCGGACGGCGTCACGGCCGTACGCCTGAAGAACACCAAGAACGGCGAGATGCGCGATCTTCCCGTGGACGGCGTTTTTGTGGCCATCGGCCACACGCCCAACACGAAGCTCTTCCAAGGCGTCCTCAAGACCGACGATAAGGGCTACATTCTGACGGCCACCTCGAAGACCGAAATGACGGCCACGAACGTTGCGGGCGTTTTTGCCTGCGGCGACGTACAAGACAGCCGCTACCGCCAGGCCGTGACGGCTGCGGGTTCGGGCTGCGCGGCCGCACTGGATGCCGAGCACTACCTGGGCTCGCACTAGCCCTCGATCGAGCTATCCCTAACTATCTGATTTTAAAAATGTTTATCTTCTAACTCCCCCCAACAAAGGGAGGAGTTAGAAGAATTAAGACGCTCTGCGTTAAATGTTCCGTTAAACTGGAAAGAAGTTTAGGGGACCCCGCAATGAACATTAGCGAAGTGCAGATCTTTCTTGTGAACGAGGACAAGCTCAGAGCTTACGCTACGATCACCATCGACGACTGCTTCGTGGTGCGCGACCTCAAGATCATCCAAGGGCTCTCAGGCGTTTTCGTCGCCATGCCGGCCAAGAAGCGCAAAGACGGCTCCTTCCGCGACATTGCCCATCCGCTGAACCAGGAGACCCGAGCGCTGCTCGAAAACAAAATTCTCGACGCCTACCACAAGCATCTCGCCGAGGGGCCCCCTCTCGCAGCGCGTCCGCTCACCGGCGACGGCCAGGAATAGCCCCCACTCGACAGCCCACCGGAGCGCTGTTATTTCCATCCCTGTCGCATCACGGATTGGCCCGTCGACAAGTGGTAAGTCAGCAGATTTTGATTCTGCCATTCCAAGGTTCGAATCCTTGCGGGCCAACCAATTTCAACCACTTCAGAACACTTTGAGTGCTCCGCACGCAGAACTCAACACCGATCCGTCTTGTTGGCCACGTAGACAAAGGACTGATCCGAGACAATCGGGGCATCCAGCACGGGATCGCCCGGGGCGGCCGCGCGGTCTTTGGAAGACGCTGCCAAAACAAGACTCAAAGACAAAGTGGCACGTTTAAAGTTCTTCATTCTCGTTCCCGTCCCGACCTTGCCCGCTTATCAACAGGTCCTATTTACTCGACTTCGGAGGCGCCCTTGTCGTCGCTCAAATCCGGATCGGTCTCGGTGCCGATTTGCTCTTTGGTGAGGAAAGTGGGCACGGCGTAGATCAAGTTCAAATCCGAGAACACGTTCACGCTCAGCTGATTAAGAAACTGCCCGTTGTTGCTCGGAGTTCCTCCGCCAATGCTCACCTCGATCGCGTCGGTGTTGACGTCGAGAACGCCCTTCAAGATGGTTTTGTCCATGGTTCCCACGTACGCAGCCCCGGTCGAATCCTTGAGCGCAAACTGCCACTCGTACCAAAACGGTTCCTCCGCTCCGGTAGGAACGGGGTCGTTCGCAATCTCAGCCACCCGGATAGGGTTCGTGGGACGCGCCCCACTCACCGGGTAAGCGGTGCCACTGCTGTCCGCCCAGGCAAAGGTCGAGTCTTCGGCCCCTTCGTCTTTGACGATCAAGTCTCCCCGATAGAAAACACGGGTTGCGCTGTCTCGGGTTGCCTTAAACTCGGCCGTGGCATCACCCATGATGAGGCGCACCACCTTGGTGCTGGAGTTGGCGGAAATATGAAAATCCATATAGTGGAAGATCATTCCGGCCCACTGAGAAGCGCCACCGTTGCAGATGTCCCGGAGGCCTCCCTTGCTGGCCGTCCAAGATTCCGGGTCCTTGAGATCAAAGGCCTGAGGCGTCGAGGTGTCGAGCCCAACGGCCCCCGTGGTGCCGTTGGATCTCCACAGATTGAATGCGCACCCGTTCTCGTCCGTGTAGATGAGGAACGAATCCGCCATCCCATCGATGTTGACCAACGTGGCGGCCGTCTGAGGTCCTAGGAAAGCGGAACCCAAGACGGATTCCAGCGAAGCTTGACCCGCGAGCCACGCGCGAAGCTGGGTCGAGGCCAAAGTGCTCGACTGAAGGCGCGCGACGACATCGTAGAGGCTACTCGGCGCCCCACGGTCTTTGTCTCCACAGCCCGTAAGCGCGAGCACGAGGCCGCTGAAGGCAGCCAGGATACGTCCGTTGGTAAAGATTGCAGAATTTCTCATCAGGTATTCTCAAGCCTCCTTAGGAAATGGCGACCCCCCGATTCTAGACGGAGTTTCCAGAAAGTCCTCCGTACCCGCGCCCCAGAATTCGGGTCAAATTTCCGCCGCCACCTTCCCCTGATGCTCCTTGAATAGGATTCGTCGACCCGCTCTAATGGTGGGGCGAACTTGTCATTAGAAAATGCTTGGGGGCTGACATGAAAACACTATCCATCTTTTTGGCCTTGGGCCTCGGCGCCTGCGCCACGTCTCCGAGTCCGCGTGACCCCGCCTCCGAGTCGCCTCAAGGCTCCGAGGGACAAGTTCTCGACCTGAGCGGCGACTACCTTGGCGAGGCCTTCTATAAACTCGGTCACCGCGGACACAATCGCCCGGCGATCCGTCTCTTCCTTAGCCAAGTCGAAGGTGGCGCTTACTCCGCCGTCCTTTACGAGTACCCGTGGCTCCAAGGGATTGCGCCGCAGTATCTTGCCGCACGAAAGGCGCCCGACCTGAATCCCGTCGTCGGGTACCTGAACAACATCGCCAGCAAGATCTCGGCCTTCCGGGTTGTCCCCGGGGCGAAACCCGGCACCCTGGAAATGTACGCTCTGCGCGTGGTTGGCAACTCGATCGAAGCCGAGCAAGAGCCCGCCCGATTGATCACCCTCTCCGACAAGGCCACTGCCCAGAACGCACTGGCCGGAGCAACGATCTCGTTCGCCGGAAAACGCCCCAGCGACGGCGAAGAGATTTACTTCCCAGCGGCGAACGACGGAAAATTGGCCGGCTTTCAGTACACGCTCGCACGCACCACCTACGAAAAAGCCAAGCTTAACTCCACCTGGCGCACTCGCCACCTCACCAAGGCGAAGCCGTATATCAAACGCACGGACACGTTCCTGACCGGAAACTACCTGGCAGCCTACGGAAAGCTGGATGACGTGGCCTTGAAACTCTCGTCCTCGAGCGGCGTTGATCGCGCCGTCTTCATCAACAACGCCGCAAAGTTTCCCAAGGAGAACCGCGCCAAGATTTTCACCAGTCCGCTCTCCGCCCCCCTGGAAGGCAGCTACGTGGCTATTGAGCCGATCGACGGCATGTTCCTGCTTTCACCCGAGGGCAACGGCCCTCATCCGCACGCCGAGAACGTCGCGGGTCGTATCGGTCTCTATATCGACGTTTTCGACGCCACGGTGTCCCTAAGCCAAGACGTGGTAGAACTCGCGTTCGTCAATCCGAACGATCCGTCGGACTTCCTGATGTATTACGAGCACCCCGACAACGGCGAAGGCACGTCCGAGTAGGTTCTCGCTTTGCCTGGTCGAAAGTCCCCGACAAAACCCGGGGACGTGATTGAGAAATTCGGCTTTCGCAAAGCCCGCTCGCTCCTTCCCAAGCGGTCTGCGTCCCAGAACAAAACTCACGGCGGGAAGACCCTGATCGTAGCGGGCTCGCGCGGAATGTTCGGCGCGGCCGTTCTCAGCGCCACGGCCGCCGCGCGAATGGGATCCGGCTATGTCACGCTACTCACGGACAAAGCCTTCCCGAGTCATCGCCATCCGGACTTCCTGATTGCCACCTCGGCTGGCCTCGCCGATTGGAAGTTCTCCGCGTTGGCCATCGGCCCGGGCCTGGGCACGTCGCCGCGAAGCGCGCGCCTCCTGGCCCAAGCCCTGAAGCTCGCGCCCCCGAGAGTGGTGCTCGATGCCGACGCGCTTAACCTGAGCGCGCAAAGAAAGTTGTCTCCGTTCCCAACGTCCTGGATTCTGACGCCCCACGAAGGCGAGCTCGCGCGCTTGCTCGGCGTGTCCAGCCGAACGATCCACGAACGCCGAGCCTACTATGCGCGTCTCGCCCAAAAGAAACTCGGCTGCATCGTGCTCCTCAAGGGACACCGGACGTTGGTGGCCACCCCCGATCGAGTGATCGAAGTCGAGTCCGGCAACGCCGCCCTCGCCAAGGCCGGCACGGGCGACGTGTTAACCGGCATGATCGCGGGCCTCCTGGCCCAAGGACTCGCGCCTACGGATGCGGCGTGCCTTGCGGCCTTTCTGCACGGACATCTCGCCGACCAATGGATACGCAAGCGAGACCCCTTAACCTTGATGGCTAGCGGCCTACTGGACCTATTGCCGACGGAGCTGCGTCGCCTGCGTGTCGGTCGCAGGAAACCTATTGGTCGTTGAAGCGCTGATGCCGGAAGAAGAGCCCCGCGTCTCCGAATGCCGAGCTCACGAAGCCTGAGCGCAGCACCACGTTGGCCACGTGCACCGCCTTGGCCTGCACCGCGGCCTTGTCGGCCTCACTATAGTGGTCGTAGTCGATGTTCTGGCTCGGATCGATCGCGTGGAGTTCGTAAAGCACTTCGCCTTCCCGAAGGGAGTGGAAATCCTCCCGCACATCGTGCATTTCCTTAGCAAAAAGCGCGCTGACGCCCTTCGTAGGCACCAGGAACACCTGTTGGGGCGCGACAACCTGGGCTTCACGCTGGCCCGTGTCCGTCGTTTCGCCGAGCTCTCGCAAACCAAGACGCTCGGGATACTTCGTCACCGCGCTGAATATCTTGTGCACGACGCGCGCACCGAAGTTGCTCCACGGAGGCACGATGTTCGACAAGCTGTGCTCGAAGAAGTTGAAGTTGTCCCCTTGGGGCCGAAGCGAAACAAGCGCCGAGAAATTCGCGCTCGACGCGCCATCAACGAAGAACTTGAGGGCCGCTCCGGGAGCCACACCCTCGCTCTTGCTTCCATTCACGGGATTGTAAGTGAGCGAAAGGCGAATAAGCCCGCACTTGGTACCCCGAAAGAGCCCGGTGTAAGGCGAACCCATCACCGGCTCCAAAGAAAACTTCGCCACGGATCCTACGGCGTGCAGGTACTTGATCCAGCCCGGTGGCGCCACATCGGATTTCGCGTCCATCTTCGGCAGCACGGACTGTAGCTGCATCTTCAGCACTTGGGAGGGGCCGAGCTTTTGAAAGGGGGGCAGTGTCGGGTGACGAGTGCTCTCCGTCAGATTCCACAGGAACGCTTGCTTCTCGCAGCCGGGCAATGCTTCGTAGTGAGCCGGGAGCTCCACTACATTTGCCGGGATCCGTCCCGTGTCTCCCTCGCGAAGCAGGAGAAAGGCCGCGAACACTCCGGCCGCAACTCCCGAAACGATCCCGACCTTGCGAAGCATTCCCATCAGGCCCCGTTGCAGAGCGACTTGTACAAGCTCAGCATCTGACGATCGCGTTTGTCCTGGCTCTTACGCTTAGGATCGCAAACAGGCTCGCCCTTGCTGACATCGTTCCAGGGATGGAAGGCGGAGCGGATGCAAGTCATGGCCTTCTCGATCTCCGGGAACTCCTTCTTTAGGTTACAAGTGAGCACGCCCTTCATCGAAGCGGCGTTCACGATGTCCATGCCCCGCCGAGTGTACACCTCCGGACGGAAGTCGACCGTGAAGAAGCGATCCGCGAGCAAACGGCGCGAGGCCATCAGTACGAATATCTGGAACTGCGTCTCGCCAAGACCCAAGCCGATGAAGCCCTTTTCGGGCTCTGCCGGATTGCGGAAGGTTTCCGCATGGGTGCCGATCATCAGGTCGAGGGCGTCCACGTTGTCCCGGAGTCCCAAGGATTTCTGGTGGGGCAACTGGAACGCGGCAACCAAACTCGGCGTGTTGTAGAGCTTTCGCATTTTCTCCACGACGATCTTGTTCTCCGGCGTCAGGCCGGCTTCGCGCTCGGCGATATCCGCGTGGATCTGCTTGGTCAGTTCTGCCATCCGGTCGTTGTCCTGCGACGTGCGGCTGTCGAGCGCTGCGAGGGCCCGGTATGCATCCACCCGCGCGTTCATCTTCTGCAGACGGCAGTGCTTCAAGTCAAAGGGCGTGAGCTTCTCTCGCTTATCCTTGGCGGTGTAGGCCCAACGGTCGAGCATGCTGATCTTGGCGTGACCAATCTCGCTCAGCGCGAGCAGGCTCTGATCCAGGGTGTCACACTCGTTAGACTCGATCTTCAGGTTAGATGCGTAAGCGAAGAGATCCGGGAAAGATACGATTTCCGAGAGCAGGATCTCCCGGCGAAAATCGTTGTAACGAGGAACTCCCCGCTCCCGGTCACGGAAGACGTCGATCGCGCCCATGTCGAGCTTGCCGAGGATCGGCACCTCGATCTCTTGCATGAACTTGGGGAAGTTGCCCAGCACCAGTTGGCCGGATTTCGTGTGACCGAAGGAATAGTAGATGTCCGCAAGTGGGCGACTTGCCATGAAGGCCTTGTTCTTGACCAGACGCGTTTCCTTGATGGGGAACTCGCCCTGCGGCTCGTCGCGCGTGTTGCGTAGGGAGATCGTCTCCGGAAGCAGCGAGTGCAAGCGGTAGACCGAAGTGAACTCTTCGGTGATCGTGAACGGCACGTTGTAGAGATCGCGATAGCCGCCCAGAATTCCGAAGACTTTCTGTTTCTTGGTGACTTGGTCCGCACCGGTCATGCCGGCGGCTTTCTTGACCCCGTCCCAAAACTTGCGACCCACGACGTTCTTGTCGAGCTGGCCCTCCAGCAGGCCGAACCAGTTGGCGCGCATGCCGTAGTCGAGCGGAGAGGTGTCGAAGACCGAGGGAGTCCACTCGATGGTATGAATCTTGGCGATGATCGCCACGTTGATCAGACGGGCCTTGTCGTAAAGCATCTGATCCAGGGCCTTGGCATAGGCCTTGGCGTCCTTCGGCTGTCCCGTGGCGTCCAAGAGCGCTGCGCCCTCCTTGGACTTGGCGAGCTGCGCCTTCACTTGGGCGACAAAGTCCGGGTCCGACACGATCAGGTTATGGTTCCGAACGAAGGCGTTGTGAAGCAGGCTCATGCCCACCCACCAGTTCTCCGCAAACCCGGTCTTCTCGATGTCTTTTTGGAAGCCCGTCGCGTAACCGAGTTTCGGATCGTTGATTTCCTCGTCTTCGTCGGCGCGCGGGATGAGATTGTCTTCGTCCACCTTCATCCGACCGCCCTCGAAAGAGCGGAGGCGGGCCGAGACCTTAGCGTCGGAGCCATAAACCTGCGAAGCGTCCCACCAGTGGGTCACCTGGTTCACGAAAACCGGATACTCTTTGCCGTCCTTGTCTTTTTGCGTAGCCACGTCCTTGGTACGAGGCACCAGCATCGTGTTGTCGATGCTCGCCACGCTCTTGAGAGCTTCCGTGATTCCGTCCTGGCGGAACGTGGACCGGTACTCCGCGGGGATGGGCACCTTATGGTACGACTTGTAGTCGAACTCCGTGTTGTTGTGGTCAAACCAGTCGTGGTTCTGGAACTGGATCCAGGCCGTCACGAAGAGATTGAGAGGCAGAGGCTTCATCTCGCCTTCGCGGCGAAGGAGTTCCCGACTGACGGCGATCGGATTGGGTTCCATCAGCTTGATGCCTTCGCCCTTACGGATCGCTTCGCGAGCCACGTTGCGACCCAGCGGCACGTTCGCCGCGCCCATGAGCGGCTGGTCTAGATCGGCGCAGGAGCCGTCCTCGGTACGAGCGCCTTTGGAGCGTTCGTCGCAAACGATTTTCTCGGCGCTTCGAGTGCCGAAGCCGTTGTCGGTGAGGTTGTTTTGGAAGAGCTTTTCGCGTGTCGACAAGAGGATCAGGATCGCGCCAGCCGCGGTCGCAGCGTAGTACTTGAGCACCATAATTTCGTTCTCCCCAAACGTGCGGCACGATGCCGCACCGGAATATTTTACGGAGTGGGGCGGCGGCCCACAATCGAGTTATGTGGACGTTTCTTGACGCTCCCCGCCCGGCAGGGCTTCGATCAGCCATGACGATTCCCCTCAAGAACGCTAGAGTCGAAGCTCTCCATGCCAACGCTCGACGCCCACCAGATTCTGCGGGAGGCACCGGCCTTCGTGCAGGGCCTCATCGACGAGGCCACTCGGCGCGGGATCGACGTTTCGGCCTACCCCATCGACCATGTTTGCTGCCGGACGGCCAACAAGGCGGACTATGTCTTGCTCCGCACCCAGTTCCTGATGTTCAGCCAGCTCCTGAGCGAGGCCCTCATCGGCGGGCGACCGATCTGCACCTTTCGTCTGCCGCGACCGATCTGCGTCGGTCCCCGCGAAATTTCGTTGTTGGAACTGCCGTCTCCGAAATCCGGGCAATCCTACGAGACAGGCTTGGAACATTGCGAGTTCGTGGTGCGCCAAGGTTTCGATCGATTGGCCGCAGGCTATCCTCAAATCAGTTTTGATCTGAGGGGAATGGGCAAAGCCATCAATCCGGAACTCGTTTTGCCGTTGAGCGCTAACCGCGCCGTGAAGTTCCACGCCCAGCCCCTGGACGAAGTCATCGAACTCGAAAATGCCGGAACTCTTTAGGGGTGGAAAAGATTCGCGCCTACGCCGGCCGCCTGGTGCCTCCGCCTCGCGCAGCCTCCTACGATCGCCTGACGGAGCTCGCGTCGCGCTACGCGGAGCTCGAACTCGAGATCGGCTGCGGAGCCGGCTGGCATCCGATCGCCTATGCCCGTTCTTGTCCCGAACGAGCACTCGTGGCGATCGAGCGCACGCATCTCCGCTTTGGATCCTTCCGCGGCCGTCTGGCTCGCCACGCCCCCATCGATAACTTGCTTGCGATCCACGCGGACGCGGTGCCTTGGCTCACGCACGCTCCACCCGAGGCGCGTTTTTCGCGAATCTGGCTGCTGTACCCTAATCCCGAACCCCAGAACCCCGCACGTCGCTGGCTGCGCATGCCCTTCTTCCAAATCCTCTTGGATCGCCTCGCGCCCGATGGCGAGATCGAGATCCGTACCAACGAAGAAGCCTACGCGACAGAAGCGGCTGCGTTCGCACGGAGTTCATGGGGACTTCGTGTTGCGGTCCACGAGACTTGGTCCCGCGAGTCTCATCCGGATTTTCGACCCATCACCCATTTCGAGCGAAAGTACTTTGCCGCCGGTCTAACCCTGCACCGACTCATCGTCAGAAAACCCTGACTTCTTCGGATTCCCAAGCCCCGCCCATTTCTGTATTCTTAAATGAGATGGAAAAACGGCCCCTGGCGATCTTCGCGACTCGCCAAAACATCCAACGCGAGCAGGTGGAGAAGCGTTTCCACGACGAAGGTTTCGACACCCGCTTCGCCGCCGACGGCGCCGAGCTCAAAACCCTCATCGAGGACACCGCGTGCTTTGCCGTTTTTCTTTGCTCGGAGTTCGACAAGGACAGCCTGAGTCTTTTCAAGTCCCTGGCTCGCACACGATCGCTTCGCTGGATTCTCTTCACGCATCAAACCACCACGCGCGCGCGCTCAGGGCTCTTCAGCCAAGGGGCCTACGACGTCCTGAACTATCCGGTTCAGCCCGTCCAATTGCTGCTCAAGGCGCGACAGGCCTTTGTCACGATGAACCGAGACCGTCCCGCCAACCGCGTGCACGACCTCAGCTCGGAGCCCGGCCCCAACCCGACCCCAACGTCCGGTTTCGCGCGAGGATCAAAAAAGAAAAACGCCGCCGTCTTCGAGGAGCAGAAGCGCCAACTCGAAGCCGTCCGCCAAACGGCCAAGGAACTTCCGCCCAAGCCGACTCCGGCCGATTCCGCCGAAGATATCCTTGCCCAGGAACGGGCCGCCTTCGAGAAAGGGCTCTCCGGACTCTACGATTTTCTGACCCGCCGTCTGGAGTCGGCCCGAGACCGATTGGAATCGAGCAGCGTCACCCTTTACTCCTTGCGTCCCGAGGCCGATCCCCAGAAGGGCGTCTGCCCGGATACGGCCTTCGCCCTCGCCGGTTCGGAATCGCGCCCGGGGCACAACGAAGCCGTGTCGCTTGTCGACCTGCCGCAACTTTGGGCGGTCTTCCACGACAAGAGAGGCCTCGGCTTCGGAGAATCGGCCGGCAGCCAGTTTTCGTGGGTGGAGCCCGCACTGACCGCGGGCGACGTGGAAGTCGCGCTCCTCACCACCTATGATCGTCCCCGAGTGGAGGCCGACGAAGCACGCCTCGAGGAAGTGCGCAAAGACTTGGGACGACACGAACGGGCCGTGCGCACCTTGGATTTTTTGAGCCGCGTCTACCGGATGATGGGCATTCGTTAGCTAGCGGATCCCGACTCGAAAGCTGCGTCCGAACGCCTCGTCTCGCACCTTGAGTTCCTTCGACTTCCATTCCCACACGGGCTGCCTTACCGAGGGCGAACCTTTGCCCGGCACGTACTTCCACACCAAATCGGCGAGCACTTCCCGGCTCGCCACGTCCACCACCGCACGCCTTTGCTCCCGGTAAAGGTGTTGGGTGCCGACCTCACCCACGGAATAGGTGAGCATCCACAGGTTCTTGCCGTGCGGCGCTTTTTCCCAACTCACCACGCTCGGCGAGCTCGATTCCACTTGCAGGGGCACGCGCAGGCCGGGGAACGCCGAGGAGACGGCCGCGACTTCGTCGTCGTCGCCGATCTCCACAATCCACGGCAGGCCCGGCATGGCCGCGACTAAGCCTGCCATGAGGAAGCCAACGCACAGAAGGATTCCTCTCATAGGTCTTGCTCCTTCTTCATCGTTCGGAGGCGCGGCAAGGTCGGATTGCGCAACGAGCGGATGTATACGGGCACGTGGGCCAAGCGATCCACCTCGGGTCCATCGACCTCGCCGGGCAAAAGAATTTCGGAGTCCTTGATACGCAGGCCGATGAAGATCGTGCGCTTTTCCGCCGCGGCATCCAGGCGATTCTGACGGCGCAGGCGCTCGCGCCTGGAGAGAATACCTTCCACGGTCCACGACACGGAGCTTAGGCGCGCCATCTCGTCCCAATTCAGCATGTGAGTCGCCCGATGGACTCGCGAGCCGATGATGCGCTCAAAGTTCTTGAAGCGCAGTTCCGGCGAAACATAGTCCTTGTACACCGACAAAACGCGATCGAGCGCGACCGAGTCTTCCGTGGACAAGCCACTGTTGTTACGCAAGTCGCCTGCCTGTTCTCCGGCCTTGGCCCCGGAAACAGTCTTCATCATCACGGCAAGGTTAGGATTCTTGGGGTTCCACGAAGAGTAACGCAACGGTTGCGTGACCACGCCCCAGAGACGACCGAGGGGCGGCCCCTTGCGGCGGCGAAAATCCACGAAGCGATCCGAGTACGAGCGGTTCTCGATGATGCGCATCACGAAGAGCAGATTCTTACGCGCAATTTTGTCGTCCAAACACTGCGCGCGCTTCTCCATTGTGTCCAGACGCTGGGCTTGCCGACACTCGGGCGAGACTTGCCCGCGCGCTTCCCCAAACGAAGTCATCACGAGCGAGAGAAAGCCCAAGTCCTCGGGCGAAAGCGTCACTCCCAGTCGCGACACGAAAGCCTCGCGATCCTCGGCCGCGTTCAACCGTTTCAGCCAATCTTCGCCGTAAGCGCGCTCGAGTTTGCGGCGGATTTCGACAAAGCGATAACGCCCTTCTTCGACCGTGCGAATCGCCGGCAGAAAGTCCCGAACCCGACTTCCCTCGGGGAGCGCACCGCTGCTAGTGGCGCCGCCCGCGCGTTCGGGCGGCAAACTTTGGCCAAGCTTGGGGGCCAGGGCCGTAGCGGCATTCGGCCGCCCCCCGGAACCGGCCTCCACGGTGAGTGGCGCCGACTCAGAACCGTTCGCACTGTTCGCACTCTCGACTCTCTCACCGGTCACCACGGGCACCGACTCCGGGTTTTGCGCCGTGCCATGTTCTTGGGCCCGGGCACTCAGCGCACACAGAGCACCCAGGACCGCCAAAGCGAACGTTCGGATCATTCCCTGATCATAGAACTCTCAAACCCTTTGCAGAAGACGGGAAGTCGACGCTTTCGCCTTGATGCGCCCGCGTGGCCTGTTAAACCTGGGCTCTCTCCACGTTGATCCTTCTTAATTCTCTTAAGGAGTCGCTCTCGATGTCCGACCGCGAAGCCCCCATCGCCCAGGCTCGTCCGTTCAAACTTTTTGCCGGGAGCTCCAATCCCGAACTTGCCGAGAACATCGGGCGCCTCCTGGGCGTGAAGCTCGGACAGCGGGTGCTACGCACCTTCTCGGACGGCGAAATTCACTGCGAAATCCAAGAAAACGTGCGAGGCCTCGACGCCTTCGTGGTGCAGTCCACCTGCAACCCCGCCAACAACAACCTGATGGAAATGCTGATCCTGGGCGACGCCCTTCGTCGAGCCTCGACGCGCTCCGTCTGCGCCGTGGTGCCGTACTACGGGTATTCCCGCCAAGATCGGAAAACGGCTCCCCGCACTCCCATCACGGCGAAGCTCGTGGCCGACCTCATCCACGCGGGCGGCTACAACCGTTTGATTGTCGTCGATCTCCACGCCGGCCAAATCCAGGGCTTCTTTGACTTCCCGGTGGACCACCTTTTCGGCTCGGCCGTTCTGTATCCCTACCTCAAGCCTAAGTACGGCGACCTCCCCATCACCATCGTGAGCCCGGACGCGGGGGGTACCGAGCGCGCCCGAATTATGGCCAAGCTGATGGACTCCCCCCTGGCGATCGTCGACAAGCGTCGCTCCGGCCCCAACGAAGCTAAGGCTATGAATTTAATCGGTGATGTACGCGGCCGTTGCGCGATTTTGATCGACGACATGATCGACACGGCGGGCACCCTCTCCGAGGCCGCCCGTCTCCTCAAGGACCAAGGCGCGTTGAAAATCGTGGCCTGCGCCAGCCACGCCATCTTCTCGGGTCCGGCACTTCAGCGTCTGGAGGTGGCCGCCTTCGACGAGATCGTCGTGAGCGACACGATCCCCTTGCAGGAAGGCTTTAAAACGCTTAAGAACCTCACGGTTCTAACGGTCGGTCCCCTGATTGCGGAAACAATCCGTCGCATTCAGTGCAATGAGTCCGTTAGCGCCCTGTTTTGAGGCCGTGTAGTTAAGACCGAGGCTTTTAGCCTCGAACTAAGGAACGAGAAGAGAATATGAGCACGCAGACCGAATCCCTTACCCTCAAAGTTTATCCCCGCAAGGGCATGGGCAAAAGCGCCGCCTACCGCGCGCGTCTCACGAAGATGGTTCCTGCAATCATCTACGGACCCGAAATCAAAGAACCCGTCGCCGTCAGCGTGATTCCTGCGGAAACGATCGTGACTTACCGCAAAGCCGGTCACTCGACTCTGGTGACTCTGGAAGCGACGGACGGAGCTCCGGCTTCCGTCAACGGCGTGAAGGTCTTCATCAAGGAGATTCAGGCGCACCCTCTCAAGAACACCCTGCTCCACGTCGACTTCCACAAACTCGACCTGAAGCGCCAGATCCGCGTGACCGTGCCCTTGAACTTCACGGGTAAGGCCAAAGGCCTCATGGAAGGCGGCTTGATGTCGATCGCTTCCCGCCAAGTCCGCATCAAAGCACTCCCGCTGGACGTTCCCGCGCACCTCGACGTGGACGTCACCGAGCTCGGCGTGAACGAATCCATCCACGTCTCCGACCTTGCTAAGAAGTTTGACGGCGGCAAGTTCGAGTTCATCTACGAATCCGACTACGCGATCGTCGCGGTCGTTCCGCCCGAAGAAGAAAAAGCCGCCGAAGTGGCCGTCGCCGCCGAGGCTGCTCCGGGCGCCGCGGGTGCTCCGGCTGCGGGCGCTGCTGCTCCGGCCGCGGGTGCGAAGCCGGCTGCGGGTGCCCCGGCCGCTGCGGCCAAGGCCCCTGCCAAGAAGTAATTCGTTTCGCCGATGGCCGTGGATGCCGTTATCGTGGGGCTCGGAAATCCCGGGCCCCGCTATTCCATGACCCGGCACAATATCGGATTCCTCGCGCTCGATATTCTTGCTCGCGAGCTGGGCTTCTCCTTCCAAACGCACTCCCGTTACAAAGCCGAGATGGCCGAGGCCACATGGTCAGGCAAGAACATCGTGCTACTTAAACCCCAGACCTTCATGAATCTCTCGGGCGAAAGCGTGCGTGCGCTCTTTGAGAAACGCCCTGATCTGCGAGAAAAGCCTCTTATAGTCCTTCACGACGAAGTCGACGTCGCCTTCGGCAAAGTGCGCGTGAAATTGGGAGGCGGTGATGCCGGCCACAATGGACTGAAATCCCTGCGCGCCTGCTTAGGGAACGGCGAATTCTACCGCGTACGCATGGGCGTGGGGAAGCCGCCCGCGGATTCGCCCCTGGAACTCGCCGACTGGGTTCTGCAGAACTTTCCCAAGTCCGACGAACAAACGCTCAGAGACACCATCACCCGCTCCCTAGACACGACGGAAGCGCTCCTGACCCAAGATCTCAATGCGGCCCTTACGGTCGCCACGCGCCAATAACCCCACGTTTCCGTCTCCCGATTAGCGCGACTTTTTTCCATCACACGTTGAACTTAAGAAGCGTTCTCATTTAGAACTCTGTCATGGGTTGTCGGACGATTCTTTTGGTCGGAGCTCTCAGCTTCTCTTTTCTAGCCTCGGCCCAAAAGCCGCGTCCAAGCCTTCGCGGGGCGGCCTGCGAAACCCTGAAAGTTCCGCTGCCGGCACTGAACCCGGGACGTGATTTCGACCGCAACGCCTTCTCCCGTGACGGCCTGCTTTACCTCTTGGCCACCTGGATACCCGACGTGACCAACGCCGTCGGCCCCTCGGACCCTGAGATGACCGTTCCCTGCGCACCCTTGCCACCGACCGTGCAGATCGCCCTGATCAACTCACTGCTTCCCGATGGCAGCTTCGACTACAATCGTTTTCGCAATGCCCTAGGCGCCCCCTACCTCGAAGCGCGGAGCCGTCAGCACCGCGCCTATTCGCCGCCGGCGACGCTCGCCGAATTCAAAGCCGCCACCGGATTCGAACAATGGCCCGTGGAAGTCGTGACCCGCAGCCGCATCAAAGACTTCACCCGAGCCGTTTACCACAGCCCCGCGGGGGCCCCGTACACCGTGTCGATCGCCGTCACTCACGACTCCCAGAGTGGCGACCTCACGACGGCGGTGCGCGAGACGGAGTTCCTCTTACGCCGCGAAGACGGCTCGAAAAACTGGGATTTTTACGTTTACGACGCCACCGGAAAACTCGCGACCCAATCCCACTTTGGCCGCAATCTGATGCCTGCCCCCTCCATCTGCATGAACTGTCACTACGACTCAGCCGACCGCGCGTTTGTCCCGCTCATGCGGCGTTAAGCCCCCGTATCGCCACTTGATTCGACGCCCCTCCGATGGGAGCTTGCCGCCATGGCACTCCAATGCGGCATCGTCGGTCTCCCTAACGTCGGCAAATCCACGCTCTTCAATGCGGTCTCGCAGACGGCAAAAGCCCAGGCCGCGAACTATCCGTTTTGCACCATCGATCCCAACGTGGGCATCGTGGAAGTGCCTGACGAGCGACTCGCCGAGATTGCCGCACGCATCAAACCGAAGAAACTAGTGCCCACCACCACCGAGTTCGTGGACATCGCGGGGCTCGTCAAAGGTGCGAGCAAAGGAGAAGGCCTCGGCAACCAGTTCCTCGGCCACATCAAAAGCTGCGACGCGATCGCGCACGTCGTACGCTGCTTCGACGACGGGGACGTCGTTCACGTAAACGGTTCGATCGATCCCATCCGCGACGTCGAAGTGATCGACACCGAGCTGATGCTCGCCGACCTTTCCACCGTCGAGAAGAAAATCGATCGCATCGCGAAGCTGGCCAAGTCAGGCGACAAGGTTTCGGTCGCCACCCTCCCCGTGCTGCAAAAACTCAAAGCCGCACTAGAGGCCGGAACCCCGGCCCGCGCCGTCAAGAACACTCCTGAAGAATGGGAGCTCGTCCACGACTGTCACCTCATCACGCAGAAACCCATGATGTTCATCGGCAACATCGACGAGCGCACCGCAGGATCGGGGTCTGAGGAAGGCAACGAGTATTTCAAACGCCTGCGCGAGTACGCCCTCAAGATGGGCGCCGAATCGATCCCGATTTGCGCCAAGATCGAATCTGAAATCGTGGAGCTTCCGCCCGAAGAACGCGCGGGTTTCCTCAAGGACCTTGGCATCACGCAGTCGGGTCTCGAGAAAGTCATCAAGGCTGCATACCGTATGCTCGGCCTGTCGACTTACTTCACCGCCGGCGTGCAAGAAGTGCGGGCCTGGACCATCAAGACCGGATGGAAGGGCCCCCAAGCCGCGGGCGTCATTCACACCGACTTCGAGCGCGGCTACATCTGCGCCGAGTGCTACCACTACGACGATCTCATCGCCCTCGGCAACGAACAGAAGGTCAAGGAATCTGGAAAGCTACGCACCGAGGGAAAAGAGTATGTCGTCAAGGACGGCGATATTCTGCACTTCCGCTTCAACGTCTAAACAGGGCCCATTGAAAAAGCATCGCCCCTTTCTTTTTCTGGTTGCGTGTCTCTTTGCTCAAACGGCTCGGGCCAATCTAGACGGGGACACCTGGATTTTTCATGTCGATGACACGCGCGAAGTCCGCGCGACCCGACACGGTGGCGCACGGGGCACTCCCCTGGTGGGACTCGCGGATCTGGCCACGGCCCTCTCGCTCAAACTGGAAATCGAACCCGCCACTTCGGCCAAGCAAGCGGCCTCGTGGCGCCTCTCGAACCCGATACGCCGTTTGTCGGTGTTCTTGCGCCCGGGATCGCGCGACGTGCGCACGCCCTTCGGCACCGTGACACTCTCGCGCGCTCCGACCAAGAAAGGGGCCGACCTTCTGGTGCCCATCGACGTGGGTGACCGCATACTGCGACCGCTTCTGGACGGACACGCCCCACGGATGCCTATCCCGCACCTCCCCAAGCACCCTCCTCCCCAGGTCGTGATCGACCCGGGCCACGGGGGTAACGACTGGGGCGCGAGCCTTCACGTAGACGGCCGCACGGTGCGCGAGAAGGAAATCACCCTCACTCTTGCACAGGAGCTCGCGCTCTCTCTCGCGAAGCGAGGCGTCACTTCCGCACTCACTCGCACCGAGGATCTCTATTTGACCCTGCCCGAGCGTACCCGCTTGGCCAACGACGCCGGTGCGCGCGTTTTTCTGTCCCTGCACTTAAACACCGAGCCGACCGGGAAGACTCAAGGCTTTGAGCTTTACGTGCTTTCGCTCAAAGAAACCGAGGCCGAGGCCCGGGCAGCCGTGGCCAGCGAGAACCAAACGATCCCGGAAGACTCATCCGAAGGCGTAGAACGCGTGCTTGCCGAACTCCGGGCCGAATCAAACTTCGAGGCCTCGCTCGATCTCGCGAAGTCCGTGGCCGCCCCGCTCCGAAAAGCTCACAAGCCTCACGGCACCGGTATCAAGACGGGACCCTTCTATGTTCTCTACGGTGCGGACCTCCCCTCGCTACTCGTGGAGTGGGGCTACCTGACTCACCCGCTCGATCGACAAAAACTCCTGACGCCGGAGGGCCGCGCCTCGTGGTTGGCCTCTTTTTCCCAAGGGCTCGCGACCTGGATCAAACGCGCCAAATGAGGCAGAGTGCGACCCATATGAAACGCTCCTATGACCGTCTCCCCGAGGGTTTGCGCCCCATCACCATCGAGCCTCATTTTTACGACTACGCGGAAGGTTCCTGCGTGATCGCTTACGGCAAGACGCAAGTACTGTGCGTGGCGACCGTCGAAGAATCGGTACCCCCGCATCTGCGCGGCAAGGGGACCGGCTGGGTGACGGGAGAATACAGCATGCTGCCGCGCTCGAGTCCCGAGCGCATCCGCCGCGAGCGCGATCGGATCGGCGGCCGCACGCACGAGATCCAACGTCTCATTGGTCGCGCGCTCCGCACCGTTGTCAAACTCGACGCCATCGGCGAACGCACCATCACGCTCGACTGCGACGTCTTGCGGGCGGACGGCGGAACACGCACCGCGAGCATCACCGGCGCCTTCGTGGCGCTTGCCCTCGCGGTTCGCAAGCTGGGCCAAAACGGAAAACTCAAGACGGACAAACCCTTCCCCATCCTCGACTACGTGTCTGCGGTTTCGGTGGGCGTGGTTAAGGGCACGCCCGTGCTGGATCTCGACTACCCCGAGGACTCCACCGCTGAGACCGACATGAATCTCGTCATGACGGCGGCCGGCAAGTTCATCGAAGTCCAAGGCACCGCGGAACGCGATCCGTTCTCGAGCGAAGACCTCGTGAAGCTACTCGCTTTGGGACGCTCAGGATGCGAGAGTCTCTGCGCGATGCAACGGCAAATCATCGGTCCTCTTCACTGGTCCTGAGGGACCCTTTCGTGAAGATTCCACGCCATTGGTTCGTAGCTACGACCAACGCAGGGAAACTGCGCGAGATCGTCCCAATGATCGAGGAATACTTTTCGAACGGCGGCTTGTCCGGCTTGCGACTTTCGATGGAAGGGCGCGCCGCTCGCGACGCCGACGAAACGGAGACGACGTTTGCCGGCAACGCCCTGATCAAAGCGCGGGCCCTCGCCCAGGAACTCTTGCAGGAAGGTCGAAGCGACTTTTGCGTGCTCGCCGACGACTCGGGCCTCGCCGTAGACGCCTTGGGTGGACGCCCCGGCGTGCACTCCGCTCGATACGCGGGTGATCATGCGCCGTCGGATGCCAACGTTCGCAAGCTCCTCCAGGAACTGGCACCGTTCCCGAGCTTCGCTCAACGCACGTCTCGCTATCACTGTGCGCTCGCGCTCGTGCACTCGGATTCCGAACGGGGTGTGGCGGAGCATGTCGCCGAGGGCACTTGCGAAGGCTGTATCGGCACCGAGCCGAGGGGTGACTCGGGCTTCGGATACGACCCGGTTTTCGTGGTGACGGATGCCGACGCTTTGACCCACGGCTTGCGCCCGGGGCTCACGATGTCCGAGATCGACTACGCCGTAAAGAATCGTTTTTCCCACCGCCGTCGCGCCTTCGAGGCCCTTCGACAGAAGGTTTTCTGAGTTGGCGCGGGAAACCTTTGCCGCAAAACAAGCTCGCACGCATGAGGTAATGGCAGCCCTCCGTCTGGATCATCCCAATCCACGGACCGCGCTCAATTGGCGCACCCCCTTTGAACTACTGGTGGCGGTGATGCTTTCGGCCCAGTGCACGGACGAACGCGTGAACAAAGTCACTCCGGAACTCTTTGCCGCGGCTGCGACTCCCGAAGCGATCGTGAAACTGGGACTGGCTCGGGTTCGCCATCTCATTCGCAGCATCAACTTCTTCAACACCAAGAGCGCCAACATCCTCAAGACGTGCAAAATTCTGATCCAGGCGCACGACTCTCAGGTGCCTCGCGAACTGGATGCACTGGTGGCCTTGCCGGGTGTGGGCCGCAAGACAGCCAACGTCGTGCGGAACGACGCCTTTGGCGAGGCCGGAATCGTGGTGGACACGCACGTCATTCGTGTGACCAATCGCCTGAAACTCGTTCGCGGCACGGATGCGGCAAAGATCGAGGCCGAACTCGAAAAGCTCGTGCCCGTCGAGGAGTGGCGCTTCGCGGCACATTTGTTTATTCTCCACGGCCGAGCCACGTGCAAAGCGCTCAAGCCGGACTGCGAACGTTGTGGCGTGGCCGAAATCTGTCCCTCGCGGGGCCTTAAGGCCAGTGCTTGGAAGGAGGCCTTGTGACCCGTCCCACGATTCTTGCTTTTGCTCTGGTGATGGCTACGAGCCCGGCTCGTGGGAGAGCCGAAACCTTTGCCGATGACTACTTCCGCGGATTGGAATCCGGTTACTACCCACCGTTTGCGCTCCGCCAAGACACTTCGTTCACCAAGGGACCGTTCGTCCCCACGACTCCGGACGAGCGCAAGCTGCTCGACCTTTACGCAACGTCGCTGCCAACCAAGCCGGCTTCCTGGCTTCGCATCTACCTCCCCTCCCCTCTCAAGATTCCCGTGGGGGGCGTGCGCCTGCCCTTGAGCAACGAAGATTTTCTCTGGGCCTTGGATAAGAATGGAAAGAAGCTTGGGGGTTTTCGTTCCGTTTCTACTTCCACCGGTTGCGCGAGCGGCTGCGCTCCCGTCGTGTTCCATCTCCGCTTCGATGCCGAGGGACGACCCGAGGCCGTAATTCAGGATCCTTTGCACCCGCTGCGCAAACTAGGTCATTCGCCGTTTACGCCTGCGGATCTGGCGCGTCTGGACAACCTGATCAAAAAACTCCCTCGAGGACTCGTCGGACTTTCGCGCCCCTCGGACGCGGCCAACGAAGACGAATCCTTTCCTGCTCAAACCTGGACCGTCTTCCGACCGATGTTGATCGAAGGCGGCGCCTATACGAGCTACCGGGTGTTTGAATCCGTTCTGGGAGTGGTCGAGGGGCTACGCACCCTGGCCGAGGGATCCGTCCGTGAAGGGGAGGATGCTCAAAGTCTCATCGGTATCTTTTACCGCACCGAGGAGATCCCCAAAGCGGTGAGCTCGGTGCTTAAACGCGCACGGACTTTGCTGGCTGCGCCCGCCACCCCCCGTCTTTCTCGGCAAGTAGCGCTTGAGTACTCGGCCCCTTTACTGGCCTGGGCTGCGAGCCGCTTCGAGATTTCCGAGGACGACGCCTTCGAGTGGTTGCCGATGGCCGCCTATCGCGAACAACGTCCGGGTGCTTTGTGTTTGATGTATCGCCGACTCCTCGTGAACGAAAAGAGCGCGAAACTTCTGAGCAAGATGCTCAAGCGTCCGGCGCGCTGGCCCTCGTGCGGAGTCGAAACGGACCGGACCCTCGGCTGGCTCGCGGCCTCTCGGACGGGAGAGGTTTCGCGTCTTAAGGAACTTGCGGGGGACTTTGCAAACGCCCCGCTTCCCCGTACTGCCGTCTCGGGAAGCGACGAGCTCCTGCTGTTCCTTGAGGGAGCGCGCAAGTCTGGAGCCCTTGAACTGGAGCGTCGAGTCGTCGCGCAAACGCTCGTGCGTTTTCCCAGGGCTGCCGACCGCCTCGGAAAAACGGACACTGCTGAGCTTGCCAAACTTCGTGCCGAAGCCGAGGTCCAGGCCTTGGAAGAAACCAGACGCCTGCTCTCAGACCCGGCCGATCCCATGCCTTCCGTCATCGGTCTCCGTGGCCAAAAAAAGGTCGCGCTGCCGCTTCGGGGACAGGCTCGCCTTTACGTTTTTTTTGCCTCGTGGTGCCCTCACTGCAAGGCCACGCTCGCGCGCTGGGTTCGGGATCACGGGAAAGACGAGGCTTTCTGGAAGCGTCTGACGTTGGTCGAGGTCTGGCCGCGAGAAAAGTCCCTTGCCGAGTTTTGCACGCAAACGGGACTCAGCAAGGCGCACTGTGCGGGGATCGTTTCGCTGCCGAAAAACGAGAAAACCGACGAGTTTTACGTGCGTATCGGTTTGACGGGCGTTCCGCGCCTAGCCGGCACGGATGCCCAAGGTCGTTGGCGCATACCGGATTTAGAGATTCCCCTCGATCCCGCGTCCGACTTCGCAGTTTTCTCCGAACGAGTTCTCAAAGTCCTAGCGGAAAAGCCCTAAAAAGAAGTGCGCCTCAGCGCCAAGAATTACCGTAGGTCGTCCATTCCGCGTAAATCGGAACCTCGCCGTCCAACAGATTGCCCTCGCGCGAGTTAGACACGCGCACGTTGGCGTTCAGCCACCGAGTGAGACTGTGGGCTTCGCCCTTGCCTGTGGGGATATCTTGCTGCGGAATCCCGAACATCGAAAGCGGCACGAGAACCTTGCGCTGACAGGGTTGCGGAGCGGCGGCTCCTTGGTAAATCGAACGAGGACAGAAGGGCCCGCGGAACTGATAGTACAACGCGGCCACATCTTCGGCCTCGGTCACGCGCCATTCCACCCGCGTGATGCGCTCAAAGGGCTTCAAGCGGGGCGCAGCACCTTGGAACTGGAGAGCTTCGCGATGCGCGGTTTCGCGTCCGTAGAGCTCGGGGCTGTGCGAAAGAACGTAACCCTTGATCATCTCGCTCGTGGTGCGCCAGCCGAAGGTCTCGGCGAACGCGCAGTGCGAGCCTTGAGGAGTGATGAGAACCTGGGCGGGAGAATCCAAGCTTTCCTCGGAATACCGCGAAAGCGTGCGCGCGTTGGTATCGGATAGCACCACGCCGTCGTCCTTGGAGGCCCAAACAAAAACCGGCGTCTGCTTGAACTTGTCGAAGTGATCGCTCAGCTGGTTGTTCTTCCACACGTCGTCCGGCTCAGCAAAACGCGCGTCCTCAAACGGTGCCAAGGCCCAGTTGGGCTGCTCACTCATGGACTTGTAATAGAGGTGAGCGGCGTTCTCGAGGACGCCGGGGAACTCCTCCATCTTGGGCCGGTTGCCTGGACTCGGGATCATCGCGCTGAGACCGGGCACGAAGCGAGCGACCGTCAGGAACTGGTTCCAGAATTCCTCGGCCACGAGATAGCCGATGAGCGTGCGACGGTAGAGTTGGCGCACGGATTTCTCGAGGTCCACCACGGGACAACCCGCGAAGACGCTCTGAATGTACTGACCGCCGTCCGGGCGAGGGTTGTGGTCCGAGTAGATCGCCGAAAAGAGCGTCGACTGCCCTCCATGACTGAAACCCAGGACATGGACGGAAGAGATACGGTTCGAATACTCGAAGGCCGGCGACTGAAGGTAGCGAGCCACGTTAAAGACCTGACGGCCTTCGTCGAACCCGCCGATGGTGAGGAAGTTGTTGTCGGTTTGCCAGTCCGAGCCGGTCACGCTGGGCAAAGCCAGCACGTGGAAAGGTCCCTCGTCGTAAAGGAGCATCAGGCCCATCTTGAGCGACGCCGATCCGAGATTGCAGTGAATACCGCACTTCACGATCACGAGCGGACGCGCGTCCGTGCCCGGCTGAAGGGCAAGACGGGCACGGATCAGAAGACCATCAGGGTTTGGCACTTCCATGTAACGAATGTTGCGATGGCGAGTGTAGTCGTAGGTGATCTGGCCGTCGGCGCCGAGGGCAAGGTAAGCCTGTGCGTCGTTGATGACATTCGCAAGTGGTTTGCGGCAACGAGCCATGAACTCTTCGGCCGCCCGCACTTGGCCACGCTGCGAACCAGCCGTCAGCATCAGGGCGGCTGACAAACGACGGGGATCGCACGAGGTGTCGTCGTCTTTTTTGTCGGAGATCGTGGCCTGGGAGCCGCCCGAGGGAATCCAATTCCAAAAGCCGTAACGGAAACGCTCTTCGCTGCTCAGGAAAGGTTCGGGGGCGGTCTCCAGCTGAGCCTCGAGTTGGGCTTCCAACTGGGCTTCGGCTCGGGCCAGGGCCGGAACGAAAAGTAGAAAGAGGGAAATCTGAAGCAGGTTCCGAAGCGCCAACAAGCTGAAATTCATAAGGGGTACTTTTCCTTAATGCGTCGCATTAACACGGTCAATCTAATAACAATTACTCGTACCTATTCACTCGCTCGCCCCCGAGCTCTCCCGTGAAGTCTCCTCAACGAGCGAACTCAAGAGCTTGCGCAGCTCGCGAACTGCGTCTAAGTAGTTGATCTTCTGTCCAGTTTCCCGCTCGAGGTCCGTCATCACCGAGGCCTCGAAGCCGCAGGGCTGGATCCAGGTCCAGGGCTCAGGGCCCGTACTCAGGTTCAAAGCGGCCCCGTGATAGGTCACCCAGTGGCGCAGAGCAATGCCCAGCGAAGCGACCTTGCGCTCGCCGGGACGCGACGGATGCTTCACCCACACGCCTGTCTGTCCTTCGATGGTACGGGCTTCCAAACCGTGTGCGACCGCAAATCGAAGCAAGACGGTTTCAAGAAAACGCAGGAACTCCGTCACACCCGAGCGAAAACTTCGCCGACCGTGCGAAGACGCGATTCGGACGATCGGATAGATCACGAGTTGGCCGGGACCATGGTAGGTGGCAGAGCCCCCACGCTCGGTCTCCACGATCTCCACAAATGCGGGCACGCCGAGCACCACGGGTTGTCCTTCGCCCTGACGTTTGCCGTCGGCACCGCGCTGGCCGCCGCGGCCCAGAGTAATCACGGGCTCATGTTCGCAAAAAACAATCGTGTCGGGAATCTCGTCCCGAGCGCGGAGCTCGACGAGTTCTTTTTGGCGCGCCCAAGCTTCGCGATAGGGCAAGCGACCCCAGTCCAGGAACACCAATCTCAAGCGTGAGTTTCCGCTCCGGGGACGTGATGGTTGCGCGGCTTACGCTCGAAAATGTGCACGGCCATGCCGTGCACGCTCTCGGCAGCTTCCATGATCGTCTCGGGGAGCGTCGGATGCGCATGCACGGTGGAGGCGAGGTCACGCGAAGTACCGCCCATCTCGATGAAGGCCGCAACTTCCGCAACCAGGTTCGAAACCTCCGGCCCCACCATGTGGGCGCCCAGAAGCCGGTCCGTTTTGCGGTCCGCGATGATCTTGATGAAGCCTTCGGATTCGCCCGTGGTGAGCGCACGGCCGTTGGCGCCAAAGGGGCACTTGCCCACGACCGGATCCCAGCCCGCAGCACGCGCCGATTCTTCAGTGTGACCGACGACGGCAATTTCCGGATCGGTGAAAATCGCCCAGGGGAGCGCGCGGATATCCACCACACTCTTAGGATTCAGGATGGAGTCGATCGCGAGCAGGCCTTCCTTGCTGGCCTTGTGCGCGAGCATCGGACCGCCAATGACGTCGCCAATCGCGTAGACGCCGGCCACCTTTGTCTCGAGACGTCCGTTGACGGCGATAAATCCGCGCTCGTTGGCAGAGAGTCCCACCGACTCGAGGTGAAGGCCCGTGGTGCGGGGCTTCCGACCAACGGTGACGAGCACCCAGTCGCAGGGGATGTCTTGCTTGCCGCTGGGGCCTTCGACAGACGCGACGGCGCCGCCGTTCGCGTCTTTGACTCCGAGAGCTTTCGTCTCGAGCAGAACTTTGATGCCTTTTTTGGCGAGCTTGCGCTCCACCACGTTCACGCACTCGCGGTCGGTGCCGGGAAGCAGGGTCTTGGTGGCTTCCACCACGATCACTTCCGTGCCGAGCTTCGAGAAGAAGGTGCCGATCTCGAGACCAATGAATCCGCCGCCGATGACGACAATTTTCTTGGGCGTTTTTGCGACGTCGAGCGCCTCGCGCGAGCCGAGGATGGTTTTGCCGTTGAACGGAAAAGCGCCGATGTTCACCGAAGTGGAGCCGGTGGCGAGGATCACGTTCTTCGCTTCGATCTCGACACTTTCTCCTTGGGTCTTGGATTGATCGTAAGAATCCACGTTGCCGTCGACCTTGAGTTTCTTGTATCCGCCGCCGCCGAGCCCTTGGAAAGAACCTTGACCCTTGAAGACCGTCACGCCGTTGGCCTTGAGCAGTTGCCCCACTCCGCCCACGAGTTGCTTGACGATGCCGGCCTTCCACTCGATGAGCTTGGCCAGGTCCACGCTCAGACCCGTCACCGTGATGCCTTGCTTAGGCGCGTCTTTGATCTTGTCGATCAAGTGACCGGACGAAATCAGCGCCTTCGAGGGAATGCACCCGTAGTTGAGGCATTCGCCGCCGAGCTTGTGACCTTCGATGATCGCCGTCTTCAGCCCGACCTGCGCCGCGCGAATCGCGGACACATATCCGCCGGGACCACCACCAATGACGACGACATCAAACTGTTGCGCGGCCATGCTCAATATCTACCTTTCAGATTTCCAAGATAGTCCCGGGTTGGAGAACGAAAACTTCGTCGACCTGCCCCTGACCGTCTTTCAGATACCACGTCACTTTAACCTTCCAGTCGGACTTCAACGCCTTGGACCAAGAAGAGAACGGGATCACAACGTCAGGCTCGATCTTACCGCCCATACGATGCTCGAAGCCTGGATCTTGGATGTTCAGCATGCCTACGGCTACGTTCCGCGCGGCGAGACTCTGGGGCGAAAAACGAATGCCCCAATCCTGAACTTCAAAGCCCACCGTCACGGACCAGATTTGACCCTTGAAATCGCAGGTCCCCGTCGTAAGCCCATTTTCCGGAAGGAGATTCTTCTCAACGAAAATCCCTTGGGAATGTCGAGGCAATGCCCAGCCGGAACTGCACGAAACGACCGTGACGGAATCCGGGATCACGAGATCTTTGTCCCGAAGTCCAGCTTGGAGCTCGGCTCGCGTGAGTAGAGTCGGAGCAACCACGTTTCCATTGTCGAACTTCAGCGCAAGCTTGATCAGCTGGGGATGTAACGCCAATGAATCTGCCGTCTGGACGTGGACCCGCACGGTACGAGCTTGGGCCACGGTCGTAGCCAGCACCAAGAGCCAGAGCGAACGTGTGATCTTCATGGTCACTCCCTAGGAAAAACTTAAACGAGATCGAGGAGCAGGCGGGCCGGGTCGGCCAGACGCTCGATGATCGCGTTGCAGAAGTAGCCACCCGTGGCACCGTCGATCACCCGGTGGTCGAAGGAGGCCGAGATGTACATGTTTTTTCCGGCTTGGACTTGGCCGTCTTTGACGATCGCCTCTTCTTGCACCTTGTAAACGCCGAGGATGCCCACTTCCGGGTAGTTGATGATCGGCATAGCGAAGAGGCCGCCCACGTTGCCCATCGAGGTGATGGTGAAGGTGGAACCTTTCAGTTCTTCGCTCGTGGCTTTTCCGGCGCGCACCTTGGCGGAGAGTTCGCCCATTTCCTTGGCGATCTCGAGGATGGATTTCTGGTCGGCGTTCTTGATCACCGGGACCAAGAGTCCGTCGGGAGAAGCCACGGCAAAGCCGATGTGGAAGTTCTTGTGCAAGACAAGCTCGAGACCATTCGGTGTTTCTTCCAGCGAAGAATTGGCCTCGGGGAACTCGCGAAGCGCGCTGACCACGGCCTTGATCACGAACGGCAGGTACGTGACGTTGACGCCGTACTTGGCGCCGATCTCTTTGGCGGCTTCGCGCACTTCGACGAACTTCGAGCACTCGAACTTGTCGACGTACGAGTAGTGCGGGGCCGTGTACTTCGACTTGACCATCGCGTTAGCGATGGCCCGACGCAGGCCGCGGACCGGCTTGCGCTCGTCGGCGGCAACGGCGCCGCTGAGGTTGCGGGTGGGTACCGGCAGCGTCGGCTTTGCTGCTTTCGCGGGCAGGGCTGCAGGGCCCGCGCTCGCACCGACGACGGAAGTTGCGCCGTTGCCATTGGCGTACGTGGCCGCCGACGCCGAGACCGGAGTGCCGGAGAGGAAGCGAATGAGGTCTTCCTCCAACACACGGTTGCGCCCACCGGCCGTGGGGCCCGAGGCGGGCACGTTCTCGAGATCCACGCCGGCGTTACGTGCCATCGCGCGCACGATGGGCGCAGCGGGCACGGTCGAGGAGTTGTTCGTTTGCAGAGCGTCCTGGTAAGCCGGAGCGACAGCGGGCTTCGCGACCGTCGATGCGATCGCGGCGGCCAGACTCGGACTCACTTGCGAAGTCGGCGCGGCAGGTTTCGCCGCGGCGGAAGGAGGCGGAGGAGTCGCGGCGGCCGGAGCCGGCTTGGCCGAAGGAGTGGAGGTGGCACCGGCACCTGCTTCGATTTGCGCCAGGACTTGGCCGACTTTGATCATGGCGCCGTCTTTGGCGGTGATCCCGCGCAGAGTGCCGGCGCTGGGCGAAGGAACTTCGACCGTAGCCTTGTCCGTCATGACTTCTAAAAGCGGCTGATCGGCTGCAACCGTATCCCCGTCCTTAACGAGCCACTTGATAAGTTCGCCTTCGTGCACGCCTTCGCCGATTTCGGGGAGTTTGAATTCCATAGTTTCGAAGGTTTAGGCCAGCTCTCCGGCAACGGCAAGGGGAGAAAACGGAGCAGCGTCGTGTTACACCCGAGGCCATGCCGACGACGCACTTTTCGCCCGCCCGATTCGGCTTTGTCCTCTTGAGCCTCGTGGTTTCGGTCGCCGCCCGTGGCGATTCGGGAGCGCCTTCTCGGGACTGGGGCCCGGGCCTCCGCGTAGGCGAACCCTGGGGCTTTGAAGACAAGAAGTTCTTCACTCCGCGCCACGCCGTGGCCATGGGCTTCGGGGTCTCGAACCGTCATGCCCTGGTGATGAGCCTGGATTATCTCTTTCATGACGACCTCTTGCTCCCGCTGGCCCGCGTGACCGATTACCGCCTGGTTCCGTACCTGGGCCTTGGCATGAGCTTTCATTTTTCTACGCTCTCCGTTTTTGGAAACGGGCGTCGTCTCAACGATCCCGATGCCCGCTTTGGAATGGCAGTGCGTTTTCCGGTGGGCCTGGAATGGTATCCTTGGGGCGGCGACTTCGGCTTGGCCGCAGAGATCCAGCCCGGCTTCGGCGTGATCCCCGGCAGCTTCCGAGTGCTCCACGGCGGACTCATCGCCCGCTACTACTACTAAGGACCCCCGACGACGCGAAAGGTGTTGGTGAAAACTTCACCGAGAACCGGATGCGGGATGCCATGGCACCGCTAGACAGAAGCCTATGGATATCAAAAAGTTTGCTTCGAAACGCATCGCTTCCGTCATTGTGGCAACGGCCACTCTTTTTACCCTGAACGTCTCCGCACGCGATCGTGATATCGGCGTGGGCGTGTTCTTTGGCGAGCCTCTCGGACTGACGGCCAAAAAATGGCTGGATGACCGGACCGCCCTGGGCGGCGGTCTTTCCTATTCCTTCAACGACTACGTTTTGGTCTATGCGGACTATCTGACACACTTCCCCGCGGCGCTCTCGTCCGGTGATTCTCATCTCAGCGACGTCACTCCGTACGTGGGCGGAGGCCTTGTGGCGGCCTTTGCGACCAGCGACGTTCGTGGCTCGGGTCGCTCGCTCAACAACCCCAACGCCGCAGCGGGTGTCGGTGTTCGTATTCCCTTCGGATTGGAATGGAGTCCGCGCAAGACTCGCCTCGGCGTGCATTTGGAGGTTGCTCCGGGACTCGGCATTGTTCCCGGCGTGTACGCCTACCTGCACGGCGGCATTGGCGTTCGCTACTACTTCTGACGAACGAAGCCCCTCAAGTGGCTTCGGTGAGCAGCGCGCGGAGTTCGCGTTCGATGTCGCGCTCCTGAGGAACGCTGGCCTCCTCCAAGGGGGGCGCCAGACCAATGGCCGGCACATGCAAGCCCGCGAGCACGCGCGGCTTGGCGCGGAGCACGTAGTAGTGCTCCTGGATCGTGCGATGAAGAAGGTGTTCGCCGAAGTTGGTGATCTCCGTATCCTCGTTGAGGAAGAGCACCCGCCCGGTGCGTTGCACGGCCTCAGAGATCGCGTTCCAATCGTACGGATACAGCGAACGCAGGTCGATCACTTGGGTTTGGCCTACGCCTTCGGCGGCAAGTTTGTCGGCAACCCGTTTGGCGAGATGCACGTGGCGCGAGTACGTGACAATCACGGCGTTGTCGCCTTGCCTGACGGTCTTCGCTTGGCCGATGGGAATCGGGGCGTAACCCACTTCGGGCCACCGAGGTTTCCAGTCTTTGCGATCCACGCCAACCGGAGCATCGATAAGGTCCCTGAGCTCCTTCTCGTCCGCGGGCTCGCCGGGAATAAGTTCTTCGCCCTTGGTGCGGAGCAAGGCTTTGGAGGAAAGGAAGAGTACGGGGTTCGGGTCCTCGATCGCGGAGAGCATCAAGCCGTATGCGTCGAGCGGCGTCGACGGCATCACGATCTTCCAACCCGGCAAGTGAGTAGCGATCGCGTCGAAGGAATGCGAATGGTAAGGCGCTCCGTGGATGCCCGCACCCGCCGGAGTCATGACCACCATCGATAGCGGAAATGCTCCGTTGGTGGTCCAACAAGAGTTGCCGGCAAGTTTCAACAAATCGATCGTGTTGTAGATGTAATCGCTGAACTGGATCTCGGCCACGGGCTTCTGACCTGCGAGCGCGAGACCGATCGCCGTGCCGATGATGCCACGCTCGTCCAGAGGCGTATTCCAGGCCGTCTCGAGACCTTGCGTGCACGTGAACACTCCGCCCATTGGGGGGCCCACGTCTTCTCCGAAGACGTCGGTGACGCCCAGGTGTTTCTCGCCGTAGTGCAGAGCCAAGCGAATCGCTTGCGCCATGTTTGCCATCAAAAGTCTCTCCCGGGAAGTCCCCCGCGGACATCGCCCGCGGCAAAGGTGTGATCGAGCACGGTGGAAGCCTCGGGCCACGTTTCCTGCCGAACAGCATCCAAGGCCGCAGCGGCCTCGGCATGAGCTTCTTCGAATATTTTCTTGGACTCTTCTTCCGTCAGCCAATTCTGCTTGATGAGACGCTTGCCGAAGGTGTCCACACAGCACACTTCATCGGTGGCGAAGTTCGCGCCCGACGACGACGAATGACCGTAAAGACGCGAACACGTCACTTCGAGCAAGTAAGGCTTTCCGGTGGAGCGAACGAACTCCATCGCGCTTTCGAGCGCGGGGTAAACTTTTTCGGGAACGTTGCCGTCGACGACGTTGGTTTCGATACCAAAGGCCTTCGCGCGATCGGCGATGAAGCGCTCGCCATGTTGCGTGGTCCCCGGCGTGGAAATACCGTAGCCGTTGTTCGTGACGATCATCAAGATCGGCAGTTCTTCGCCCGGACGCGAGGCCCAAATCAAACAGCTCGCGAAATCTCCCTCTGCGGTACCTGCGTCGCCGCCCACCACCACCGTGATACCGGCGTCCTGCCCCCGAAGCTTCGCACGTCGTTGCGCGCGGGCGGTACCCGGCGCCACCGCGAACTGGGTTTCGATGGTGGACGTGATCGGCACCACGTTCCATTCCTTCTTGGCCAAGTGCGACGAGAAATTCCGGCCTCCCGAGTACGGGTCGGATGCGACGTTCTTCATTTGACGGACGAAGGGAACAAGGGGTTCGCCCATCGCAACGAGAATGCCGTTGGAGCGATAGTGCAAATGCAGGTAGTCGTATGCGAGGCCTTGGCCTTTCTTGACCAGTTTTCCGAGCGCCGTGCTGAAAGCCTCTTCACCCGGACCCCCGATCCAGAAAAATCCGTCGCCCGTGCGCACCATTTTGATGAGTCGCTCTTCCAGGACCCGAGTGCGCACCATCTCGCGGTAGTAGCCTCGCGCGAAATTGCGATCCTTGAAGGGTTGTGCCGGACGCGGGGGAAGCTTCACCCCCGTGGTTTTAAGCCAATTCGGCGGGCACGTCGACCGGGGGCACGAGTGCGCCGTTCGAGGCGTCGGCATGAGTGCCGCGCAGCAGACTCTCCACGTAAAACTCGCCGGCTTTATAGCTGGAGCGCACGAGGGGGCCCGAAGCCACGTACGCAAAGCCCATCGCCTCACCTTCGCGCGCGAAGTACTCGAACTTTTCGGGGCGCACGTACTCTTCGACCGCCAGGTGGCGCGGCGTGGGTTGTAGGTACTGACCGAAGGTGAGCACGCGCACGCCGACGGCACGAAGATCCCGCATCGTTCGAAACACTTCGTCGTCTCGCTCGCCAAGCCCCAGCATGATCGAAGACTTGGTGAGCACTTTGAGACCCGCGGCATCGGCCTCAGATTTGTAAAGTTCGAGGACGCGCATGGACTGCGCGTACGTGGCACGCGGATCGCGTACGCGAAGTTGAAGGCGCTCTACCGTTTCAATGTTGTGCGCGAGCACGTCGGCCCCGGAGCGCGCCATCTCCGCCACCAGCGACTCATTGCCGCGCCAATCGGGCGTGAGCACTTCCACGAGCAACCCCGGGTTAGCGTTCTTCGCGAGTCGCACCGTCTGGCAAAAGTGCGCGACTCCCTGATCCGGCAAGTCGTCGCGATCGACAGAGGTCAACACGATGTACCTGAGCCCAAGGCCTCGGATGGAATCCGCGATCTTCTCGGGCTCATGAGGATCCAGCTGCATGCGTGGATTACCGGTGGTAACCGCACAGAACTTACAGCCGCGCGTACAAACATCGCCCAAAAGCATAAAAGTGGCCGTGCCCCCGGACCAACATTCACCGATGTTCGGACAACGGGCCTCCTCGCAAACCGTATGGAGTTTGCGATCGGCCAAAATTGCCTTGATTTTCTTGTAGTTATCGCCACCCGGCGCAGGAACACGCAGCCATTCGGGCTTGCGGGTGGTGGGAGCGAGCGACATGGATTCGATACAATCCACCCGCCCCGCCAGGGTCAAGCCCTAAGCGGGGCAAGGATGAGGTGCGCGCAGCTTAACGAGGAAGCGCGAGGGCCGCCTGAACGGCCTTGGTCGCATCGATGGTTCCGCCGCTCGTGACCTTGCCGGCCAGGGAGGGCACCACGTTGATCGAAGTGACCAGCACGTTCTTGAGCTGTGCCACGGTGAGCGAGGGATTGGCCGCCAAGGCCAGGGCCGCCACGCCGGCCACCTGAGGAGCCGCCATCGACGTGCCGCTCCAGGAGGCATAGCCGTCGCCCTGCGAGACCGCCGAAAGAATATTCGAGCCCGGGGCTGCCACGTCGACCGCGCCGTTTCCGTAGTTCGAGAAGAAGGCGAGCCCACCGCGAATTGTGGTGGCGGCCACGACCACCGAATTCGGCGTACGGAAACTGGCCGGGTAAGTCGGACTCACGTTGATGTCTTTTCCGTCGTTGCCCGCGGCAATCACGGCCAACAGTCCGCGTTCGCCGGCAGCGGCAATAGCGTCAGAAACGGCTTGGCTCGAGACGCTTTTTCCGAACGAGCAATTGGCCACTCGCGCGCCGGCGTTCGTGGCGAACTCGAAGGCTTCGATCACTCCGGCGTCGGTTTCGTCGCCGTCGCTCGGCACTGCACGGATAGGTACGAAGGTGATCTCGGGGCTGATGCCCGCGATGCCCACGCCGTTGTCGGTATTTGCACCGATAATGCCGGAGACGTGCGTGCCGTGACCGTGGGGGTCACCTACCTTGTCCGTCCCGTCGATGAAATCGAATCCAGGAGCGATCTTTCCGACAAGATCCGGGTGGGTCTGGGAGATGCCGGTGTCGATGATCGCGACTTTGATAGCGCGCGATCCCCGGGTCACCTTCCAAGCATCGAGCGGAAGAATGCCGAAGGCGCCGTTGAGGGCCCATTGCTGCGAGTACATCGGATCGGTGGGGGCGGCCACGGAGTCGAAGACCGAAGGTTCCGACAGAGGCAAGGCCATCGCGGGCATATCCCGAAGCTGACGAGTCACCTGCTGCACGGGCTCAACGTACAGAACATCGGAGTTGGCAGCATAGTCGCTGAGAGCCGATTCCAGGGCGACGCCGTCGTGCAATTTGACGCGCTCAAGGCCACGCACCAAAGTCGAGGTCCAGATAGAGTGAGCCGGAACCGTTTGATGAAAGGCGGCCCGTTGGGCGGACGAAAGGTCGGTCTTCCAACGCACGAAAAGCTCGTCGCGGACCGAGTCGGCCCGGACCTGGGGCGCAAAAAGACTGACGAAAGCAACGAAGGTGATTCCCAAGGATTTCTTCATCATAGGGAATTCTTAGCCAGCCCGCGGCAAAGGTGTCCATGGAAAGTCCTTGTGTACAGAGGATTTCATAGCCCTTTTGCTGGTACAGTTTAGCGTGATGACCACTTCTAAAAACAATCGCCGCGAAATCCTGCTCGTGAGCAATTTCTCGGGCAGCGACTACGCTCCTTTTCGCCAGTCCTTTAGCCAAGCGCTCGGCGACCCGGCCCTGAGCTTGGACTTCCAGGAAATCACGTCGGTCGCGGAACTCCCGGTATGGTTTGCGCGCAACCCCTCGCCCCACGTTTTGATCTTGGACTGGACGGAGAGCGCCCGCTTGAAAGTGGAGCGCAAGCAAGTCGAGCAGGCCCTCCAAGGCGTGCGGGAACTGGACCGCTCCCTCTGCGTACTGATGCTCGCGGACCAGATGACGGCCGCCGGCGACACCATGCACTGGCTTGATCGGGGCGCAACGGGACTCCTGCACCGAGGATTCGAATCGAGTACCCTCACCGAAGCGCTCGGCGAGATTCTTTCTCGCCGACTCAACTCGCAGATTCAGCGCTCAGCGCGGGTCCCGGCCCAACACGAGATCAGCCTGCGTCTCGCAAGTCTCGAACAGGCGCTCGTTGCCGAAACCCTCAACGTGGGACTCGGCGGACTCTTTGCCCGCGTCGTGCCCGTGAACGCGCGCCCCGGAGACCCCATCGACTTCCGTTTGGTGCTGGCCAAGGAAGTCGCCGACTCGGGGTGGAGCGACGACGCGAACCTCGGCGAAATTCGCGGCACCGGCATCGTGGCCTGGGTGCGCCCTTACGCCAACGCAGAGGGCCCCGAGGGAGTCGGAATCCAGTTCGTGGACCTCGAGCCCGCTTCGCGCGAGATTCTCGAAAAATTCGTCTCGTCTCGCCGCGTGCGGGCGTTTATCCCGAAAGCGTGACCCTTTCCCCGCGCAGCGAACACGTCGTCGTCCTCGGCGCAGGCTATGCGGGACTCCCGTGCGCGCTCCGCCTAGGTCACGAAATCCGCAAACACGGCCCACAGGCGCGCGTCCGCGTGACGCTCGTGAACCGCGAGCCACGCCAAGAGCTCAGCTGCGAACTCTTCCGCGCCCTCCGCACGGGCAATGCCGAGTACTTCCCGTTTCTTCAGGTCGTGCGCAAAGCCGGCGTGCAGTTCCTCGAAGGCAGCGTCCATGCTCTCAATCCCTCGGATCGCACGCTCGACATCCGCGGTGAACGCCGACAGACGATTCACTACGACTCGCTGGTCGTCGCTACGGGAGGCAAGGCGCGCGTTCCCGATGTCGAGGGACTCAAGGAATTCCTGGACCCTCCGTCCAACGTGGATCGTCGCGTGTTTCTGTTCCGCAACAACCTTCAGGTGCAAGCCTTGAGAATGGCGCTTCGGCGCCTCGGATGGGGCCCAGAGCGCACCCGCCACGGCCGCGATCTTTTCGTGGTGGTGCTCGGCGCGGGCACGACGGGCCTGGAAGTCGCCGGCGAGCTCGCCAATCTTCGGGGCCGCAACAGCGCGCACCGCGTGGTGATGATCGATGCGGAGTCCGAAATGCTTCGTGGGTTTTCCCCTCTCGCCAAACGCTTTCTAAAGCAGGAGCTTTCCCGACTGCGCATCGAAACGGTGCTCGGTTCGCCAACCGTGAAACTGACCGAACGCGAAGCGCACATTGCCAATGGCCAGGTGATCCCGTGGGATCTCCTCGTGCTCTGTACAGGCAGCCGCCCGCCGACTCTGCTCCAAGCGTTCGGCGAGGCAGGTACCGTGGGTGGCCTGCGAGCCCGTCCGAACCTCGAAGTTTCCGGTTTCGACAGACATTTCGTTGTGGGCGACATGGCGGAGCTCCGCTTGCCGGACGGCCGCATCCTTTCTGATCGAGCGCAATTCGCAGCCCAGGAAGGCCACTTCGTTGGAGAATTACTGGCAGAGCGTTTGCTCGGACGCAGCTCGGGCCGCAAGCGAGTGTTTGATCCGCGCGACCTTGGCTATTTGGTGAGCCTGGGACCCTACTCGGGTTTTGGACGCCTCGGCCCCGAAGCCCATTCTACGCTCGGCCGCCTGCTGTCTCCGTTCGTGGTGGGTCCGCCGGTGGACGAAATGAAACGTCTGGCGAAGCTCAAGTACCTAGCCGAGCTCAAGCTCGCCAATTGGCTCTGAACCCCTCGCTAAAACTTGAATCGAGGGATGCCTGGTTCAGTTGGGCTTGTAACGGGCGGTGCAACGCTCGGTTTCGCGGCCCTTAAATCCCGAGATCTGCACTTCGAAAGCAATTTTGTCGCGACGACCGATCACGAGCGAGCGATAAACGCGCTCGGTGCCCACGAAGGTGCCCGAAGCGTTTCGCAGTTCCAACTCCCATGGGCCCACGAAGTTCACGCTTTCCGTGCCCGTGTTCGTGACGTGCACAAGCGCGCGACGACGGACACCGTCGTAAACCTCGCAGGTGGCGCGCAACTTCATGCGCCCCACCCGCAACAAGGTCGGGAACGACATGCCAAAACTACGCCCGGAGCGCGGGCGCTCCGCTTCCGCTCTCATGCGGTCGTACTCGAGACGCATGCGTTCGTTTTCGGCTTCCTTCGACCGCTGAGTGGCGTCCTGGCCGCTCACGAAGCCTTTCCGGTACGCAGTGGCCGCCGCGGGACGAAGAGCTTCGGGACAACGGGCCACGCGCGCCAGCTCTGTAGCCAGATCTTTGCCGCTCTGAGCGTCGCTGCGGCCGATTCCCTCCAACACCGCAGCATCACAGACGCCGGAGGCTCGCGTGGCGTAGGCTTTGAGAAAGGCCGTCTCCAACTCTCCGTTGTGCTTAGATCCGCAGTGCTCCATCAGTTCGATCAGGCCCGGTCGACCCTCAGCGAGATCCTTACCCGCGATCGCTCCCAGGGACTCGGCCACTTCCGCGCGACAGGCCTTCTCGGCAAAGGCTTTGCGGTAAACACGGTCGTACGCGTCGCCTTCGGGGCAGGGCCAAAAGACTTGAGCGTTGTACTTCCTTGTGCTCGCGAAAGCCTGCCCGTCTTCACGCCCCCGTGTCCGAGCGAGATCCTCGGAGCAAAGCTCGCGTTGTCCTCGCAGAAAGCCCGAATCGTAATCCTTTTGGTAAGAAGAGGGCGAATACCCGGTGCAGTTTCGCCCCCACTCTCGCGCGGGTTTTCCGTCGCGCCCGGCGATGGCATCGGCGTATCCGGCCTCGTCGGCGGCACGCTGACGACAAATGCTATCGGCCCGCGCCACGCCCGAGGCTCCGATCGCCATCAAAAAAAAATGCGCTCCCAGAGACCACGCGAGTGCGCGGCGGTTCATCAAGCGCGACCCTTCCGGGCCATGTAGCGCTCGATCTCGACGGCGTAGCGAGGCAATCCCTTGGTGAGCACCTCGGACCCCGACCGAGTGACCAGGACATCGTCTTCGATGCGTACGCCAATGCCCCGCCATTCCGCGGGTACCGTTTTGTCGTCGGCCATAAAATAGAGACCCGGTTCGATCGTGAACACATGTCCGGGGGCGAGCTTCAACGAGCGTCCCTTGGAATCCGTGTAGGGGCAAGGATCGTGCACGTCCATTCCGAGCCAGTGGCCCGTGCCATGGGGATAGTACCGACGATGAGCCCCGGTTTCGAGAATCTCGGAGCGCGAGCCTTTGAGAAGCTTAAGCTTGCGGAGGCCCTCAATGAGTACGTTGGTGGAGGTCTCGTGCATCTTGGTGTACGGCACCCCGGGCTTCACCAAATTGAGTGTTTCTTGGTGCGCTTCCGCCACGAGATCCATGATGATGCGCTGGTGCTTGGTGTACTTGCCGCTGACGGGAATCGTGCGGGTGATGTCCGAGGCGAAAAACTTGTACTCGCAACCGGCATCGATCAGGAAAAGCTCGTTTTCCTTCATTCGACGGTTGTTGTCGTTGTAGTGGAGAATCGTGGCGTTCGCGCCCGAAGCACAGATCGACGGATACGCGGGCGCCACGCAACCGTGGCGATAAAATTCAGCCTCGCAGACGGCCTGGAGTTCGAACTCGTGCATGCCGGGCTTGATGGCTTCCATCACCCGGAGATGCGCTGCGACGTTGATCCGGGAGGATTTGCGCATGAGATCGATCTCGTGACGATCCTTGACGGTGCGCAGCTCACGAGTACGAATCTCGAGATCTTCGACCGCGCGGACCGGCAAACGATTCTTACGCAAGGCCGGCCGGAAGTCTTCGAGCGTACGCTGCAGAAAAACCTCGTGCTCTTTGTAGAGCGAAGCGTTCGTATGAATACGAGGAGCCACGCCATCACCGGGCATCTCGGAGAGCCAACGCAGGATCGAGGGTCCGAGCTGCGAGATTTCGCCGGCATCATCGGCGCCGGTCAAATCACGCGCCCTCGTGGGACCGTAGCGGAATCCGTCCCACTGCTCGCGGGAACGATCACGAGGCAAAGTGAAGAGACAGAAACGCAATTTCTTGCCTTCCTTCCACATCATCGCAGCCGCCGAGGGTTCCCCAAAACCGGTCAGGTAGAGGAACGACGAATCCGGACGGTGCAAAAAGTGCGTGTCCTGGTTGCGAATGTACTGAGGGGCGGTAAAGAGCACGACGAGATCGCGTCCCTCCACCCATTCCCGCGCCAGTTCGGCGCGCCGCTTTGCGTAAACATTTTGGGGGAAGAGCAGTGGTATCATGACTTTCGTTTTAACAGAGGGGAAGGGAAACTGGCGAGATGAGGACTGGGATTCAAGGAGCCAATTGGCATCGGAGTTTCGTACTGCCCCTTTCTTGCGCTGCCCTTTGGGGTCTGAGCCTTTCGATGCCGGCCGTGGCCGCCCCGAGCGGATCGACCACTGAGCGCAGCGACATCCGCGACGGCGCACGTCTCAAAGATGCCGAGAATACGCTGCGCCAAAGTCTGCCAGGCACCGTCAGCTTTAAGGAACAGTCCCTGCTACCCCTCGAATCCGGCGGCACGAGCTTGATGGGCCTGATTGTGCGCCTTCTCGGAGATCGCCCCGACCGCGAATTCGAAGGAATCAACACAAGGCGCTTCGTTTACCAGGCCTTCGGGGGAGACAAGAAACTCGTCGGCTGGGCCCACGGCTCCTCGTTTACGCTCGAATCCTCTCCGGTCGACGTGTTCGTGTTTTACGCCGCCGACGGCATCGTGCGCGACGTGCGCGTAGAAGGCCTTCCGGACGCCACGGAAAGAGCGCTGCTGGATACCAAGGCGCTCGAACAGTTTCGCGGCCGTCCGCCCGAGGATTTCGAGATTACGATCGGCAAGAAAGGCCGCATCAAGGCACGGGGGGCTTTCCACGCGGAAGTCCGTAGACCGGCGAACCCCGCCGCGCGCGTCGCTTTTGACCGCATCTTCCGGGCGGTTCGCTTCAACGTGTCGTTCATGGACGTGTCGTATTTCATCACGCAGCATCCCGATCTCGCGGACGAGCAACGCATCTCGCCGATCGAAGTGACGTCTGGACCCGAAGCCTTCGTACGCAATCGCGCCGTGCCGAGCCCGAGCACCCCGCCCTCGCCCTTCGAAGCACGTCCCCTCCTGCAGCAACTCGACACGCCCCCGTTCCCGCCGACGAACTCGGTGCCGGTGCAGGCTCCCCAGGATCGATGAAGCGCTGGATTCTTCCGATCGCGCTTTTGGGCGTGGTGCTGGCGATCTACAGGGCACGAAACTCGGAGGAGGGCACGCCCGAAGCCCCCCCGAGCTCTCTGAGCAGAGTGCCGCGCTTCTCCACGGCCACCGTGGCTGACGTGCGGGTTCCCGCGCTTCCCGAGGCCGCGGCGTCGCCCAGCCCCGGAGCGTCCGCCGAAGAGAACTCGCCTGAGGGAGCGACATCACCCGTGGACTACTGCCAAGCGCTGTCGGCGCAGGAGGTTTGGTATCGTGCTTCACCCGCGCTTCCCGACACGCGCACGACCGAAAAACGTTTCTATTTTCAAACTCAAGATGCCCGCATGCTCATCGTACGCCAGGTGTCCTCGGAGGACGGTGCCGTGAGCGTAAGCGCCGCACGCTGGGATCCGAACGGCCGCGAGATAGGCAACCAGGAGTTCGACGAGCGCCAAAGCGCACGCGGATTCCTGGACCCCGATAGCGCCCTCCAGGCCGCTGGAACCGGCTACGCCGATACCCTCGCTTCTACACAACCCACTCTCCGCGAAGACCGCGTCGTGTGGCGCGGGGGGCGAGCACGACTTCACAACGACATTGCGGTGGAGCTCGAAATGGAATGGACCCCGCCCGCCACGACCCACACGCGGAAACTCCGCTGCGCGCCGGACGCCGACTGCACCTGCGAGGACTAAGCGCCTAAGGTCGCTTCGTGGGGAAAAGAAGAACGTCGAGCTTGCCCTCGGCATCTAGTTTTTTCATGTCGTCGTAGCCGCCGATGCCCAGACCGCCGATAAAGATTTGAGGCACCGTGCGCCGGGGCGCCACCTTCTTGAGCATGTCGTCGTAGGCGGCCTGGTCGTTCTGGACGTCGATCTCCTCGAAACCGACTCCTTTTTGCGTGAGCAAATTCTTCGCGGCCACGCAGTAGGGGCAGTAATCCTTCGAGTAAACGACGACGTCCGTTTGATCGGGGTGCTTGCGAAGCGATTCCATCAGGGTAGCCTAGCACGACCATGTGGCTCGTCACCGTAAGCAACGAATCGGACTTCGAGTGGCTGGCGACCGCGCTATCGACGGAGAATCGTCCGGCCTTTGAACTGATCACGACGGGATCGGGTGGACGGGTCGCCCGGTCACTCGACGCCAAGCCCCGGTTCCATATGGCCTTGGTGTCGGACGACCCTCTGGCCACGCGCAACGTGCTCGTGTGGACGCACCGCGAGTGGCACACCCGGGTTTTCGTGAGCTCCGGTTCCGTGCTCTCGACCGGCGAGGGCTGGGATCCGCTGAACCCTCTCATCCCCCGCACGGGATACCGCTCGGCCGGCCGCTTCGATTTGGACGGGGGCAGTCCCGTGCTCTACGAAGACATTCCCTTTGATGGAGCCTTGCAGAAACAACTTGCCGATTTGTTTTTGCAGAACGCATCTCTTGAGCGCACCGGTCTTTTCTGTGCGACCAAACCCGTCACCTCAAGCGAGGCACGTGCCTGGCTGGGCTCGCGGCTGACCTGCCAAGGCGTGGACGCGCACACCGGTGAAATCCTACTCGCCGGGCGCCACTTGGGAGTTTCGGTGGCTTGCCTGAAGGCCCTCGCGGGACCGACAGCACGGGAAGTTTTGCTTCGCTGCCTTCGCACTCTTCAGCGCGGAAGATAACTCTTCAACAACGCGCTCGTGGCGGCCTGATCCTCGGCGACGGAGCGGCCGAGCGAGGGAAACAATCGGTGATACCAATACGCGTTGCGTAAGATCGAAGGTACATAGTCGCGTGTTTCACGAAACGGAATCAGATCGTTAAAGAGCTGCGGATCGGCCACGAAGCCGAAACGTTTCTCCCAGCGTCGAACGTTCGTAGGCCCCGCATTGTAGGCGGCGAAAGCTTTTTCCGCGGATCCATCGAAACGCTCAATTAAACTCAGCAAGTACTTGGCCCCGACTTCGATGTTGTGCGCGTAATCGTAGAGCTCTTTCTTTCGGCTCTTCTTGATGCCGTAAGCCGTGGACGGCAGAACCTGCAAAAGGCCCTGAGCATTGGCCCTGGAGCGCGCATTGGGATCAAAGCCGCTCTCCTGTCGCGCCAGTCCCAACAGCAACGCGGTGTCGACGCTGGAATGGCTCTCGAGCTCATCGAAAAAGGGTTTCGGATAAAGCAGCCTTAGGCTCTCGACGCTGAGGAAATTCGGCCGCGCGGATCCCATCTGGTTGATCACGATGATCTGAAGACGATGGAAGCCCGTGTGGCTGAAGAGGCGCGCCAAGTACTGGAGCACCGCCGGGTTGGTCGTGGGACCGGCGGATTTCACGACGAACTCGCCGTAGCGGCGCACGGCGAAGCCGGCGTCGGGCAGACTCATCAGCATGTGAAGCCAGTTCACTCGCCGATCGAAGGCCGGATCGCCGGACTCGTAGAGATCCGGGTAATTCGGATTGGCAACGAAAAAGGCCAAGGGGTCCCGACCCCGACGAGCCTCACTAGCGATCGTGTACCAAGAGAGCGGAAACTGCGCGGCCAAAAGGTCGGCCGTGCTGCTGGCTTCGGGAGCCCGACCGAGCGCCTCGTAGGCTCGCCCCAACCAAAAGAGCGTGCGGTACTCCTCTCGCTTTTTTGCTACGCCTTGAGCCTTCTCCAGAAGAGCGACGGTTTCCTGCGGTTCGCCGCGAGCAAGCTTCAGCAGCGCCACTCTCTGCAGGACGAACTCGGCGTTGGCGTCATCCCCGTCGAGACAGGAGAGTCCATGGGCATCCAGAGAGTCGAGCAGCGGCCACACACGCGCATCGGGCAAATGCTCTTCGAGCGCGCGAGCCAGCACGAGCGAGAACGAACGCGGGCATGTTTTTGTCTTGAGCGCTTCCACCGAAAACTTGCGGATCTGATTGAAGCTCCAGCTCGGCGCCGAAGAACGCATCTCGCCAAAGTCCCCCTGCTGGAGTTGGCGCATGCGATGGATCGCAAAACCGCGAGGCGACGATCGTCGCTCTCCACTCGCGCGCGCATCGAGCTTAGGCGCGAAGTAGTCTTCGAGTGCTCCGCACAGCGAAGCCTGCCGTTTTTGCGGGCAATCGACGGCAAACCCCGTCGGGAGGAACCCGTTCGTCACGCGCTCGGCGAACACCAACGCTTCCGCCACGGCGTCTTCCGGATTTCGATAACCCAAAGCCTTCGCGATGTCGGCAATGCGACGCGGCCGCAGGGCTAGGCGCGGCGCCGAATCGAACTGAGGGCTCAGCGCGACGTCCGCTCCGTCCGGAGCATCGGTCCACCGCGTGTCCTCGGGAGCGGGCCAAAGAAAATACGCGGCCGCGGCCGTTGCCACGACGGATCCTGCCACCAAACCCGAAAGGACGGTTTTCTTCATGCGCCGTTCACTTCGCTACGGAAGCGAGGAGCTGCTTGACGGCCGCGTGACACCGAACGAGCACTTCTTCGGAAGATCCGGCGAGCGAGCAGCCGGCGGCCGCACGGTGGCCGCCACCACCGCGGTCGAGACTTTGCGCAAGGGCCGCCACGTCCCAGCCACGCGAACGGAACGAAATTTTCCACTCTCCGGGTCTACGCTCAAAATAAAAAGCTGCGATCTCGCAGGCACGCGTGAGGAACATCTGGTCGATGATGCCTTCGCGATCGTCGGCGTCGCCGCCGGCGGCCACGAAGTCCTTCGAGCCGAGCACGCCCCACACGTAGCGCCCGCCCACTTCGAAACGGACCGTCGCCAAGACTTTCTGCAACATCTCGAACGCGCCCTGCGACCGGATCAACAACGCCTTTTCGGCCGTAACCGTGTGATCGAAGCCCGTTTCCAGAAGCCTGGCGCCAATGCGCAAGGTGGCAGGCTTCGTATTGGAATGCTTGAAAAGCCCGGTATCGAAGATCAAACCCACGTAGATGGCTTGCGCGATGGACGCGGTGAGATTGAGCCCCTGGGCTTCGATAAACTTGAACACGATCTCGGTGGTGGAAGCGGCGTTCGGATCGTAAAGGCGAAACTCGTAGGCACTGGCATCGCCGCCGATCGCATGGTGGTCGACTTGCCCGCGGGTCTTGGCCGCCTTCCAAAGGCGGGTGGTGTCCTCGCCGATGCGCCCCACCCCGCCGTCGACGCAGATAAAGACCTCCGGCCACTCGGACGGATCCTTCGCCAGGATCGCGGAGGAAACCTCAAAGTCCTTGGCGAGGGGCATGAACGAGTAGCGGGGCGGGCAAGGCTCTTCGTTGACGATGCGAATCCGCTTGGAAGGATAGATCTGCAGCAGCACTTCCTTGAGTGAGCTCTGCGTCCCGACGGAGTCGCCGTCGGCCCCGGCCGGAGCCGTGATCGCTATGTGGTTCCAGGGCTCGAGGGCCTTCACGAATGCGGCAAAATCCATATCCGTAAGTTATAATCCCTGCAGGCAGGACATGTCCTTGACACCCGAACATTGGATCTTCATTCCCTCGGTTTTTTTTCTCGGCTGGGTCGTGGGCTTCCTCATGGGCCGGGCCCGAAGCAACCTATGAAGAATCCCGTTCGTTTCTCGCTTCTGGCCGATGCCCTCATGGCCTCGCTCGCCAGCCGCTCCTTTGAATGGCGCGAATGGCGCTTGGGCGAACACGAAACTCGTTCGCCAGGACAGGACCCCCAGGTGAAAACCTGGATTCGCGTTGTTGTCGCAGAGGGTCGAGTCTTGGAGACCGAGCTCGATCCCTCGGCCAGCCCGTCCCTCGCCCTTCACGCCCTCCTGCATTCCTCCCCATTGGACACGCCGTCCGTCCGTGAAGCCTGGCCTAGAGACTTGGACAAACTCCCCCCGGGCCCTGATCCCGCGGCCGAAGACGCCGCGGAGGGCACTCTTCGCCGCACCAAAGACTCTCTCGGCTGCTGGGGCGAAAAGTGGTCAAAGTACTGACGCGCGGATCCTGCTCCGTGGGCGCTACGATAGGCAGTCGTTACCTGAGTTACTTTATTGGGGAGGAATTTCATGTCGATCCGTTTTGTACGTTCTTTGCTTGCCACGTTGGCGCTTACGCTCGCCGTTGGCACCAGCACCGTCGCCCACTCCGCCGCCGTCGGTGGCGAAGTGCTCAAACTTCTCGAAGTTTCCGGTTCGGCCGCCAAGCAGCAGGTTGAAGAAACGATCCGTATCGGACTCCAGGTTCTCACGGGCGAAAAAGTCCCCACACCCGCGGGTCTTTCCAAGGCACTCGCCGGTTCCGCCGAAGACAAGGAACTCCTCCGCATGTTGACCGCACCCGCTAGCAAAGCGGAAGCGGCCGACGCCATCAACCGTCTCGCAAAACGCGCCGAGGGCATGAGCAGCGCCTACCGCATTTGTAAGATGTGCACCGTGGAAACCGAACTCGCGAAAAAGGGGATCACCAACATCCTTCAGCCTACGCCCGCCAGCGTGCGTGAAGCGCTTAAGGATGTCCCGAAGGGCCCCAAGCTCGTCAACAGCGTGCGTGACATGGCCAAGAAGGCCGGTGCCAGCATCGACGACCAAGTCTACAACGATGCAGAGCTCCTCAAGGAGATCTACACGGTCTTCAAGCTGACGAACGACGGCTCCGAAGGTCAAAAGAAGCTCGGCAAAGCGATCCTCGCCATGAACGCCGAAAGCAAAGGCAGTTTGGTTGTCGTCACGCAAGCCGGCAAAAAACGCATTCACCCGCTCTACTCGCTGATGTCGGAAGATTTCTCCGAAGCCGAATCCCTCAAGCTCGCCGAGCAGATGGAGATCATCGCGAAGGACCCGCTCAACGCCTCCCGCAAGGCGCGCACCGAAGCCCTCGAGAAGTGGCTCGACAGCAAGTCTTCCGAAGTGGGTCTCTCGAAGGAAGAAATGACCTCGATGAAGAGCCGTCTCTGCAACTGCTACGCTCTCTTCTGCGCTCGCTAAGTTCGGCTGTCTTGGACAGTTGCGGCGGGGCTTCCTTCGGGAAGTCCCGCTTTTTTTTGTTCCGAGAACAACTTAGTTCATGATTTCCTGGGGCAACTTCATCGACACGAGCGTGCGCAAGGCCGCGAAGTAGTCCTCGAAATCGTCGAAGTTTTTGTAGTCCTTCAACTGCTCGATCAACGACTCGGCGGCACGCTTGACCACCGGGTCCGAACCAAACACCACCTGCTTCGGCACCCGTCCCCAAATGGCTTCGCCGAGGGCGAGCTGCTCGGCCGACTGCGGCTCAAAGAGCGCTTCGCGCATCAATCCCTGGGTGTAGCGGCCGCTCTGGGGAAGATTCTGCCGCTGCCAATCCCAAATGCGCTTGCTCAGCTCCTCCTCGAACCGACCGAGTGCCGCGCCATCCTTCGTGCGCGAGAGGACGGTCTCGCGGAAGTCCGAATAGATTCTTCCGAAGTTCGCCTGCTGGAAGGTGGACCTCTCGGGGCGCACCGCACCCAGGCTGTCGAGGCCGGAGCGACCAAAGGCCATGAGCGCGCTCTGCTTCGCTTTCTCGTACAGCAAGATGTCGCGCGCCGCGGAGAACTCCTTAAGCATCGCCCCTCGAGCGAGCCAACGCACACCCGGCATTTTGATCAAGCCCGGCATTCCCTGGCCCAGTACGTAGAACGGCAACGCACGGGCACGCAGACGGAGCGGCAGCTCCTGGAACGCGTCACCGAAAACTTCGGCATGCTCGGAAATGAACTTCCCGAGCTCGCCGGGCCGTACACCGTCGAGAGCCTGCGTGATCTGCTCGTAACTCTGGCCACGCTTGAGCCGCTTCATGATTCGGTTCTGACGCCATTCCTCAAGTCGCGCACGCCGCCACATCCGACGAATCCACCGCTCGTCCTGCGGTTTTGCGGTCTTCGCGGCAAGGGCCTGCAGCTTGGTTTCGTAGGCCGAGAGCTTCGCCTTTCCGGGCAGGTATCCTCGGAAAAACTTAGACATCTCGGCCGCGTCGTCGCCGAACTCCGCGGCCACCTTAGCGCCGAAAAGCGCGTTGATCTGCGCGACTTCTTCTTTGACCAGTACCTTCGTGGTGCCATCCCTCAGAATCTCGGCCAGCGACGACTTCACGATGGACTCGAGACTACTGAGATCGCGCGCGGCGCCGAGAGCCGACAAACGACCAGCCGCCGATTTGGTAGTGGCCCAGGCGTCTCTCGCTTTTGCCGGAAGAGTTTTCCCGAGACTATTGAGCTGCTCCCTCACTCCGGACGGACTGAGCCAGCCTCGCGCAACGGACACGTTGACCATGGCACGAGCCGCTTCGGAAGCCACTTTGACGTCCGCGTACTTGGCCCCGCGCACCAAAGCGGCGACGGTGGCTTTCACCTGGGCCGTGCCGATGCTCGTGGCGCGCACCGGCACTCCCAGCATTGGCAATGTCGACACCGCATTGAAGGCGGTTTCTAGATATCCATAGGCGTTGTTGCGGAAGCGATTGACTCCCTCGGCGTCGGTCAGCCCTTGTCCTTCGAAAGTACGCGCAAAGTTCTCACGTTCGTCCGCCTTCGCCACGTCGTCGAGCGCGATCTTCGTCATGGGCACGCCGATCGCCACGGACGCGACGCCCAAGAGAATAGCTGGGGCACAGAAGAGAGGTGGTACGCAAGAAATACCCAGCGCGATCATCGAACCCACGGCCAAGGCTCCTTGGGTGAGTCCCATTACGAGCTGTTGCGTGTCTTCCTTGAACCACTTGTCCAAGGCCTCTTGAAACTCCTTGGGCGGCTTAGGCAAGCCAAACTTTTCGTTGAGGGACTTCTGCACGGTCATCGTCGAGAAAACGAGCTTCTTGAACTCCTCGTTGTCTTTCTTCCAGTCCAGCGAACAGAGACGCGAGACGACCTGATCGGCATCGAGACGCGAGCGCACCGAACCCTCCACCACCACACGGCGGTAAAGCGGCATTTTAGCGAGGAGATCGAGCGCCAGGATGGATTCCTTCACGGAACCCTCAGAAAGGAAGTTGTGCTCGGGACCCTCGGAAAGCAGGAGCCTCTGCTGCTCGTCGACGTCTCCCTGTGATTGATAGATGCGATAGACAAACTCGCCTGCGCGAGCATCCGGCGAAGCCCATGCCTCGTTGATTTCCTTGGCGAGAATGCCGTTGTTGCCATTGCCCGTCAGACTGAAATCGGCGATGGCCTTGTCGAGGTCGGCGCGAGTCAGGATCGAGCGGTTGGAGATTCCCTCCAGTCGGTCCCAGCCCGTGCGCTTGTCGTCGATCACGGGCTTCTGTTTGAAGATGTGGAAGGTATCCAAGAAGGTACTTTTTTCTTCGGGGGCCATGCGCTGTTTGGCCAACACTTGCGTGGTGCCGTCGTTCCACTCGTTCACTGTCTGCTGCCAAAGCGTGCGTTTTTCGTTTCGGTCGAGAAGCATGTTGGCGTGTCGCGCCTGCACCGCGCCGGTCAATCGTAGTTCGTCGCGCAGACGCGGCCACGGACTGCCTTTGCCGGCACGCGCCACCTCCACGGTGAGCGCCACCTTCAGTAGCGCCCAGGGATTGGGCGGAGCGTTCTGAATCTGTTGCTTGAGCATCTCCCAACCCGAGATCACGGCGACTTCCACTTCTTTGCCGTCCTGGATTTTCACGAGTTGCCGGTGATTGCGAAGCAGTGTCCACAAACGGGTCAGGTAAGGGAACTCCTTGCGGAGCGCGGGCTCCTCGAACTGCACCTTCGGCAGCACGTCGTTAGGATCGCCGAAAGGCACGAGAAGCTTTTGCAACTCGACCAGGTGCTCTTTGAGCGGAGGGCACTTGCCGTGGAACTCCGAACACAGAACCGCGATGTCGTAAGCGAGGCCCGGAGTGGACGGCTTCGCGGCCGCGCGTTGAGTCCAGAAGTAAAGCTCGCGCAGGCCCCAACGACGCCAGGTGTCTGGGCCGTCAAGGGGGGGAAGCTCCAGCCTGAGCGTGACTTGCTCGAGGAAACGACGATCGCGAGCTGGGATCAGATCGACCCAGGATTCCTTGCCGGTTTTCTCGAGTTCTTTTTGGATCCACTCCGAGGTGTTCCCGCTCTCGGTCAACGTGGTCATGCTCTTGACGAGAGCCTTGTCGTCGTCCGAGAGGGCGCCCAACGCACGGCCCGCCTTCATCGCGAAGGCCTGTTGGAAACTCTCGAAGTCGTCGATAGAGGGCTCAGGCATCCCGCTGCTGGCTTTCCACTCGAGACCGCGCTGGGCGGCTCGCAGTTTCTCGAACGGCAGCATGCCGGAGAAACCACCCGAGCTGGGATCGGCTTGCACGTCGTTCAGCCAATAGTCCTTGTAGAGTTCGTTTCCGGCCAGAGCCAGACCCGCATTCTGGAGAATACCGTCGATCGCCTGATAGCGCTCTTCCTTGGTGGGCGTGATCGCCGGCAACTTGAGCGGCAGCTCGCGCAGCTCGTCCGAGCACTGTTGCGGCAAGGGCGTTTCGCGTGGGTATCCCACGTGCGCGTTGTAGAGTTGCACTTGATCGAGTGCCATCGAGAGCGAGAGCAGCTTGAGCGCCTGCGTGTAGTTTTCCTGATTGACGACCTTCATGTACGAGCTCACGTCGCGCACGAGCGTGAGCGACAGATCGAAACTCGAACGACGCGTGCCGCCGAGGGCGCGTTCCTTGAGCGCCGCCGGGGCCAGGTAAATGCCGGTGGCGGGAATCTCGCCCGCGGACATCTCGCGAAGGAACGATTCCTCGGGAGATTTTTCGGGCACCAGATCAAGCGGCACGTCGAGCTGCCAGTCGTCCAGCGGCCGTGCCATGTCGGGACCGATCTTCGCGAGCAGGAGGTAACTCCGCCAGACGTGGACGATGCGCTCAAAGTAAAGGCGCATCGTGATCAGCCGCGAAGCCTTGGGTATCTTTTCGTTGGTGATGAAGGCTTGCATGTAGTCGCGCAGCTTCAAACCCCAGTCTTCGAAGCGCTTCGTCTCGGACCTCCGCAGCTTCTCCATTTCCGCGTCGCTGCGTTTGACGGGCGGCGTGCCGCCGCCCCGGCCCTTGGTTACGGCCTTGGGCCGACGGCCAAAGAGAGGATCCGTGGCGCGAGTGACAAGTCCCTTGGCGTCCGGCGCGATCACTTGCGCGGGCGGAGCGTCGGCCGGCATGCCGAGAATACTCATCGCAAAACTCTCGGTGATCTTCTGGAAGTTCTCCGGCACCTCTCCACCGCGAACGATGTCGGTGCGATCTTCGCCCGAGGACGGCTCTGTCGACTCTTCGAGATCGGGCTCTTGCGAATCAATGTCGGGCTTAGCCGGGGCTTCCGAGGCCACGGTGCGGGATCCGGAGAACCTCAGGGGATGCGGCAAACGAGCAACAACCCCAAAGGCCAACAGAAGTCCGAGACCCCAATACCCGCGCTCAAATTTCATCCCCTTCTTATCGGCCCTCGAAGAGGCCTTCTTAAGCGGGGTGCGTCAGACGCCTATTTACCTAATGAACCAAGCTAGTTGGCTTATCTAGAATGGATTCCGGAACGCCGCTCGAAAGCAACCACGGCAGCACCTTGCGCTCCTCTTCACGCAGACAATACACGTGAGTCATCTCGGAGCTGCGCACGTGATCGCTGCGCAGAAGTTGCGAGAGACTCTCGAACGACGTCAGCCTGCGGCGATCCTCGATGAGCACCGGGAAGGTTCCGCGTGCTCCCTTGGTGAGGAAGCTCACGCAACGACGCCACCAGAGCTTGGGGACGTCGCCGTCTTTTTTGTTCTTGGAAACGCGCTGCGAAGCCCGGCTTTTGAGCGAGGGGAACCAAGCCGTAGTGCCCAGCGCGCTCTCGAAAGGCCGGATGAACTTGTCGAAGGCCTTTTGATCCTCGGGGCGAATCGTGAACAGATGCTTCAGGGGATTGCGATCGCGGAGCTGCGTTCCCCAACGCGAGGCACGGTTCTCTTGTATTTTGCGCAAGAGCCAGTCGTCGGACCAAGACGTGTAATCGTTCAACGACGGGTGAATCGAGAAATCCGGAAGCTCGGCCAAGGCGTTCTCGAGCACGATGTCGAAGCCCACCACCGTCTTGTGCGAATAGAGCTGAAGGAACATGTGATAGCGCGCCATGAGAAAATCCTCGAGGGCGTGGAGCGCCTTGCGGCGCAGACACACCAAGAGGTGCCCCGGAGCGGCGGGATCCGGCCGCCAAATCATGTTCTGCACCAGCATGTCCTTGTCGTACTGTCCGTACGGAACGCCGGTGTAGAGCGAATCGCGCAGCAAGTAATCCATGCGGTCGCAATCGAGTTCACCAGACACGAGGGACTTGAGAGCCGAGCGGATACTCCACTTGCCGCTGGGCCCAACCTTGTCGATGCTGCGAAACTCATCCGACGGCGTCACCCAATCGGTCATCAGCGCTGCGACGTCTTGTGCGTAGAGCCCCCCGATACGTCCGTCCGTGCCCATCATCTTAGCAAGCACGTCGATGGAGAACTCTTCGTGGCACGCGGGCCGGTCGAGCCACGCCATCTTCGTGGCAGGGCCCTTTGCCTCAATCCAGTGGTGAGGCACGTCGCCTTCGTCGATCCATGTCGAGCGAAGCGGATGGATCGGACGGCCCGCGTTCGTGACGCCTTCGATGCTGTGTGAGAATGGCCCGTGTCCCACGTCGTGCAAGAGCGCCGTGAGTCGCACCAAGCGACGGAAGTAATCCCTTTGCGTAGGCTGCAGCGCGCGCGCGCCAAAGGTAGCCACGAACTCGTCGGCCATGGCATCGAACACAATGCCGGACATATGCATGGCACCGAGCGAGTGAGAGAAACGGTCGTGGGTGGCACCGGGAAAAACGTAGTTCAAAAAGGCGGTCTGCTTGATGCGACGAAGGCGCTGAAACAAGGGATTGTCGATGAGCGCCCGTTCCTCGGAGGACAGGGCGATGGTGTGGTGTACCGGATCCCTGACCAAATGCTGCATCGACCCCTAGAAGATCATCCAATCCCAATAATTTCAATGCTATAAAGATGGCGGCTGAGAGGTTAAGGCTTCTTGAAGAACCTTGACACGAACGTCAAGGTCAATCTACGCTAAATCCTATCATGTACAGCATCGGGCAACTTGCCAAGAAGGCCAACGTTTCTAACCGCACTCTCCGCTATTACGAGGAGTTGGGACTTATTGTCCCCAAGAGTCGCGGCAGCAACCGCTATCGCTACTACGACGAATCCCACATGCAACGCCTGGGCACGATCAAAATGCTCCAAGACTCGGGCTTTGCGCTCAAAGAGATTGTGGCGGCCATCGCGCCCATCTTCGATCCAGGCTCGCAGATCACTTACACGGGGCAAGAAATCAGCGGCAAGATTTTCGAAGCTCTCGAGAATCAACGAGCGCTGTTGCTCGAACGCCAAAAAGAAATCGCCAAAACCCTCGAGGAACTCTCGACCATGATGTGCGGACTCAAGAAGTGTTTCGGCTGCCAGATCTCGCGAAGTCTGGAAGGCTGCGCGGACTGTAAGTCCGGCCCCCAAGAGGTGCGCAAAATCGCCCAAGAAGTTCGCGAATTCAACGCCACCACCGCTTCCACGGGCGCCGGCGGCCACATGATGAACGAGAAAGCCTAGTATGACGACGAAGACGTACACCTCCGACAATCCCCTCTACCTCGACTACCACGCTACGACGCCCGTCGATCCCCGCGTGCTCGAGAAAATGCTGCCGTACTTCACTCAGAACTTCGGCAACTCGGGCTCTCGCAACCATGCCTTCGGCTGGAAGGCCGAAGCAGCCGTCGAAAAGGCCCGCGAACAAGTAGCCGCATTGATCCATGCCACCGCCAAGGAAATTCTATTCACCGGCGGAGCCACGGAGAGCGACAACCTGGCCATCCTAGGCGTCGCCGAAATGTACAAAGACAAGGGCAAACACATCATCACGTGCGTGACCGAACACAAAGCAGTGCTCGATCCCTGTAAGCACCTCGAAGAAAACGGCTACACGGTGACTTGGCTGGGGGTGGACAAGAACGGCCAGATTTCGCTCGACGAACTCCGCAATGCCATCACCCCCGAGACGATTCTCGTTTCGATCATGCACGCCAACAACGAAATCGGCACGCTCCAGCCCGTGGCCGAGATCGGCAAGCTCTGCAAAGAAAAAGGCGTGCTCTTCCACACCGACGCCGTCCAATCCGTGGGCCGCGTGCCGGTGGACGTGGAAGCCATGAACATCGATTTGCTCTCGCTTTCCGCGCACAAGATCTACGGACCCAAGGGCGTCGGAGGTCTTTACGTGCGTCGCCGCAATCCTCGCGTGCGCCTGGCGCCTCTCTTTTTCGGCGGCGGCCAGGAGCGCGGCATGCGCTCGGGCACCCTCAACGTGCCGGGCATCGTGGGCCTGGGCGAGGCCTGCGAGATCGCTCGCAAAGAACTGGGATCCGAAGCGGAGCGCATCAAGCAGCTACGAGACCGTTTGTGGGCCGGCCTCCAAAAAAATCTCGACGAGCTCTACCTGAACGGTCACCCCACCGACACGTTACCCGGCAACTTGAACGTCTCGTTTGCCTTTGTCGAAGGCGAGTCGCTCATGATGGGAATCAAGGATCTGGCGGTGTCGTCGGGTTCCGCGTGCACGAGCGCAAGTCTCGAACCCAGCCACGTGCTGCGCGCGCTCGGCGTCCGCGAAGATCTGGCACACACGTCCATCCGCTTTGGACTCGGCCGTTTCACGACGGAAGCCGACGTGGACTACGCCCTGCAGCGAATTGTTTCGGAAGCGGCTCGTCTCCGTGAGATGAGCCCGCTCTATGAAATGATGAAAGAAGGCATCGATTTAGAAACTGTCCAATGGACGGGTCACTGACGCGACGCAAGCCGCGCATCACGAAAGGGATTGATATGGCGTATACGAACAAAGTCATCGAACACTACGAGAACCCCCGCAACGTGGGCTCGCTCCCCAAAGAAGACCCGCATGTCGGCACCGGCATCGTCGGAGCTCCGGAATGCGGCGACGTGATGAAACTCCAGATCCGCGTGAACGACTCGGGCGTGATTGAAGACGCGAAGTTCAAAACCTTCGGCTGCGGTTCGGCGATCGCTTCGTCGTCGCTCGCTACCGAGTGGCTCAAGGGCAAGACCGTGGACCAAGCCCTCGAGATCAAGAACACGCAGATCGTCGAAGAACTCTCTCTGCCTCCCGTAAAAATTCACTGTTCCGTGCTCGCCGAAGACGCCATCAAGGCCGCCATCGTCGACTACAAGAGCAAGTCCACGAAGTAAGCGCTCGCCAGTTTAAGGAGACCCGCATGGACATGTCGTCGCAAAGCCCCAGCAACTCCGGCCCGAGCGCTCCGGCGCCCGCAGCCACGCCAGCTTTGCCCGTGGACCTCACCGAGAAGGCCGCGGCCCAGGTGAAACAAATCCAAGAACGCGAAAACCGGATCGACAGCCTGCTGCGCGTTTCCGTGATCGGCGGCGGCTGCTCGGGCCTCTCTTACAAACTCAGTTTTGAAGACGCACCCAAAGAGAAGGACAAGTCCTTCGAGTTGCACGGCGTAAAAGTCCTCGTCGATCCCAAGAGCTTGCTCTTCCTCAAAGGCATCCAGGTGGACTTCACCGATGGCCTCACGGGCCAGGGCTTCGTGTTCCAGAATCCGAACGCGAAATCCACCTGCGGCTGCGGCACGTCGTTCAGCGCCTAAGCCCGAATGCAAAGTGCCCACGGAGGTCTTTCCCGGTCCTTGGGAAATCCGGCCTTTGTCTGGTTTTAGTTCGAGGGCCTTAAGTTTCTATGTGATTTTTCAGTGAAACGGTCGCCCTAATTCGCCAGTGAATTTGTCGCCCACCGGCTTTGAGGCTTCGTCGGTTTAGGCCGCTCGCTTGAGGCTTGTGGGGGCTTCAAATTTGACGATCTCGA
>Ga0247843_1000339_pt1 | contig 112571 bp, 158 predicted proteins | sample LaCruzMarch2017__FD_192420 | JGI IMG/M metagenome (GOLD analysis project Ga0247843, IMG submission 192420) | Freshwater microbial communities from meromictic Lake La Cruz, Castile-La Mancha, Spain - LaCruzMarch2017_8m | ecosystem: Environmental > Aquatic > Freshwater > Lake | place: Spain...
ATATAAATGCTCTAAATTGAACGAATATACTCCCTACAGGATCGTAATTAATAGCTTCAAATCCGAATCTTATAAGATCTTCGGTTGATACTGGGAATGTGTTTGTAATGTTATCCCATGGATCTATATGGGGTTTAATAAATGTGTATGTATTATCTGGCTTATTTATATTATCTCCAGTTTTAGTTCCAAGTTTATATTTAACTTCAATACTACCGCTAAGATAATCACTATATGGAACATTTCCATTAAACTGCTGTCTAAAATCCTGCTTAATTACTCCTTTATTATATATTGCTTGTGATAATTGATTATAATTAAATGTAAATACTCCTTGATTAACATCTAAGTTAGGATCAAAGTCTGTTATAACCTTTCTCTCTATTGTAGTAAAACCTATACCTCCTATTGAATCGGGACCACCTGGATATTCAAATAATAGAGTTGGATCAGGTGATATTCCTAAATTACTATTAGATGAATTAAGTGATAATATATCAATAGTATCTGATGTTATTTTACTTCTATATAAACTAACTAATCTGTTAAGATCTTTAGCTTTATTTTTTACAACATATTCATATGTTAACTGGAAAGGATTTATAGGTACTAACCCATGTCTATCAAAATGAATACCAGATCCCATTACTCCTACCTGCTCTAAAGTATTTCTTCCATTGTTATATACTCTAGTATATTCAGTTCCTCCTTGTATTAACGTACCTATCTGCTGCCCAAAAGGCTGTAATGCTTGACCAACCTCTAATTTTGGGTTAGCATATTGTAAATATCTTTGTTTCTGTAAGAATATATTACCTTCAGATGTACTATAAAATTTTTTTATTCTATCTCTATCTATTACTGCTGCTGATGGAATTATTGGTACTAATGAACTAATACCTATTCCGGACCCTCCTCTTAAAGGAAAATCATTACCTGATCTGTTTAGTTCATAATATCTTTTAACATTAGGGCCTGCATCTTCTGGTAATGGGAATTGTATAAATGGTTGATTACTGCTCCCGCCTCCAGGCTGGTCATTACCGTATGGTATAGACTTTTGAGTAAAGTTTCCCTGCCCACTATAGTAGAAAAAGTTTGGATCGTTATTTAATAAATCTATTAATGCCATCTTTATATTATCTTAACGGTCTAGGACCTAAATTACTTGCTGCCTGTGTAAGTGATGCATTTCTTGCAACTGCTACTGCTAAGGGCTGACCATCAACAGATACAGTAATTGTTTTACCCTGCTTGGTTTCTTGTAATATTTGTTTTAATATATCAACCATTTCATCTGTTCTACCTAACTTAGTACCACCTGCCATTACTATTGAATCTTCATTCAATGGTTTGATAACAAAATCATTAACAGACATTTGATTTGAACCTAATGATATAATCTTATCACCCATACTTTCTTCACCTATTTTTTTACGCATTGATTTAATAGTATCATCACTACCAAATGTAATTGCGTTAGCTATAGTTAATATACCATATGCTATCGATTGAATTATATCAGCAATTGCGGCAACTCCTTCTTTTAATGTATTAATTAACCCTTTAACGTTATCTGGGTTGGTTAATTTCTGTATTAATCCTGTTACCCATTCTACTACACCTGATTTAGTTAAAAAGTCTTGAAAAGCTCCTTTTACTTTATCTATTAATGCTGCAATTTTTTCTTGAGCTGATAATTGTGTTAAGTTTTGATATGCTCCTTCACCTAGAGCTTCATTTATATTTTTTTGAGTACCATATTGTGCTATAGCTAGTTGTAATTTCTTTTGAGCATTATCAGTATCTTTAGCACCAAGTTTAGTTAACATCTCTTGGTTTTTTAAAGTATCAGCAAGATCTTCTCTTGTCATTCCTACAGCTTTTGCAATAGATTCCTGTTGGATTCTATTCATTTCTAAGTATTCATTAGCTGTTCCGAATTGTTTTGATATTTCTATTGCAACTCCGGCTGTATCTCCTTCAAGTGCTAGCTGCTGTGCTCTTGATAGATTAATATTTTTTCCTGTGATTAACTGTGCTTCTAGCTGATTTTGTATACTTTCTTCAAAATTAAGTAGTGAATCTGCTATTTGATCTACTTTTGCAAGATCCATACCTAAAGCTTTAGTTACTATTGCTGATTTAGTAAGAGCTTGTGGGTATTTAGCGAATTTTAAACCTAATACTCCTGATAGTTTGGTTACTTCACCTATTATTTGCTTATAATTAAATGATATACCTGTTGCCTGCTTTAATCCTGCGACTTGACCTACTATTCCTTCTACTGTTTCTTTTTGACCTTTACCAGATATAATAGAGGCTTGTGCTAGAGATCCCATCTCAGCTGTAGATAATCCTATAATTTTTTTTAATTCAATTTGGGTTGTTAACATTTCATTAGATAAAATGTTAGTGACTCCTAATTCATTTGATAAATCAGTTTGAACTTCTAGTAAGTTTTGAGTAGTTATTAATAAATTACCAGTACTAGTAGATAAATTTCCAAAGTCTTGTGCAATTTTAAACGATTCTTCTCTTGAATATCCTAATGCTCTACCGAATTTAACCGTTCTATCCTCTATTTCTAATATAAAATCAAGTAAAGATTTCATTCCAGTAAGTATTCCAGATAAAGCTCCTCCAATTATCGGAATTGTACTTACTAGATTTGTAAATCCTTCAAAAGACTTTCTTTGTATTTTACCTATAATATCTTCTTGTTTTAATAATTCTGTAACCGAATCAGATCGAGCTTCTTTTACTTTTATTGCTGCAGCATATTCTAACTCTTGGGGTGATAAATATCGCTCTTGTTGTTGTATTATATCATCAACATACATAGCTTCCATCTTCTTTAAATATGCAGCATTTTGACTACCTTCTTTTCCTAATAATATACTTTCTTGTTCTAATCGTTTTCTTTTTTCTATATTATATATTAAGCTTTTACCGTTAGCAATCTGCTGATCAGTAAGATTTTCAGATAGGTCGTTTAATTGTTTTTGAGCTATTCTTTCTTTTTGTTTTGCTTTTTGTATCCTTTCTAAAATTTTATCACGTTTTAGTTCACCAGCTGCAAGGTCATCAATATATAGAGCTTGTTTTTGTAATTCTTTACTAAGATTTTTTAGATTGCTAATAGAGTCAGAGACTAAATCATCATAATACCCTTGAATTTTTAAAGCATTCTTAAAAACTTTAGAAAGTTCCTTTATCGAATCGATATTAGATTTATTATCAATATTTTTGCTATTATCTGCCATATACTATTTTATATTATATAAATATCAATTACTGTGATTTTATATTAGTAGTATATGTAGGCTTTTTAGAAACAGGAGGGTAATGTACCTGTTTTTTATCCATAGGTACTTTACCTTTCATTTCATCAATATCCGCTTGCTGCTGTTCGCGGTATTTAACTATCATTTTAATATGATATCTTCTATGAGGAACAGGCAGATCCCATACTTCAGATATAGGGAAACCGCCCTGGCCGTGAAAAGCCAGGTTGTGAACCTCTTCCATGAATGCCGATCTATAACCGGCTCCCTGGAAAAAAGAAGTCCAGCTCTAATGGCATTGATATGTCCTTTACTTCTGTACCATCATTTAAAGTAAAGCTGATCTTAAGATTAAGATCTGGTGTAATCTGATTTATATGCTGCCTGAAAGCATCTGTATCTATGGATAGGAAATAATTATCTACAAATTCTCTAATAGCTTTTACTTCGTAATCTCCGTTAACAGCTAATATTTGATGCTTTAATTTGGTGGTCAGTTCTCCAGTATTACCTATTTTTTTCATACCTTTAATCTCTGCATCAATTTTCTTTGTGTCTGCATGAGTAAGTAGTTTAAACGTAATTTCGTTTTTAGAGCGGGGTAAAGTAAATGTAAATTCATTCTTATTATTAAATAAGGAGTAATCTACTTCTTTATTTTCAAATTTACTTAAATCAATAGTAACCTTTTCTTCCTGATCGGTGTTAGGGTTTGTATACATAAATGAATAATCCTTACCGTAGGCTAGTATTCTAGCAGATATTAAAATTGCATTTTTATCGCATAATAATAAATCTTCATAATTAATTGGTGATTTAATTATTGCTTGTAGTACTTTATCAATAGCAATTCCCTGCTTTAAAAAGTTAACATTTGTTAATATGTCTTCTTCTCTTGCTGTCATGTATTTCATCTCAATTTTTCCGGATGAAAGAGGGTTATCTGTTGGATATAATAAACCTTTAGATGGTAACTCTACTGTTTCAGTAGGAAAGTTAAGTTTAATATTGTTTTCTTGATTCATGATGATAATATATTTTTATATAAATATCTAAGTTAATGTATTTTTATCATAAATACAACTTTATTTTCCCTTTATCTAATACATTATTTTTTAATATAATGAAGATTATATAAAATAAAAAATCCCTTGGCAGAGCCAGGGATTCTTATATAGATTTATAATTTAAATAATAAATGTATGCTTTAGAAATTCAAAATGCAAAAATCCATCGCAATTGTTAAATCAATACTTACATATGCATCTGATGACCAGTCATATTCTCCGAAATTAGCTGACTTTACGTATGCTCCTTTAATGATCCATTCTCCTACGATATCACCTACTGGTCCTAAAGTATTTAATGTTAAGTCTTTTTTGTAAAAATCAGAGTATCCGTTTCTACCTGTTACTGATTCATGACCTAATCGAACCCATTCCATTAATGCCTGTGCTCCTGAAGGAGTTACTGGATCGTATAATTGTAGTGACATATCAGCCCATTCTGCTTTACCTTTTAGTTTACGATATACGTTGATATGATCTAGTTTAATATCTGTAAATGATATTTGAGGTGAAGCTGCTTTTTTTATAAGATATGACGGTATTCCATCAATATACATTATAAATCTATTCTGAACTTTTGGTTCAAAGGCTGTGAAGAATATTTCGTTTGGATCTAGTACTGCCATTTTATTCTATTTTATTATAAATATCTATATTTTTATATTTTATAACTGTTGCTATTATCTATTTCGAGCAACTTGATCACCCATATCTTGTAACTTCTCCATAGCTTTTCTTGGATCTTGAATATAATCTTCTTTCTTGTGCATAGCCTTTTTATCCTTCATTACAGATAATACTTCCTTAGTGATTGATTCAAGAAGTGATTTAGACATATTTACTTTTATTTTCATATTGCTTTTATTCTATATTTTTATTGCCCAAAAGTTGCTCCTGTAGGCAATATATTAAAATCTAATAATATATATTCAGCAGTTTTTGTAGGTTGTAAATATATTGATCCTACTAATTGATTTCTGTCAATTACATCTGGAGTATTGTTAGTGTCATCCATTACTACTCTATATGCATAAAGACCTTGTCTTTGCTGTATTAATTGTAAATATGGATTAACTCTATTTAAGAAATTATTTCTTGTAGTTTGTGAATTTTGTTCAAATACCAATCCTTCAGCAATATTTCCAATATATCTCTTTAATGTAATTAATAATCTTCTAACATTAACTCTATCTAGAGCTGATGGCTTAGCCTGTAATGTTTTCTGACCATATATTACCGTGCCTTGGCCCGGGAATATTGCAATTGGGTTAACCTTACCTGCATATAGAGAATCTCTTTGAGAAACTGTTAATCTTCTTTCTGGTTGAATAACGGTTGATAAACCACCTCTAGTTAATCCTGCTGGTGCAAACCATTCTGCTGATACTTTATCACTATATTCATAAGCTGCAGGTATTATTGTAGATGCTGGTGTAAAAACTAATTTTCCTGTTTCTCTAGATCTTAATTGGACCCATGGCCAATAAGTTGCACCGTATGATGAATCAATTGTTTGTGCTTGACTTACTACTGTTGATATAACTTGATTATATGATACCATATCAACAACTGCAATTGCATCACCTCTATCCTGAGTATTACTTAATATTGAAGCAAGAACACTAGATGCGTTCTGATTATTTATTCCTGGTGCATATATAGTTTTATAGTTGTATGAATCTTTATTAGCTAATAAGCTAACTGCAATAGTATAATTTGATGCAAATACTCCCTGAATATTTGTGTTAGGTGTTACTGTAGTAGATGCTGCTGTAGGGATATTTTCGAATAAATTCATTGCAGTACCAGAAATTACTGTACCGGTAGCTCCTCCGAAAGATCCTTGTAGTGATCCTGAACCTATAGCTGGAAGAAATCCAGTATATGCTGATTGCGGCTGACCTAGGCTATTAAAATAGTTTGGCGTTGGTGTAGTTACTGTTTTAACTCTAATATATCTACTCCTATTTACATAAGATCCTGTTGTCTGCAGGTAATAAGCTCCGGATTCGTCTTGAACTGGATTTTCATCTTGGTTACCGATTACATATTCAATGTAATTGTTTTGATTGGGATCTAATGAAAGATTAGACCATGATTCTAATATAGTTTTTTGATTTGAGTAGTCATCACCTCTTCTTACTATAAGACTAAATACTCCCGATCCAGTGGTTGATGTTGTAATTTCCCATCTAATATTATTTTCAGATCCACTAGGTAAAGATCCAGATACTCCTAAAGTACTTCCAGAATCATTATTCATTATAATTCCTGAAGATATTGTTTCTAGTGTAAATGAGCTGGTGGATAAAGTATTTAATATAGATGCTGTTGCCGGTGTAAATGATCCTGATGCAACTCTAGTAACTATTAAAGATTCTCCTCCTTGTTCAAAATAATTTAATGCAGCTATAGAGGTAAGATACTCGTAGTTAGCACCCCCTGATACAAATGATGTGCCAAATTTGGATTTGTAGTCGGAGTAGGATCTTACTAAAGTAGGGATATTAACCGGCCCCAGCACTGCTGGTCCAATTAGTGCTGCACCTACCGTTATAGGTCCTTCTTGTATTTGAGATAAATCGTTTTCTTGTAAAAAAACGCCTGGTGAGATTAGAGTTTCTGCCATAATGATTTAATAATTATCTATTATAAATATCCACATTATGGCCGAAACAATATTTTACTTAAGATATAGTACCTGTTTCTAAATCAACCTTAATATCACCATATTTTGCAATTAATTGATCAGAAAATTGCTTTTCACTTGTAATTAATTCTAGTATTGATTGTTTAATTTGATATGCTTCTTGTTCTAGAATAGTTTTTTGATATTCTATTCTACCTAATTCTACAACACATCTATCATTTTTATCACTAATTGTTTTTAAGGTAACTAGTTCTTCTGGCGTAACTGATTTATCATTCATAATTATTTTTTCTTAGCTTGTGCTTTTCTTTTATATGGTTTTTTATCAACTTTTGGTTTCTCGACTTCGGGATGTTCTACAGAAAGTTGTTCTTTAAATTTGTCTTGATCTTTAAAATTTTTAATATTATCGGTAGGTTTATAATATATTATAATTATTATCCCGATAATTACTAATAATAATGATGTTAAAAATAATGTCATAATTTTTGTTTTATTCTGTTATTAATTTAAATAATATTGATGGATTAATTTCTGATTTAATGTCGATTTGATCTAATAAAATTGGGGTGTAATCAATTTCAACTTCTTCTTGAAGTAATGATTCAAATTCTGTTTGAAATTGTATAAATTTAGGATTAATATCAAAACTAACTACTTGTTTAGTTTCTTCATCAATAACTTCATTTATGCGTTGTGGAATAAAGTATTTATTATCTTTATCAACATCACCATACTTTTTAATTATTTCTTCTCTTAATTTTTCAACAGATTCTATCTCTTTAACTAATTGAGTAGATACTTTAGACAAACTGTATTTGGTTTTGATAGATAGATTTTCATCTAATATTCCTTTTTGAATAATTTCTCCAGTTTGTTGATTGATGATTCCTTTTAATTCAGCGTTTAATCCGTAAACTTCGGACAGCTTTAATTTAATTTTTTCCATGTTATACTTTAATTTTTATTTATGTGATATAATATACATAATATATTTTATATATCCAAATTTATTATTATATTATATCACTTATCTTACAAATATTATCAGGGTACAGTAACTGTACTTTGGGTAGTGCTATTTCTGCCTCCTCCAATGTGTTATATTCATAAATATTATCTTCATCATTTAATTGTAGTACCCAAATTTCTGCTCCAGGGTAGAATTGTTTTAATATGTAGTATATTGTCATCTAGGGTATTGTTTATATTGTATAAATATGGTGATGGTGTTGTTGTTTGTTTTGTACTTTATTCCAAATAGAGATAGGTGTTATGTTTTTCATATTTTATTTTATTCTAAATTATTATTCGGCTCAATAGGTGCTATCCCTTTTAATAAATCTATCTCGGCTTTAAGTTCTTGTATTGCTTTTACTAATACAGGTATTATAGCTTGATAAGCTACGTTATAATGTTCAGTACCTTGCTTAACTATTCCATCTACCCATTCTTCATCTTTAAATACTTCTATTAATTCTTGCGCAATAAACCCAGTCTGAATACTTCTATCTCTTGAATATGATTCTAAATACTTAAAGCTAACTGGATTCATTTTATTAACATAATCAAGTCCGCTTAGAATAGGTTTTATATCTTCTTTTAATCTTAAATCCGAGCCATTCACATAAGCACCTGCTCCCCAAACTCCAGTACCGTTACATTGTAAGTTATACGCTCCTTGGTCAGTAGTTCCTGCAATATAAACTTCACCACCTGACTTGATACGCATACTTTCGGTACCGTTTGTGTTAAATACTAAAGGATGATTAGTTTGAGTACCTATAACCCCAGCATCGCCATTTGTTCGACCAAATATTCCAAATCTATTGGTTACAGTTCCATCTGTTACTTCTAATCTTTGATTTGTTGTATCTGCTCCTGTTACAATAATTTGAGTTGCAGTTGTTGCACTATATGTATTTAATAAAGCACTTGGACTTGCAGTACCAATCCCTACGTTACCACTATTCTTAAATACTCCTAATTGTGTTGCTCCATCATACCATCTAAATATATCATTACCCCCGTTTGATGTTTTAGCTACTAAAGCTACAGTACCACTTGCAGGACTTTCAATAGGTATAACAAATGTTCCTCCATAACTTGCAGAAACCGATGAACTAAAGATAACAAGACCAGCCGAGCTTATACTTAACCGATTTACGCTATTCGTTGCAAAATCTAATGTATTTGCAGCTGATAAATACATTCCGTTAACTGGGATTGTTGGGGACGTTGGAATAAATGAAGTGGCAGTATTAGTTGAACTAAACGTAGCACTTGTTCCTGATAATGCACCTGATAATGTAGATACCCCATTTACCGATAAACTACCAGTAATTCCCACTGATCCAGTCATTGACTGCGTGTTGGATACAGTGTTACCAAATATATTGCTACCGCTTGAATAAACGATGCTAGACGTGACTTGCTGTACATTTAACGTCTGGGCAACAATGGTACCTGTAGTAGTTAAACTACCAGTAACAGCAACACTGCCATTAATGTTCTGCTGTCCAACAAAAGCATTAGAACCCGTTGTAGCATAACTTCCGGTCTTACTATTTAATGAATTTATACTAGTCTGTGATCCTGTTATACTAGATATATCAACATTATTTAATATTAGGGATCCGGTTATATTTGCACTTATTATCTTCATATTGTTATTTCATATAAATATGATGGTGTTGTTGTTTGTTTTGTCCTGCATCCCATATAGAGATAGGTGTGATTTGTTTCATATTTATATTATCTTAATTTTTGCCATAATATTGAATATTGAACTGCAACCGTTACACCATACGTTTGTCTTACTTGTATATCCCTCCCAGACAATTGCATAACTACATCAGCCCCATCATTTGCATTAATCTCTCTCAGATACGTTCTGTCTGCTAATATCTGTGTATAAGCCATACCTCCTGCATCATCATTATAGTGAGCATAAACGGTATAAACACCCTCAGCAGCTTGCGTACTTGGTATAGAAAAGATAGTTGTGAATGTCCCACTTGTAGGATTTACTGTTCCCAAGTAAGAATTAAACCCTGCTGCATTTACTGCTGCAGTAAACGTAGCACTTGTTCCTGTTAATGCACCTGATAACGTAGCTGCACCTGTGACTTGCAATATAGAACTTCCTGAAGCGGTATCTGTTCCTATTAATACGGGACTACCGCCATTATTTAATATAAGATTACTAGATACCGAATTTAATATTAACCCACCTGAATAAGCTGTTAAATACCCTCTTAAAGTACCTGAATTTGAAAAATATAAAGTTGCGTAAGTTAACCCTTCAATAGTTATTCCATTTCCTAAAGATGTTTGTAAAGTAGCACTGTTTACACCGACTCCTGAACTAAACGTGGCTGCACCTGTGGAGCCATCTATCTTTAATCTTGCAGTTTGATTAGTAGCTAAAAATAAATCTGTTGCAGTAATACTTCCAAAAGTTGTAGAATAAGCTGTATCACCAAATGTTAATTGAGCGACTGTTGACCCTGCAATACCCATATACAATCTACCTGATGTATTTTGCATATTCATAAACTGATACCCAGTTGTAGCTGATGCTGCATTAAATATATTAGTATTGTTACCCATTGTAGAAGTAATTACATTACTAAACGTAGCACTTGTTCCTGTTAATGCACCTGATAATGTAGATACCCCATTTACCGATAAACTACCAGTAATTCCCACTGATCCAGTCATTGACTGCGTGTTGGATACAGTGTTACCAAATATATTAGACCCACTTGAATAAACAATAGAAGAAGTTACCTGTTGTACATTAAGCGTTTGTGCCGTTATTGCTCCAGTAGTGGTTAGTGATCCTGTGATGGCAACACTGCCATTAATGTTTTGACTACCTACAAATGAATTTGAACCGGTATTTGCAAAAGTAAGGCTATCTCTACCGTCCAATAGTTCCGCATTAGAGGCGTAGGATGCACTTTCAAATAGTAATGAACCGCTTAATCCGCAGTTTGCAGCCACGGCAACACCTGTTCTAGGGCTTGAGAAATATATAGATGCTGTGTTTGCGTTTTGTACATTTATTCTCTCAGGTATAATAACATCATTATTATTATCGAATATAGTAAATACTGGATAGGTTGTGTTTAGACCGTGATAGAAAGACCATGTAGTAGCGGCAGATGTTTGTAGTAATTGAGCATTAGAGCCTGTAATTATAAGACTACCACCAGTGGAGATTACAGCATATCCTGATTGTGATACATCAAAATATATGTCTGTAGTATTTGAATCAGAGCTGCTAATGTTGGTTGGTATAATGACGTTATAGCTGCTGTTATATACCTCAATTAATGGAAGTAGTGTGTTTAGATTATGTGTAAAACTCCATGTTGTAGCAGATGATACTTGTGTAAATGTTTTAGCACCACCTCCTCCACCTCCGTTTAACGCAAATGATGCTGTTAGGGCATAAGATGCAGATGTTGCATTTAAAGCATAGGATGCAGTACCAAATAAAGATCCAGTAATTCCACTTCCTGATACTAGTAAGCTGCCGGTTATAACAGCAGATCCACTAAATGGAAATCCTGTACCTGATAATGAATATGATGATGTTAAGGCATAAGATGCACTAGTTGAATTAAGAGCGTAAGATGCTGAAGTAGTATTGTTTGAATATGAAGCGCTTGTTGCATTTAAAGCATAAGAAGCACTTAAAGCATATGATGCGCTTGTTGCATTTAAAGCATAAGAAGCACTTGTAGCAACTAGTGCATAAGATGATGTAGTTGCGTTAAGAGCATATGAGGCACTTGTTGCATTATTAGCATAAGATGCACTCAATACAGACATTGAAGATGTCTGATTTGTTAGGATTACAGGACTACCATTTACAGATAATGAACCGGTAATACTAACTGAACCTGTAAATACTTGTGTATTTGATAGATCGTTACCAAATATATTTGATCCGCTTGAATATATTACCGAAGATGTTATGGTCTGTACTACTAACTTTTGTGCTGTTAATGTTCCTGCTACTGTAAAATTATCAGCAAATGATGATGTTTGCGCATAAGATGCGCTTGTAGCAACTAAAGCATAAGATGCAGAAGTAGCATTATTTGCATATGATGCGCTTGTTGCATCTAGAGCATATGATGCGGATGTTGCATTTAAAGCATAAGATGCGCTTGTGCTATTTAAAGCATACGATGCACTAGTTGAATTTAATGCATAGGATGCAGATGTAGCATTTAAGGCATAGCTTGAACTTAAAGCATATGAGGCGCTTGTTGCATTATCAGCATACGATGAACTGAATGTGTACGATGCTGATGTTGTACTAAGAGCATAAGATGCACTTAAGGCGTAAGAAGCGCTTGTTGCATTTAATGCATAGCTTGAACTTAAGGCATATGAAGCGCTTGTTGTATTAAGAGCATAAGATGCACTTGTTGCATTAAAAGCATATGATGAACTTATAGCAGTTAAAGCACTTCCTGATAGTGAACCTGTGAATGAAAATGCTGTTACTGAACCACTTACATTTAATGAACCGGTTATTGTAGTATTAGCGTTTACTCTAAATCCTAAATTAGGATCAACGGAGGCGGTAACGCTACCTGATGCTATTTGAGATAAATTTAATCCAACGATACCTGACGCAGATATATTATATAATCCGCTACCATCACCTTTAAATGATCCTGTAAATGATCCTGTATTGTATGAACCACTAAATGTTGTGAATGAAGATGATAAAGCACCAATACTTGAGCTATTGTTTAATATTCGAGTGTCAAAAGAAGCACTTGTATTTGCGTAATCTCTACCATTTATTGATAGTGATCCTGTTATACCTACTGAACCAGTAAGTGTTTGTGTATCAGATAATTCATCTCCAAATATATTTGATCCGCTTGAGTATATTATACTTGAACTAATTGTTTGAACAACTAATTTTTGTGCTGTTAATGTTCCTGCTACTGTGAAATTATCAGCGTATGATGATGTTGAAGCAAAAGATGCACTTAAAGCATATGATGCACTTACTGCATTTATAACGTATGATGATGTTGAAGCAAAAGATGCACTTAAAGCATATGATGCACTTACTGCATTTATAACGTATGATGATGTTGAAGCAAAAGATGCACTTAAAGCATATGATGCACTTACTGCATTTATAACGTATGATGATGTTGAAGCAAAAGATGCACTTAAAGCATATGATGCACTTGTACTATTTAAAGCATATGATGCACTTGTTGCAGTATTTGCATTGTTTGCTTGTGATGCACTTGTAGATAATAATGCATATGATGCACTAGTTGCTACTAAAGCATATGATGAGGATGTGGCTGTATTAGCGTGACCAGCATTATTAGCATAAGATGCAGATAGTATACTTCCTGATATACTTGCTATCTCAATTATACTTTCTGTTCCGGAAACATCTTTTTTAAAAAATACCTTACCGTCGTATGTATTTATTGCTATCTCCCCTAAGTCTAATGAACTTGTGGTTGGTATTCTACCAGGAACTGCACTACGTTTTAATTCAATTTTAACAGCCATATGTATGGATTCAATTTAAAGTATATACTTAACTATAGCTTATATAAGCTTATTTATAAATATCAAATTAAAATGTTCCTCCATCAATTGGTTCACCATTATATGAACCAGATACAATATTTGGTGAATTAACCACAAATAATGAACCAGATACTACTAAAGATGGATAGTTAGAATCGGTTTGTGCTGTTTGTAAAGAACCAGACACTCGCAAAACATTAGTTGCTGTATTGTAGCTTAAATTACTACGTAATTGTTTAAGTTTTAAAAGTGCCATTTTTATTCAAATTTACCAATACCAATAACTTCATCAGTAACTTCTAAAGAATATAGTAATAGTGCTGGATTAATTATTAATGTACTCGATGTATTGTTATCTACAAACGATATAATTGATGTTTTTTCTATTAATACTCCATTAGCAAAAAAGGTAAAATTATCAGCTGTTGTAGCTGGTAATTCTGATGGAGCGTTTGCCCATCCTTTATTAAATGTTACTGTAGTACCGTTAGTAACAGTTCCGGATACTTGATTATTAATATTAAGGTAATCTATTACATTTTGTGATAGTTCTCCTAATACTTGATTAATAATATTAATAGAATCAGATGCCTGTATAGTAGATATCTTTTTAGCTTTAGGTTTTCTAATATTAGCAGTAAATTGTTCACTAGAATCAGCTACCTCTAATCCGAATAATATTTGAGCATTACTAAATGTTCGATTTATACTTGCTAATTCTCTATTTACTGAGTCAGGAATTATATATCCGTTTAAAACCATGTTAAATGTTGACTTAATAGTTCTGTCTGATCCTTGCTCTAATATTATTTGATTAGAAAATGAATCTATTCTGGTTCTAAATTGAAATTTACTAGGATCTCCCCAATAACTATTGGATGCAAAATTAATAGCTTCTATTAATTTATCCATTTGTTCCACAAAGTTAGTAAAAACTATACAGCTATATGTAATAGTAACATAATCTGGTGGAAAAGCAGCTATATATTCAATTTCAGGTGCTCTATTTGTTATTACATTAAAATTATCATATATATTTCTTCTACTAAATTGCTTTTTAACCAGTATTAAGTTATTAACCTTATTACCATCTAGTTTATTCCCTAAATCTCTATTAGATTCTATACTATCTCTCCTGTATATTATTAAAGGACATTGAATTTTACCTTGAGCATCTCTATAAAATCCATCAGCCTGTACTGATTTCCATCTCTCTGGTGAACCGTACATAACTGGTACATTTAATCTTGTATTGTTTTGTATTACTGATAACTTTAATTTATTATCAAAGTAAAATTGTATTGCTTCATCTATATCTTTTATACCTACTGATACGTTTCGTGCTGTATCTTTTAGTTGTGATATTTCATTTGCACGATTAAATTGAGGCTGGCCTGGTTTATACGGCTCAGAAAACACACTATTAGGATTACCGAACGTTTCATCATATGGTATTACGAGCTTGTTCATAAACTCTACCTTATTTTCCGGCCTTGGTATGCTTCTTTTTGCCATTTTTATATTACTTGTGTTATTCCTAATTTATCACCTCTGGTGTAATAAGTAGTTAATATATACGAATAACTATTACCGAAATTTTCTAATCCTTGAGAATATGCATAATTATCATCCTTACCTACTATTAATTGATTGGTATTAACGTTATCCACTTGATAATACAGCTCATTATACATAATTACATCTCCTATTTCAGGAACTACATTAGCATCTACTATCATATCTTTTAAAAATCTAAAAGTTACTGCACGACCTATATCTAGTCCTTGATCCTCTACTGATGAATTAAAATCTCCTCTTTCGATTATGCAGTTAATTAATACAGGTCCTATAAAGTTTTTAGTAAGTGATTCTCCGTATATATTAGCGGGAGTATCGTTAAGAACAATCTTATAATACCCAATTTGCTGTGTTATTATATCATTTAATAACTCTTTTGACATTATTTTAAATGTATCTATATCTCTTGAGCTTCCAAATATTGCCATTTTTCTATTATCCTATATAAACAAACATTGGAATCTCTCCCATTGTTGAACTTAATGCAGTATTCTCTGCCTGTTTTCTTTCTAACTGCTTTTGTCTAGTAGTTTCTTCTAAATCTCCTCTTAATTTTTCTATTAATGAATTTTTTTCTGATCTAGCGTCAGTTAATAGGTCTCCTTGATTCATAGTAGCTTCAGCACCGGGTATAGGTACTGTAGTGTATTTTCCTCTTATATATGCTAATGTTTCCTTTGCTAATGCTGCTGTATATTCAAATATCCAATATCTTCCTGGTGCATTAATATAAGAATAGGTAGGATTTTGATAAGGAACTTTACTTGAATCTGACACTCTATCAGTAGATCCTGAATATGCTCCATTAGTTGGATTTATTGATTCTGACCTTTTACTGTATTCAAACCTTAAACAGCCTGCATTGGATGTAGGAATAGGGAATGTTTTTAATTGATTATTTACTAATTCAAATGAAGAGTGTGATCTTCTTACATAATCAGACATTTCAATAGCTTGGATTCTTTCTATATCCCAGTATAGCGGGAACATCATGTAAGATACTGCAGGAGAATATGATCCCCATCCAAATGTTTCTAGTAATCCTTGGTAGTTAAATCCAGATCCTAAATAAGGATCAAAATATCTAACAATAGCAGGAGTAGTTTCATAAAAAATTCTTCTTATTTCTATTTTATCGCCTGGTGATAGTGATGCTGATGCAGCAGCCCAGGCATTTAAATCATATGATTGTTTACCTTCTTGTAAAGGTAATGATCCTGTATACCATGTTACATATCCTCCAGCCCCAGCTTCTCCTGCATAATTCTCTGCAATAGCTATTAAATTTGATAGCGTTGGATTTATTACAGAATTATTTAACTGTGATCCTGTTGAAGAACCTTCTAATGTAATGTAATTATCTCTTATTTTAAATAGATATATTTCATTACCATATGTAGTAACTGCGTTCTCAAAGCATGTATAGAAGTTTTGATCATCTAATTCAACATCCATTACCGGATATCCTAATCTTCTTGCACAAAAATTAGCTACTTTTGGACCATCGATTTGAAATGATGCATCAGTATCATAGAATCCGAATGGAGTAGAACCAGATATTGGACCTGGGGAACCGTCGTAAATAGGTTTATTAGCCATTATTTATTAATATTTATCTAATATAAATATGGCAAGAAATCGTTTCTAAAGTTGTTCTTTGTATATAGCAAGTATTGGTTCAACAATCTCATGCCTGTGATTAGTCTTTAAATGAATAGAACCTACTCCGACTACCTGTCCGGCAATTGCTTTATTAACAAAGTATAATCCAGACATTTTTCTATCCTTTAAATCTGTTTGCTGGACGTCACCTACTATTACCATTTTAGAACCATAACATAATCTAGTTATGACTAACTCCATCTGTTTATCAGTAACATTTTGTGCTTCATCGATAATAACAAATGCATTTGAGATGTTTCTACCTCTCATAAATGCAAAAGGAATGATTTCAATTAGACCTTCATCAATATATTTATCAATTTTTTCTTTAGTATACAATCTATACATATTTTCATATATAGGTGCTACAAAAGGGTCCATTTTTTCCCTAATATCCCCAGGGAGAAACCCTAGTTCTTCACCAGATGTAATAACCGGTCTAGCAATGACTATCTTTTCAATCTCCCTTGTGAAAAGTAGGTCTAATGCAACCTGACAAGCTAGTAATGTCTTACCAGACCCTGCTCCTCCTGTTAATACTGTAATTGTGTTTTCTAAAATCTTAGATTTAGCGATTTTTTGCTCTTCATTTAATGTAATGTTAAAATTAATTGGATTTTTAGGCTTACGTTTAGGAACATAAACTGCATCAGTGTGTGGTTTAGAACTCATATATGTAACATTATTTAGTATAAATATATTAAACAAAGGAAAGGCTTACAACTAATCTATTTTTTACTAACAAAAACTCCTGTTTTAGGATCTTTTAATTTACTATAGTCTCTATTCTTTAGTTTTAGATTTCTTTCTTTATACTTATATTCTCCTTCTTCTATACCGTATTTATCCTGAAACCATGATAAGGTGTATCTTCCTTTAGCTTTTTCTTTCATTTTAACTGAGGATTCTTCTCTATGAGTCTTTCCATGCATTTTATTACTTGAATTTATTACTTTCATTTTTTCTACAAATATTATATATTCTGGGGTATCTCTTCTTCCTTTCCAGTTATCTCCGCCTATTTCTGTATTTAACGTTAAGTTATAACCGTTATAGAATGAGTTATATTGTATAATATATTCAAGCTCTTTTAAAACTAATTCTTCTTCTGTTTTTGCATTATACAGTTGTGTTTTTATTATATTATCCCATCCATATTTATTTATTGCGTGATATAGTGGGTGTTGATATTTTTTAGTAGCTCTTGTTTTATGCTCTATTAGTCTTTGAGCTAATGTGTTTTTTGTTCTTCCTACATAATGTTTACCGTTAGGGAAGGATAGTAAGTATATTATCATAATTTTCTTTATTATAAATATCAACTTTTTTCCGTAGAACTATGTTTTATGGATAATATTACAAAAAAAAAGAGGACCGAAGTCCTCTTTCTTTATCATATATTAGCTATGATTAAACTATGTTTAAGTCTGCTACGTATACTTTTCCATAAAATTCGGGTCTTATGATTTTTTTTGCATAACGAGTCATGATACCTTTACGTGGAGTAAATGTAGTTGGATCGTATACAAGTGGGGTCATAATTAACGGAATATATGGAGCGTAAACAGCACCTGATTCTAAGAATTGGTTACCACGGAAGCCCATTAATATTAAGTTTTCAATCATATAAGGGTTTTTGTAAACCTTGTAACGACTGTTTAATTGACCTACTTTCTGCACACCAAATGCATACTTCATAGTATCAGCAGCACCGTCTGTATCACCAGCAAATCCTGGAATTGATTCAAGGATAGTTGAAACAGCTGGTGAAACCATCATAAAGTTAGCACCACCACGTAAAGTACGTTGGTGAATGATGTTAGAAATCTTCTGTAATTTAATTCCTAAAGTTTGGAACCAAGACATTTGAGTGTAATATACTCCAGATACGTTAGAATCGAATGCAGTACCTGTTGAATTGATTTGATTTCCTACTTTTGCTGACCAATATTCAGTTGATGGAGCATTTTCGATCAACATATCTAAGATTTCTAAGTCAATCTCTAAAGAGATATACTCAGATAACATAGATGTTAATTCTGCTTCAGCATCTAATGAATGATAAGCATTAAGATCCTGTGCAAATTCAGGAGTCCATTGTGCTTTCAACTTACGTGTCTTAGCAGAGATTGCTTCAGAACGCATTTGAACGTTAATTTCTGGTATAACAATTGAAGTAGCTGACTCAGCGTTAGGAGTTGAGTATCCTGTTGATGGAGCATCTTCGAAATCACCTCTCTTATTGAAATCTGTCTTCTTGTTGTATTCAACTATAAATGCGCCAGATACTGGTACCTCTGCAGTAGAAGCAGAAACGTAGAATGTTAAATTAGCTCCAGATAGTCCTGTTAAAGCCTGTAAGTTATCGCTTACACCTACTGAACCTGAAGTTAAGATAAATGCACGAATACCGTTTGGATCTAAATCAGAAATTGAAGAAGTAGATACTGTGATTGCTTTAATATTACCGGCTAATACTGATGCAGATAAACTAGCATCAAAATTTACACTAGCCCATGATGCTGTTGCAACTGTACCTGCAATAGATGCAGAGAACTGGTTGATTGAATATCCGAAACGGCCAGCGCCATAAAGACCCCCTGCTGCTGCGTTACCAAATCCAGAATCACCTGCTACTGTTTGCTGACCGAATAATGATCCGTTAGCTGCACCTGTTTGGAATGGATTTTTTTCAGTTCCGTACTGGAAATCTAAGTAAAATACTAAACCTGCAGGTAAGTTCATTGGCTGAACTGAAACGAATTCTTTAGCTGCAATTTGACCGAATACTTTACGTACTAAAGGTAAAGCAACACCAGCCCACTGCTCACCAGCTCCTGGAGTAAATGTAGCTCCAGAAGTAGTACCACCACCTGCTGAAGATTGCTCCATTACTAATTGCTTAGCTTGATTTTCTAACAACACTGCCATGTTGTTTTTGTCTTGTCCTTCTAATCCTTCTAATAGACCAGATTTAGACCATTTTATTACTAGCTTTTGAGCGTCAGACTGCATGTTTTTGTAAGGATTTGCAGATTCTAACAAGCTATTTAGGTTATTTTCCATTTTTTAAAATAAATTGTTTAATTAATTAATATGTTTTTTTAATACCAGCTAAAATTTGTAAACGGTTAACATAGGCTTCTGATTCTACGATGGGCTTTACTGGTGCTTTACCCATTGCTTTTGAAGCAAATCCTACTGATTCTTTAATTGATTGTTTTTTAGTTTCTCCTAAAGAATCTTTTAATGTTTCGTAAATGTTTTGAGTTTCTTTAGTAGTGCTCGCTCTGTCGAATGCATTAACAACTTTTACTTTTTGTGATTCCGTTAATGTTTTAGCTTTAAAGATTTTATTAACGTAAAGTAATTTAGCATTTAATAAGTTAATTTCATTTAAAGAATTCTTTAAAGAATTGATAGTTTTAATAGCTTCATGTAATTCAGCTTTTAACTCTTTAGTATCATCTTTCTTTTTAGCTTCTTCTACTTTGTTTTCATTTTCTAACTCTGCTAATATTTCATCTAAGCCAATAACTTCTTCTTCATCACCTTCTAATCCTTCTAAATCTTCTTCACCTGATACTCCTCCTGACATTACGTCAGCGATTACATCACGGATAAGATCTTTGAACTCTTCTACGGATAATTCTGCCACTTCTTCAGCTCCTTCTTCGGATTCCATATCATCTTCTTCATCTTCTTCTTCTCCGGTTTCAATTTCTACTTCTTCATCTTCCTCAGCCTCTTCCATTGTAGGTTTTTGTTTTCCGTGATGATATCCAGTTCCCATTTCTTCTAGGCCCTGTTCTCCTTCTTCTTCATCACCTTCTTCTAATTCAGCTAAGATTTCCTCTAAAGTCATTTCATTAACTTCTTCAGACTCTTCCATTTTTTGTTCATCACCATGCCCGTACTTTTCTTCCATATCATGTTTTTCTTCTTCTAAAGAATCTTCATCTAATTCAGATAACTTTAAACGAAACATTTCTTGGATTTTAGGATTGAAAGCTTCGGCGATTGCATGCTTTGCTTGTGCCATAGAAATTTCTTTTAAACTCTTAGCATCAGCAATTGCTTGTTTGTACAATTCTTGATTTTTCATCTATAAATCTTGTTGTTTGTGATTGCTTATTTAGAAATTCAAGCAATATAAGGTTTTATATTAAAACTATGCTGTATTGGGACGGCATATACAGTAATAAATATGGTAGGAGTATGCGAAAAAAGAAAAAGTTCATAAAAATTATGAACTTCTCTTATATTTTGTGTTAAATATTACTATCTAATACAGCACTCACCTGCCTGTTCGCATATAATCTGCGATATTAGATTATTTACTTTAGTAAATTTATTGCTTTGTATAATATCTTCTGCTGTATATCCTTCGTTAAGACCTACAGGCTTAACATACGCTCCATATGTTGATGGTGTAGATACGAAATCCCAGCATATTAATTCTAGATCTTCTTCTACTTGAACAACACCTTCACCTAGAGGTGATACCGAGCCTAAAGCTCTAGATGATACTCCTATATTTATATTATTGATAAATAATTCTTTTAATATGTTACCTGATGGTGTTGGTAATATTTCGAATTCACCGTAAAGATCATCTCCATCCCACCATACTCTGGTAATGTTATGTGATACGTTTTTAAGGTTAATAATTGATGATTCCGGGTGATCTAATTCCCCTAATGCTCTTTTTTCTGCAATAGGTCCTTTAAGGTATTTATCAACTTCTCTTGATAATATTTCTTTAGAATATATTCTTTTATTAGCATTCTCTTTGTTTGCTTCTTGCATTTTTCCACTAACAATTAGATTTTTATTAGAATTAAATCTAGCTTCTTGCAGCTGCTGTGGTTGCGGTTTAAATATATTATACTCTATTAATACTTGCCTAGACATTACTATACTTTTGATTTAGTAAATTTTGTTACACCAGCTCTTTTTAGCTTATCTTCAAATCCTCTAGATTCCATATCACTAACATACTCTTTTTCATTCCCAATAGTAAACTTTACAGCTTCTTTTTTAAGACTATTAGATACATATGTTTTAATTTTATCTTTAATAGTATTTTGAGCCGTAGACTTTTTACCAATCATTTTCTCTGAAAATTTACTAAAGTCTTTTTCTTGTCTTTCTTTTTCGTTATTTTCAAAAATATCATCTATATTTAAATCGATATCAGCTTTAGGCTGTGTTGGATATGGTTTATCAGGATTAGGTTTAATAATATATTCGTACCAATATCTATCTTCTAAATTTTCAGACTCTTCTTGTATATCAAAGTATTTTTCTATATTTTTTCTAGCATTTCCTACTAAATCATACATTCCTTGATTTTTACTTATAACATATACATTCCCATCTTTTAAATCTTCTGTATAATATAAATCTTTACGAGGACCTCCGCTTTTTTGAATTATACCTTGTATCAGTTTTGCAGATAGTTTTGGTGCTCTTTCTTTTTCGTTATTTTCAAAAATATCATCTATATTTAAATCGATATCAGCTTTAGGCTGTGTTGGATATGGTTTATCAGGATTAGGTTTAATAATATATTCGTACCAATATCTATCTTCTAAATTTTCAGACTCTTCTTGTATATCAAAGTATTTTTCTATATTTTTTCTAGCATTTCCTACTAAATCATACATTCCTTGATTTTTACTTATAACATATACATTCCCATCTTTTAAATCTTCTGTATAATATAAATCTTTACGAGGACCTCCGCTTTTTTGAATTATACCTTGTATCAGTTTTGCAGATAGTTTTGGTGCTCTTTCTTTTTCTTCTTTCACTATACCACCTATTTTTATTTTCCTTGAATACTCTCCCATCATTTCATTCGTAATTTTACGAATTATTTCTTTTAGCTTAGATTTAGAATCAGGTTTCATTATTTCATTCATTTTATATGTATATTGACTTTCTTTCATTAACTTAACACCTTTTGGCATTGCTTTAGATGCTTTTTCTTGCTTACTTAAAGATGTCTTAGTGTTAGCAATTTCTTTCTTAACTATAGATTTTAATTGATTTAATTTATCTACTTGATTATCTTTTTTTAATTCAGTATACTCAGAAGATATTACTTTTTTATTGTTAATTTTCTGAGTTAATTCAGCTTTTAAATTAGTATAATATATAGGATTTTTCTTTAAATTCTTAACAACTTTTTTAGCGCATTTAACTAAGCTCTCTGCTGAAAAGTCTCCTGATAAATCTAATTCATAATCTAATCCTGTATTATATTCAAGTGGATTTACTTTATCAATGTCTGCTATTAGATTTGCAGGCATTTCAACACTTTCGTATATATTTCCACCAGGTAATGCATGTTTTTCTTGTTCACGGTCATATCTATTAATTATCTCTTCATCCTCTTCATTATCTATCTTGTTAATATATTTCATAACAGATATTGGACCTAATTCAAAATACTTACCATCAGGCCATTGAAAGATATGTCCTTTACCCATACTAGATCCTACTTTGATATCAGGATTATCTTGTCTTTTACCAACATATTTTAATATTTCTGTTTCTGCACCTCCGCTATATTCATAACTACTATTTGGCTTTAGAGATGATGAGAACATTTCTTTTAATGGTTTTTCTTTAGCCATTAACGCTTGAACTTTTCCAACAGTTTTTTTATCTTTATCAGATAATTTGATTCGTTTAGTAAAGTTTCCTTTTTTGTCTTGTACTGTATCTATTTCATTAGGTTTAACTTCAGACAATATTCTTTTACTCTTTAATATGCTAATAGCGTCTTCGTAGGAATTTCCTTTAGAAACATATTGTGATAATGTACTTTTAATATTATTTAAAAAGTTATGTTTAGACATTTTACCTTCTAAAAGGTCCTGATATTGATTTTGTATTGGTTTCATATTTTAATTATATACTTTGTCCTCTATATTTTTTACCTACACTGCTGTGTTTGTTTTGTCTTTTTTTAAATTTACCTATTCTTCTCTTACCAAATGTTACTTTAGTTCCTGTATTAGCTGCTCTTCCTCCTTTAACCTTTGCGATTTACTTTAATTTTTTAGCTTTGATATATACCTCTTTAATGTTTTCGGTAACCTTATCTAATGCATTTAAAGTGTGCCTAGATGACTTAATTTCGTCAACCTGGTTCAATTCTTCTTTTAGTCTGATAGCGTATTCTAATAATTTATTAAGCTCGTTAGTTCTTTTTTTAACTTCTAAAATTGCTTTATGGTAATGTTCTGATTTAGATCTGGTTTTAGTTTCGTTTCTAAATTTAGAGTAGTTTTCGTTTGTTAATTCTTTAATTCTTGGATCTTGAATAGTTTCTATTTCATTATCATCTTCAAACAGTTGTATATAATCAATCATTTTAGAAGGACGGTTAGGTACTGACGGTGCATCTTTCCAGCCCATTTTATTTTTTAAATAATTATGCGCTGTTCCTTGTGCTTTCTTATTTGGATTATATGCAGTCTTACCTAAATAACCTTCACCTCCAGTTGAAGACTCTTCTTCAACCTTTATATACTCTAATACCTGCTTTTTAATAAAATGTTTTAGCTTATCGTTATTCATTTTAATGATAGTTTAATTTCTTTAACTAATTCATAATACTGCATTAACGAAACTAAATTATCTTCTTTTATTGATTGTCTTTCTGAAATAGGTTTTATAAGAGTTACTACTTCATTTAGTTTAATTGTAGTAACTTTATCTTCTATTTTAGGTATTAAATTTTCTATTTCATATTTAACTTCTGATATCTTATTATTTAGAAATACCTTTAGTTGTTTTGTATCTGATATATTATTTATATATTCTTTTAGTATTGATTTTTGTTCATCAGATAGGCTGTTATACTCTGTATTGAATTTTTCTACTAGTATTTTATAAGCAAGAATTCTAATATCTTTATCTTCCTTCATAAATTCTTCTACTGCTTTTTTCTCTATTTTACTCTCATTCATTAACTCTTTAGTTACGTGTTCTAAAATAGTTAATTTATTTACAACAATAGTTTTTGTATCTGTATAGGATTTATCATTGGTAGATTCTATTAGGTTATATATAGCAGCAGATAATTTATAATTATCAATTTTAGCTTTGAAAAAGTTTTCTACATCGTAATGTTTTTTAATCTCTCGAATAAGATTATACTTTTCTTTATTTAATTTGTCTTTTTGTAATTTTTTACTCTGCTCTAATACAACGTTAATTAATGATTCAGATTTTCCTTCGCTAAGTTTAGGTGCATTAATAATGGTATTATATAATGAATATTCTTTAGACATTTCTGTTCCTTTAAAGAATTTTTTTATAATAGATACTGCTTTAGAGTCTTGATTGGACATCATATCGGAGGTTACCTGTCTTACTAATAGTTCAAACAGAATTCCGGTGTTTTTATATTTAGAATGCTTTTTAATAGTACTCATGTAAATAGTATATACTAATAATAAATATGTACATTATTGAATATCACTAATAATATTATCTTCGTCTAGTAAATCACTTTGTTCAAATAAATTAACTTTGTGATTTACATTAATTTTATCAAACATTGATTTATTAGTATAATAAACTATTTGCGCTTGTTTACTTTCTAACGATAAAGGTGAGCCTCCAATATATTTTGTTTTACCTGTAGCATCCTCTCCTGATGATGGTTTTGCCTTCATATCGTATGAGCCCATTCTATCTCTACCTAGTGGATCATCTGCAGTGTTTATAAATGAAGCCCTAGATTGAGGCCTTCCTGGTACCTTAATAGGCTCACTCGGGTCTTTTTCGTTATATCCTAAAGGTACTTTTGATGCGGCAGTTCTTACTGAGTTTCCTCCGTATAGACTTGCGATTTGATGTGGGGTGCCATATGCTTGATTTGACTCTGAAGGATCGTTTCCTTCGGTTTCAATTTGAGTATACCTAAATTGTCTCTTTTTGTCTTCTAATATTAAATCTCTAATTTCGTCATATTCATTTTCACTTAAGTGGAATAAATTATCGTATATCCAGTCACTAGGAAATAGATTGTTTTCAGTCATTTGAGCTGCTAAATCTACTTTTTCTTTCATTAACGCTACTCTTTCTTGATCGTATATTATAGATGGAGTAGTAAGGGATAGTTCGAAATTTGTTAGTGATTCTGCTGTATATCCTTGAGTATATAAATGTATTAGTGCAATTTTGGTTAGCTCCGATAGTACGATTCTTTGAATTCTTTCAATTGTTCTTGCAAATCTTATATCTTCTGCAGCTAAGGTTGCTTTACCTGTTAGATCTTTTTCATATCCCATAAACGCTTTAGGGATCTTTAATGCGGCAAATAATTTATCTCTTAGATATGCAACATCCTCTATTCCGTTATACTGTAATCCGGGTACAGTTTCTATTCTAGTAGATGTATCGTTACCTCTAACTGGTATGAAATAATCTTCAAGTAAATTTTGCATATTATACTTAAGGTTATATTGACCTGTATTTGGATCTACAAAAGGAATTTTCTTCATTTTAGAGATCATTCTTTGTATATACGTCTCTACTTCATTAGGAGGAATAGCTCCAACATTAACATAATATGCTCTTTTATCTGGTGCTCTTACTATACGGTGAATTAACATCGCATCTTCCATTAACACCATTTGTTTAAATATTTTTCTTCCAGGCTCTAAATAGGACCTTCCGTATGGTAAATAATTTACATCTCCTAATAAGCGGAAATGTGCCATTTCATAATTTTCAAATGTTATTCCATCTTTACCTTCTATCATTCCAGAATATGTTGCCATATATCCAGAAGTGCCTCCTGATACTGCAGTCGGATCAAATTTAAATTGTACATAAGAAGGATTACTAATATCGATACCTTCTAATCTTACGATTGTATACGCTGAGAATGGAATTACATTATATACTCCTATTTTTTCTGCAATTTCTAATTTAAGATAAAAATCTCCATATTTGGTCATATTTCTAATCCATGACCACAAATTAAATTCTATATTTAATACATCATAAAATAAATTATATAGTATTTTTTGAATGTTTTCATCAGATGACCTAATCTGAAGCACATCTCCTTGTTCATTTTTTAGTGTACATTCGTCAGATACAATATCTAATGCTGATGCAATAATAGCGTCTGTATCCATAGCTTCGTAGTCAGAGTAGAGCTGGACGCGCATAGTCTGATAGTTCTGACTAGTGTTAAGGTTGTATGCGTATGAGTTTGATGTAGTATATACTCTATTGAACCTGTCGACCAGGGCATTGGTTTGTAATACGCCGTTTGTTTGAATTCGATCGGTATCTATTACTTTAAGTTGGTTCCCACCAATATTTCTTATTACTACATCTGTAGAGAATAATCTTTTTAATCTACTAAATACGTTTGATTCTGCCATTTGTTATAAATATAAATATATTATATTAACCAACTAAGATCTTCTTGTTGGCCGTAAATATTAGTTTGATTCCATGGATTCTGACCTCCATAATCACTAGGACTATAAATTTGAAACCCGCCATTATTACCTGTTTTACCCATTCCATTTAGTGAAGCTCGTGCTAAGTCTTCGCCTGTCTGCATAAATTTTAAAGCCGTATCTCTTAAGAACATTCCTATAGATAGCGGTATGACTAGATCATCGTTATATGAATCCATAGCCTGTGCTCTGCCGTTTTTCCAAATAAAGGTTCTTAGTTCTGATAGTGTTCTTTTAGACTTTATTGTTAAAGACCTTTCATTAAGATAAGAGATTAATTTCGAAATAACAAGAGGTCTTGTTTTTAAATTCGTACAAAAACCAGGTACCATTCCGTTTCCGGAGTTAAATTTATTAAGATACATCTCTACATTTGTTAGTGCTAGATCAGATGATGGTGAGTAATATAGGTTTCTATACCCTCTTTCAATTGCTGTTTGAACAACGTCCCATCCTATATTATTATTCTCTATTACTAGTAATGCATCATTATATTCTGTTGCAATACCTACTAATAAATTACCATATTCTCTAGTTCCTATTTGACCTTTATACTCTCCTACTTGGGTGTTTGATTCGATATCAACAATATGAAATGCAGAGTAATCTTTTCCATCTCCTCTTGCAACGTCAGCTATTACTGCATAATTTTTATTATAATCAACTGGTTCCCATATCCATAGATTACCATCCATTCCTCTTTTCTCGATAGGCTCTTCTATTGTGTTAGATTCTATCCAGTTTAATATTGTAGGTTCAATTACTGTTTCACCCGATGTGGTGAATGAACAGTCACACTCTTGAGCTGCTGCTCTTATACCTAGGATTTTATCTTGTTCATCTCTCCATGTTTGATTTCTTTCCGGGTGAACTGTCCAAGGTAATGATATGGGTATGAATTTATTTTCACTTAATTGAGATGCTGAGAATGTTTTATGGAACCAGTTACCAGTACCATTCGGTGTAGAAACAGCAATACATTGCCCTCCAGTTGCTAATGTTTGCTGAGCGGCTGTAAATATTATATCAATGTTTTCAATAAAGGCTGCTTCATCTAATATAAGTAATGATACAGCTTCAGAGCGGCCTGCATCCGGTGATGCTGCAACAGCTTTTACTTGTGAACCGTTCGCTAATCTTAGACTTAACCTGTTATCTTCAACTGTTTTTATTTTTAACCAGTTTGGTAAAGATTGATATGCAAACCTAATTTTAGTTACAATATTTTTAGCTGTCTCCTGTTTGGTTGCAATAGCTAATACGTTTTTATCTCTATGGAATAACATTAACCATAGAGAATATGCAGATACTAACGTTGATATACCTAACTGTCTTGATTTGTTAGTTATTGTATATTCATTGTTTTGTAATAATTTTAGTACTTTTTCCTGAAATGGATATAATGCAAACTGTATTCGACCCCTTTTGGGGTGCTGGATCATATAATATTTGCGCATAAAATAAGCAGGATCTGTTGCACATTTAACAAATTCCTGCTTAATTGCTTCTTTTATTGATAGTTGATTAGGCGTATTATCTTGAGACATAACATTAGGTTATATAAATTATTATATATATAAATATTATAGTAACCTATAACTAATGTTATTATTTTATTTATATATTCCTAATATTTCATCAAGCTCTCTTTGTATATATGCTTTAATATCAGAAAGTTCAAAACCTTCTTGTTCCAATTCATTCGTAATATTTTCTAAAGAATTTTTAAATAGTTCTAGATCTCTTCTATTTATTAACCCTTCCATTCTTTCTAAAGTTTCATAAGATACTTCTTGCATATGTTTTTTATCTTTAGATTCATCCATATTCCCTGCTGCTTGCGATTCTAATGTTTCAATATCTGCTCTTAAAGTTTTAATCTTCTGTGGAATATTGCCGATCATTTGCTTATATTGATCGAAATTAATTTCATTAGATTTAAATTTAGACACTAATTCATCTTTACGCTTTAATAATGAAGCTAATTGATATAATTTTTCAGCTAAATTATCGGTGCTTTTACTGGGTTTAATGTCTTTTGAATTAGGCTCATCTTGAAATTCATCATTATCTTCTTCTTCATTTATTTTATTTTCAAATAATGATTTAACTTTAGACTGGTTAGTTAATTTGTTTTCGGTTAAGAATTGCTTGTAGTTAAATTCCATAATAAATATTTTATAATAAATATCATAAAAATGTAATTAAACGTTATCTGTAGGAAACGGATTGGTTGTTACCTTAACATCGTTCTTTAATTCTAACCATCTTTCTTTAGAATATGGAATACCATATATAAAATACTCATCTGATTTTTTCATATGTTTAGGATACTTAATCGCTGGTCCTTCTAATGAATGATAGGTAGGTTTCTTTCCTTGAGAAATATATGTACTAATTTTTATTCCTTCAGGTGTTTTAAATGATTTAATTCGGCTTGATTCTTGTTTACTCATGACTTTATTTATAACTAATTATATGAAAAATTATTTATATTATCAACTTTTACCGAAAAATAATTCTGGTTTGATAGATACAGATGATTGTTTAATGTTGATAGCTGCTTTAGTTAATATTTTTTCGTTAGATATTTTACTAATATTTTCTTCTGTAACTTTGTACCATTCTAGTTCACCATCTTCTTTTATATTAATAAAATACCCTCCGATTCCTGGTTTATTGTTTAGTAATCCTATTAATAATAATTTAAGTAATCCGGCTGCTAGGGTTTCTGGAGTGTGTTTATCTATATCTTTAGGTATCTGATCAAATAATATTCTAATTTTATTATATGCGTTTTTAACTATAGGAAAAACAGTTAAATCTTTATGTTTTTTAATTTGATTAAAAAAATCTATACATAATTTACATGCATTTTTAATATCTTCAATACTAAAATTACTAGAATCTACTGTTTTAGATTTAATTTCAGCTACTACATTTTCTTTTTCTGAATGTTCTACATCCTGTAATAATTCTGATATGCTAAATAGACTGTTTAATAATCCTTTAATAGGCTGTACAGAGGCAAATCTACCTAGCTGGAATGTTTTTGTATCTACAGATTTAACCTCAATGCCTACATTTCCTATTTTTAAATCCGGTTGATTATTTTCTCTAGAATCTATAATATCATTATACCCACTACCTTTTAATAACCAATATAATGCTATTTCTCCGTTTCCAGATCCTTGAGATCCTGCAGATCCTATTTCTTTGTTTTTTCTAGGCGGTGATACTTTATATAGTTGTTTAAATATTTGTAAATCAGCTGGATTTATCTTTCCAGAAACTCCTAATTTATATTTACCTTTAACACTTGGTATCTCTTCTACTTTTAATTCTTTTTTAATTACATCATCGTAGATAGTGCTACCGGATAATACTTCTTTATCATCTTCTTTCATAACCTCTTTTAATATATTGCTCAGTTTTATCATTTCAGTAGCTAATAATAACTATAATATCTCAATTAATCAACTTATGATTCAGTTTTCTCTTCTTCAGCTTGAGAAGGTGGAGTCTCTGCTGCAGGAGATGTAGCTTCTTCTCCAGCCGATATTTCACTTGAAGGCCCTTCACTTGAGGATGGCCTTCCTAATTTTAATAAATTAGCTATAGCTAATATTGCTCGTTGTTTTTCTCCAATACCCATTAAATAATACTTTCTACCGGATACTTCACATTCATATGCTTTACCTAAATATGTTAGGTAAAAATATTGACCGTTATGTAGTAGTATTTTAAATGTAGTCGGCTTAGGAGCCATTATATATACTCCTGTCAGATAGTCTTTAAATGCATCCGACATTAGATTAATTAATGTCTTTTGTAGTGAAGGATATTTTATTAAAATATATTCTAACGGATTAGTTTCAAAAGTAATCTGTACAGATTCTTCTTGTTCTTTTAAGAATCTAGTTACTTCTTCTTTAATAATATACCTTAATATTTCTTTCTTCTTCATTCTTTACATTATAGATACTTCAACATCTTCTTCTCCTTTATCACATAATTGATGATATCCTTGATTAGCTTGTTCGATATAGTTTTCTGAATTGGTAATGTGATCCTGAATCCAGGCAGGTATATTAATTTCTTCCTGACCTATTTTATTCATTAATTGAGAAGCTGAGCTAATAATAGCTTTTAGACTTGATTGAGCCATTGCTACTTCGTGATCTTCACCTTCACTCATATTTTTACTAATAAGTTCACGGCGTTTAAGTATAAATTCATCACTTTCATCTTCATCTCCATCATTATCGACATCAGAATCTTCACGTCCAACATCATCTAATTTTTCATTTAAAGAATTAATAGGCTGAATACCAGCTAGCTGCTGCAATCTGAATGCTTCGTTAATTAATTGTTTTTTCACTTTTTATATATCTTTAATTTTAAATTATTAGTACCCTTTATAACTCTATGGTATGATCCTCTAGGTATAAATATCGGATCATTTATAGATACTGGTAAATTGTTTTCTAGTTGTATTTTCCAATCAGTATTACCTTGAATTTCTATAATTCTATTTTCATTATCCCTGTGCCATTTTAGTTCTATTGGATTTATATCTTGATAGAATTCTCTTATAATGTAAAAATCTGTAACTTCTAAATCTTTATATGGATTCATTATTATTAACAGTGATAGTTTATATATCTTTGTAGTGCTTTTGCGTAGTGAGTACCTTTATCTTTTAATTTTGCCTTTTCAGCCTTAACTCTAGTACAAGATAACTTACCTAATCTTTTTTTAAGAATGCCTGGTTCTACAGGATCATCAATTCCTTCATTAGATAATTCTTTACCTGCTTTTACTGCTGCTTTATATTTTTTAGAGTTTTTAGGTGATGATTTTATTCCTAATTTCTTTTTACGATTAATATAATACCATAATCCTTTTCGTTTTTCTTCCGAAAGTGCTTCTTTTAATATATCAATTATTTTAATCATTATTTATTTCTTTTATGTCATAATAAAAGGAATCTGTATCTTCAGTTACCCATCTATCTGATACTGATTCTACAGATAATAGCTCTGTATCTACCTTAATACTTTTTGGTTCTATTGGAAAATCTTTAGTAATCCAGTTAGAATCTTTCCAGAATATCCTATTATTAGGCATACATAATAAGTATCCATCATTAGATACTAATACATGTCCGCATTTATAATCAGTAGGTTCGTCTGAATATGGATTGTTTTGCCAATCTACTGTAAATAAATATGTCGCCCAGACATAAGTCTTATCTCTTAATATAACTTTACATTTATTTTCTTTTAAAAAGCTATAAGTTGTAATAGATACATCGTTATCAAAACAATCCCATAATTGCTTATAATAATATGGTATATCTTTTTTAGGTTCTTTTAAATAGATTTCTGATAGAGGTACTCTGGATCTTAACATTCCGTAATCAGTCATGATATGGAAGGTGAGAATTTTACCTGTTATTGATTGTATTCCGAAAGCGTAAGCATTATGATACTTATTAGAATCTTTTGGATTTTTTGTGAAGTAAGATTCTTTTACGAGACATTTAAAAAATGGAATGTTCTCATTTAGCATTATCTTTATTTTTTAGATTTAATGATAAGCTCACCTAGAACTTCTAATCTTCCTACTTCTCTTTGGAATTCTATTTGAGTCATATTCAAGGATATACTTTTTAAGGTTTTTTCAAACTCTTTTATACCTGATTCTTTATCAAATTTACCCTCTTCAGCTTTTTTATAGTACGGGGCTTTTACTTTAAAATGATGCCAAGTTAGTAATGATAATCCGCCTTTTTCTTGAGCAGTTGATGCTATTTTAGCAGCACCTTTACCTCTAGTAACAGCAAATTCTTCGAATTTTTCGTCGGTAATTTTTTCTTCTTTAATTAAGTCTACTAATTTTATCATTTTGTTTTACCCCAAGTTGTACACTTTCCTTCCCTTGTACATTGTGATGGTGTTGGTCGGCAAGAAGGATACTTTGCACGATCTTCACCTTTTTGTCTACCGCAAGGCTTGCATTTTTTTCTACCGGTTTTAGGATCTTTCTTACATGTATTGCAATCAACCCATCCTCTAGATTTACCTTCTCCGCCTTGTCTAGAAAACCATTTATGTAATGATTCTTCTTCTTTTAAATCATTACTATTATCAAATCCGCATGTATGACAAATATATAAATCGGATGGATCTGATTGACTTACTTTCCAACTATGATTACAGTTTTCACATTCAATAGTTGGATCTTCTATTTCTTCTTTTAAATCTTTCCAGATCTTACCTTGACGGCATCTTACTATTGCGCCGGATTTATAAGCTGATGGTTTATCATATCTTTTATCGGCGATACGTTTACATCTATCTTCTTTTTCACAAAGAAGCTCGTTTAATATATCGCCTAATTTAATCATGTTACCAGAATCCTCCAAAAGTTGTATTCATTCCTAATAGTTTTGCGTAACGAGGTAATCTACATGCCCAGTATCCTGGTTTAGTTTTATCTTTCTTTTGAGCACATTTATGTCTGGCAGCAAAAGCTCGTCTTGCTTCAGGATTATTTATTTTTGCATTCAATCCTGTAGTACCTCCGAAGGATACTTTCTTAATATTTTTAGATTTAGGATCTTTTACGTAAACATAAAACTTTTTAGATCCTCCTCTTTTAGGTTTATTTAATTTTACCTCTTTACCTCTATGTTTTATCTCATTGATTAGTTCATCTATATCAAAAACATAATCTAACGGTACTGTTACTCCGTTATAAACTCCAAATTCACCGATATTAGATTCTAATAGCTCGGCATCTTCTTCGCTTACTTTTAGTAAACCTTCGGTATATAATTTTCTTGCTTCTCTGAATAATTCAAAGTAATTATCAGATAAAGGACGGTAAGTATTTTCTCTTAAAGGCAGATTATTATCGATATGATACTGTAATCCTTCTGAAAGTAATGATTCTTTTATTAATTGAGGACCTTCATTAATAATATTTCTTGAACAGCAATCATCTTCTAGTAATTCACTTAATGAACCTTTAATTATACTTTCGTTTTTACGATTTCTGCAGTGACGTTTACCAGTTAGGAAGGGTTTAGGGCATGAAGTACCTTTAACATGCATGTGCCCGCATTTACCGCAGCAAGTACTTTTTGCTTCATTAACCTTTTCCATGTATTATGCTAAACTTTTTAACTTATATAATGTAGATTCTATTAATGATACTATTTCATCTACTTGATTTTGTAAATAACTATCTTGAGGTATTCTTTCTCTATTTAATTCTACAAATTTAACTAATCCTTCAAAGTATTTTACTGTATCATCATCTTCTCTGAATATTGCAGGTGATGAATACCCTCTAATTATACCGTATTTACCTTGATATGATTCTATAAATCTATCTACTAAATCAATTATACTGTCATAGTACGCTCCTAGTGCTTGATGCTGGGCGAATGATCTGGTTTGTAGGTGAAATATATGTGCTTGTGTTCTAGAAGCGAATATAGTTGAGATTAATTGATTAATTGACTCCATTATTTTTCAGTTTCTTCTAATGATATAATTTCTCTTTTAGATCCTTCTACCATTTTATGCTTTTTTCTTAATACTTTTATTCTAGCTAATATTGCTTGAGCTTTATCGTGATGTTTCTCACCATTTTCCGGTTCTTTTTTAGCTAATTTTAAATGTTCTTCTGCATTTTTCTGCAATTCGTCAATTTTTTTCTGTAAAGCATCAGTAACTGTAGCTTTTTTAGCTTCTAGCATTGATGCTGTTTCATGAAGTCCTTTAACTAATTCTTTAGCTGTATCACTTGCTTCTTCTTCATCCATGTAATATCCATAAATTTTACCAACAATACCTTTATCGTTTTCAAATTTACCTTCACCCATTTCTTTTCCGAATTTAACAACATGAACTCCATGTACTAGGTCTGATATTTTAGATGTGTGATCTTCTGGTTCTAAAACATAATGAAAAAAAATTGGTTCTCCTTTTCCTACACCTTCTTTTAATTTTTCAGGTAGTCCTTTATGTTTAGTTGAGGCAAAATCAGTTGCTGATTTTTTAGTCATAGATTTAGCAGCTTTTGATACTGCACCTTTAGGTTTCATTTCACCTTTTTGTGATGCATGAACCATACCCATGAATTTTTGTTGTGCTTTACTTTTTGCAGGCATAATAAAAGTATTTTTTATTAATAAATATCTATATTTCTTTCTCTTTTAGTTTTTTAATATTTTCCTTACTAATTCTGTAAAATTCTTCATTACCTTTACCTTTAGACCATGATTCTACTACACCGTCTTCTGATATAAATGAATCTGATTCATTGATCCAGTTATCTAATACTTGTTCAAGGTCTATTAATATATCGTTTTTATTAGCATTTAATAAGGATTTTTGATATTCCATATATTTGCCTTCAATTTTTAATTTTGTTTCCATGTTTATCACGCAATCAAAGCACATATTATGTATACTATACATTTTTTTGTTTAATTCTGTTGCAGACATATGCTTATTACATTCAGGACATGAGTATGGTAATACAACTAATTTTTTTAATTTATCAAATTTGGTAACAGACTGCTTGATACCATCTTTTATAGTCCATTGCTTGTTATTTTCTTCCCAAATATCTCCTTCTTTATAATATGCCTTTTGTTTTTCATAACCAGATTGAACAGATGTTCTTTCTCCTGTTCTGCCTGTTATTATATTTCTCATTCTTTGCACATCTTTTTGTGCAAATTCTTTTTTTAACTCACCTGAATTACTCATGTTTATAAATTTAGTGATGATAGCTTAGTGTAGTATTTAGGATCTTCATATAGGTGATCTAAAGCTATCTTAACTGCCTCTTTTTTATTTGTTGTATGTTCCTTTTCTACTTCTATTCCTTTTTTTAATTCATCCATCAATGAATTTTCATTTTTAATATGGTGCTTTTTAACAATATTTTGTAATGTTTTAACTTTTGTCATTCCTTCACTTAGAACCTGACTTAATTTAAATATTTCTGGTTTTAATTGACCGTAATGTCTCATAATAATACCGGCTATAGAGTTTGCTTGGTTTTCTATATCTGACCCTGTTGAACCATCTTCTTGAGATAATATATTAATTTCATTTTGCTTAGAATGAACTATTTCATGACATAAACTTCTTAATATATCTGCTAGATTTCTTTTATTTACTGAAATGTATATTTGATTTTCTAATGGTGAGTACCCTCCGAAGCTATTATATTGTTCAGTATATGAATCATCTGTTATAACTTTTATTAGCGGTCTATTATTAATATCTAGGACATCATAGCAATATTCAGCAAACTCTTCTAGGTACTTCTTTATAGTACTATTCTCATTAGTTGCTAAGTTAATCTCAAAGTTTTCTTTAATTATCGGCGATAGCATTTTAAATATATCATCAAAATATCCTTTTTGTATTACTGAATCCGGAAGGGTTTGCTTAAACGCTTCAATATCACCTGCCCTTAGTTGATTTCTTGTATATGATGCAGATATTCTACCAAATTTCTCTTCAATAGGTATTGGTATTACTCTTTCTCCGAAAGCTTTAGTTAATGATTTAAAATACCCTAAGTCATCTACTTCATCTTTACCTCCTGCTACATATACTGGGTTTAATTCAGGATGAACTGCAATAAAATCATATATATCTTTAATGGGTGATACAGTATCGGCTATTTTAACTGTAATTTTTGGATTAGGTTCTGCTTGTAAATAGTATTTCCATATTTGTAAACTTTCCTTTGCAGTTATTCCGTCTCTTTCTTTAGGACCTATAATAACATTTACCTGGGTTATATAGTTTCTAGATGCTAAATCTTTAGCTGCTTCGAAATGACCTTTATGAGGTGGTTTAAATCCTCCTGGATAGAAGCACATTCCTGGTTCATTTACAACATCTTCTGCAATAATTTTACCTATATTGTTCATAAATTCTAATAAATCTTGAACTTTTTGTATTGATTGTGTTTTTTTATCTCCTTTTGGTGTTCCTACTTCTCCAGATTTTACAGATATCATTGATTTAAAAATACCTTTTATTCTGTTTTTAGAACGTTCATTTTTTAAATTATTGGTTAAACTATTTAATAGAGTTTCAAAATCTTCATCTATTTTATAGTTCTTAAGTAGTTTTCTTACATCTTCCCAGTTAGAGCTCTTCCAAATATCTTCTCTTGCTGTTTCTTTGTATTCTGGTGTTAAGGTTACTTTACGTAATGTTAGACCTGCACTTGATAAATTAAATTCGAATTCTTGATTATCTTCTAATTTAGATATGTTCTTTATATATAGTCTATTAAAAATTTCTGTTGGATCTTCTTCTATTAATACAACTTTAACTAATCCTAATAATAATCCTTGAATTTCAGCAGGATAATCTAAAAAGGATTTTTTAAAGGTAGATTCTTCATCAGAAGTAGATATCATATTATCTATTTGAACAAACTCACCTTCTAATCCTTCTATAGGATATAATATTGTTACTATTTCTCCTGTAGATAGTGATTTTTTACCTTTATATTTATCACTTTTAAATGGTATGATTATATCATCAGGTTGTTTACTAAAAAAAGACGCTAAATCTTGTTTAATAGCTTTTTTATCTTCCCCTTGTAATGTAACAATTAGGTCAATATCACCAAAATCCTCTTTTGCTCCTGTGTTATATGACCCAGATATCTTAGCATCTTTATATGCTGGGTATTTACTTAGTATATTTTTAATGTATGAATCTACAGTTCTTTGAACTGCATTTCTTGTTACTCTATTACCTCCTGCTGAACCTGACATTTATTTTTTATATTGAATTAATTTTGAATCTTCTGGTAAATAGTTACCTTTTAGTCCTAATCTTTCTTTGTTTTCTATCCAGTATTGTTGTAAATCTTCTGGTATATCTGCTCTAGTAGAGTCTAATATTTTTAAGTATATATCATATATACTATGTAAATCATCTTCAGCTAAATTCTTTCTAAGCACTTCCATCAGCTTAAAATAATCATCTAATGTAGATTGATCTAAATTTATTCTATATAATCTATTTAATAACTGTAATGTTTCTTCCGGAGTTTTAGCCTCTATCTCTCTAGTGTCTCTATCTAATACTCCTTGTGCGTGTTTAAACATTTTACCTTTATGATTAAACAATGCTACCAGTAATTGAGTTCTATGAAGCCCTTTTACGTTTCCTTTATATGTTGCTGAGTAGTAGCTAAATCTTAACCACTTAGCATCACCTATATTAACATCTACCTGTACTGTTTTATTAGTTTCATCTCCTGTAATATCATATTGTATTACTTTACAAAACATTGATCCGGATCCAGACTGCTTTAAATCTACTTGAATATTATCACTAGTTTCATTTATTTTACTACCGATAAATTCAATCATAGCTTTTAACTGTGATTGTTGTAATGTAGCTGTTCTAGCTCTTTTTTGTATTTTTTCTACAGATATTCTAAATTCATATGGATCGATTCCCCATCCTACAAGATCTGGTTTACCGTTAGGCATAAGATTTTCTATATCATATGCTAGGTCAATATCACCAGATACTGGCTTTTTACCTACTGATCCTAGTGTTTCAAATTTCCTAAAAGATGCAACTTTTTTAGGAAATATATTTGATAATTCAGTTATAAATACATTTAATGTAGGATCTATATTTTCCTTTTTAATTGGAGATGTATCGTTAAATACATTTCCGCCTTCAATAAGTAATTCATTTAGTATATCTGTTAATTTAATCATAATTATGCCTTTATAATAAATAGTAATTATTTATGATAGCTTAACCGATGTTGGTAACGTCTCGCTATAGGGTTTCATATTCGGATTTTCTAGCTTGTAAATATCGTATATCTTTTTAAACATATCAAAGTTTTTTTCAATTTCACCTACTTCTTTTAACTGCCATCCTTTACCTTGAATTTTCTTACCTTGATTATCTGAACCTCGTGTATGTGCTTTTAACCAAATAATTCCTGTTTGTGTTATAGACTCGTTGTGTGTTTCGTTCCATGCATTTGCATATGCGGCTAACTGTAGATCGTAGCTTGTGTGTAGGTAATTAGATGTTTTAATATCTATTAGCCATATCTCTCCATTAAACCTACATATAATATCACCTGTACCGGCATATTCATGTTCATCAGAAAATAAGTGATATTCCATTGCTATTAATTCTGGTTTGTTTGTTTCCCAGAAATCGGCAAATCTTAGTATCATTTTCCATGTTAATAGATTATATATAACATTTCCTCTACTATCTATCCAGTTGATTGTTTCTCCTTTTAGTAATTTCTCAGCCGCTTTATGCACTGCAGTGCCTTCACTAGCTGCTTTATTAGCTATAATTTCTGCATTGTGTCCGACATCTTTTAACCATCCATAAAAAAATTGATTTTTAGGAAAATAGTTTAATACTGATGTTACGGATGGATAAAATTTATCGTTCCTTTTATAAAATCTAGTATCTAGTATATTAATCTGCTTAGAGTCTTCACTATATTCTACTAGTCTTTTTATATTTGGATCTAATATTATATTTGAATCTTTTGCTAATTGAATTTCATTATCCATAAGTTAGTTCTACCTTTTTAGCAAATAAATCACTAAAGGTTAATTGAGTTGCGGTGTGTAATAATTTTGTGAATTGTTCAAAACCAATATCTGATGGATCTTTATCATATAGTTGTATCAGATATACTTGTTTACCTAGATTTATTAACTTCTCACAGTGCTTTAATGCATCTTTTAAGGCGTCATTATCTAATGCTATATAAATTGTTTTAACGTTATTTTCAACTAATTTCATCATTAATGCCTGAGATATAGATTTACCGAATAATGGTATAGCATTGCGTTTTATAGCTATTGCATCAAATATCCCTTCACATAATATAATAGGTACATTCCAATTAATAAGATATTCTAATCCTATTATTTCATTTTTATTACATCTAGGGGCATTATACTTACGTGCAGGATCTATTTCAAAGGATCTAGATATAAAATAATTTATATTACCGTTTTTATCGTATGATGGTATTATTATTGAATTATTATACTTACCTGAGCTGCAGTATCCTATATTATATTTTATAATTTCACTGTTTGATATATTTCTATTTTTAGTATATTTTATAGCTTGTCTTAACGTTACAGTATTACCTGCTGGATTAATTAGTGATTTAAATTCTTTAGGTAACTCTACTTTAAATTCTTCCTTAGTATCCCCTTCTCTCTCCGCGGGAATATATTTTATATGTGACTTTAACTGATCTAATTTATCTTTAGAGACATCCAGTCTTTTAAAGAGAGAATATATAGTTTTACCTTTACTATCACATGTCCAGCAATGCCATGTATTTTCTCCTTTACTGTTAGGTTCTAAATTTATTTCTAGCTTAGGTTTATGGTGATGACAGAAAGGGCAATGAAATGCATAATTTGCTCTAGATGTATGTTTTCCTTTATTTAATACGCTTTCAACTAGTCCTAATAAAACCATACTATTATTCATAAACTAAATATAGTTATTATTTTTCAGATATCAAACTAAATCTTTTCTATAAAACTTTCCTAAAATATTATCATTAATATATCTGTCGTTTTGTTCCAAAACACCGTATTGAAATAGATATTTACATTCATAATATGTTAGCTCTTTCTTAGTTTTACAAATATGAAGTATAGAACGCACAATTCTATCTTTAGGAGTAACTTTTAATAAATCTTTAACTTCTTGAGCAGAGCCATAATATGTTTTCCAATCAGATTCTTTAGTAACTTTCTTTTTAGTTGGTTTTTTACCTCTAGTAATTGGTAGATTTGTTAATTCTTTTTTACCTAATTTGACATTATTATTATGAAAGAAATTTTTCTTACCGATATATCGTCTATCAGTATCAAGAAATGAAGTCATATAAATATAACCTTCATAATTATTAATATTAAAATTTTCATTGTTGATTAGATTTTCAACAGTAAAGTTTGAATGGACTTGTAACATAAACTATTTTATAAATTAAAAATTTTACTTGTTTACTTTTATTTAATATATCAATTAATTTAATTATTAACTATCGTATCTTATTATAAATGTAACATCTGTATTTGAAGGCATTCTAAATGGTTGAGCTAATTTTCCTATCACTAATAATTCATTAGCTGGACTATATAACCCTACGGAAGTAACATATGGATCAAAATCAGAGCCGGTTACAAAATCATATAACGAACCAGATGAACCAGATACTGCTGAGGGGTTCTGTGTTAGATTAAATTCATTTTCATTTACATGACATCTTACTTGAACTTCATATAATGATATTTCTGATTTAAATGATAGTGTGTATGACATATTTTATTTATTATATTTTTATTTTATATTATTAACAAGCATTAACTGAAGTTATAGCACCAGTTGTTCTATTATAATATCCAAAATAATAAACAGGTGGGATATCAGATGCTAGTGAAAATAATATATATTTACCATCTGGAGTTCCAGAAAGAACATATGGATTATTTGGTGGAATTGTATTATCATTATAAAATATTGTTACACCACTAGGTGTAGCAGATGTTGAAAATACCTGTAATTGAGGAGGGCCAAATTGTACATAAGTTCCTGTTTGACTACAAGCTTCTCCTGCACTATCAGCATAACCATATAACCCATATTGATAAGCAGTTGGAGTTGGTGTTGGTGTTGCAGTTGGAGTTGGTGTTGCAGTTGGTGTTGGTGTTGCAGTTGGTGTTGGTGTTGGTGTTGCAGTTGGTGTTGGTGTTGCTGTAGGAGGTACCGGAGTTGCAGTTGGTGTTGGTGTTGGAGTTGCAGTTGGTGTTGGTGTTGCTGTAGGAGGTACCGGAGTTGCAGTTGGTGTTGGTGTTGCTGTAGGAGGTACCGGAGTTGCAGTTGGTGTTGGTGTTGGTGTTGGTGTTGCTGTTGGTGTTGGAGTAGGTGTAGGTGTAGGAATGAGATATACAACTCCTCCTGTTAGTGTACAATCTTTTGGAAATATGTTTAGATAATTTTGATTTGTTATAACAGCAATACCATGTGCGTAAAATACATTTCCTACTTTCGGTAGCGCATTAATGTTTACATTTTCAAAATAATTTGATTGAATTTCACCGTTAACAACATATGGATTAGGTAAGCTTATAATATCGAATAAGTTACCGTTACTGTCATCTACTATGTAATAACTGCCAGTATTATCCTGTAATATAAAAGTACTTGGCTTTAATTTTTCACCGCATAATGATTGCGGAATAGATAATGCTCTTATTTCAGATCTATTTTCTGTTGGAAAGTTTTTTATTTCGTATTCAAACGTTCCTGATGCAGCTGTAGATTGCTGGTAATTATCATAGTGTGACCCGCTTGTATTATCTATTAATATGGAGCTAGTTATTTCACCTCCATAATATAACTGCCTTATTGAGTAGTATATTAGCTGATGTTCATCTAATTGATCTAATGCAGATCCTGTTTCAAGATATCCTAAATAACCAATAATTCCATTTTGTGAAAATGAACTACTTTCAAAAGTAAATTGTTTATTTACTCTATAAGGAACTGTACTTATATCTGAAGATCTTATTGATTTTACTGCAGAACTCATTGTTCATTACGATTTACCAATTTAACTTAACTCTAACTAATGCTTCTTTTGTAAAATCTTTTACTAATGGTTTTGATAGCTTAGCAACAGCTAAAAGATCGTTATTATCATTATATAATCCTACTGTTGTAATATATGTTTGCGGATTATTAATTAATGTCGGATATACTAATTCCCCGCTGCCGCTAATCATAGACGGATTTGTGCTGTAATTATAATCACTATTTCTTACCCTAACAAATATAAAATCTGATGATATTGTTTCTTCACTATTGAGCTGGAATCCTGTGTTAAGAACCGGATTAGCTCCTACTTTAATAGCTTGATATAGTTTTAAATAGTTTGCTTGATTGGTGTTAGCAGATGTACCCATTGCTAATCCTATACCTCCAGATACGAATGGTAATGCAAGTGCTCTTGGATTTACTACGATTAGACCTACGTCCGGCAAGTATAATCCGTATGATCCGGAAGGAGTATATCCGGCTAAGACGCTTGATGATGAAACAGGTGTAGATGTTGTTGGCGACCCGTTGCTTCCGCTCACGATATCATATACCCTACCGCAATCTAAAAAGTTAACTACTGTAGATGTTACGCTATTATTGGTTAATTGAACACTGCCTGATGATCCGCTTAAGTATAAATTAAATGTTGATAGAAATAGTTTTTCTTTATATTTACTTCTATTGACATTTATTACTAATATATCACTAGAATTAGTATTTCCTGTACCGAAATTAAAATTAGTGTTTTCATCCCCGTATACTAGGGTTCTGTACTGGCCATATGTGGTTCTAGAAGGACTATATCCTATTACTAAATCGTTATAATACTCTGAACCTGATCCTGAAAGATGACCGTAAGCGATAGAAAATTGAGGAGTAGTGTCAGTACTTCCAGATGCGTATGCATCTACATAAAATGTAGGCGAACTTGAAGTAATACTTGACGTATAAAATTGTGTTAATATTGGTAGGTTAGTACCCCAAGCTGGTGCAGTGACTGAATCTGCACTTACTACGAAGTCTGTTGGATCTATATTTACAAAGCTCATGTTTTATATCTATTATTGTTGTTTAATGATTGTAATAGGAATAGTAATTCTAGCTCCAGAATCTCTACCGATAACTATTAAATTGGTTTGAAGTTGTGTTTGTGTTCCGAATAATGTATTGACTGTAGTAGCTGTTAGGTTGATTGTTGCACCTATTACTGTTTTACTTACATTAGTTCCAATAGTTGTAGTAGAATTAGCAGAAACAGCTTCGGTTGTATTAATTCCTGTACCGTTAAATGATGACATTAACCTAACGTCACCGATAGTTGCAATATATCCTGATTGTTCGAATGTAGATGTTGCACCTAAATAGTTTAATGTTTGAGGGGTAATTGCTAATGAAGCTCCTTGCTTAAGACTAATAGATGTATAACCAATATCAAGCACAGGTATTTTAGCAGTACCTCTTGGTAGTGTTATTAGCTTATATTTCATTATTTCGTTATCATCAGGAAAAGCCTCTAATACTGGCATAGCTTCTATAGCTTCACCGTAATATGCTGAGCCAGAAGGATGGTTTGGATTATATAGTGTATAATCTACTTCATCATCAGACAATGAAAATTGTGTAATTCGGAACGATCCATCGTTTCGTGATAATAATTCTCTACCTTTTTTTGTTAGTATAGCGTCTACTACTACACTGGTATTATCTAAATATCCCATATTTTTATGTTTTGTCTATAATAAATATTAATAATTTTAAAAATCTCCACCATTTAATGTATCAATGCTGTTTACCTGAACTATTGGTTGGTTGCTAAGTAATTTAGATTGAACTTCTTTAGATATTATATCTATATTTTTTAATACTGCAGGGTCTATGTTTTCTGGTATGATAAATCCATATGATGTTTTACCGTTCTTTTTCTTAAATTCAAGAATTATATTTGTTTCATCTTCCACTCTAGTTAAGAATGTCATCCTTTTAAATGTATTATTAGTTATATTATTTTTTAATAAATTAGATATAGGTTTATCTAATGTTACCTCTAATTTATTAGAAACTATACTAGCATCAACGATTCTATACTCAACAAATGTTCCGTCGGAGAGATATACAATAAATATATCGAATAGTTTTAATAAGAATGGATAATCTACATCTCCATAAGTGGAATACAGGCTACTACTCGGTATGGTATTATCGGTAGGATTGGGTTCGAATTGATATGTACTTCCGTAAAAGTCAGTTATTTCGGAAGTAAATATTATAGATGAAGCACTTCCAGAGGTGGCTACTGCATCTATATATGGACTAAATACTGATGAGTATCCTGTTGAAGGAGCTAGTGATGATATAGTAGCACTCCCTTGACTTAATGATGCAGTAAAATTATTTATAGCCGGTGTATCTAATACTAATCTAAATTTAATATTATTACCTTGAATAAGATTTACTGATGGTATGTCTACATTAAATGTTTTTGAAAATGATATATTTGGCATCTTATATAATATTAATTATTAGCATTGACCTTCGTTAAATTGAACTACTCCTGTTGATGAACTTATACCGAATACATCTTGGAAGCTGCTATACAGCATTATAAACAATTGTCCTGTTAGTTCTGTTCCTGGTGTTTTGGCTGAACTAGTGTATATTGTAGATCCCTCACTTATAGAATCTGTACTAGAGTAAACAGTTATAGGGGCAATGTATGTAGTACATATTTCATTCTTACTAATACTGCTTACGACTACTTGTAATGACGGTGTAGGCGGTACAACATTAAATGATCCGGTATCAGATCCTATTACTGTATTTCCGTTAAGTACTTCTAATTTCCATGTCATTGGAGTAGTAACGGCATCTGATATTGATATATTAAAATCAAAGGAAGTATTTATTTGGTGAGCCGCTGTTTCCTGCACAGAATATGTTGCTTCAGATCCTGCTGATATACCTCCGGATCTAAAATATTCAGCTCCTTCAATTACCTGATTGAATAATTTAGAAACTATTACTGTACTTCCGGACGTAATTAACGGAAAATCTAATGCTGAGCTTCCGCTAATAAAATAAGTACTTCCGGAATTTTGAGCTTTAGCATAATAAGCTAAATTTCCTTCAGAGTTTTCAAAACTTGCAGTACTAGCTGATCCTGTAAAATATAGTATAGGATAATAGGAATACCCGCTATCGAATATATTTTTAGCTCCGTTAGTTGTTTTTTGATTAGAGTACTTTTCTGTGTCAAATAGATTTATAGTAGAATATCCTTTTTTAAATGTATTTTGTACTTCTTCCCAATTATTATTATTCTCATCTAGAGAAACATAATCACCTTCTTGGTTTACTAAGTATATTAAAGATGCGTTATTTCTTCCCGGTAATATGGAGCTAGATTCTACCTGAGTGAATAGTCCTAATTTTTTAACATAGTGATCGATTGCTGGGGTTTTGCCGTATGAATCATCTCCTGACCAGTTACTAGATGCACTAGTATAAACGTTATATTGTTTACTTATAGTTTTACTTCCGCTATATCTAATATTAGTATATCTAAATGAACTATAATCAGAATCCTGTACCTCAGCAAAAGGCCAGTATATACTGTTTAATAGCTCCGGATTAAATGTTTGTACTCTATTATAGTATTGATTTATAGCTCCGGTTATTATACCGTTATTAACCGGAATATTCGGGTTTGAAGAATAATCTATATCTAATATATTATCTGATTTTCTACTTGATGAAACATTATTCAATAGCGGGTTAAGTGAATATGTCACAAATCCGGCTGACTGTGATGTTATAATATTAGATACTTCATAGTCTAGAAATTCACCGTTTGTTATATATATTTCGGATCCTCCGAATTCGCCGGTAAATGGCTCTCTTTTATCATTCTTAGGCTGGGATATATATCCTAATGATGTAGTAATACTAGCAATATAATCTGAATTTATGTATTCACCTTCAGGATTTGATCCTGATATGGATATCATATCTATTGATCCTGAATATTCATTGAAGCTGGCTATTGGTTCATTTCTCTTATATTTTGGTCTTTCTAATATGTGAGATTTAACTATAATACCTGTAGATAGATTTGCTCTTGCAGGTACCCAATCTTTCATCATTTTAAATAAAGAATTATCGTAGTATTTAATTAATCTTACGAAATCCCATAGTTTAAATGAGCTAATATATTTTTGAAAATATGTCTTTCTTAAGACCTGTAAGTCTTGGTATATATCTTGGTATTGATCTGAAGGTTTCCCTATATACTCATCAATGTTAAAATATCCTAATTGATTTGCAATATCTTCTGATATTAGGTCGGCTGGTGAAAAACCTACTTCAATATCATATGAATTTCTTGATATATTATCGTTATATATTTGAAGGGTAACATCTCTGGATAACAAGCTTCCAGATAGTTCCTGCTCCTGTATAACGTTTATTTTATTATTTACTTTTTGATTTAATCCTGTAGAAGGTGTTGATATTAGGTTATATAGCTGCTCTGATATAAATTCTTTAGATCCGGTCGGTTGAAATAGTCCGTAACTAATAGATGTACTGGCGCTTATGAATGATCCTACATTACTAACTTCTATATTGGATGATGAAATATAAAAAGTGCCGCTAATTGCCGGGTGTATTGAGTTTATTGTACTTCCGGATACATTATATTTTCTTAATATACCTCCGTTATAATTATAATCAGTTATAATCGTTTGTTCTGATGTAGGGTAATATTTAGTGTCACCTAGAGGTAATCTGTATATTAATGAATATTGTGATGAAGATGGATCGTTACCAGGGTATGCGTTAATGTTTTGAGCATGTATTGATTGAATACTTTCGGATAATGGTTCTATCCAGTATCTAAATTCATGTAATAATCCTTGATATCTTGTATTATTTGGTGATAATACGTTATTACTGTCGTAACCTCCTAAATATCCGTTATGTAGTAATGAACCTGTATAATGTGTTTGCCAGGAACTGTTATAGCTAGATGAAGTAGATCCTGATGCTATAATGCTTGAAGATCCTGTAAATCCTATATTAACGTTTCCGTCTTGATTGTATAATGAATTTTTTACTGATACAGTATAAATATTATTAATACTGGGATTTAGTCCTGCAATTCCTCCTACTTCTCTTTTTATGATAATATTCCACCATTGAGTTGGATCAAAGAATGGAAGAGATATAAGACTAGATGTAGCGAATCCGTAACTACCGCTAAGGTATAATTTTACATTACCGTAATATTCATCGGGGTCTCCTGGAATACTGGATGATGGATTATATTGTAAATTAACTCCAAATTGAAGGTTCTGATCAGTTCCTACTTGAAATAATGATTGAGTATAATAAGTACTAGATGTCGGATATCCTGAAATGTTTCTAAAGTTAAACTCAATAGTGTCGGGTACGATGTTGTTGTAACTACTACTTAGGAATGCGAATTGAGAAGGACCCCATGGTACTTTTACGTATTGTGATCCTTTGTTCCAATATGATGTTATAAAATCGTTTTGTATTTGATCTGGGGTAGATTCTAGTTTATCAGATCCTCCGAATTCATTGATTCGTAAAATAGTGTCCGGTATACCAAAGCAATTAATAAGGGATTTTAGTCCTGTTCTAGTACCTTTGGTTTTAAGTAGGTATGGAATATTATGATATATTCTTTTATAGTATTCACTAGTAATATCATCAGCAGGCATTGTTTTTTCAGATGAAGTAACATAGCTTGTTATTAATTCTGAACCGGTTGGAGGCAATAGGCTATTAGTTGGACCTGTGCCTATTAGAGAATAAAATATATTGTCAGATATGTTGGTATTGGTATATAATTTAATACCTAAATCCTTTAAAGCGTCACCTACCTCATCCCTTGAAATCCCTTTGTCTAAGCTATTATCTGCTTGATACCTATTAGTTATATCTTTTATATAAATCCATATGTTATCGAAGTGCTGACCTATCATGCTTAAGAAAATCTGATATGGTTGATTGTTTGGATCTTCTTTTAGATATAATGGTATAGTATTTAATACCCAGTCTTTATTATTGGAGTCGTATACTGATCCGGAATATAATATGCTATGAGTAGTTGCTGTTGGTACTGTATTTATTCCTCCTAGCCAATTAATAGCCTGACTGCTTGTATATGAATAAAGTGTATATGGTTTATTACTGGATGATTTAGGCCATACTTCGGATCCTGAGTTGAAATATAGGTAATATTCATATCCGTCAAATTTTTCTACTATATCATCTATTTTATTCTGTAGTAGGGAAACACTGCTAGATATGGTTCCGGTATTTCCTAATACTGTATTAAGGGATAATATATCTGAGTTGTAGCTTTCAATTAATTGTATTTTATATGCAAAATTAGTAATTCTTTCAACTGCAGATGAGAAGTGTATAAATTTACTAAAATCAGTATATTCGACATTAATATCGTATCCTTTTTCGTCTACTAAACTTTTTAACTGTCTATATGATGATGATAGTGAATTACTAAATAGGGAATTTAAAGATGTATATCCTATAGTTTGACCCACTTTTTCAGTGATTTCAATATCGTAATTAGGTCCTCTTAGAGTATTAGTATTAATAATCTGCTCAGCAGGAACTTGTATATCGATATTATATGTAGCAGGTTCGCTTAGCTTGTCTACCAGCCATAATGTATCCTTTTCGGTGAATATATCGGGCAGTTGCTCGTATAGTTTAATTAATATACTTGCTTGATTGTCAACTAATGCATATGCTATATTAACTCCTATTATAGTTTTATTATCGCCGAAATTTAAATAGAAGTCCGGATAATATGTTTTAGTAGATGAATACAGGTTGTATTCGTTAAATAGTGCCTCTAGTTCGTCATTAGATAGATCTTGTCTAAATATTCTTAATTCTGTTCTGTCGTTAGATATATCTCCTATCCAGAACTTACTAAGTTCACTGCTGTTAAATAATTTTCTAAAGAAATTATAGGTTATATTTACTGCTCCTCTATCAAATCCTTCATTAATAACATCTTGATCTGGGTTTAGGACAAGAATATTACTTTCGTTAAGAACTACATCAGCGTTCTTTATCGAGTATGTTGTTACATTATAATTAGATGTAAGTAAATTATTGTTTAGGTCATATATAAAATATTCTATATAATCATCTCCATTTCCAAAATTTCTTGATATAACATTATAATTAATTAAAGAAATGTCTTTATTATTGTATTCTTGAAATTCAGGGTTAGAGCCTAAATAATTTACATTTATTATTTCCATTATCCTAGCTTACTTATCTCTATTAAATTGGTATTTGCTTCTAATAACTGCTGCCTTAAACTATTAATTTCTTGAATTAAAGCTTTTTCATTATCTGTTATAACTGATCCCCCTAGATATTCTGAGCTTCTGTTTACTAAATATTCATGTGAATTTATTTCTCCAGTAAGCGGTATTTGAAAGAATAACTGTTCATATAATTCAAAAAATCTCTCTACAGTATCGTCTTCTTCTATTTGATCAGTAGTGGCTTGTACTAGTTGAGTAAACTGTGTATCAACTACTCTTTTATATGTATTCTGACCGTATACTTCTTTATATAGATTTATCTCTTGTGACATTATCTTACTATTTTAAATAGGATATTATTATCTACAACCACTTCTTCACTACCACTTATATCGGCCTTAACCAGTAATTTATATGTTCTTTCCGGCTGTAGCCCATTCATATATACTGTAAAATAGTTTCCGTTACTATTTGCACTTATTTTAGTATATATATCATCAAAATCAACTATCATTTCTGTTGTTTTATAATCCTGAATAGCCCAGTATGATGATGTAGGTAGGTATTTCCAGTTTAGGTATACTGATGATGTTGTAAATTGTCTGGTAGGAAATTTATCTCTAGCTTTAATATTAAAATTATATTTCGTATCTCTTTTAAATTCTCCTAAATTATTACCTACATTAATAACGAAATTATCACTAGTGATAAATCCATTTGTATTGCTTCCTGTATTAAATGAAAAGTCGTTCCATTTATATTCAAGGCATGGTGGATATATTGTATGTGTGTCTGCGGAAAAGAATTTAAGATCGATATATGATCCTGTATTTAGTTCTACTGATCCCGAGTGTTTTATTATAAATCCGTAATTACTTATTGATCCGGTAAACAGCTGTAATACAGCACTCGTTACATTTATGTTTATGTCCTTATCTAGAGTATAGTCGAAACTTTGAGTTGATTTATATGAAGTGTTCCATGTTCCTCCCCCTGTTGTAAACAGATACTGCATTGTTCCTACGGCAGGATTCCATGTAGGTGATGCATCCCCTGGACCTGTGTTTGTCCAGCATACTCCATTATCTGTTATAGGGTTATCTAGAAATTTACCTGTTCCCATTACCCAGTCTTGAGATACGGGGTAACATTCAATACTATAGTTTTGAGATAGATTCTCTGCGTTAGCTAAAAATAATCTTATATTAGCTTGAAATGATTGACTATTAAATGATTTTATTATATTTAAATCATCCTGCGCAAATGAAATAAGCGACCTCCTTATATCATCTAGATTAGTTGACCCTATATTATCAGATATGCCTGTAATACTGGTGTTATTTTTTACAGCAACTTCTAATATTTCATCTCTACCCGCGTTTGTTATAGGGTATCTAGAATATATTGTAGAATCTTTATTAGGAAATATTTTGTATACTGCCATTATTATTTAATTAAAAGGTTACTATTCTACCTTGAATATCTGTATCGGGATTTTTTACTTCAAAGATACTAGGATCTAATGAAGGATATATTACATTATTAAGCGTAGCTGAATTAATATCGTAAGAATATTTTGAATATCCTATTTCTTCTCCGTATATATTTTTAATAATTACGTTGCTTACAGTTTGTACTCCTGAAACGTTATCTAATGCAGTGTATATCTCTGATAATATTATTGGTTGATTTATTTCCCATCTATCTATGTTAAAGTAATCCTTTAATATTTCTAGACACTTTAATAAAACGTCTCTACCTGAGTAGTTTGGTCTTAGTATTATATCAAAATCTACACTTATATTAATAATATATCCGTTTTTTATATTAATACTATCTGTTAGCATTTTATATTGAGATAGGTATGTCTTTAAGTTTTGTTTTAAAGAATCCGGAGGTGATATTAATTGTCTGTTTTGATTATATCCTAATATATATAAACTGGTCGATAATGGATCTTTTAATTCCGGATTATCAATAAATTCATTATTAAATGTTATTAAATCATTAGTAATAAATGCTTTAGATACTTGACCGAATTTACCAGGCATACTTAATGATAGTGATAAATAATCTTGCTGAGTTACTCCTCTCATTTGAGTCGGGAATTGACTTAATGCGTTTAATCTAATTTGCTCTATTGAGTCTCCGTCACCGCCACCTATTGCTTGAGAAGGGTTATTTACTTGAACAGACTGTAGTACTTGATTACCTATAGTCGGATCAACATTACCTCCGAAAAATCCCGATGTAAAGCTAGATACGGTATTAAGTTGATTACTAGGAATATTAGCCTGTGCTCCTCCGCCCACTAGGTACCTGACTGTTAGTGTTGTATTGGATGGAGATAGTCCGTACGTTTCTGTGGTAGTGAAATTGGTAGGGTCAAATGCAGTGTTTATTTTTGATAAGCTATCTAATATACCTAATCCTACGTTGCCGTTATTAGGTAATACTAATTCATCTGCATTTTGATTCATACCAGATCCAAACTGTAATTCAAGGGAATTATTTGACTTAACTCTAGTTACAAATCTCCTAGGTATTTTTTTAAGTTTTAATATATAAGGTACGTTTCCGTTTTCTGAGCTGTAGTTTGGATCTTTATAATTAATATTTAATGTATCATCTAGTATTGTATCCTGAGCTAGGTAAGGTACTTCATACCATGTATTCCCGTCACTATCTATTGTATCAATTATTTCTATAATATCTGTATCCTCTATTAAAGAAGTATTGAATTTTTGAGCAGATCCGTAAGTAAATGATTTTGTTTTAACCTCTCCGGAAAGACCTTTTGTAGTTTTTTTAAGTAAATAGAATAGCGGGTCTCCTATTCCATCGAATGAATATACAGATATATCCGTTGGATTTGCCGAGCTTGATACAGCAAAGTTAATCTTTTCTGGTACTATAAATGGAGTGTTTCTAATTATAGATGAGTTTACTTGCATACTCTCATTTATAATTAATGCATAGTTATAATCAGGGGTTTTATTACCGCTAGAACCTTTAGAAGGAATAATTTGATATACATCTAAATCGACTGATGCAGCTGATGTTACTTTAGGTTTATACCCTAACATATATGCAAGAGAGTATAGATTCTCTTTTTGTTTTGCATATTGTAAAAATGTCTCCTGTAATTGATTGTCTACATAAAAAGATAATACATCCCCTACGTATGCAGCCATTTCAATAAACATCGTACCTGGTGATGCAGACGAAAAGTCGTTATATGCTGTAGGGAAATAAGACTTAGCATACTCTATTAAGGTTGATCTAAAATCAGTATAATCCTTATTAATATATTTTATATCTTTATTATTATCCATTTTGGAAGTTTATATTAATTTCATCTTCTATTCCTGTATTATTAATAATATAACTAAATTTAACCACGATAGTGTTATTATCAGTTTCTGGTTTAATAAAGAGTTCTATAATTGTAATGCTTGAAAAATTTATCTCTAACCCACTCTTAATGCTTAATTCTATATTTTGTATATTTTCCGATGTAATGTTTTCAAATAACAAATCTCTTAAACCTGCTCCGAAATTAGGATTAAACACCCTCTCTCTCCTTCCTGTTAATAAATAATTGATAATATTATATTTTAACTGTTCTTGAGTAGTATATACTGTTGTAAATACAGATTTAGAACTAAAAGGTATAGATACACCAATTCCAGTACTCTTTTTTAGGTCTAATGGATTGATATTTCTTACCTGATATGCCATTATATTTGTCCTTTATTTTTCATTGTTTTCATTAATGCACTAAAGTCTGGAACTGAGTCAATTTGTACGTGTGATACATCTAATGCAGGCCTTGAGTTTGCAAGCATTTGATCCACGCTTTCTACTACAGGGGTATTAGTATTCATAGAATATTGTCCAAATCCTTGTGCCATGTTTGCCTCTGCATTTATAATAGTTCTATAATCTTCACCAGTCATGTTCATTTTGGTTTCATTCAATAAATCCATTATAGGATCTGATGATTTATTTATTTTTGAACTAATACCTGTAGATAATTGCTCTTTTAGTGATATAGGTCTAGTCTTATTTTTAAGTACAGGAGTTTTACTTACCGTTTCTTTTAACAGGTGTGATAACTCCTCTCTTATAACTCCTCGAACTTCTTCTCTAATTATTTTTCTTAGAACATCTAATTTACTCATATATTATAAATATTTTAATTATGAAATTTTGTTAATATTATATTACTATATATTTCCCCTAGCTATTTTATCCTTTTCTAATTTATCTTGAATTACCTTAATTTTAATATTAATATTATCTATTGATAAAGGACCTGCGGTTAATATTAATTGCTTTAACTTTACCAGATCCTGTTCAAGCTTAATCCTTTCTTCATCAGATAATATATTTGCATTAGCAGTTGCTGATTCAACGCCTGTATTGATTATTTGTGTAGTATTTGATAGGATACTATTAATTGATCCGTTTGCGGATGGTATGTTGTTTTGATTTTGTATATTTAGTTTTGTATCTGATATAGTTCCTTCTATATTTTTTTTAACTCTCTTCTTAAGCTTGGATGCGCCTTTGATTCCATTAATTACGGTGTTTAATTCAGATTGAATAGCAATGTATTCTGATGTTGATTCTTCATCAGATAAATTATCTTGATCTAAATCAGGGATGTCTGAGTCTGTTAATATTTCATTAACTAAAATATCTAGATCAGGATATTGTGACCCTGTATCTCCTATTCCTTGAATCAGGCCTTTATTCTGTAATTTTAATTTTAACTCTTCAATTATTATAGAGATATCTGTAGCAAAGGTAAGATCTGTCTGTTCTACTAATATTCCGTTAGAATCTATTGCAATTCCTCTTCTTCTTTTATATTTTATTCCTTCATCTACTAACACTTCTTCTTGTATACGTAATATAAACCCTCCAAATATATTTTCATTTAATTGACCTGCTTGAGTATATTTTGAACTAAATTTATCTAGATCTTCTAAAGTATTAATTAATCTTTTTCTGGTATTATCTAATTCATTAATTATTGGTGAGTTATCTGTTTGATTACATAATTGTATGTTGTTTTGGAGAATTTGTAACTGTTTATTAATATACTGTATCTTAACTGTTATGTTTTGTACTGTCAGGTATATTAATTCGACTGTTGTATTTAACTGTGATAGTCTTTTTAATCTTTCATCTATTTGTTTTAAGATAGCGTCTTTACCTCCTTCAATAGTGGAGGTTATGCCGAACATTAGGAAGGCTAAGGGTAGTGGTAATTTATTAAAGATTTTTACTACTTTTTTTAATACTTTTAATATTACTGTCTGTATTTTTATGTATATTAATATAAGTTTTACAAATTTAAGAATCTTTAAACCCATTTGATTAATCGTATTAACACTATTTAGTAGTGTCCTGATTGTGGGTAATAATTTATCAATACTTAAATATTTTTGAATTCTTTGTTCTTGTTCTCCGATATTAAGATTTGTTACGGTTTGAACTAATCCTAGTGAATCTCTGTAGCTGTTTATTCCTGATATCAATGATAATATCGTTCTTAGTTGTTTAATTTGATTAAGAATAATTCTGACTTCACTATTAGGTATAGATTCTGCAGAAATATTTTTATCTAGTTTTCTATTAAAATCCTTTATAAAATTATTACTTTGAGTTAATTGGGATACTAATGAAATAACATCAGGATCTTCTGTTAAGCTAGATAATTCTTGCACTTGATTTCTAACTTTAATTAAAACTTGTTTAATTTTATTATTTGTTTTTACATATGATGTAGGATTCTTTCTTAAAGTATTTAATATGTTATTATCCTCTATTGTTATTTTATCATTAACGTTAAATGTAACTACATTTCCTTTAGTGTCAATATTATTAGAAAGTGCAATATCCTGTGTTATAATAACAATATCATTAATTGTTAATGCATTACTATTGTAATTTACTGATCCTAGTATTATTTCATCTATAATTGGTATTAGTTCTTTAGCTTTAACTTTAACTGTTCCTACTATATTTAAAGGGCCTTTATTATTATCTAGTTGTAAGTTATTTAGTACATATGATACTAGGTTGCAAAAATCTATTTTATTAATTTCGTTTAATAATGGTAATATTCCGTCTATTTTCTCTTTCTTAAAAGGAAATTTTATTCCTTTGTTAGGATTGGTTTTATCGCCGTAATATATTAAATTTATTTTAGATTGAATCTTACTAATATCTTTAGCTAGATTTATTATACCTGCTTCTGATCCTGTTGCTTTTATACTTCTGAAAAGAAATGGCGTAAAAGGAATTGATTGAACTTTCTTTGTAAGAGATTTCGATTCTAGTGAGCTAATATTTCTAACAGGGTTTGTTGACATTATATAGTATATGATGTTTTAGAAAGATTAGATAAATCTATTAAATTACTTTTCAGGATCTGTGACTTACTTAATAGCGCTTCCCCTGCAGATAATATAGCAATACTTGCAGCTGGTAATCCTGTTGTTGATAGTTGTGTTAGTGCGGATCCTACTCTTTCTAATTCATCAAGTAATTCTACTAACATTTGATTGGTAGTTATTCCTAGCATTAGATTTTCACCTTCGTCTTTAGCTTTTAGTCCTAATTCTATCTTAGGAGAACTTATAGTTACTCCTTGGTATGTATCAATATTAACAGGACCTATGCTTGATATACCGACTGCTTTTTTTCCAAATATTAATACAGAATCTTCTTTAGCGTGAAACAATATTCTTCCAGATGATATAATTGCTTGATTGCCTTTATATGGAAATACTGGCGTATATTCTTTGATTGCCATTATGATTTATTTATTATTGATGAATTCTGAGCCTGTTCTAGTTCTGATATATCTTGATTGAAAGGTGATGTACTGCTATATATTGATGGATTAGTCTGTAAAGGTATTACTTCATCAGGAGTTAGTTGTAATTTAACACCAAATGTATCGAGTGGATATTTTGATATATCTTGAATATTGATTACTTGATTATATGTTAAGTATATAGATGACCCGTCTATATTTATATTTTCTACTGTTGGTATATATCCTTCCTGTATAGACTGAATCCCTTGATTATTTCTTATTATAGTTATAGGATCTCCATCTCTTCCGTTCTTGCTCCATGAATTAACAATACCTTTACCAGTAACAGTACTTCCAAATCTAATAGATTGACCCCATCTTCCTTCTAGTATAATATCTCCTTCAAAAGGTAATAAATCTTTAATATTACTTCTTTCTTTAAATGTTTTACCTAAAGGAAAATCTTCATATCCGCTATTATTTCCTTGATTATTTCCTTCTCCGACATTATTATAGGTCACTTTATTATCTATAACAAAATTAGAATATTCCTTTAAATCAGGAAATGCATTATGATGTGATGAGTTCCAAGTATTAAATGGTGGATAGTAATAAAAATCTTGTCTGCTTTTTGAATCGTTTAATTTATACGACGGACCTGGTATTATTTGAACTACCTCACCTATTAAAGGATATTGTTTTAGATTAGAAAAGAAAGGTTTAGCTATTAAATTAGAGTAGTTTGCATTATTAGAGCTTCTATCTGAATATAATATACTGAATGTTATATAGCCTACTGCTCCCCATTCCCCTAATTCAGCAAAATCTTTATATAAAGAATCGTTTATATCAATCCTATCTAGAATAATTTGTTTTACTCTAGCAATTATTAAAGGTGAATATTCAGCTTTAATATTATTTAAACCATATAATGAACTTTCAAAACTCATTATATTAATTAAGTTGTTTTACCGGTTCAATCTTCTTTATCTCTTCAAATAATAACTCCTTATCTTTATCTGTTAGGAAGTCAGTACCTTCAGCACCAGGATTGGCACTCATAGCTTTTTGAACTATTCCCGCCATTTTAATTAGTGCTTCATCATTCTTAATTCCTGCTTCAATATATCCTTGTAGTAATGGTACCATTAATATTGCTGATCCTGGATCGCTTATCATTTCTTTTAATTGAATGATCATATCACGGATTTGCTTTTCTTTGTTCTTACTATTATTATATATATCCTCAAGCAATGATGAGAAGGATTTTTTACCGAATATTATATTATCAAATTCCATATTATTTTTTAAATAAATATTACGTATTATATATTTTTTGATATATATCCTTTATCTTGATATTGGTTATTAACCTTAATATATATATCTTTCAGTGTTTTTATTACTTTAGTGATGGTAGGAGTAGGGGAATCTGTAATTTCTCTTATGTATATGTATATTGCTTTTTTAGATAGTATATCGATATTTTCTCTTTTTCTAAATAATTCCATTATGGCGTCTGCTACTTTAGCTTCTTTATTTTTAGGAAATAATCTAAATAAATTATCATCAATATATTTAATATAATAATTAATTAATAGAGGTTCTTCAGAATGAATATTATTATTATGTTCTTGAACAAGTCCTTCAGTAATATATTTATCTTCATCTACTTCTAATAAAGTAGCTTTGCCTTTCATTTTCTTATAGTTATTAGTATTATATACTATAAGATATCTTTTAGCTATTGTACCAAAATAAGAATATGCCTTACCCTTTCCTTGTTTATATTTAGATAATTTTTCTAGTAGTACACATACTACCTCATGTTTTAATTCATTTATAGTATTTACCTCTGTATAATAGAACTTAAATGTATGTATTATGTTTTCAGCTAGTTTATTAAATGCATAATTTATTCTTTCATTAAATATTTTATTTCTTTCTGATTCATTATTAGTTAATAGATACTCTATTATAGCATCTTCTGTTTCCTGTGTAAAATACTGAATCGATTGTTTCGGTTTTCTTTTTCTAAGTTTACCTTTTTGAGTAAGTAATATTTTATTTTCCTGTATATTTTCTGTCATGATTTATTTTTCACAGCGAATTCATTAAGTGTGGTCTGAATAGCTTTTACTGTATTAAAGAAATATCCTATTTCATCATCACTTTTAAATGCGCCGATTCTGTCTAGATCTAATAGTATTTTATCGGATTCATTTATTATATTACTTAGTAACTGTAATGTTTGTTCACGCTCTATAACCATGCGCTCTAGTTTTATATTTTTATTATATAAATTATATATTACATATCCTATAATGGTAAGTACCCATATTAATATGTTTATTATTATTGATTCCATATTATAAATTATTAAAAGCATCCATTAATGAATTATTTTTACCTGCTAGTTGCTTATATGCCTCTGCTGAAGGATTTTTCTGATTATTATATGATTTAACTGTGTTTTTTTTCTGAAGCATATCACTGTCTGGAGAATTATTTAACTTAGGGATCCAATGATTCTCCCACTCTACTCTAGATGCAATCATGTCAGCTTGATGTATTACAAGCGGTAATGATGTTCTTAGTCTAGATTCTGGACTGAATGATATTAGGTAAGGCTTGTTAGCATCTTCATATAATCCGTCGTGTAGTTTAATTGCTAGAAATTCATTCTCAGATATATTGATTCCTGCTTTAATTAAATTAAAGATAGACCTATCAGGAATTAACATAAATGGTAGCTTATTATTGTTTTTATATATCGCTCCTTGATTTTTTACATGCCATTCACTTTCATTAGGTATGTATCCCGGAATATTACCTTCACCTAATTTACCGAGGTCGTGATTAATAGCCGAGAATACTAGCTCTTCTTTAGTAAATGAGCTTATCTCTCTAAAGTGATTCCAAGTCTCCCAGCAATATAGACTAGCTTCAACTACTCTATTTACATGATCTATATATCCTCCTGGGAAAGCATTATGATACCCTTCTTTATGAGATGCTGGAGCTAATATAAGTATATCTTCGATAGTTTTATAGTACTCTAATAACTGTTCTTTTCTAGGTGAAGAAATATAATCGTTAATATTCTTTATAAACAATTCATAATTCTCCTGGATTTGTTCTGCTGTTAATTTCATAATCTTAATTTAAAGGTATATTAATTCATTGACTCGTTTTCATTATTAATAATAGTCCTAGCATCAGATATTCTTTCTTTAATTTCGAATATCCTATCTTTAACTTCCCTGATACTTTTAGTATAGTTTAGTAAGGAAGAAAGATTAGTTAATTCACCATCTATCTTTTCTAGCTTAGTGAGTATTAATTGTTTGTGTTTCATATATTTTGTTTTATTAGTTTAACTGCTTCATTTATATTATTATATTTTAGTACATACGGTTCATTAGATTCACTATCTATATTAACTATATATATATCATTACCTATCCTTCCTGATAAATCATAAGAGAATTGAATCCCTATAATAGGATATGTACTACTTTCTACTATCTCTTCTATATTATCAAATAAACTTTCATGTTCATCGTCATATATTACTTTATAATCTATGTTTTCAATATTTAATATCTTTATTAATTCCTTACACTTACTACATCCTTGTATTGCGAATACCGTAATCACTGTTATGTTTTTAAAAATTGCTATGTTTGCAATGTGTTGAACAATAAGTTAATGTTTTTTTAGCAGAAAGGCAACTAATACCTATAATTTTTTAATACTTTTTTTTATACTCTCTCTTATCTCAAGTATATCTTCTAGATAATCAACTAGTTCTAATCCTATAAAAGTATTTACTATTTCATCCAATCCTATAATAATATCATCAATATTATTAATTAAATCAACATAATCTATATTTTTAAAATTGTCAACAACAATACTGTAAATAACTCCAGCATAAATTATCTGTTCTTCATAGGATAGTTCATTAAATTGCTCCGAGAAAATCATCTCAGAATATACTAGACTACTCATAGTTATATATTGATATATTATAAATATAGCTATAATAAATATCAGTGCTGTATAAAATTAAATAATATGTATATTATATAACATAACCCTTACAGAGACTTAAAAACCCCATGAATGCCAACGTATCTATTGCAGGGTGATATCTTATATTACATATAAAATATTATTGAGGAGAGAAAGGGATTTGATATTTTTCACCTAAATCAGTGATAATATCTATAGCCTGCTGTACATCAAGTTCGAATCCTTCCCTATGAGGATTAATTCTAAGGCTCCTTTCTTGGAGGTAACTATGAATTTCCTGTTCAAGGTATTGAGAATTAACGCATTTGTATTTATAAACACAATGCCATTTCTCGATCACACCAGTTGCAGAATTAATTTCCTTGACTCTTTGATTAACAGATGTAGTAGTTCTGCCTATCTTTAATATTCCAGGCATTAATTTATTTACTAAAATATATATCCATTCAGTAGGTCGAATGTTACCTTTTTCATCCAGTATAGATTCACCATAATAATGCACCTTCTCCCAGTTATCTTCTTGTGGTGTTAATGTGAATGCACATATCTTTGTCCAAGGTTTTATATTTTCTGTTTGTAACGGTATATAAAACTGGGATTGCTGTATGGTTATTCTTTTCATCTGATATAAATATATATTTTGATTTCTTGAATAAAGGTTACTTCTCGGGAAATCTAGGAATCTTGGTTTTTGCTTTAATTAGTCTGTTTGAAATCGTGTATTTCATCTAATAATGTGCCGGTGATTGTTATTAATACCGGAATAAAGAGTAATACTATACACATATGTCCGACCCATTCTATAATAAGTTTCGAGTGACCACCCATTATAGAATATATAAATACAAGAATGCATGCAAAAAATACGCCGTGAAAAAATATCAATATGCCGTATCCTAAAGATGCTATGAAGCTAACCGCTAATCTTAACGGAAGAGTGATTAGTATTCGTGTAATTATGTATTTTCTACCTAACGTTATTATATATTTATATATTCCGTTAAGTGATTTTACGAAGTAAAAAATTCCTATAAGAAGGATTATCGACCAATATATTGCTGCGTATATTAACATGATTGAAATTTATTTAGTTATACCTAATGATTTAGCTCTATAATATGAAATTAGTCTTCCGTTAGCTGGATTGACAAACTTTTGATCGTATTTCGATACTTTTTTGTTTTCTTTTTTAATTTTCTGCTCAACAGTCTGGTAATCTTTAGAATAAACCTGCTCAACTTCGTAAGGACCGTTAGGCTGTTTATCTAAATTATATTTCCATATTGATTTAGTTCCGTCTGAGGACGTGAATTCCTTTGTGAACTTGCGAAGATTTATAGCTTCTTCTTGTTTTTTCTTATAGTAGTTCATAACCTTTATTTGTTTAATACTTAAATATACGATTAATATATTAATAAAGCAACTTTATTTTAAATGATATATCGTACGGGAATGCTTAATATATGAATATATATTGAGGTAAGGTGAGAATTTTTGATTCGAGTCATGCAGCGATTAAGGCTTTCTTTCTGATACCATACCGCCTATGGGCTGATACTACGTTGGTGGAATACCGGTGTCACACTGCCGTCAGTCGGGTGTCGGACTGGTCTCGGAATTTCTTACAAAAAAAAAGACTCCTTAGAGTCTCTATGTGTTTTAGTAGAAGTAGGCGTTCCAGGCATACTCTATAGAATATAAGAAGAAACTCCCGAAGGAGCAACTCTTTTATTCTCATCGATTGCCTCTTGCAATCTATACTCATCTGCTTTCTGCTTCTAGATTAGATTCTAAATCACGTTTAACCATTTTAAGTGCTCCTTCAAGATAGCCTATAATATAAGCATCTGATTTACCTTTTTCATTCCACATCCTATCGCTTTCTGATAGAACTTTTTCGATTAGATTTATTACCGATTGTTGTTTTGAATTTTCCATATCCTTTATTTTTTTATCTTACTTAAAGATAAGTAGAAGCCCCCGAAGGAGCAACTACTATTTTAAAATAATTACTGGTTGTTATAAACATTTAATAAATCAATAATTGATGCTTTTGCTTCTATAACATTATATTTTTTATAGATATATTCTTTATCAATCTCCGAATCTAATCTTAATGTAATGTAACTTCCGCTCTTGAACTTAATAGTCAGTATATCAAAGTGATCATATTTAATTTTATTATAACCGAAAGAATAGTTAGTATAATCTATATCTAAAATAATCTCAGCTTCAGGGAATAAAGCTTTATACTTTTCAATAGTATATTCTTTTACTGATCTATCCCTATTAGCAGCTTCAAAGTCTCTAACAGCTTGTTTATTTTTTAATAATAATTTCTCAAGTAATGATTTTGGCTTATATGCTCTATTAGTACCTGTTATTGGAGAACACTCTAACTTACCTTCTGAGGTCTTCATTATATATGCATTATTCTTCTCTATAACATTATTGTTTAATCTATCATATATAATAGAAACACAACCTTGAGCATCCTCAACTTCAATATCGATCATTTTTTCACCATAATGAAAACCTACATTAATCTTGGTAACATTTTTTACAATCTTAGTATTAGATTTAAAATGAACACCTTCAACAAAGCCGTTCTCTAATAATAAGTTCACAGTACGAGCATCTCTATCAAGTATCCTTTTAGCCTGTTCTGCTCTGTAATTAATTACTTTTGCTTTTTGAGCTTCTTGCGAAGGAGTTAACAATTCAAATAATGTTAACTGATTCTGATTTACGTTTTCTAAATTTTCCATAACCTTTATTTCTTTGTTTGTTTAATTAATATAACTAAATATACGATTTAGTATCCAGACGAGCAACTTTATTTTACCTTCCAGGCGTACTTTATTGTCTGAACAGTATCGGTAATATTCTTAGTGATGATATTATTGTTTGCTTTCATAACCTTTATTTTTTTATCTTACTTAAATATACGATTAAGTTCTCATACGAGCAACTTTAATTTAAATAATAAGGAAGGAGGTATTACCCTCCTACCCTTTAACTAAACAAACGATCTTTATACTAGAGCAGGCTCTGCGAACTCTTCTGCAAGAACCCACAGCTGGCCATTTATGTCTAGGTCTTTAAGCATATTGCTTATCTTTCTTACCTTCTTAGTTCCTGACTTAGTCGTTGCATTGATATTAAATCCTCCTCTGATAATACCTTCCTGTACTCTATTGAATACTTTGTAAAGATCGTTACCTTCATCTTCAGGTCTAGATACATTTAAGATAGCTTCTATCTCGATACTTGTAGCTTTTCTTTCCTCTCCAAACCTAATCTGCAATGCCTTGGTTGCAAAAGCATTCTGCTCCTCTTGAGTCATGATACGCTCTGTGAACTGATTGATCTTTGATACTACGTTCGGAAGAGCTTCTACTGCCGTATTAACTAATACTCTTAACTCTTCGAATGAGTATCCCATGTGGCGTAATACAAACGATCCCATATCCTTCTCCTTAACGATTAATCCATTCGAGCATACTAGTCTGAATACTCCTAGCTCAAATCTTAGCTTACCATATCCTCTATGATTGTTTAATACTACTACTTGAGGATAAGCTTCTACTTCTCCTTTTTCATCCTTAATAACAATATCAGGATTAAAGAACGTAATAAGATGCTTACCGTACGTTCTCTGGACATTGCTCTTAGTAAGAGCCATCTTTGCATCTGATACAGACCATCCTAGCTTCTCCATATCATCAATTAGCTGATAGGTAGGTAAGAATGAATACTTGTCTGATACTTTCGGATGAGGCTGAGTAGTGTATACTGCTGGAGCCTTTTCTGCGATTTCTTGTTTTGTTAATGCTTTCATAATTTTTATTTCTTTGTTTGTTTAATTAATATACCTAAATATACGAGTAAGTTCTCATATGAGCAACTTTATTTTCTAGTTAAATAATACTTTAACGACACTCCATCATATCCATCCCAGGCTAAATATATCTTTCGCATCTCACCATCATAATCTTTAAAGTATTTCTTTACTTGATCAACATTATTATCATGATAGAGCATTCTCCTGGTGATGTCGCTCTGGATAACCTTCTTGCCTTTTTCTGATAGTTGAATACCTAGAGATTGATTTACATATTCAAAGATAGCATTAGTGTCTGCTTTTAATAGCTTTGATGCTCGTTTATCCATAACCTTTATTTCTTTATATCTAAAGATGGTATTAATATTTTATATTACCAACTCCTTTATCGTTTATTCAGGAATGTCGAAACCTCGTGTTATATCATTAGAATTTTTATAGGTTAATATATTACCATTGGAATCATAGGTGTATTCATAACTAAATCCATCGGAATATTTATAAAACTTATAAACCTTTTTACCCTCTTTATTAAATCTTAATAATTCATCCTTACCATCTAATGTATGAATTTGTTTGTGACCACCCAAATGAAATTCAATTCTTTCATTTTCACTTATCGATCTATATTCTTCCCAATTATAGATTGTCACAACATCACCATCAATAGTTTCACAAACCCATTCAAAATATACTTTATCTTCACCATCATTGGTCTGATATGTTGGTTCACCTAATACTCTGGTTAATTCATTAACTGTTGTATTGATCGTTACTCTATGGAATGATGTTCCTTTTGCTGATTTTTTTGTTTTTTCATATCTTTTTTTTTTATCTTACTTAAATATACGATTTACTTTTCAGAGGAGAAACTTTATTCTCCTAAAAATTCAGTCAACTCCATTTGTAGGTATTTTCTTATATCACTTAATTCAAAACCTTCCATTTCTAAATCGTTTGTAATATTTTCTAAAGCGTTTTTAAATAAACCTAAATCTCCTAAATCTATTAAACCTTCAATTCTTTCAATTGTTTCATACTTTAAATTTGCCATAACCTTTTATTTTATTTGTTTAATTAATATAACTAAAGATAAGAAGAAGCTCCCGAAGGAGCAACTTTTATTTGACTTCATCTAAATAAATAGTAATCACCCTATCCTTTCCATAACTGACGTTAATATACGTATCTTGATAATCAACTTCAGAGGTAGTATTTAAAGCCAGCTTCTTAGCACGCTTAAGTCTTGACCCTGCTAATTTATCATCAACATCGCTTCTTGGATCCTCCATGTAAGAAGTTGAAACATACTCCCCTGCACACCCGCATCTGCAAACGCGATCCTTACCAATGTAAATTTGAGAGATTTGATTTAATTGAATTTCTTGAATGTTCATAACCTTTTATTTTGTTTGTTTAATTAATATACCTAAATATAAGAAGAAGCTCCCGAAGGAGCAACTCTTTTATTAATTTTTAAGAGTTAATAAATTACCATTAGAATCATAAGTGCATTCAGAACTATATCCATTGGAATCTTTATAGGCTAATTGATTACCATTGGAATCTCTGGTATATTCACGACTATATCCATTGGAATCTTTAAAAGTTAGTTCGTTACCATTGGAATCTCTGGTATATTCAGAACTATATCCATTGGAGTTTTTAAAGGTTAATTCCTTACCATTAGAATCATAAGTGCATTCATAACTAAATCCATTGGAATTTTTGTAAAACTCATAAACCTTTTTACCCTTTTTATTAAAGAGTTCTAAATCTTCTGTTTTTCCTAAAATGTTTTTTTCTAAATTTGTCATAACCTTTTATTTTGTTTGTTTAATTAATATACCTAAATATAAGAAGAAGCTCCCGAAGGAGCAACTCTTTTATTAATTTTTAAGAGTTAATAAATTACCATTAGAATCATAACTATATCCACTGGAATCTTTATAGGCTAATTGATTACCATTGGAATCTCTGGTATATTCACGACTATATCCATTGGAATCTTTAAAAGTTAGTTCGTTACCATTGGAATCTCTGGTATATTCATAACTATATCCATTGGAGTTTTTAAAGGTTAATATATTACCATTGGAATCATAGGTGTATTCATAACTAAATCCATCGGAATATTTATAAAACTTATAAACCTTTTTACCCTTTTTATTAAAGAGTTCTAAATCTTCTGTTTTTCCTAAAATGTTTTTTTCTAAATTTGTCATAACCTTTTATTTTGTTTGTTTAATTAATATACCTAAATGTACGATTTAACTCTGAGATGAGCAACTTTATTTTAAATTATTCTTCAATTAAAAAGAATTCTGAAAATGTTTTCTTACTAAAATACGATCTGGGTTCTCCTCCATCCATAATAATTTTAAAATTTCCTTTAATAATTTTTTCAAATAATTTCTTTTTCATAACCTTTATTTTGTTTGTTTAATTAATATAACTAAAGATAAGTACTATGGAGCAATATTCCAACTAAAATAAAATTTTTTTCCTAAAAATATATTTTAAAATAAAGTTGCTCGTCTGATCTCTAATACGTATCTTTAGGTATAATAATTAAACAAACAGTATTAAATAATTAAAACAAAAACAAGATGGCACAATTAATAAAAAGTTACCCAGCAGAACCACACAAAAACAGAATAGTTTGGAGTGGTGATTTAGAAACAATGAAGGCTCATTTAAACGAAATTGAAGCACGAACTAAACGTGAGCAATTGAGCAAGTGTGGAAATGTATTTACAGAATTTGCAAGAATTGATGATTTGACTTTAAACACTTGTATTTACAAAAATATGGATACCGATGATGAGGAAACTATTGATGTGAACTATTCAGTATTTTAGTTAATAGGATTAAGCTGATTGTACACCTTGGCATGACCTGTCCTATCTATCTGTTTAGATTTAATATCCTCAGCCTTATCCTTTGTAATCCCTGTTGATATCTTCTTAACTAGAAACTTATCTTTATAGTCCTTACCTGATGCCTGCATGTCCTGACCTATTACCTTAGTAGCCCCTCCTGCAGTCTTAGACTTAGCCATTGATCTCATCATAGATAAAAGGGTACTATGATTGTCGTGAGCGGACACTATGTATATTTTCTTTTTCCAGTTCTTAGACTTCTGATTAACGTTCTCTACTGAGTAAACATTATACTTAGCTCCTGATGCTTCCCTGATGATGTATGCTTTTGCCATATACTATATTACAATTCAATTGTATGTCTATATAAATATACCTCGAATACGCCTTTCCTTAATATATTTAAACTCTCTTCTCTCTTTAGAATGCTCCTAGCTTAAGTATTTACTGCCCTAGGGCAGGCATCCACTATATACAATTCAATTGTACATACAGTATATTATATTGTCTAGCCCTTTTAAACCAAATTATATTTTGTTAAACACGATCCTAGTGCCACTCTCTATATACAATTCAATTGTACATCCATGGTCTAACCAAATTATATTTGGCGTACCTCTATAGAGGCTGTTGCTATCTACCCTCTTTGGCAGGTTTAAACCAAATTATATTTTGTTAAACACGATCCTAGTGCCACTCTCTATATACAATTCAATTGTACATACAGTATATTATATTGTCTAGCCCTTTTAAACCAAATTATATTTGGCCTTATCCTTTAAAGGACCTATGTAAGTACCCTGTTAGGACAGGTTTAACCAAATTATATATTGTTTTATTCGATTCGATCGAGTCGATATATGGTTATATATTTGTTTATCCAAATTATATTTGGCAGGGCACACAAAAACTACTAAATCCTGTCCTTTCCTTGCCATCCTTATATTACTATTTCTCTATACATCTTATGCTCTTTCTATACCTTCTGCTTTACCCTCACATATGTTTACTCCATCCTTCATCATTTTTTTTATACTTCATCTATCTCACCCTTTAACCTATTATCATACCCCGTTCTTAATCTTTTATCTCCCTCTATTAGCTTACCGCTCTCCTATTCAGTTTCCTTCTTGGTAGATTATATATCTTTAATCTTTTCATTCGTTCTCTCCATTCATCCATTCGTTTAATTTAAAAGCAATATACATTATACATGATGTTATTATCTCTCATTAATGCATTCCTGAATATATATTGCCTACTGGTTTAGTTATATTCTGATGCTTTACTTTTTTAATCTTTTTTTGATGTCTCAATGGATTTAATTATAGTGCGTTCAATTGGATACATTGCTACAACATTACCATTAACCTCAAATTTATAATACGAGGTTCCTATATTTAATGTATCAGCATTTACAACATACAGTTGATTTGGATTGGATCCACCAATCACTTCTAAATAATATTTTTTCATTTTATAGTTTTTTAATTTCTTGTTTAACTTTAAACCAATAATTTCCCCATGTTGATGCTAAGTCAATTCCAATTAATACGTTATTAATTATCTCATCTACTAATATTAATGCACATTGTTTAGCTTCTCGATAGTCAATCGTATTTTCTAATTCAACAGAAAATAAATGATAATACTTATTTACTAATTCTTTTGCTTTCTCTTCCGGTGTTAACATAATTATATTTTTTCATAAGTTAATCCAAACACATCAGGCTTACACGAATAAAATTCACCTTTAACACCTTTAATTATCCAATCATTCTCATTTGCTATATATTCTCCCTCCAACGTTGGAATCACACACGTACATTTTCCATTAATTCGTTTCTCAATCATTAATGTATGAGCTGTATTATTCGTGAATTGCTTTATTTCCTCCCAATTTAGTCTTGTGAATTCTATCGCTTCTATCTCTATTGATTTTTTTCTGAATTTCATATTATTCTTATTTATTATCCTTATTATTCTTGTTCTGGATGGATATTATTTATTTCTTCTCTACTCCATCTCATTATTTCTTCTAATATTTCTATTTTATCATCTACATCTAATTCATTATATTTAGATTTGAATTTGATTTGGGCAATGTTTTGGTATTTGGTGTGTTTTTTATTTGTGGAAATTTGGAAAAAATATTTAGTATTTTTCATATATTAAAATTTTATTTTTAATAAATTTTCAAACATTTGACTTTGATCCTTGATAAATGCTACCTGCATATTGATTAATTTATCTTGTTTTTCAATCATATCATTTGCATTTTTTAATTGAGCTTTTAATATCTCAATAATCTCATCTTGATGTTTGATGATATCTTCTTGTATTCCTTTCATATTTTAACTTCAAATCGATTACGCATTTGTTCTATTTTGTCAGCTGGAACATTATGCTGATTTACTCCATTGTGTCTATTCTCTACAATTAATGAATATACTCTATATCCATATTTTTCAGCTAATTCATAGTAATTTTTCATTTCCCATTCTTGAGTGAAGGTATTTGAAACCACAATACGAGGCCATTCATCCTCCATAGCGTGTTCAGTTCTTAACTGACACCACTTGTGTGCTGTTTTTAATCCAGCAGAATCAAATTTATATTCATGAAACTCAATAAAGTATTGATCAGCTTCAAAATATACTTCATTTAATGATTTAGCTAATGTTGATTTACCTGCTCCTAGCTACGGAAGCCCTCTTAGAAGGAACAATTCCTTTAGAGGGCTTCTATCTTGTTTTAAATTATCCATAACTTTTCTTATCTTATATATTCAATATACGCAATGTATAGAGACAAGCCACATTTAGTGGCTGTCTCCAACATTGTGTTTTTCACTGTAAATACTATAGTCGGGATTAATAACCTTAGCAATTAAAGAACGATCTCCTGATACATGTTTAATTACAATACCTTCTTCTGGTACTTTAGTTCCTGGAATGAAATTATTAAAGGTAAATTTATCTTGAATTTCTTGAGACCAATATCCTTGATATAATATTTCAACATATGGTAATTCTAATTCATCCATAATAGTAAGATATGTATAGTATGTATCTAAATACTCCCCATCAGCTTTTACATCAAAACCAGCAAATTTGATTTCTTTTAAACCATAATCATATCCTTTTTGAATACCGGCTCCATATATTTCTCCATAAAGAATAACTCCATCACCAATAATTTCAGGATTGTATATCTTAATATAGTTCCAAAGCTTGGTTTTGATGTCATATTTTTTCTCAATATCATACCAAACATTAGTGTCATAGAAACCTTGTGATTCAGATCCTTTCTCAACATTGTGAGATCCAACTATAAATTCGTATTCAATCCATTTATTACCGAAGAATTTTTTAATCTTATCTAAGAATGATAATTTAGTTTTTCTAACAATACCATAACGAGCATTTGTTCCGTGTATCTTACGAGTAATCTCTACTATATCATTTTCAGTAAACATTCCAGGTACGTTCTTTAGGTTTGGAAATTTATAGTAAATATGAAAGTTAGGATTATCTTTATATTTAATTTTACGTCCTGAAGCCAGTTGAACCATTTTAACTGGAGGTTCGTATTTAAATATTTTTAAGAATTCCATTAAATCTTCACCTTCATCCCAATAGTAACCTATACCTTTAGCGAATTGCTTCTTCATTTGAGGTAAGCTATCTAAAGATATGATTAAACATTCACTATATACTCCTTTCAATTTAACAGTACGTACACGTCCATCTTTACGTAAGTAATTGGTTACGTTTAGAGCATCTGATAGTTTTTGGGGTATAACAGCGTCTGTAGTAGTACATACTACTAAATCATCTACAATATGTGCTCCTTTTTTAACAATACATCTCCATCCACCAACAATTGCTTGTTCGATATTGTCTGCTCCTTCAATTGGTTTTATTTCATTAATTCGAGCTACAAAGCAAACTGAGTTATTATTTTCCATTTTAAATTTACAATTGTTTAAAATCTACAGATTCACTATAACATCCATTCGATTCACTAAACCATTTAATATCAACATATCCTTTTACAGTTGCTAATTTATAGAATGTCCAGGTACATGAACCCCATTCATTCATTTCTTTTGTTCTTTTAATATCTTCTTCTGTAATTGGTTCGTAGTTTGAGACTTCTTCAGCTAATAAAATTGGATTTCCAATTAAATCCTCTAAATCACCAACAATATCATCGATTATTACGGTTTCGTAGCAATCTTGGCAGTGATATTGTTGGTAACTAGTACCGTCTTCACAATGGAAGGTGATTGTATCAGCACCACGATTTATATCTATTTTTGTAAGTATTTTACCTAATAAATCTTTAAATTCTACCATAATTTTTATTTTTTATTTATAATTCTCAACCATCTCGTGATGGTCAAATGTTAATAATGATTTAACTGGTTGGTTCTTCATTAGCTTTAAAACCTCACTCAAACTAATTGGATTTAATCCATTACCATCCACCCCAACATCCATCATTTTACCTTTACCAATCCTTTGATTTGAAGGTAAGTGAACATGTCCATGTAAATGAATTGAATTTCTAGCCATATTATTCCAACTAGCAATAGGGTAATGCATTAAAACAAAATCAGCAGAACCAGCTAACATCGTATCCTGGTTAAATTTAACATTTAGTTCTAAGTATTTATTTACTGAACTGAATATTGATTGAATATTATCTTTATTTCGCTCAATATGGTGATCATGATTACCTGTAATGAGGTGAATATTTCGGCATACGATTTGATTTCTGAATAGTTCGATTTGTTCGAATCCTCCAAAACTCCAATCTCCTAAATGGAATAATATATCATCTTGTCCAACCACTTCGTTGATATTACCAACTAGGTGAGCATTCATACGTTCCAATGATTTAAATTCTCTACAAGTTACAGGATCGGTCCACTGAGTTGTGGCAGAACAGATGTTAGCGTGATTGTAATGTGTTACGTGTCCGCGGTGAACCATAATCTGGTACCCGCGGATAAATTAATTTTAATCGTTGACATATTTTTTTTATTTTTATATTATATAATCTTAAATGTATGAAATATTTTTTATATTCCCAAATAATTTGTAATAATTCTTTCAATATTATTAATATCAGTATATTTAATTCTCAATAAAGAAATATTATTTTTAATACAGTACTCATTTTTTATTTTATCTTTTAATTGCTGATATTCAAAATTATAATCAGGCCTTCCATGTAACCATGGTATTGGTTCATAATGTTGCATTCCATCAAATTCTATTATTAGATTATATTTAGGTAAATAAAAATCAAACAATAATTTGTTTTTATATTTACAATCTTCGTAAGAATGTTGATTTATAAACTGTATATTATTTGATTCTAAAAAAACCCTTATTCTAGATTCTCCTTTTGATTCTTTACAACTAGGGCACCCTTGTTTATTATCTTTATGAGCATTTGGAGTTTGAAAAAAAGCTCCATGTTTTTTACATATTATTTCTATTTTAGTTGAATTATTTTTATAAACTACTTTTGAATAATCATATTTATTCCCATGAATCTTTTTTGATTCTTCTATAAAAATATTAGCTCCTAATTTTAAACTATTAGCGTTACCTTTATATTGACATTCTTTACACCCTCCTTTTCCTTGTAGGTGTCTGCTAAAAGTCGTATTAATTATATTATTATGTATATTACATTTAATATAAATTTCAGAAGTTATTCCTGAGTATTTTGGTATATTTGTATAATCATATATTTCTCCGTATTTATTTTTACACTTTTGTAAGAGCTCTTGTAATGAATATTTAAGTTCTTTACGAGTTTCTATATCACATTTTAAACATCCATGTCTTCTAAAATGATCAGATGGTGTCTGCATCCAACTTCCATGAATTGGACAAATTATTTCTACTTTTATTTGACTATTATTATATAATACTTTTGAATAATTATACTTACCTTTATGAACTTCAGTAAATCGTTGAATAACTTCTTGTTCTGTTAATCTTTTCATAATAAAAAAAGCTTAGGTTTTCGAGGTCGGACACTCTACTCACCATAAGCTTTAAATTAATATTTTCGTTATACATATAGGTCCGACTCTATACATATATAAATATCAATTTTTTATATTTTTTATACAGATATCTAAACAAGCTTCTTTCATTTTATCTCTAGCAGGATAAATGTATCTAGCATCTTCATCATATGATCCTGATAATTCGAAATCCTCTGCAGTATTATACTTGAAAGCTCTATGTTCTATTCCTTCAGGAATAAATTTTAGCATTCCTTCGTAATCATCTTCTTTGATATAAATAAGTAATAATTTTAAATCTAATTTCATAATCTTTATTTCTTAATATACCGGAATGTACGGATTTAATTTTGATAAAGCAACTATTTTATTTCTTTATCTTAAAATTTCCTAATTTTTCTACAAGTTGTTCCATTGTGTATTCAGGAATGTCGAAGCCTCTTGTTATACCATTGGAGTCTTTGTAAGTTAGTTCCTTACCATTGGAATCATAGGTTAATTCATAACTATATCTATTGGAGTCTTTAAAGGTTAGTTTCTTACCATCGGAATCATAAGTGCGTTCATAACTAAATCCATTGGAATTTTTATAAAACTCATAAACCAGTTTACCCTCTTTATTAAAGAGTTGTAAATTCTCTGTTTTTCCTAAAATGTTTTTCATATTATTTCTTTATTTTTACATTTATCAAAATGCCATCGATACATATCTTATCCTTTACCTATTAAATATTTAAATAGTTTAACTATAATAGTCATTGTTATCATTATAACTAATAATATAAGTAAATTCTTATATTGATTCATTGTTAATTTTTAATATAAATGAATACTTATTAATACTGTTTTTAATCTTAATAATATAATTAGGATCTGTAGCGTACCATTTTTTAATATATAATATGTATTCCTTTCTAGTCATTACTCCTTTTCTTTTAAAGAGAAATTCTTGCCATAATTTATAATCTAATACACTGCTATTCCAGTTACTGTATTTAGAATATCCATTTGTACTTCCTATTGCTGTTGTTGGTCTTTTAGTAGGTATCTTCATACCAAATAAATTATTTGCTCTAATAAATAGTGGTGATTTAAAATGTGCACTTTCTAATACTGCTTGAGCAAATGCTATATCAGGATACATTATGCTTGTCTTTAATAATTGATTATATAATATTTTATAGTTTATATCATTTTTTACTTTTAAAATATTATTGCCTGATCTTAATGAGAATGGATTTAATATTAATAATATTAATATTAATATTACTATTGATATTTTTTTCATGATTTATAATTTATATAACTAAATATAGTTATTATATTCTGTATAAACAACTATATTTTATTTATTCTACCGCCCTTATAGTAATATTTTTTCCAATATGGGTGTTGTAATGATGAAATATTTACTCCACTATTACTTACTTGAAAGAATTTATCTTCTCCCAAATACACCCCAACATGACTGATTTGTTTGGTTTTAATTTTAAAGAATACTAAGTCTCCTGTTTGTAATTCATTTTTATTAACTAATTCAACATATTTAAATTGTTGTTTTGAACTTCTAGGTAAAGATATTTCAAATACTTTATTATATAATTCTCTAACTAAAGCTGAGCAATCAATTCCTTTTTTTGATTCTCCTCCAAATCGATAGGGTTTACCAATCCAATCAAATATAAAATCATGTAATCTTAATGATGCTGGGGTATAGTCTAATGCTATTCCTATCATTTGATTTAAATATTCAATTTTGGTTTGTTGTTCTTTTGACTGATTAGTCTGGGGTGGTTTCTGTGCTAGTCCTAGACTAGGAAGCAGAATAAGTAGAATTACTATGCATTTATTAATCATCATATATACCTAATGCTAAATTTAATATTAAATAGCAAGTAGGATTTAATTGGTGATACATATATATATTAAAGATATTAGGTAAAATATCATATTAATATAATATTAATGTAATACTTTAACTATAAGGTGTTTTGCTTCGTTTTTTCATTATTTAATGGTGATGGATAGTATTTTGAATATAACTCGTCTTCTAATATAATACAATCATTACACATTACTCCTTTTCCTATTGTATTAAGAGCCTGGTCATATATACAAATTAGATCAAGTTCTTTAAATTCCTCATCAGTCAAATCATCACGTTCTAGATTTTCCCACCAATTCATTTTACCCCATTTATTGATTTTTGCTTCCATTCCCTCATCTGGGAGTGTCATAGACATGTGTCCATTAAAGCAATTTTCTTTCTCTAATCCACAATAGTGGCATTTTTGTTTTTTCATATTTATTACTTCCAGAATATTTGTATTGATATAATCATTAATGATAATACCAAGCATACTAATGTTTTAACTGATAAATCTTCATTAAACCATGCTTTAGACATTATAATGAATATTATCATTCCAATCCCAAATCCAATTAATCTACTGGGCCATAATTGCCCATCATAATATTCAACCATATATTTTACAGATAGTAGAAATAAATAAGCAATTGGTATTCCTAAAAATGATACTATTAATAGATTATTCTTCATCCATTCAATTTTAAATTGCCCTTGAAATTGAAAGAATGCTATGATTGAGGCTAATGCAGATAATAATATACCTATTATTAATTTACTCATTTTGTTTCTATTTTAACATATCTAATCCCATCATTAGTATCTCTCATATTATCAGGACTAACATTTTTCCATAATTCAACAATCGATTCTGTTAATTTAGGATCAATACCTGGAGTACTAGTTAATTTAACTACATACTCTAATGTACGCTGCATTACTATTGTCATAACTAAAGATATAAAAAAAAGAGCAATTTTTCAACTGCTCTTTAGTTTATTTTAATTATCTTCATATTCAAAATCATCATATGATTCTTCAACTTCATCAACATATATATCATGTTCGATATTTTCTATGAATTGTTCAATACTAGATATTAATTCGCAGACCGGGGTATCTATTAATATATTATAATCTGATTCTTCTGATGAAGTGCATTCTAATTCTAGGAAAGATGTATTCATATCATCTCTTATATTTTCTACTTCAGCAAGCATTTTCTGAAGTATTAGTAATTTATTTTTAAAGTTTTTAACTGCCACTTATTCATTAATTAATTTTAATACTTTTTTTAATCTTTCATTAAGTTGATTGTTAATTGCTTCTTCTTCAATCTTGCATATATATTCTAACTTTTGGTCAAACATTCTACTTAAGTTTAAATACATATTATAATTTATCTCTAAATGATAACTATATTTATGATTTGTTATTTCAAGTAAAGTATGTTGTAATAATATATATAATCCTTCTCTTTCTATTTTAATTACTCTTTTATTAGCAGTAGGTATTATACTTAGTTCTGCACTTCGATTCCTAAGGGCTTTCCTAAAGATAGAACTTGCTGTGTTCTGAGTATCGTTCGCTTTATTATCTTCAATATAGTAAAACTTTCTCCATAATTTTGTTAATTTAATTTTTAACTTTCTCATAACCATTTTAATTTATTTTTATTCGTTATTAATAAATTGTTTAAATTGATCCTTACTCATAATACCAGTATGTCTATTTAAGACCTGGTTGTCTTTTATAATAATACAAGTCGGTACCGACCTAATATCGTATTTATTAGCCATATCCATTGTTCTAGATATATCAATATATTTTATCGGAATACCTAATTCTGAGACTGTATTATCAACGATTGGTCTGAACGTTTTGCAGGGGCCACATGTTGGTGATGTAAAATAATATAATGTTTTCATGCTTAAATATATGATTATTAATTTTAGTAAACAACTTTTATTTAATTAAGTTATCATAGTTTAGATATGTATTCACTTCCATTATCGTTAGGTAAGTCTGTTAGACCTAATTCCTGGAAGTGTTTTGTATAAAATTCATCTAACTCCCAATCTACTTTACTATCTTCCGATATAGATGCGGAGTAATCTTCTATGTGTTTTAATTGTTTTTTATTAAATATATCTCCAATATATAAAAAATAACAATTATAACATATCATTTCTAAATTATCTAATGTCCAATCTGATTTATTATTATTTTTAAAATTTAACAGTAAAGGTACTCTTAAGTCAACCACTCTTTTTTCAGAGAAGGAGCATTTATTACATTCATGTTTTAATAATCCTTCGTGTAATAATCTATTCTTTAATTTATCAACACTATATGATTCAACAGTCATGCCTTTATTTAGCAAATCTTGAAGTCTCGGTTCTTTACTACCTGACTCTGTTATTTTAATTATACCTCTTCCTGCTGGGTTAAGATGTATATCGAATAATGTTTTAGATGTTTCCTTATCAATATACATTTTAGAATACATTTTGTATGTAGGATATGCTACATTTAAGTATCTAGCTGCAGCTTTATTACTTAATGTACTTTTCATTGCTCCTCGTATTTGCTGTTCTGTTAGCATTGCAGCTGGTCTTCCTGTCATATTATTTCTCTAGTTTTGGATTTAATTTAACAATTAGAGACCATAAATCGTGTGGATTATCTAGTGGAATTACATTTCCTTCTGAGTCATTAATAATATTTTGCGTACCATCTGAGTTTGTTCTTTCCCATAGATAAAATGAAACTATTAAATAGGCTTCTTCTCCTAATAATATCATCATTAGCTTATCAATAATTTGAAAGAAAGGCTCATCATATGTTGAGTAATCAATATTAAGATCTGCAAATACTATTTCAGATCGGTTAATAACCTGTTGTAATGATGATATTGCATCTATGAATAATTCTTTTGATTGTTGTTGTTTTGTATGTTTTCTTCTTTTAATAGATGCATCTATATTTAATATCTGATCTACTGCTTTTTTTATTGGATTAAAATCTTCGCTCATATAACTAACTATTTTTTGTTTTAGACTTTAATTTAGTAAGAACAGCACACTTTTCAAACTCTTGTTCTTTTTCGAAATAACAAATACAACTATTAATTGCCTGATTCCATTGATTTTCAGGTATTTCTAAATAAAACTCCGTATTATTTAATCTAAATATTTGTGCAGATTTCTTTCTTCTTAAGGATGAATATATTAAACATTCATAAGTATTTTTATATATATAATTTTTTATTTCATCTGAATTAATGATATATTCAGTTGCATCTTCATTTAGTGGAAATACATGCAAGGAGGGGGTTTGTTTCCTCTTGTTTGTTTTTTTATCCATAACTTTAGAATATAAATGTATTATTTTCCTCTAATTACCCTATTCATCATAAAATCAGATATAGATACTAAGGGTATAGTAAACCCAATTATTAATGGATCCCTAGGCTGTAAATCTCTATCTATTTGAATCATAGTATTAGCAAATTTCTTCTGCAATATAATTGCAATTTTAGTAGCAACGTTACTAAGTTCTCTTATATCTACCTCTTGGTTTACAGGAATAAATCTTATTTTAATACCTCTTTTAGTCTCTGATATGTTTGTATCAAATACAACATTAAATTCCTGCCCTTCTAGAGTTACTCTATAAGTTGGTTTAGGTATTATGCTTGCTTCTTTTAATATTTTATTTTCTGCCATGATCTATAATAAATATCTTATTTATATACTTTAATAAAGGTATGCTCATACGTTTCCATACTTTTAATATTTACCTTAAAAATATCTAATTCAAATTCACCTACTGATCCTGACTGTTTAATAATATCCGGGATTTGTAATAATATATTAAACGATTGTTCATTCATTTTATTAACATCGAACTCTATTATAATATTATTAGTTAATGGATTAAATCCGTTTGGTTCATAATCTTTTATTTTATCTGCTAGATTAAATGGAGTGTGTTGCTGTTCTACTTTAATATATTCACTTTGTATTTCGAATCTATTTTCTATTCCTATACTAGAACATAGCGGTTCCAATACTGCTAGCTTCTGAATATCTATATTTCTAACTCTAAATCCTAAATCAAATTTAGGAGTAATTACAGGCTTCATCATAGAATCATGTTTAACAAAACTACCCCATTTTCTAATAAAGTTCTTTAAGTTCTTATTGTTAGTATTAATCCATTCAGGACTATTAACTCCAGGTGATCCTCCGGCGAATTTATTAAACCTACTTCCTCTAGATGTAAAATGATATACTAAAGCATCCCATGACTGAACTACTGAATATCCATTTAAAATAAATCTATTAAATAAGTCTGAATCTTCTTTAGATTGTGGTGCAAATAATGAATCATGTCCACCTATTGATAGATAATCTTCTCTATACATACACCATGGTGCAAATATACCTTCAGTAGTTTTATCTTTATTTATTTTTTCATTTTCTAATGACCAACTATTCCAATCTTTTTCTCTAAACGTTTCAGCTTCATCTCCAAAATCAATAACCATCTTTTCAGGGCCTGCAGGATGTAGTGGTGGTTCGACTCTTGTTGCTGATACTACAGTTAAAGGCTTTAAGTATTTTAATATGTTTATATCCATATTAGGAGAGGGAACCATATCGGCATGGAATGCCATTATGACCTCACTGTCTGATAACTCTATTCCTTTATCGAACATACCTACAATACCTATTCTTTCAGGTCCAGGGTTTTGATATATAATTAATTTATCATCCTGTAAAGATCTTAGCCATTCATTAGTTCCATCTTCACTAGCATCATCTAATACCAATATATTATGATATCCATTGGATAGTTTCTTTAAATTATTATAAGCAAGTTTTAAAAATTCTAAATTGTTTCTACTTGGTAATACAAATGTTATCTTATTCATTATCGCTTCTTTTAAATAGTATATAAAAATTCCAGCTCTGTATCATTTCGTCTGGCATTGTTGATTCTGATTGTAATTTAGGCATGTATGGTGTCTTTAATGGTGAGTCTTGATATCCTTCGATTGCAAATCCATGCTGCCACATAAAGTGAATAAAGTTATCCCAATCAAATAATCCTCTATATATCCATGCATGACCCATTCGCCAGTTAGGTACAGATATAAAAACTCTTCCGTTTGGTTTAAGAATAGATTTAGCTTTTAATAATATTTTAGCAGGATTTTGTATATGTTCTAAAAAATCATTAGCAATAAGTATGTCTATATCTTTAGGAAGATTAACTATATCTAAATCATTATTAAGATCTTGAACGTGAAATGTACCGCCTATATTATTTTTTATATTAGCCTGTTTAGCCGCTTCAATATCTACTAAATGATAATCTAACTCAGGATTTAATTTTAATAATTTAATACATAATATTCCTGGTCCTGGTCCTAGTTCTAATACTCTTTTATAATTATTACCTAATATTATATTATTAATTGTTACTGCTTCGAATGTATATCTTTTATCCCAAGACTGTTCATATATTCTTTGCAATGATTCTTCTGTTGCCCATTCATCAGGAGATAATATTCCAGTTGATAGAACTTCGCACGATTTCTCACCCTCAGTTCTAAATACAACCATATTTTTACCTTCTCTGTTATCCATATTATATTAATTTTATAAACTCTTTTTTAAAATCTTCAACCACTTTATTGCTACGATACAGATGATTAATATTGTCTATTGCTTTATTACTTACTTCTTTATAAAAGTCCCTATCATTGCATAACAATTTAATACTATTTTTTATATTATCATAATCTTTATATTCAAAAGATAGGTCTGGAAATATATCTCTTTGAGTATCAAGTAGAATGTTTCCTACTAAGGGCACACCTAATGCTCCAAACTCTAACGATACATTACCTCCAGAGAATTCTCTATGAATATCTACTCCAAATTTTGTTCCGCTTATTACTCCAATCCATTCATCAAACATCATTCGAGGTAATACTTCTATATTTCCTATCTCATATTTGTCAGGGAAGGATAGGTTATACTTCTGTTCCGGATAACGGTAATACATTGAATAGGTTTTAATATCAGGAATAGTATCACTAACAATCTTGTGGGTAATCATTCCTCTTTGATATCTCTTTATCGGATTAGGTATAAGTACATATTCACCTTGATTAAAAGATCTACCGGCAGACACAGAGAAATTAATGCATCCAGGGTATCTAATAAAGGTATCTATAAATACTTTCATTACATCTTTATCGTGTTCGCTATGATATAAAAATGCTTTAGCTTTAGTTAGTATTTTAATATATAGTTGTTGTTCTTCTGCTGGCCAATCAAACCAATCAAAGATACTGCTCTCCTGATTAATAAATACTTTATTATTATTACATAAATGATCTATAATATTAAGACATTGAAGCTCATTATTAGTAGGAGTTTGTATTATAATAATGTTATTATCTCCTTTTATTTCTTGATATACAGAATCCCATCTAACAGAATACCAAGGAAAAATATCCATATAAGCTTGAGGTAATCTATGATTATCAAAATTGTGATATCCGTTTGAGTACCCTAGATCATTTATGTAGTATATTTTATTCATAACTAGTTAACATTATATTTCAAATTATGTAATCTTGATAATATATTATCTGATATGACATCAATACTAAAATTTGTATTACAATATGTTTTTCTTTCTTTTAGCTCATATTCACTTAATGAATAGTTATAAGATCTTTCTTGTAATATTTTAAAGTTCTTGATATAATCATCTATATTACCATCTTTAAAATAAAAGGCTCGATCACCAAAATAATCTTTAGCTCCTTGATATATAGAATCTGATATTAGTATATCTTTTCCATGGTAGTATCCTTCTAGTAATGTCAATCCTCCGGTTGATGCTTCCATATAGTCTGTTACGAGAAATGAGCATTGTAATATTGTTGTTTTATATTTTTCAGGAGAGAAGTCATGAGTGCTTTTAACTAATGGTATATTAGTTATCTCTGAAGCTCTTTCACAAAATCCTAAATTGGGATCTATATATGGTCTTGCAAAATGATAGGCATATCCTTTATTGTCTAATTTATTATCTAGATCTTCAAAGAAATTAATATATGCTCTTATAACTCTACATTTATTAGAATCAACATTATATATTTCTTTTAATCTTAATATAACTTCATTGGAAGGAGTCCATATTTCTGTATAATTATTTACTGATTCAAAGCCTCTGGCATACTCGGTCCAGGGGTATAAATCCCACACATACATTATTGATTTAATATTTGGATATCTTTCTGATATGCTTTTAAACCTGCTATTCTGACTTAGCCCGTTCATACATAATATATAGTCACATGTATCATCACAGTCATTTATTAATATAGTAATTCCTTTTTCTATAAATTTAGATATTAAGTTAAAAGTAATTCTAGTTTCTGTACTTGTTGTATCGTGACCTTGAATGTAACTTATTTTCATTATCTTTCTATTATAATACTATTATACTTTATAATAAGCTCTTCCAGCATAGTATCTGTTATTTGATTTTTAGTAAAGCTAACTGCATTTTGTTTTATTCTCCTAGCAGGAGAACCTATATACACTCCGCCAGGTAATATATTAGTTGTTTTTGTAACTATTGTCCCCATTCCTAACATGCAATAAGCTCCTATCTTACTAAACTGATGAGTTGTAGTTCCTAGACCCAGATTACATCCTTCCATAACATATGTATATCCTCCTAGCAGTGAATTGCATGATAACAATACTTTATCTTCTATAACGCAATCATGACTAATATGACTACCTCTCAGCATAATAACTTTATTTCCAATAATAGTTTGCTTTGTTGATCCTTGGTGAACTGATGTGTATTCTCTAAATATATTATTATTTCCGATTATAGTTTTACCGTCATATCTGTCAAAGTATCCTATCGTTTCACTGGGACTGCCTATTGAGCAATATGCTTCAAATCTATTATTATCTCCGATTATTGTATCTCCAACTATAATACAATACGGTCCTATATAATTACCGGTTCCTAATTTAACATCGGATCCAATTATTGATGTAGAGTGAATTGTATTTATTTTTTCCAATCCCATTTGTTGCCGTTTTTAAAGTAAAATGTAATTGTTTTATTTAGCGCTTCTTCTAATTCTACTTCTGGTCTTTTATCGATTACAGTATATAATTTAGTATTGTCTGATTGTAAATGCCATATCTCCCAAGGTCGTACTCTAGATTGGTCAATATCTATATTAATTGAGGAGTGACCAATTAACTTACCTATTAATTTAGCTAATTCATAAATCTTAATTCCGCCTTCACTTCCCATATTATATACTTCTCCGAATTCTCCCTTCTCTAATAACTCTACTGCCATTCTTACAGCATCGCCTGCATATTGAAAATCTCGGAAAGAGTTATTACCTAACTTTACATTATTTGATACTGTTAACTGAGAGATAATTTCTGGTATAACGTATTCGTGAGTTTCTCTTTCACCTACGCAATTAAATTGACGCATAGCAATTACAGGTACTTTAGCTTCCTTCCATCTTACTTGAACTAAACCATCTGCTGCTGCTTTAGATACACCGTATGTTGAATGTGGTTCTACCGGATCACTTTCTTTAATTTTACCTACCATATTACCATATATTTCAGCACTTGATACTTGAAGTATTGCCTCTACATCAGCTTGTTGACATGCATTTAATACTCTTAATACTGATGTGGCATTAATGTCAAAGAAGTGCATAGGGCGTTCAAAACATTCAGGAATATATGGCTCAGCAGCATAGTTAAATACATATTTAATATTATTCTTTTTAAAGATTTTAGCTAACTCATTCTCATCTCCTCTAATATCAAACCATTCAAATTTAGCTTTAGGGTTAACATAGGATAATACTCCTGTAATTAAATTATCTAATACTAGGACTTTACATCCTCTTTCTTCTACTAGATAATCTACAAGGTGCGAGCCTAAAAATCCGGCTCCTCCGATAACGCATACGTTTTGATTTACTATCTGTCTCATATTATTTATTTTATTCCTACTATTAAAAAATCTCTTATTGGATTATTATGGAAGTATCCTCTTCCTGTTTCAATATTTCTAAATCCTGCTTGAAATAATGATAAACCTAAAGTCTGTTCACACCAAGCCCATTTATGTCCTTTTGTTGACTCCCACCCGAATAGCTGCATTACTCCATTCGATCCGTTTATTAAGTCTGGATCGTCGGTTTCTGAAATATATTTTGATATAGCTTTAACATCTCCTGTTTCTATTATTATTTTACCTCCATCTTTTAGCCACCCATACCATTTTTTTAATAGTTGATTCATTTGATTTAATTCAATATACATCGCAAAATGAGATAATATTATTTCATTAACAGTATTATCTTCCCACTCTAGTGTAAATATGTCAGCTTCCTTATCAACTTTCATGCTTCCATTATACATTGACATGTTGTCAATATTAATATACCCATCAAGGTACATTTGACCACTTGCTAAATTTAATTTCATTCGATTGCTTTTATTATTACTTTACTTATAAAATCTATTTCACTATTTTTTAGCTTTGTAAATGTAGGTAAAATTAATCCATTATCAAACAAATATTCTGATACAGGTAGACTTTCTTCTGAATTAATAAAAGGCTGTTTATGTAGTGGGTGAAAGAAATGTCTGTAATCAATATTATTATTTTTTAATGCTTCTAATACTTTATTATAATTCTTCTTTATAACTATAGAATAGTACCAGTATACATTTACATGAAAAAAACTTTCAAACGGTAATTGTATAGATGAACATTTACTTAAGTTCCGATTATATCTATTAGCTATTCTAATCCTTTGATTAATTGTTTGATTTATATTATGTAACTGACCTAATCCTATACTACAAGATATGTTATTTAATCTAAAGTTCCAACCAGCTTCTGAATGAATATATTTATTTCTTTCGATAAAATTAAGATTGCGGTGTGATATTAGTCTTTCGTATATCTTAATATCATCAGTTAGTATCATTCCGCCTTCACCTGTTGTAATAATTTTATTAGAGTAAAAAGAAAATGTAGATATATCTCCTATTGATCCTGCTTTATAATCCCAATAACTAGCTCCGTGTGATTCAGAGGCATCTTCTATTATTTTTATATCTGGATATTGTGATTTTATTGATAATATATCATCAACACTAACTACTAAACCATAAGTGTCTATAACTATAATTGCTGACGTTTTACTATTAATTTTATAAAGAGCCGATTTAAAATCTATATTCCATGTATCAGGATCTACATCGCAAAATACTGGTGTCAGATCATTTTCTAAAACTGCTGTAAGACAGGATACTATCGTCATTGACGGAATAATTACCTCTGAACCTTTTGGTAGATCTAAAGCTTTAATAGCTAGATATAATGCAACAGTACCATTGGAGCATGTAACTCCATATGTTCTACCACAATAATTAGAAAACTCTTCTTCAAATATCTTTATATTACCACCTTGACCAATATTTCCATCTTTAATTGCTTTGATGGCATATTGCTTATCTTCCTTATATAAATGCGGTATTGATATAGGGATCATAATAAATTATTAGCATATAATGTTGGACCTATAGTTCCTTTATGATGAACTAGAAACGAACCTAAAACAGATTCTTCAATAACTCTGCTCCCTATTGGTGATGTTTCACCCATTGGTTCGCATAAATTATTATATTTTAAATTAACTAATTCTTTTCTTGTTGCATCAAATGTATGACAATCTGTCTTATATTCTAAACTTAATATATCTTGGTTAATCCAATACTCATAATTTCTATTTATAAAATGCTGAGTATCTTTTAATTTCATATTAAATAATATAAATCCTGTTTCTGTATGAGTATCTTTTTTAGTAGCTTCTTGAGTTTTAGTATGAACATAATTACCTTCTCTATCATACCCTCCATGCCTCATTAGCTTAAAGTTTTCTCTTCCAAGAAAAGAAATATTATATTCTAATAAAGATTCAAAGAATGACTCTTCAACTTTAGTGATAAATAAACAGTCAGCATCTATAGAACAAAAAGCACTATCTGCCATTTCACTGGCCTGCTTAATAGCTGACACTGGTCTGAACCATTTTACGCTTCTAGGACTGGAGTATTCATCTGTGTGATTAATTTTAGGAGATAAATCTTTATCTAGTTTAATAATATTATTATCATAGAGTATATCAATTAAGATAATACCATCAACATCTATCCACTCACTTAACCATTCAGGGCAATGTCCAAATTGATTATCTTTATCTTCAAAAAATACAACAAGCTTATGATCTTTATTATTATTTGTATCGATAAATGAATATAATAAATCTTTTCCGCAAATATTATATATGTCTTTATTAAATGTTGTTATAAAAATCATTCTGTTTTCTTTGTTTATCTATTTGTTTATGATGGTATAATACAAAATCTTCACTATCTATAGGTAAAGGCCAAGAATCTTGCCATATATTAATTCTTTCATGAACTTTACCTTCCCAGTATATTTCCTGATCGTTCTTATATATTCTTGTTTGAAAATCAGGATAGTTAATTTTATTCTTATCATCAACTCTCCAGCCCCATCTTTCAATATCCTCTTGAGTAAGTCCTTCTACTGTATTTACTCTAGGAACAGCAAATACTTTTGCTAATGGATTTAATTCAATTAATTCATGAATACTTAATAATAATTGTTCAGAAGGCATTTCATCAGCATCAATATTAAAAATATAATCGCCTGAACACATTCTATTTAATTCGTTTTTCCAATCAGCAAAATTATTATTGAATGCTGATTCTTTTAATGTTATCCAATTAGATGAAGAAAACTTATATAGCTTATCTAATACTCTATGATTAACTTTAGGTTTATCTAATAATACACATATCTCATCTTGAGACTGTTTATACATTGTTAATAATTTTATTAGATTAATAGGTTCTTCTAATTCAGAACTTACTGTGATTGCATAACTAATTTTTACCATATAATAATATAATAATTATTTTTCAAAAAAGCCAACATATTCTAATGCAGTTATAAAATCTCTATCAAAGTATTTCATAGATTTAGCATCTGACTTATATTTAATTCCTTTATTTGATAATGATTCAGCTTCTTCTTCTGTAATCGGTCTTGTCTTAATTGCTGACCATTGCCAGTTATCTTTAGAATTTCCATTTATAAACACAGTTCCTTTTTCAGGAATACTAACTACTGCAGGATACCATACTCTATTCTCAGAATCTACAAGAGCTAAATCTTTATATAATTCTGGAATTGTTTGTTCATACTCTTCAAAGTTAAATTCTCCTACTTTCATTAGATCATTTGTTTGATGACCTCCTCCTAAACACATGTAGCTAAAATGAGATTCATTAATATGCATTTTAAGGCATGCATCAGATTTACATACAGGGCATATTATTAATTCTTCTATCATATTTTATTGATTTTTGGCAGTTCTAATTTCTTAAGTGTTGGTAATTGTAGTACTTTAGGTTTATCAAACTTATTATTGATTATCTCTTTTAATTTATGCGTCATTTTATCAAAGCTAAATTCTGTTCTAGATAAATGTCCTTGTCTCTTTCCTGCATCAATATATTTTTTATAATTACTAAACACTTCAATCCACATCCTACCTACATCTCCTTCATCTACATTAAACCATCCTGATTCTTTTAATAGCATTTTATCCACTACTGCTGATGGATGTATTTGTTTTATTTCTCCTGATATAAGATAGTTAAATTTACTGTTAAGAAAATCTATATGACCAGACCAATTTGATGCAATAACTAGTTTTTTAGATGTAGTAAATTCTAATAGTGGTCTACCAAATCCTTCTCCTTTAGTTAAACTAATCATCGCTTTAACTTTAGGATGATTATATAATAAATTTATATCAATATCATCTAAATCACCATGTAAAAGATATATGTTAGGTAAATTATCTGATCCTATAGTCTGTCTAATTGCATCTATCTTATTAAGCATTTCATCTCTATCCATTATACAGTTAGTAGCTGATGATATCTTTAATATTAATGCTGGTTTGTTTGCTTTATTCTTATAAGCGTGTAAAAATGATTTAATTAATAATCCTACATTCTTTCTATCTTCACCTATAACTCCTTGAAGCCAATGGCCTACAAATAAAAAGCAAAAGCTTTCTTTAATCTCATTTAATTCTTCTGTAAAGTCAGTTAATGGATATTCTTCAGCAGAAATATGAAAGTATTTATTAAGATCAACACCTTCAAATAATACTTCAACAGGTTTAGTTAATTCAATTAAACCCGATACTTGATCATTATTGTTTTTTACTTGGAATTTAGAATCTGTAAATACTTTTTTAGCATGATTAGATGATACTAATGTTAAATCCATTCTATTTACTCCTTCAATCCAGGAAGGATCACACACAGTAGTTTCAATACCTGCTGTTACTCCGCAGTTATAAACCTTACCTACTCTCTGAAATTCATTAGGTACTGTAATTTGAAACCAGTAGTCTGGTTGCTGTGTCATTTGAGGTATTATTTTGGATTGTAAATCATGCTCCTTATGATCTTCTAAGAATCCAAATCTAGTATTACCCCATCTTTGAGATAATATTTTAATATCCCAATCTGGTTTTGATATTATTAATGCTTTAACGAAGTCTCTCGCCCTACTGCCATATCCGGAATATGTTTCTACAGGCGCTGAAACTATGCATAGCGGTTTATTCATAACTAATATATTAATTTATGTTCTGCTTTTTTAATTTGTATTTTTTCGGTTTTAATTAATTCAAATCTCTTTCTAGGTTTCCAAGTAGTTAATACTTCTTCAACAGTATTAATAACATTCTTAGACATATTCTTGGCAGACATCATTGATTCATCAGACGTCACCCATTCTCTACCTTTTAATCCTCTTTCTAATCTTTCTTCTTTAGAAAGGTTATATACATCTTCTATTGCTTTAGATATATCACTTATATCAGCTCTACTATCAAATATATAAGGTGTTGGTAATGAACCTACTATACTTAGATTAGATGGATATACAGGCATTGCCCACTCTCCGTGATCTTTATAAGTCCCTAAATTATTACTAGGAAATTCTTTATTAAAATTAATCCAAGTTCCATTTGCATCTACGAATCTCATTTGATCCTGCATACCTCCAGTAGTGTTAGCAATAATCATTCTACCAGCCATCATTGATTCTGTTAAAGATAACCCCCACCCTTCATTAGATGATACTAGTGTAGTTACATCTGATATATTATAGAGGTAGTTCATTTCTTGAACTCCTAATTTAGATGTTGAAAATATAATATTACATAATTCTGGATTACAGGTCAGGTCTCTAATAGCATATAGATCTGTTCCATTTTCATCTACTGGTTGTGTGTGCATTAATAATACACATTTATCTGCCTTCTCTTTACCTATTCTTTCACAAAAGTTAGAGTATGCAAGCATTAGATCCGGTACTGATTTTCTTCTAATATTACGTGCGTTATATAGAATTACATATTCATATTCTTTTTCTCCAAATACTTTCTTTTTAAATTGCTGAAGTAATAGCCATTGTTCTTTATTATCTTTTGTGATTGGAAAGAAGTAGTCCTCGTTAATACCATGTGGTACATAGTTAATAACCTTATCTTTAGCCTTATCACCTAATACAATTTTATTAATATTTAATGTCTGCTTAGAAATTGCCATTAAGCCATCACATGATTCATAATATGATTTATTATATATTGGTGCAGGATATTCATCCCAAATATTTAAATAAATCATAGGCACATTTCTTCTTATTTCATTTTCTATTTGAAATAACCATATCCAATATCTAGGATCAGTAAAGAATATAATAGCGTCCGGTTTTTCTGTATTAATTAATTGTCTGATGATGGTAGTATCACCGTATCCATTCCATGGGTATAGATATATACTAGAATCAGTTAAACCGGTTACTCTATCATTATCTTGAGATATATCGAATTTCTTACCCTGATCAGGGTGATTAATACCTGCACCTAAATTTATCCAATTATAGACATGAGATGTTCCTACTACCATTTCTCTTGCCATTGTAGCAATACCAGAATTCATTCGAATATCATCTGATAGTAGTAGGATTTTCTTTCGTTGATCTTTTGGAATGTAACCTTCTTTATTCATAACGTTATTTTTGTTTTTACTTACTTTCTGGTAGATTTATATCTAGGTAATTATGCATTACTTTTCTAAACTCCTCGTCAACCACATATCTATGCATACATCTATCTGTTAATTTTTGTAAGCTAAATTTAGTTCTTACACATAATACTTTGAATTCGTCAAATAGATTCCCATCTACTTTAACCGATGTTAATTGTTGTTTTCCCATACTTTAATACATTTATATATAAATATATCAAAATATTTCTAAACAAAGAATTTATTTTTAATTTCTCCGTTTTTATCACATAATGTTGGTTTATTATTAAATGGACACCATTCACATAGCCTTGATACCTTTTTAGGATATTCATTCTCTTTATAAGATCCATCTAAATTAAAGCATTCTTTTACAAAGGAATTAAAAGATTCATATGCTTGATTTACTTTATTTTTACCATGAGCTGGTTTAAATTGTTGTATGCGAGGAATTATAAACTCATCTGTTTCAATTATCTTTCTCTTTACAATAAAGAATATTACATCAATATTTTCCTCAGGTATTCCCTTTAATTGTGATACAAATTTTTTATATAATAATATTTGGTTTATTTTAATTTGATCTTTCTTTTCTTTATCGCTCCACCCTCTTGTAGAGGTTTTTATATCATAGATAGTATATCTATTTAATACTTTATCATATAATAAAAAATCAACAAAGCCATTAAAGTAAACATTCTTTATTTCCTTATTAGCTAATGTCTGCAAAGGGATCTCTATCCCTATTAACTCTGTACCCTTTTTAGAAAAATACTTTGATCTCTTCTTTCTAAACCATTCTAATATAGCTATTCCATCTTCATAAAACTCTCTCATTTCTTCTGATGAAGAGAAATGCTGACCTTTATTCTTTGATAGTGATTTTTTATATTCTGATAGGAAACGTTCTTTAAAATCACTTATAAGATCTAGTTCTTCAGCTTTCTTTAATGTCTTTTTATACATTGTTTCAAAGAATAGCTGTAGAGTTTCATGCATGCTAGTTCCAAAAATTAAATGTATAGATGGTGAATCGTCTTTTAATTTCTTTACATATTTAAGATACCATTGATGAGGGCATTGATTAAATAAAGAATATTGAGAGAACGATACTGTTTTTTGATATGCATAGTTTATTTCCATCATACTTTTAATATATAAATAAAAATTTAGATATCAAACTGTATTTACAAAATTATTATAATATATTATATAATATTTAAAGTTGGATTTTAGATCCAATCATAATCATATTTAATATGGGTGCATTAGATACTGTTCCGAAACTAATTTTATAATCAAAACCAAATTTAAATTTTTTAGTAATAGCATAATCAAATGTTGAACCAGCCATCATGTTTAAATTAGCATCTACTGATGCTTGACGTTGGGAATATAATAAAGGAGCCCCGCTAGCAAACATAGAAGGTGTAATAGATATTTTTTTAGTTAATACTAATGGTTTCATATAGAACATTGTCATTGAATATAGATAACTTTGAATACCACCAGTTAGGAACATTGCTCCTAAGTTAAGATTATACCCTAGTACTCCAAGTTTAGGTTTTGCTAATACTTCACTATATCCTAAAAACACAAATACGTTTCCTATAGCGTATGCTGTAGTTAAACTTGTATTTGCTACGGTTGTTGCTTGTTGATCATTAAATGTAATTTTAGTATATCTACTTGATACAGCAAATTGATTTAAATTAGACCATACCATTCCTGTTACTCCATATGATTTATCTCCAGCCATTGAATTTTTAGATACCCCAACATTCATTATAGCTGAAAATGTATTGTCCGGATTTTGAGCTGTTGTTAAGTCAGATGCTATAAGTAATGGATTTACTCTTTGCTGTTTATTTCCTTTGCTTTTTCCATCTTTTTTCTCTTCTTTTTCTTCTTCAGATTTAGATTCTTCAGAAGATGATTCTTCGGAAGATGATTCTTCAGAACTACTTGATTCAGATTTTGATTCGGAAGAACTACTACTACTTGAAGATGATTCAGAGCTGCTACTTGAAGAAGATGAATTTGAACTACTACTTGATGCAGGAGCAGCAGGAGCAGCAGCTGGAGCAGGAGCAGGTGCTGCTACTGGTACTACTACAGGAGGTGGTGTTGCAGCTGCTGTAGCAGCAACTGTTGCTGCTGATCTAGCTACAGATGTTGCTACTTGAGTTTGAGTTACAGCAGCAGCAACTGGTACAGGGCACGGTGTTGATAATATACTATTTACCCAAATTGCTATTGCTCCAGATTGTGCCTCAGCGTATGTAAATGTTTTAATTTTATTCCTAACAGATACACTAATTACGGATGTAGGTAATGGAAATGATACTACATACGTTTTTCCATCACATGGATCAACATAAGTTTGAACTAATATTTGAGATTGAGCATTTAAAATATAACCTAATATAATTAATACTAATACAATCCATTTTTTCATTATAATAATTCAAACAATAATTTTGAATCATAACCTTCTGTTATTAAATATTATTTATATTTTAATTTGGAAATATACCTTTTTTAATCATTCTATCTAATATGCGAGCACAAGCTATATCCAATGCCTTTTTAGTTGCTATTGAGATAGTTGATTGATTGAATTTCATTTCATCAACAGTTGCATCTGAAAGTAGTGTTAATTCTCTAGTAGTTTTTGCTTCACCTAGGCCTGATGCTCCAAATACTACACCAGTTTCAGCATTAGTAAATCTAACCTGTAAACCTAATCGAGTAATCATTAGATTCTTTACTCCATCTTTTAAATTGATAGTCTCATCTTCAGATACTGAATAATCATAGCATTCAATAGTTACAAAGTATTCAGCTAAATTAATTTTACCACGTCCATCTAATTTATTTTCAGAAATTCCAGCTTGAGATGCTTGGAATTGTTTAACCATACGATTTTTAATTTCTGTTTTATCTTCGGTAAATTTAAAACGATTTAAGTTTTCTAAATATTCCATAGAAATATTTGCAACACCTAATCCTACACGTTTTTCCTTTAATTCAGGATACATCTCATATATTTCATCAGATATACCTGCTTTAAGAATTTGAATTGGAATTTGAGGACCATTATAATCCTTATATTTTTCAATATTAATAGCAGTCTCAAAAGATGCCTTAAATTGTTCAGTTTGGGTTTTACCTATGGTTTGAGCCATAGATAAATTCCCAACTAAACAAATAATAACTAATAATATGAACTTTTTTATAATTGTAGTATTTACGACCATTTCCATCCTTTTTGTTTACCTTTAGAAACTAATAATAATCCTAATCCTATGAATTGTATTATCCATAGTATTTCTTTCCATTCTGAATTATTAAGTATTAATAATAAACTAAATAGATAAATAATTACACTACTAAATAATAGTGTTTGTTCATTTTTTAAGTAAAATTGTTTTAATTTTTCCATTATATTATATCTTTAGATTCGATTAATGTATATGTAAATGAAGTACCGTGTATTTTTGCTGATTTTCTGCATATTGTCATAAATTCTTCAAAATCAGCAGCACGTTTAAATACTTGACATCCTTCAGACCAATTTTCTACATATGTTGAATCAACACCTGCCTTATGAATATTAATACCGAATATTCCTTCTTGAATTTTAGATTCATCATAAGTCATATCTTTATTAGCATCACGATATACTTTAACTGGTTTTTGTTGTTTTAATGCTTCATATTTTCCTTGATGTAATCCAATTGTGTGGGATCCTCTATATTGACCTTCTACTAATCTAGCTACACCAGCAGCATTATGAAATTCTTTAACGCCTTTAGTGCCTGGGTCTGTTGTGTTAGCCCATTCTTTATAAATCCATGCTCCATTTTCCTTAAATGAAACTGTTATAACGTCATCAAATGCATTTGTTACTATATTTCCTGTTGCTGAGTTACGTACTCCCACGATATTTAAATCGTAATTAAGAGTTCCTTCAAACCAAGCATATCCTTTAGCTTTAATTGCTTTTTCTATTTGATCTTTAGTATATTTTGCCATTATTTTAATAAGTTATAATATTCTTTAAAATGTTTAATTCTATCTGGAAGTCCTATTGTTCCACCATTTACTCGCTTTGTTACTTTAGTTACTACTTCATCAGTAGCACCTTCATCGGCTATTTTATGTAGTCCATTCTTATGGAAAAACCATGCAGCAGACATTAGTGGATATTTAGTTGCAACTAGATCTGGAGTTTCGATAATATTTTCTGCTACTACAGCATCAAATGCCGTATAATTATCTTTTCCAGTTAATTGAATATATCCACGTCCACGGAATTTATATCCTTCACCAGATACTTCAGGTCCATTTCCCATTCTACCACCATATACTAGATTAGCTATTTTTTCAGGTTTGCGTTCATATAGTAGTGCTTTTTGTTCTGTAGGGAAATATTTTTTAAATATTCCTAATAATCCCTTAGCACCATAATTTAAATTTTCGTTTACTGCTTTAAATCCTCCTGATTCATGACCTGCTTGAGCTAGGAAGTGAGCTAATCGTAATGGAGTATTTAATTCAAACTTTGTTGCTGTGTCCGGGATTTGGGCAATTACTGCATCAGGTATGTGTCCTTTTAATTTATCTAAATTTAATAACATATTTTTTAATTTATTTCTTCTTCTTCTTTTTTCTTACTTCCAAATATTTTACCTACTTCAGCAATACCAAATGCACCTAATGTGATATAAACGAATGAATTAAAGATGATAGGTTCAATTATTAATGGGTTACCTAAGAATCCTGTAATAATATCCGATGCTGCGAATATTACCATTACTGCAAATGATGCAAAACCAACGATTGATTTTTCGTTATAATCATTACTGTCTTTGAAAATGTCTTTAAATGCCATATCTTTTAATTTTTAAATGTTTAATTATTCCTTACCATTTAGGTGTTTCTTCTTTAAATTCATCACCTTCTTTTTTCTTAACTACTTCTTTTTTAGGAGCAGGAGCTTGTTTTTCAATAACTCTTTCTTTAATGATAGTTGTTGAACCACCATTATTAGATTGTTGTTGTTGGTTTGAGTTTGTAATATTAATTACTGGTGCTGCTGGTGTAGCAGGTGTTGTTTCTTCATTTCCACCACCAAATAATGTTGATCCTAACCATGCACCACCTGCTGTGATGATTGTAGCTAAGGTACCTAACACAGTTTTTTTTACATTAGACCATGTTCCTTCTTGTTCTTGTTCTTCTGACATATTATTATTTATTTAATTATAATTGGATATTTAACTTCATTACCATTTATATCTATAAATACTAAATCATAATCTTTTTTAGGTAGATTAGATAGATCGAATATTCTAGATGCTTGTGTATTATTTGCTGTAAATCCTTCTTTTATTACTGGAATTTCGCTATCAAATGGTATTATTTGGGTAGAGTATTTTGCTCCAGGTGTAGTTGTAAATACAGCCGTTACAATATTACTATCTTGTTTTACGTATTTAATAGCAGTTAATTCAGATTTTTTACCTAAATTTATTTGAGGAGTTTCATAGTATTTTTCTTCATACTTTGTACATCCTATTACAAATCCTAATATTATTATTATTGTTATTAATTTTTTACTCATTTTTAAAAGTTTTTATATCCTGTTAATTTAATTTGAGATGTATTTAAAACTATTCCTAGTTGATTTCCTTTAGAATCACTAACATCCATTGTAGGTGAAACTTTTATTGATGTTAATATATCTACTCCATTTCCTATAGTTGAGAATTTAAGCTTAAATGGAATATTATCTCCATTTATTGAATTTTTACCTTGATCTAATGCTCCAAATTTAACTTTACCTGATTTTGTCTTTGCGAATACATACCATGTGTTAGGAACATTAGATGATATTTCTTCAAATTTGATTTTATTAGGATCAAATTCAAATTCAAATTGTAATCCACTTAAATTAGCACCTTTAGTGTCTATCTTTATTGGTATTTCAATATTATTAGATACTACAGTTAAATTTGATAATGTTACATTTATTGAATTAACATCATATGGTGTATTGATAAATAATGCAGGATCAGATGACATTAATTTAAAAGCACTATTACTTTTTAAACTATTTATAGCATTAGTTTGAACATAATTACCACCAGTATTGTTTATACCTACTACTTGTGAGGAATGTGAACGATTTACATCACCCCAAAGTAAATATTTTAATTCCACCACTATATTTGTTCCTATTAATCCTGTTTTGATAAATGTTTTAGGGGATGTAATTGTATTCCAGTTTGTTGGAGTAATAGATCCCCAAGTATTATTAGGTGAAATATTAAATTCCCATTCTGATTTTAGTGAATAATCTGCATTTTGATTATTTACATTTCGAATAAATGGTTGATATAAGGATGTTCCATTATTTACTTTACTTAATGATGAAGGTATTTTATATTGTACCCATGTCCCATCTGAACTTATAAATTCAACAGGTCCAGAGTATATATCAAATATTTGAATACTTTTTATTTGATTATGATCTATGTTTGTTCCATTAAATTCTTTCACATCAAGCATTAATCTACTAATCCCATTTCCAAACATATTAGGTGTAACATAAGCCCACTCTACTTGACCTGATATTGATGTTATATTTGTTGATCTCCAAGTTGGTAAGCTCATCCACCCACCTGTTCCAACATTATACCCATTGGGTAAAGTAAATAATGTATCTAAGCCAACAGCTTGAGCTAATAGTTGAGGTAAATCTCCACCATCAATTGATTTATTTTTATTTATATCTGCAGCATATAATGATTGTCCTGTTTTTAAAATTTGACCACTAGACCCATCTAATCCAGTATTTGTAAATTCACTTTGTGCTGTTGTAAAATCTGAAATAGTGATTGCACCGTTATATGTTTGATACATTTTATCCATCTCATGCATCACACTTACTTGATATACTTTATTTTCAGATAATAGTGATTGATTTATATCTACATTACCATCTGATAATACATTAAATAATTGGCCTATATTAGATAATGTGTCTCTAAATGATACTTTAATATTTGATAATGCTAATAGATTTGAATTAATATCTACTTTAGCAGTTACTAATTTATTTGCATTTTGATTCATTAAAACTGTAGATGATAATGGATTTTCTTGAAATGTTACATCTGATGTTCCATTAGCATTCCAACCAGCTATAAAATTCAATTTAATAGGATTAAATGATGTTGAGGTTGAAGATTGTTTTAATCTAAATTTTAATATTAATAATCTATCATATCCCCCATAAGGCATTCCATTTGTAGTAGCCCACGTTAATGTAGCTCTAATAATGGATTGATTACTGTTTTGTGTATATTGATAATTAGCATATTGGTAATTTGTAGTACCATTTGAGGTTGTATTTTGCTGATTGTTGGTAAATGTATATCCTGGGTATGTTTGGTGAGACAATTGAATATTAGAACCTCCAGGTAATACTCCTCCATTTCCTCCAGTTCCTGTATGGTTTATTGATATTAAATCAAAATTTAAATAATCATATTGTAGGTCAAATAATAATTGACGAGTAGTAGTATTCCCATTTCCATTAGCATCTACCCATAATTCAAATTCATCTCCACGATTTATAGTTCCACCATTAATATTACTAGTAATAGAAGATTGTCTTAATTTAAATTTAATTGGTGATTGTCCAAATGATTGGATTGATATAAATAATGCTAATATTAATAATTTTAATTTCATTTAATTATTCCTTCTATTAATTTAATACATGTTTTCTTTACAGCATTTCTTGCTGTTTGTTGATTGAATGAACCATCATAACTAATAGCTAATGTTGAAGATGAAATTTCAGATGAAGATTCTTCAACAACAATTTCTTTTACTTTTTTATCTCCTTTATATAGAGTACCCTTCATTCTAATTAATGTTTCGCTATTATTTTTATGAAATACACTAATATTAGAATTTGTTTTTAATATATCGAAATATACTAATTCAGCTTGTAATGTATAATCTGAGTTTTCAATATTGCCTGATATGTTAAATTCTTTATCTAGTAATGCTTCTTCTAGAATATTTTTAACACCTAATGTTAAATTAACATTACCAGATAGAGAACCCATCTTAATACTATTTTTAACTGGAAATATAAATATACTTGGAGTGGATTGTTTATACCCTAGATATGGTATACATGTTATTATTAATATTAGTAATATTTGTTTCATATTAATTTTATTGTTAAATTGCAAAACAGCAAAACTATTATAAAACCGCACTAATTTCTTTTCCTAATATAAATATCCCCGAAACTAATTTAAAAAAGTAAACGCCCCAATTATTAGTTGGAGCGTTGATCCCATGATTGTATCATGGGAGGGGGCACTGTATCCTCGGGAGAAGAGAATGTTTTTATTTCGTTATATACAAATATGTTAGTCCTCCAATAATAACACTTAATCCAAATTTATTGTAGAATGTTTTAAGTTTAGATTTTCTTAAATCATTTTGTAAATCATTAGTCATATTTTTATATGCTAATACTTGAGCATCATAGTTAGTAACCATTTGCTTCCATTGACCATCTTTAATTTCATATTGTTTAATAATTAAAGATTGATTAGCAACTTTATTTTCAGTATTCAATAATAACTCTTGTGTTACTTTTAATTCTATCTTAGTAGCATCATATCTTAGTAAATCTTTAATTACTAATCTAGCAATATTACTAGGAAGTACAACAACACTATCTTTATTGTTTGTATCTGTCTGTGAAAAACTTACCAAGCTCATCGTTAGTAAGAAGATCAACACCATCAATTTTTTCATTTAACTGTTGTTTAATATAAATTATTTTATCCTTTAATACTGTATTTGTACTATCTAGAACAACTATTTCTTTATGTAAAGAATCTATAACAATATCTGATTTTAATATTTCTCCTTTAAGTGAATCAATATTATTTTGTGCAGAGTCAATTGTTTGTTGATACTGTTCAATGTAGTTAGGGGTTGTTTTTACAAATAAATAATAACATACTGCACCTGTAATAAATAATGGTACTAAATATAATATTACTTTTTTAATATTATTATAATTCATTTTATTTCCTTTTTAATAAATATATTACTTACCCCATTTACCTCTCTGGACTAGCTGAGATATAATTCCATATATAGATAAGTCTTCATAAGTATCTGATATATTCTCCCCTACTTCATCTGGCTGGCCTAATGCTACTAATTGTTTTAATCGATTTATCTTGTCATTTTTCCTAAACCAAAGACCGGTTAATGATAATTTAATATCATCTTTTGTTTCTAATGATGTTCCTACTGAAATATTACCAGGACCGTAGTTCCTTTGCTTCTTACAGAATGTTTCATACATCTCATCTAGGATAAGTTTAAACTCTTTACATGTTTCAGGATATGTTCTTTCACAGAACTCAATTGCGGTCTCTTCTTTCATAACGATTTTTAAATATATTTTATTTAATTATAAATTTAAGATAAGAAATTTTTTCAACATCCTCAACTGTTGATTTATAATTATATACTTCCATGATTTTTGGAGATACATTTGGAAATATCCAGGCATAATATTGTTTAGTTTTATTATTATAAATAACTTTCCAACAATGTGTAGGAATTGATAATTTACCTATTTTTTTAATTTCACCAACTGAACCCATCCATACTTTAACGCTGTCATCTAATGCTGCCGTCTCTCTTACTTTAGTTTCAAGTGACTTCCAAACACCTCTATTTAATCTTGAATCTTGTGGAGTCATGTTACTAAAGTAAAATGATTCGTTCATTCCTATTTGATCGCATCTATTATCTTCAGCATTCATATTATGTCCTCTATCGTAACCAGACTTATCGTAACTTGATTGTAGATCTGTTTCTTTCTTTAATAAAGGGTCAGGCATGAATTTTGTTCCTCTAGGTATTCTAGTAGGACACACCAACATTGCTTTAGTCAACCAATACTCAACTAATACTGGATAGTTTTTTGTTGTATCGTATGTTGATGTGTATGTTTTGTGTTTTAATACTACTGTTTGAGCATTAACTGTAATGCCGGTAAATAATATTAATGCTAATAATAATTTTTTAAAGAACATAATTAATATTTTAAATAAATTCTATCACCCTGAATATATTTGAAGATAAATTATCTTTCAAATAATCTTTCCAATACTTTAATGCTGTTAATTCTAGAGTACCAGACCCCGTTATTATACCTTCTATATCCTCTATATCTCCAGAATTGGTTGTCCATTCTTGTTCATAAGTATATTCTTCTCCAGGTGCTCCGCTATATTTAAATGATTTCACCGGAGGTAATGAGTCTGTTTCAAATTTTAATCTAATTCCTATTTCTTGATTTGAATCAGGATGTTCTTGGAATGCCCATAAATCTGGATCTTCAGTGAATGATATTTGATTAAATTTAGGATCTGCCTTAATTTTATCTGAATTAAATATCTTTACAAAGTTTTCAGGTGTTGTAAAATGATATAATATATCAGGAGGTGTGGATTGATTTTCCTTTAATAAATCTATTAATCGTATCATGATAATAAATATTGATGTATTAAATAACTTAATTTATATCCAGCAAAAGCTCCTATTGCTGATGGAACAGGGAATACTATTAACTTACCTAGATCAGTAACATATTTAGGACGATTTACTATTCTACCCATATAAGCATAATAAGTTATATATCCTATTAATACAGCTATATCTGCTCTAGTTGCAATAAATACAACCATCATTGCTCCTAGGAATCCAAATATAAAGTTATCTCTTATACCTTCCCATATCTCTTTAGTAGTAGCATCTTTATATTCTTTTACTATTTTTTGTATTTGAGCTTTTTGTTTTCTCATAAACTTTATTTTGACAATTTAAGTTTAAAAGTATATTTTTTCTAATACTCTTTTTTTTATTTTAGCTTTTATTTTAACATTTAAGGGGGTATCAGGATGCACATGATTGTATTTCCAATATGTAGTTGCTTCTTGTAGTGATGTTGTTTGTGATCTTTTATTTATAGATTCACTTTTAACATTAGATACTTCTTTATTTATAATATATATTACTGATTTATCTTTATCAAGTATAATATCATATTTGTCTCTAAATAAAGTTTTTAATCTTTTTTGAAATGTATCTCCAAAATATAAAGAATTATGACCTTTAGACATTCCTGAAAAAGATATTACTTCTGGATCTTTATTTTTTATAAAATCGTCTAATACTTTATAACATGATGCTAATACTCTTAAGAAGTTTTTAGGAGTGCGTTGATTTAAATCCTCCATCTCCCAACCCCATCCCCAGGATAATGAATATGTATCTCTTACATCGTCAATATCAAAGTATTGATTTGGCATATCATGAAAGTTTCTTCTAAAACGTATAGAAGCCGATATATTATCTTCAGATACTTTATAATGTGTATCTGATGTTTTTTCCATATTCTTTAGAGGTTGATCTAAATATTCCTGAACTTCATTAATGATTTGAGTTTTATATGCTTTATAAAATTTTATTATTTCATTTGTATTCATATCAATAAATATTGATGTAATATATTATTTTAATTCTGAATAAGTGAGGATCTTAAATTTATTCTCATTATAAATTATATAGCTATTATTTTCAATCCAATCGCCACAATTCAAATAATGTATATTATCTATTATTTTATCTTCAGGTTTGTGGATATGACCACATATAACCCCTATACATTTTCTTTTTTTAGCTTGATATACTAATTGATCTTCAAAAGATGTTATAAATTTAACAGCATTCTTTACATTATCTTTAGCCCATTTACTTATTGATTTTTTATATCCAAATTTTTTAATAAAACGATCTATGTTTATTGCTAACTCATACCCAGTAGATCCAAGATGTGCTAACCATTTCATATTCATAATACCATCATATTTATCACCATGAGTTATATAATATTCATTCCAAATAAACTCATCACATATTAATATATTTTCTCCAAAATCATTTGGTGTATAATGTCTTAAAAATTCATCATGATTTCCTGTTATATATACAATTTTAGTACCTTTTTTTGAATATGAAAGTATTTTCCTAATTATATTAGTAAAATTTTGATTCCAATAATGTCTTTTTTTAAGTAACCAACCATCAATAAAATCTCCAACTATAAATAAAACTTCAGGTTCGTATTGTTTTAATGTTTGCAATAATTGTTCTGCATTAGATCCTCTACTTCCTAAATGAATATCAGATATAAATAATGCTTTTATTTTCATAATCAATAATTTCTTATATAAATACTAATTACTTAAAGGTGCTTTAATTGATGGATGTGATTACTTTACAACATATAACTTACATTCATATCCATGATCTTCTAACACCCCACTTCTTAGCAAACTCATCATCTGTTTTGATTTCGTTGATGAATTCTTCTTTAGTATATTGTCCATCTACATCCATTGATGTTTTAGATGCATAATTTTTATAAGCATCACCAAGTAGGTCTGTGTATTGTTTATCTAAATTGTTCATACTAATTAAGACTTAGATTATGTTCATACATTAATTCACGTAACTGTTCTCTACATTTTTGATAAGCATTATATGTATATTCACTCATACTATCAGGTGCATGTTTTGTCTGTCCTCGTAACCACTGATCTAATTCCCATAAAACTGAATGCATTTTTCCTGCATTATTTATTAATTCATATTCTATATTGTCTTCTGGTAAATTAAATTTTAATATTGCTTCCATTTTTTATTGTTTTAAATAATTTATCTTTTAATTCTTGATATTCAATCTCGTTAAGTTCACAGTTAAAGCATTCAAATTTAACAGCTTTTAAAGTACTATCTTTATAAGCTATAACGTAATATCCTTTTAGTTGCTTTTCTAAAGCATAAAATTGTTTTCCAATGGCTTCTTCTTTCAATGATGATGGGAAACCAACAACGAATATTGGTTTAACACGTTTAATAAATTTAAATAATGCCATGTTTTCTATTTTAAAATTAATTTATTAAAGTATTTTTTATAATCCTAACTCGTTAAGTTGTTCTCGTGTCAATTTTTTGATTGGAAATATATTTGTAACATCAGGATATGGTTCGCTTAAAAACATTTCCTTAGCAGTTGTAGGAGGTTGGCTTGGTTTTATTCGAGATAATGGTTCTTTCTTAAAGAAGTAACCTGTTATATCTACATAACGAAGTAATTCTTTATCACCTTCAATTGTAGTTGTTCCATTGGATGCTTTAAGCATTACAATTTTATATCCAAATTTATTGGATACCCATTTGATAAATTTTACGTGTAATCTTTTCATTATTTAATTTCTATTTTAAAATTAATTTATATCCTTTTTCATCATTAATAATATTCTCAATTACTTTATCTTTAATTTCTGGATGGAATAAATTGCTTGGCATTCCAACACTAACATAAGGTCCACCTGATGGATCTACCATCTGAATTTTAGTAGTGTCAGAAGTAATTAATGGGATGTATTCTGGAAATTTAAATTCACCTTTATCATTATCGTATTCATGAACTGTTGCTTTGAATTCCTCAAATGATAAATCACCTCCACGCATTTCCAAATATTTTTCATATGCCACTGAATAATTATTTGGCCATCCTACTCTCCCCCATCTAAAATCTCCTTCCATAAGAATAGTATTTTCATCTAATGGGGTAAATGTAAAGATATCATTGTATCTATTTATGTATTTATAAGGTTTCATAATCTACATTCATTAATTCTCTTGTTAAATCAAAATCACCATATTGTTTTTCAAACTGCCATATCAAGTTACTTGCTGTTTGATATTGCTTAAAATTAGTACATGATGGAATAACTTCATCTTTAATCCAATTAAAGACGTCATACTTGTTTTTGCTTTTTGCTGCCATAATCTATATTTTAATTAATTCAATTTGTTTTTCTGGAAACCAATCTCTAAGTGCTTTAGGATGTGATGTACCGTTTATATACTTAAACTCATTTGCATCATGAGACCATAATGGATAACCATCTTTATATCCTGAAAATACCATCATATTTTGGTCGAATGCAGCATATTGGTTAGGATGAATATATATTTCTTTATCTCTTTTAATTTTCATACCTAAATATATGAAAAAAGATTTATAATTCCAAAGGTTTATTTATAATATTATGCTTGACCTGTTTTTCCGATAAATTTTAAATAATCTATATAACTAATAATATTATCATTATTTTCTAATTCCTTAATTTTAGATATTATTTCTTTATTAATATTATATTGATCTGTTTGAAATTGATTATATTTAATTATATAATTATTATGCTGTATTATTTGTGTGACTATTTTATTAATGTTAATTATAACTGATATTAAGTATGTTATTACTATTAATAATATTATTGATATTACTATTATTGATATTAGCATGTTTTTAATTTTTAATTGTTAGTCCCACCAACTTCTCATTCCTGATCCATCAAACCATTCAGTCCATATGTCTTTCTCTTTTTGTTCTTCTTTAGTTTTTGATTTTAACAATTTAGAATATTCTTTATTATCTTGACCTTCAAATATTTGCCAAAGTTCCTTCCATTCAATTTCTTCTATAATTCTTGCTTTCTCACACACTTTATTAAAATGTTTCTTTTCTTCAGGAGTATAATCATCCACTAGTCTGTGCATCTCACTATTTTCTATTTTTTCCCATACTAGCGGTCTATTATGTAATTTTCCTAATTCTTCTTCTACTCTACCAATATAATCTCCATCTATTTGGGATTTAAGTATTTGAATTGCTCTACGAATTTTAGCTACTTTCTTTAATCGAGATGAATCTACCTCAATGCCATCCACTTCTAATTTATCAGCCATAATAACTAATGAGCGATGAAGCATTTCTAAAGTAAAATGATAGTCCCACCATTGGTGACTATATAATTCTCTACGAAAGCGCCAAATGTTTTTAAAGAAGTTAGGTATGCCTATCTTTATAGCATCTTTCACTTTCCACAATTTACAATCGTACCAGTAAAAATCCACAATCTTTTCAAGTACTGAATCTTCATATTTTATTTTCATAATTTTAATTTTTTTTGTTTCTTTTTACTAACATTACCATATATTTGATTAGATAATTCTTCTATATCTTTTTTATCAATTAATTCTATAAAATCTTTAACTTCTCTCTGAGAGCACTCTAAGTGATTGCTTAGTAATTCTATTACATTACTATCTGATTTTTTAATACCTTTAGTATATTTTAAAAATGTTTTTCTTTTAGGTATTATTTCTAAATAGAATTCATATAAAGATTTGGGACTTAAATTATATTTCTGAGCAGCGTTTACTACTTCAATATAATTTTTATTCATGGATATGTAACGATTAATCATAAAGGGCTGAATACAGCTTTTCTCTTCGTTAGTTAATTTATCCCACGGTTTTTTATCCCATGTTATATAATTTAATATAGTAAATATATTTACAGTCATTATGATAATGATGGTAAAAATTCTTTATTAACATTACCGCATTTATCACAAGAAAATACCGGGATAGGTATTAATGCATCTTGTGCAGTTCCTGTTAAGAATTTAGATGCTTTTCTTAGCATTACTCCTTCATGAAATACTTCATTCTGACATTCTTCACATATAACTGGAGTTGTTTTATCTAATGTGATGTTTAGTTTTGGTTGATTCATATTATTTATTTAATAGTTTAGCAATGCATGTCATAAAACATATTTCTTTATCTGGATGACTTACAGATTGATACTGACTTTCACCTATATTAATAATATCTACAGCTGATGATAGATTATCAAATAATGTTTTATAATATTCTGTGAAGTCTCTTACGTTGTTATCAGCTAATATCTGTCTTATTTTATTAAATGAATCTTTAGAGCTGTTCTTTAATTCATCTAATATAATATTTCCTATATTGCTTTGATTTATTAATTTATTATCTAATACTAACTCACCATTTCGAACACATGACTGAGATATATTTAATATCTTTCTAATATCAGGATAAAACTTCTTGATAATATTAACTAAATCAGTTTTTTCATATTTAATACCCTCAGTATTAAGAATATTTAGCATATGCATTCCTACTTCTTTTAATGTAGGCGGGTGTAATTCATATGAAGCTAATCTTGATTGTAACGGTTCAATAATTCTCTCTACATAATTACATGTAAATATAAATCTAGTAGTAATAGAAAACATTTCAATTATATTACGAAGAGCAGCTTGGCTATTTATTGTGAGGTAATCACTTTCATCCATTATAATAACTTTTACTGGTTGAAATGATGCTGCTGAAGCAAAACCCTTTACTTTATCTCTAATAGTATCAATCCCGTTTTCATCAGAACAGTTAATGTAAATGTAATCACATTTAATATTTTTAACTATTAACTTAGCTGCTGTGGTTTTTCCTGTACCTGGTCCTCCGTGTAGTAATAGATTAGGAAACTCATTGGTATCAATCCATTCTTTTAAAGATAATAGAAATGACTCATTACCTAAATAATTATCTAATACATCGGGACGGTATTTTTCTGTCCATAATTTATGTTTTATCATATCCTTAATTTAAGAATAATATTTTAATATTCCAACTAAAATAAAAAAAGTGAAGATTTCTCTTCACTTTGATTAATAAATTAATTAAAAAAAATTATTGAACGTATACTGGATGTATTGGTAGTTCAATTTTAGCTGATTCTGCATGTAGTGAATCTGTAGATTTAGAGATTGAATCTACTGCAGTGCTGTCAACGGATGTTGAATCTTGAGTAGTGTTTGTTGATTGACTTGTTGTACAAGACATTGTGATAGCTGCAATAGCTAGTAATAAAAATGATACTTTTTTCATAAATTGTTATTTTGTTTTTGTTTTATTTAATATAATAATATTATTACATATTATCAACTATTTTTATAAGTTTTTTGAATATATTCTGCTTTTTTAATTTCTTTACGTCTTTTTACAGAGGGTTTAAGATATTCTTGATTTGCTCTTAATTGCTTATCTAATTGACTAGCATTTCTTTTTTGTTTATAAATCTTTAATGCATGATCTAAAGATTTAAATTTTGATACGACAATTTTAATCATTTGATTTTGTTTTATAATCTTGTATAGTTTTTGATTTTTCATTCTCCCAAGGATATACTAACCACATATCATTAGGTATTTCTCTTGCATAATAATCCGGCTTAATAAGAGAATGTTTTTTATAATGTAATGTTGCTTTAATATATCCTTCGTATCTCTTATCTATTAACGTCTCTCCGCTATCGGCAATATCATCTATTAATAAGTACTTACCTTCTGTAATTGCCTTAGAGAGATTAAGGGATTTATATGTTATATCTAATTTATGTGATATTAGTACTGCAGGAATTAATCCACCTCTAGGTAAACCAGTTATAAACTGAAATTTTCTTTCTTTTATTCTATTACAGAGTATGTTGATATCGTTTTCAATATCCTCCCATGATAAATATAATTTTTCCATTTTATTTTACTAATGTATCTGCTGCATATGATGCTGACATAGCATCAGGTTTACATCTTACTCTATAACCCATTCCTTCTGCCCAGCCTGTTGCTTGAGCTAATACGTCATTTGATCTATATTTTGGATCAGGATTCATATCTAAATCAATAACATCAACGTTAATTCCATTGGAACGTATCATTTCAGCTACCTCGATTGACTTCCAGGCTTCATTTAATAAACGTTTTGATCTGTGGTCTCTACGTTCAGATTCTGTTGTGGTGAATGGTCTATCTGATGATTCAATTTTGTATAGAACGTGTCCACCTTTTCCAATACTTGATTCATAATCAGTTTTGTGAAGTAGTATAACCGTAGCGTATTGAGTTTTACGTTTTCTATTTTGTGAATCCGATCCTACAATCACTTCTATATAGTGAGTATTTTCAAATTCTTTAAGATAGGCTTTAATATAGTCTACTATATTTCCTATTTTTTGTCCAGAAGATAGAATTTTAAATTCCATAACATTCTTGTTTTTAAATTGTTGTAGTCAGGACAGGATTCGAACCTGTATGAAGGAGATACACTACATCCCTCTATTGTAATACGTACTCGGTTGGCGTGCATCACCTCAACTCTGTATTACCTTTAGCGTCTACCATTCCGCCACCTGACTAAATAGTGGAGCGTCATCTATTTCTAGATTATCCACTTCAGTTACGTTATCTTGCGATAAGAGGCTTGACTGAGCCCAAGGTATTCAGGACAGGATTCGAACCTGTTAGGAGTTATTAACTATTACCTCCGCCGCTCACTCGGTGCGTCTACCCATTTCGCCACCTGACTATTTAAAATTGCTGTTCTTTAACTATTTTTTAAATTTATCCGTTAATTAATTTTTTACCTTTATATAAATCAGTTAGCTTTGCTTCTAACTTATCTAATCTTGAATCAATAGTTCGATATATATCATCGGCTATTTTATCAGTTCTGTGAATTTCTTCATCAATTATTCGATTATGTAATTCAGAATTTTGGTCAATCATTCGTTGGATATCCCCAACTCTGAATACATACTCTGTTTCTAATGAACTTACTTTTTCTTTTAATTTTTCTAACTTAACGATTGTACGTACGGTAACTAGTATTAAAATAATAACCACTACACTACTAATCCCTAAACCAAATGATATTATATCCATTTTTATTTTTCTCCTATATGTCAAAGAACAGCAATTTTGCTGTAGCGGAGGGATTCGAACCACTCACGAGGACTTTAGCTGTAGGACATTGCTAGCTTGTGGTCAACCCATCTATCCTACGTTTATCAGTTGCTCCTCACCCTCGAGACAGGAGGGCATGTCTGCCAGTTTCATCACACTACAATTTATTACAGTACCCGGGGAGGGATTCGAACCCTCAACCCACGGCATTCTGTAGTTCCTACAAGACTCGAACTTGTATTTCCCGGTTCGTAGCCGAGTGGTCTATCCTTTAACCTAAGGAACTATAGTGGAGGTGCTGGGTTTCGAACCCAGGTCCTATTTCGGCAGTTATCTCACAATTTATTACAAGCTTAGATCTATAATGGTTAGCTACATTGGGAGAGCTGCATCTTCCCACGTAATTTAAAGAATACTAGCAGCAGCGTTATTCTACTAACTTATATTGATCAGTAAAGGGCCGACCGATTTTTCAAACGATCTATTCCACTATCTGGTTCCTATTTTAACATCGTTACCAGCAACTGTGTCGAATTCACTTTTATTAGAGCAGTATTCTGAACGTGGCTCTGTTTGTAATGATTATGTTCCTAGGTTCATTACAACCTGAATGAATTAAGCAGCTACTGCGAAATCCGCTCCTACGAAAGACATTGCATCTTCGAAAGAGAAAGTTGACTTATTGTCATTTATTGTTCGAACGTACATTTTATAGTGCTATACCATTCATCGCACTGCTTGTTGTGTTACACTTTAATCGACTAGTCAATTCCATGTCACCCCCATAAATCAAAGAACAATTTCTTTTGCACGGAATGAAGGAATCGAACCCTCTCCTATGGTTTTGGAGACCATTTGGCCACCATGGCCTATACCGTATTTTTTGTACCCCCGGATAGAATCGAACTGTCACCACATATGTTAAAAGCATATTGCTCTACCAATTAAGCTACGAAGGCGTTTTTAAAACCCTCATTTACTTAGAGGGTATTACTGTTTATACTTTTTTGTTTTCATTTTTAATATAATAATTTAATATGTTTGTGGTACTTTGAGGTATCGAACCTCATCCTAAAGATTTTCAGTCTTTCGCTTCTACCTAGTTAGCTTAAGCACCATTTGTATCGTTTTTTTCTCACGGAGAACAATACTTAAACTCACCGGAGGAAGAGATGGGTATCGAACCCACTAATATAGGTTTTGCAGACCTACCGACCACCTTGATCAACTCTTCCTTATTTAAACTAAATATAGTATCTTTTTTTTGTATATGCAACTTTTTGTAATAAAAAAAGCCCTAATTTTTGGTTAGGGCTTTCGATTGTATCTTTTAATTATCTAATTATATCAATACTGTATCATTTAGCCCTATTGCTCTAATCGCTGTATCTTGCTTACTTAAGCTATAGACATTAAACGAGCCGCACGGTCTTTGATTTCCGTTAAGCCAATTTTGGGTATGTATTAATTGCATTTCCATTTTATATAAATATAGTTACTTTATACTAAACATCCAACTTTAATTAAATTTATTTAGACATAAATCTTTAAATGCTAAAAATTCTTCTTCAGTAGCGTCTAAATATCTACCGTTATTATAACTTATTACTGTTACATGATTATATCCATACTCACTATCATCTTTTCTTATCATAATTATATTTTCTTGAAGAATATAAAAAATTAAACTTTTAGCCTCAGTATCTACTTTAACTACTGAATTTGGATTTTTTAAATATTTTACCATATTTTTTATTTTATATTAATATTATTAACAAGGTACTGTTGTATTTGAATAAGTACTATTTACACATTGTGTTGGATTTCCACTAACATAATAAAATAAAAATAATGTACTTAAATTTTGAACACAAAAAGTAGCAGGACTATTAAGTGATGTTGTTGTAGGTGTACCAGAACAATTATCAAATGAAAAATATATAAATCCATCATCTGAAGCTGCTAATTCTCCAGCATCAGGAACTACACTATATTCAGTGCAATTAGTTGCAGTTGCTGTTGGCGTTGCTGTTGGTGTTGGTGTTGGAGTTGGAGTTGGTGTTGGTGTTGGAGTTGGTGGTTCTACATTTATTTCTTTTAAATTTCCACAACCTGTAGCTATATTTTCTAAAAAAATACTTTTAACATCATCAGAAACAATTACATATACCCCTGATAATAAAGATGATTTGTTGGAATTACTAGGTGAGGCAGCAATAAGACTATCACTACTTGTAGTATTATAGTAAATATTAAAAGGACCAGGACTAGTTGTTGGATCTAATGTTATTAAAAATGTTTTAGCCATAATTATTTTTTATTTATCCTCCACCACATGATGTTTGTGATCCTGCTACTCCACTACTTACATACCATGAATTAGATCCATCAGAATAATATCCGTTCGTTGCTACTGTACTTGTTCCATATTCATATAAGTTACACCCATCAATAAATATAAAACAGTTAGTTGTATAATTAGCTCTTAATCCTGGATCACTCCAATTTGAACAAGCAGTTGATGAACTGGATGGATCATATACTAATCCAATTGTGTATGAAGATGGGGTTGGTGTTCCTGTTGG